>Ga0137412_10005111_pt1 | contig 10479 bp, 12 predicted proteins | sample CZODoug2_1_16fun_FD_122160 | JGI IMG/M metagenome (GOLD analysis project Ga0137412, IMG submission 122160) | Vadose zone soil fungal communities from Angelo Coast Range Reserve, California, USA - CZODoug2_1_16fungal (Hybrid Assembly) | ecosystem: Environmental > Terrestrial > Soil > Vadose zone... | reverse complement strand
AGGGCCGGTTCCCGTTCGACAAGATGATCACGAAGTTCCCGTTCAACCAGATCAACGAGGCGATCGAGGCAGGGCACCGGGGCGAGGTCGTCAAGGCGGTCCTGGTCCACGACTGACCGTTTGCAGGGTCGCGTTCCGCTCCTCGATGGCCTGCTCGGTCGGGGGGAAGAGGAGAGCGGCTCCCTGACCGGCGATGGCTTGAGCGGCGGCGACCACCGGCTGCATGCGTCGGTCGTAGGAGTCGAGGGCGACGGTCAGGTCTCCGGCCGCGGCGCTGATGCATTTCGCCAGCGCCCGGGCGCCGACCATCGCGAGCGTCGTGCCCATCCCGGAGAAGAAAGAGGCACAGTATGCCGCGTCGCCCACGAGCACGCTGCGGTCCTTCCACCAGGACGACATCCGAATCTGGCTGACGGAGTCGAAGTAGAAGTCGTCCGCCGCCACCACCTCGGCCACGGCGGCCGGCGCCACCCAGTCGTTCATCCCGTCGAAGGCCGCTCGGACGATCTGCCGCTGGGACTCGACGTCCCGGAAGTCGTAGTCGATCCAGGCCGAGCGGAACCCGAGCAGAGCCGATGTCGAGGTCCCGTCGCTGCGCAGCATCACCATGCGACCAGGGGTGTTGAGCACCTCGGAGCCGGCATCGACCCGGACGGTGTTGCAGCGCTTGGCGATCGAGACGTAGAGGCCCAGATGATGGACGAACTGGTGCTCAGGTCCGAAGACGAGGTTTCGGACGTTCGAGTGCATACCGTCGGCCCCGACGACCAGATCGACCGTGACCGCGCTCCCATCGCTGAGCGCCACCGCTCGCCGGGTCGACCCGGGGACGGGGTCGGCGGTGATCGAGGTGATCCAGGTGTCGTAGCAAAAGGTGACGTGCTCGGGCACGGCGCGTCGGAGGATCTCGCTGAGCGCGTCGCGTGAGATCTCCACATCGACGGAGCTTTCGTAGACGTTCTCGGCGGGCCGCAGCTCCGCCTGTGTCACCCCGGCGCGGTCCACGAAGCGGTAGACGTCCTCGTGCGGCACTCGGCGCTGCTGGATCTCCTCGAGGATCCCCATTGCCGAGGCCACCTCGACGGCTTCCCCCCGCACGTCGATCGACACTCCGCCGCTGCGCAGGCCGTCGGAGCGTTCCACGACCGTCACGGTGTGACCGTGACGGGAGAGCCAGTGGGCTGTGGTGAGGCCAGCGATGCTGGCGCCCGAGATGAGGACGTCCATGGGTTCCCTCGGAGTTGGTCAGTGCCGCTTGACGGTTTCGGGTGGTGTTGCCGTCGCCTCCGTCCAGCTGCAATGGAGGAAATCGACGACCCGTTGCACCAACGGCTCGGACTCGAACTCGGCCGCGCCGTGGTCCGCACCGGGAACGACGACGAGGTCCGCGGGTACGCCGTGCCGGCCGAGGGCCTCGACGAGACGCCGTGACTGCTGGAGATCCACCCGCCGGTCGGCATCCCCATGCATGACGAGGAAGGGCGGGACGTGCGAGGGTCGACCAGGGCCGCGCAGTCGAGGTGGGGCATCAAGTCGTCGGGGTGCGGAGGCACAGTGACCTTCTAGTAATTGGATGTCACTATCTATTAATTGGATGCAGTCTGCCTGGCTTGACGAGGGGAGGCAAGGGGTCGGTCGGGTCTGTTCGGCAGCCGTAACAGACAGCCCGGTCGTCAAATTGGTTCAACGCCGCACCTGCACGCCGCACTGGCAGACCGCCGTGATTGGATGCAAAACTCAGCCCGAGGAGGTTCGTTCGTTGGTCACACAGCCGCCGGCAGACCGTGATACCGAGGGCGCACTCGGCGAGTGGCTCGCGGACGAGCTCCTGCGCAGGATCCTCTCCGGCGATCTCGCTGTCGGGAGCTGGCTCCGCCACTCGGCCGTGGCGGAGGAGTTCGGGGTGAGCCGGACCCCTGTCCGCGAGGCGTTGCGGGTGCTGCACGCCCAGGGGGTGGTGACCATCACCCCGAACCGAGGGGCCCGGGTGAACGGCCACGGTGGCCGGGACATTCGAGAGCTCGGCGCGGTCCGCGGCGAGCTCGAAGGGCTTGCCGCGGAGCTTGCGGCCGGGCGGATCGACGATGACCAGCTCCGCCGCCTCAACTCCGCCTGGGACCGCTACGACGCCGCGGTCGAGGCAGGCAGGGACGGCGGCGCTGGTGAGGCGCCGGAGAACTCCGCGCCACGTCTCTGGGCCGAGGCCAACGAGGACTTCCACGGTGTGATCCTCGAGGCGGCGGCGAGCCGACAACTCAGCATCACGCTGGCGGAGGTCAGCCGACGCCTCCCCCGGAACTCGGCCTTCGCGGCCTACGCCGGCAACTCGCGCTTGCTGCGGCAGAACTCCGAGGAGCACCGTCTCATCGCCGAGGCCATCAACGCTGGAGACGGTGCGAAGGCTCGGCGCGCGATGACGCGCCACGTCCGCTCCGCCGCCGAAGCGATGGCCCGGTGGGTCGAGAGTCAGGAGAACGGGCGCACCCGGTGAGCCGGCTTCCTCGCACGGGTCAGGCGCGGAACTCGCCGCGCCCGTTGAACTGCCATGGCTCCTCGGTGGGGCTCGGCGACGTCTCGAGAAGCTCGACGATGTAGTGGGTGACCGTCTCGTCGCGCAGGTTACGGATGCGGTGAGGCGTCAGGGGATGTTCGCTGCCGACGGTCTTGTACAGCACGAAACCGGCTTGGGCGTTCTGCACGATGCCCCACTCGGCGTCGCCTTCCTCCTGCGTCGCGATGTACTGCTGGCCCTGAGCTTCCCCCGACCACGGCCAGATCACGACGTGGTCGTGGTGGTGCTGGTGGAAATCGACCTCCTCGTGGGGGCCGAGGGTCATGGTCCAGACCCGGACGCGATGGTTCTCGAAGAGAAGGGTGTCGCCCGGGTCGGACGTGAACGAACGCTCGGACATGGTCGTCAGCTCCTACTGGTGGGGGTCGGTCGAGGCTCGACCAAGGCGCCGGCAGGTGCGCGACCCCGACTGACAGTATGCAAAACGGCGAGATAGGATGCAATATCGACGCATCGGCCCCCTCGCCGAGGGGCTGGCGACCCGCCGGTTCTCGTCCTCGCGCCGAGGATCGGCGCTGGTCCCCCGTGGAATCCAGAAGGCTCGGGTCGAATGTCATATGAGCTCGCCGATCGCGGCTGGCGGCGATGAACTCGCAGGCCCGCTCGAAGTAGCTACCCAGTGCGGTCCAGCCGTCCTCGATCAGCGGTCGGCGTACTCAGCGCCGCGTCATTCATCCGTCCATGCATCGGCGGTGAGCGGGTCGTAGAGCTCCTCGATCTCTGCGTGATGCCGCGCGGCGATCACCGCGCGCTTCAGCTTCATCGTCGGGGTCAGCTCACCGGTCTCGATGCTCCACTGGGTGGGCAGCAGCGCCCAGTTCTTGACCTGTTCCACGCGCGACAGCGTGGCGTTGCCCGCGCCGATGGAGCGGGCCACCTCCAGCCGAACCTTCCCGTTGGTGACCGCGTCGGTGAGCGAGTCGACCTCGATGCCGCGTGCGGCGCACCAGTCCCGCCAGCCCGGGTCGAGTGCGACGAGGGCCACCAGGCAGGGCTTGTTGTCGCCGTGCACGTAGACGCTGCCGACCAGCTCAGAGCTCTGCGACAGGGCGAGCTCCACGTTGCCGGGCGAGATCGTCTTGCCGGACGCGGTGTTGATGAGCTCCTTCTTGCGGCCGGTGATGCGCAGGTAGCCCTGCGCGTCGAGCACGCCGATATCGCCGGTGTGCAGCCAGCCCGCCGCGTCGATCGCCTCCGCCGTCGCCTCGGGCAGGTTCAGGTAACCCGGGGTGATGTTGGGGCCCTTCGCCAGCACCTCGCCGTCCCCGGCGGTCTTCAGCTCGACGCCCTCCAGCGCGCGCCCGACGCTGCCCAGCCGAGGCGCGTCCAGCGGGCTCGCCGCCAGCATCCCGCAGGTCTCGGTCATCCCGTACACCTCGATGATCGTGATGCCGACCCCGGCGAAGAAGGCCGACACCTTCGGCGGCAGCGAGGCCGCGCCACTCACCGCGAGCACTACTCGATCCAGTCCGAGAGCCGCGCGCAACCGCCGGTAGACCAGGCGCTCCATCAGCGGGTACCGGCGGCGGACCCACCAGTGCGGCGTCTCGCCGGTCAGCCGCGCGATGCCGGCCTCCTGGGCCACCGAGAACGCCGCGCCGACCAGCAGCCGCCGGAGGGGGTTCTTCGAGGCCGTTCCCCGCTCCCGGATCGTGGCGTAGATCCGTTCCCACACCCTCGGCACGCCGAGGAACAGGTGCGGCCGGGTCTCGGCCAGCACGTGCGGCAGCCGCGCGGTGTCCCGTACGTAGCTGGCGGTGACCCGCCGCGCGATGGCCTGGTAGTGCGAGAACAGCCGCTCCGCCACGTGGGCCAGCGGCAGGTAGGACACCGTCGACCAGCCCACCGGCACCGGCCCGCCGAGGTGTTCGACCAGCTGCCGCTCCACCTCGTCCAGGACCCACAGCGCGGCGGCGTGGGTGATGACCGTGCCCTTCGGGGCGCCGGTCGTGCCGGAGGTGTACACGATGGTCAGCGGGTCGGTCGGCTGGACCTTCGCGCTGGCCCGGTCGACCTCGCCGCCGCGCGTGTCCAACCCCGCCGCCGCGAGTGCCACGACCTCCTCGAACCGCGTCACACCGGCCGGCGGTGTGTCATCCGGCGGCAGGTCGAGCACGAGCACGTGCCGCAGCTCGGGCAACCCCGACCGGATCTTCAGCCACAACGGCAGCTCGACGGCATCGATGATCACGACCGTCGCCGCCGAGTCGTTCGCGACGTAGGCGAGCTGCTCCGCGGCGAGGGTGTTGTAGTAGCTGCACGGGACGCCACCGGCCATGAGCGTGCCGATGTCGGCGAGCACGTGCTCCGCGCGGTTCACCATGTGCAGGCCGACCACGTCGCCGGGAGCCACGCCCAGATCGAGCAGCGCCAGCGCGATGGCCCGAGCCCCGTCGCGGTACTCCGACCAGCTCAACCGGGTTTCGCCATCCAGGATGGCCGACAGCTCAGGGTGCGCCGCCGCGTTGCGATCCACCACGTCGAGCAGGGTGGGTCGGCCGTGCCGGTTCCCCACTCCGTGACCTCCTTGCCCCGATGATCAGTCCACTCATTGCAGTATTGGACAGTCACCCGATAGTGGCAACTCGATGGCTCAGGTGGTGGAACCGCCAACGGGTTCAGTGGAGAGGTTGGACCAGCTCCGGGCCGTTGTTGCCCGGCGAGTTCACCGCCGGGGAGACCTCGTACGGCTCCAGCCTGGGCTCCGGGATCGCCGCGAGCAGCTCCCGCACCTGATCCGGGTCGGTCAGGGCCGGGTCGAGCCACCGCTCGCGCAGCTCGCCCCTCGGTACGACCACCGGCGACCGGTCGTGGACGTGGCCGACCGTGTCCGGGGCGGGATGGGTCAGCACCGTGTAGCTCCACAGCCACCGGTCCGGATCGTCCTGGGCGCGCTCGGGGTCGGGCCACAGCTCGTACAGCCCGGCGAAGGCCAGCAGGTCATGGTCCCGGTGCAGGAAGTACGGCACCTTGCGCCCATCGGCCTTCTCCCACTCGTAGTAGCCGGCGGCGGGAACCAGGCACCGCCGGCGCGCGGCGGCCGCCTTGAACGCCGGCTTCTCGGTGATCGTCTCACTGCGCGCGTTGATCAACCCGGATGCCGATACCCGCACGATCGGTGAGCTGAGCCAGGGCGACCGGCAGCGGGCGCAGCAGCGCCTGGTCGACGAGCTCTCCGAACTGGCCGAGGCCGCGAACTTCGAACGCATCAGCACCGACGACCTCAACCGCGCATTCGACGAGGAGTCCTTGGTGAAGGTCCGCCTCGAGGCGGACTTCGACGACTTCGAGCAGGTCCTGTTCTACCGCCGGGGCGAGCACACCAAACAGGAGGAGGTGAAGCACCTCTTCGGGCTGCGCCGACGGACGATCGAGTTCAGCAAGTACCACCTGTTCACCTACATCGCGCAGCCCAACGCGGCCAAGGCCTGACCCAGGCTCACCATCGGTCGATGTGCAGGACGTCATCGACCGACGCCCGGGGAGCGGCCTTGAAGTCGGTACCAAGGGTGTAGGCGGTGGGGATCAGGGGTCCTTGCCGGATGCCGGCCGGTAGCCCGAGGATCTCCGCGATCTCCGGCTCGAACCGCAGGTGGAGATCGGTCCAGGCCGTGCCCAGCCCACGTGCCCTGGCGGCGAGCATGTAGCTCCAGACCGCCGGGAACAGGGAGCCCCACATGGTGGCCTGGGCCGCGTCGGTCAGTACCGCGCCGTCCGGCGCCCGTACGCAGGCGATCAGCAGGACCGGCACCCGGTGCATGTTCTGGGCCAGGTACTCGATGCTGGTCGAGACCCGCTTCTGGACGGCGGCCCGCTCCCCCTCGGCGGCGAGGACTCCACCGGGTTGGGTGGCGGCGTCCCGGTACTCGACGAAGGCCGACAGGTACAGCTCGGCGATCCGGGCGCGCTGGTCAGCGTCGGTGACCACGACCCAGTGCCAGCCTTGCCGGTTGGACCCGCTGGGGGCTTGCAGAGCGATGCGCACGCACTCCCGGACCACGTCCAGCTCAACAGGTCGATCGAAGTCGAGCCGGCGACGCACCGCGCGCGTGGTGGTGAGCAGCTCGTCGGGCGAGAGGTTCAGAGTGCCTGGCATCCGTGCAGTATCCGCCGGGGGCGACGGCCAGAGATCGAGGCCCGGCGTCGGCCAGGTAACCCGTCCGCGTAACATCACAGCCGCTACCTGCGACAACAGTCGTGGAGCGACCGTCAGTGGCCGTCGGAGACCACTTCGGTCCCGGGTGGCGTTCGTCTCGCGCGTCGTCGGGGACGTGGTAGCCGAGCACGACGTGCGGCACAACCGGTGGCTCCGGGGGCGGACACAACTTCTCCGGCACGCGCGCACCACCGCCGTGAGGTGGCAGGAGCGCGCTCCGCTGTGATCTGTGCGAAAGAAGTTGATCCATACCTAACTTCAGCGATAGACGTTCCCTCGTCAACTACGCGGAGGCTCGATGACGCTCAAGACACCACCCACCCGTCGCTGGAGGCGCTGGCTGATCGCTGGCGTGGTCGTGGTGGCCGTGCTGGCCGTCGGCGGCCCGTTCCTGTACACGCGGCTCGTCGAAAGCAACAACCCGCCGCCGCTGGCCCTGCCGGCACCCACCTCAGCGCCCGCACCGGCGCCTGGGCCAGCGCCCTCAGCGGGCCTGGACGGCACCTGGAAGGTCGGCTCGGGCTCGCAGGCCGGCTACCGGGTCAACCAGAACCTGGCCGGTCAGACCGCCACCACCGTCGGACGCACCCAGGCCGTCACCGGCTCGGCAACGGTGAGCGGCGGCCAGCTCACCGCCGGCACGATCACGGTCAACCTCGCCAAGCTGGTCACCAACGAAGCCGAGCGGGACGAGCACGTGCGTGAGGGGATCCTGGAGACCGGCCAGTACCCCACCGCGGTGTTCACCCTGACCCAACCCGTCCCGCTGGGCGCCATCACGCCAGGGCAGGCCACCCAGGTCCCCGCCACCGGCAATCTCACCATCCACGGCGTCACCAAGCCGGCCGTCGTCAACCTGGCCGTCCGGCAGACCGGTGCCACGCTCAGCGTGCAGGGCACGACCAGCATCAACCTGACCGCGTACGGGGTCGAGCCCCCCACCACGATCGCCCCGACGAGCCAGATCGAGTTCCTGCTCCAGCTCACCCAAGCCTGAGCGGATCCGGCGTCCTTACCGGTCGAACCGATGGGCGCGTGATCTCCTCGCGGCGCAGGTTCATCCCAGCCGGGCCGGGGGGTCAGGTTGCCGAGGCGCTCATTCCCGCCTTGTGACCTGTTCCCTCCGGCCGGCGACCTTCGGTCGGCAGTACCGTCGATCGAGGGCCGTCAACCTAGCTGAGTAGGTCACAGCGGAAGCCGTGCGCAACGGCCTCGGCGCGGTCTCCGACACGAAGCTTGCGGAACATCCGCCGGGCGTGGGTTTTGATCGTGTCCTCGGCGAGGAACAGCTCCCGGCCGATCTCACCGTTGCTCTTGCCCTCGCTCATCCCCAACAGCACCTGGTGCTCGCGCTCCGATAACCGCGAGCGGTCCTGGGCGGGTACGCCCGGCGCGTTCCCGACCCCGGTCGACGCGGACCCGGCCAGCTCGCGGACCAGCGGGCCCATCGAGTGCGGTCGACCCGCATCCCAGCGCAGGAAACCGCGTGCGCCGAGGGCCACGCTCGCCGCGATGACCTGGGCGTCGCGGGCGGCGCCGAACATGATGACGTTCGCCCCGGGGTGCGCGGTGAGCAGTGCCCGCAACGTCGTCAGTCCCGCCCGTTCGCCTGAATGGATTCCCAGCAGAACCAGGCCGACGGTGCGTGAGTTGTAGTGCGCCAAGACCTCACTGCTGGCGGTGCCACAGCCCTGGACGCGACTTCCACCCCCCAGGGTGGCCAGCACCGCGGCCAACCGGTCCCGCACCTCACGGTGGTCCTCACAGATCAGTACAGACGTCACTCCCAGCCCCCTGTTCAGCCACGGCGCGGTGTCCCTCAACCAAACCTCTGCCGCCTCATCTTTCCCAACGACCACTACGCGCCGTGGTTATGCATCTCAAGAATTAATTCCAGTAGGTGAGCCGTAGTTGATCACATCAGATATAACGACATCGGTGTAACTCTAGGTGAAGACGGCCCGTAGCGGGGTGTCCCCCGCCCAGCCCCGGTGCCCGGCCGTTCTTACCGACCGGGGTGGAGGTGGACGCGTTCTCCGTCGTGGTCGAGGACGATGAGGATCTCGACCGGGCCCCGGTGGGCTCTGATGGCGTGCGGGACCATGGTCGAGAACTCGGCGGCGTTGCCGGTCTCGACCAGGATGGACCGATTTCCGAGCCGCAGGAGGGCCGTTCCCGACAGCACGGTGAACCAGTCCCTGCCGGGGTGCACACCCAACTCCGCCGCGGCGACCGGGTCCTCCGGGGCGGCGATGCGCATCTTGGCGACAGTCATGCCGTGCGGCCCGCGTTCCCGAGTGAGCGTCCAGATGCTGATCCCCCGCGCCTGGTCATGTTGTGGCCTGATCACCACGTCGCCGTCGTCGGCGGACTCCACCAACTGGTCCAGCGTGGTGCCCAACGCCTGGGCGATCGGGACCAGCTGATCGAGGGCGATCCGTCGGTGACCGGTCTCGATCCGGCTCAGGGTGGAGGGACTCAGGTAGCAACGCGCGGCAAGGGCGTCCAGCGACCACCCCCGGGCCAGGCGCAGCCCTCTGATCCGTTGCCGAATCAGGCCGTCGAGGTCAGATTCTTGCGCCATGCGCAAGATCATATGCCGCACACGCATTTGATCAGTAGCTTTGGAGGTGTTCGACCACTTGCCAGACCGAGGAGCACCGTCATCGCCCGGATGAGAAACCCCGCAAAGGTCCTGCCCGACACCGAGAAGGCCATCCAGTTCCTGATGAAGGCCACCCGGGGCGGTGGCGTCGCGGAGGCGACCCTCGAGCTCGTCCACCTGCGCGTCAGCCAGATCAACGGTTGTGGGTTCTGCGTCGACAACGGCGCACGGTCGGCCCGCAAGAACGGCGAGTCCGACGACCGCCTCGCCGCGTTGGCCGCCTGGCGGGACACCCCGTACTTCACCGACGCCGAGCGGGCCGCCCTCGACCTGGCCGAGCACGCGACCCGGCTGTCCGACCGCGCCGACCCCGTGCCCGATTCGGTGTGGGACGAAGCGACCCGGCACTACACCGAGTCCGCCCTGGCCGCGCTGGTCGTGTCCATCGCCACCACGAACTTCTTCAACCACGTGCTCGTGACCACGAGGCAGACCGCGGGCAGTTGGTGAGCCCGGCGGCCTCGCCACCGGCGCCGGTGGCGAGGCAACCTCACCGAACCCGGCGGCTGGGGCTGGGTACCGCTACCTGTCCCCCGCCGCGACAGCGTCGGTCTCCGCGCGGGCCGGCTCAGTCCGGCCTCGAGTGGCGACGGCGTGAGCGATGAGCGCAAAGAGCGGACCCAATGCGTTCATCAGCACCGCGGACAGCCAGGCGGCGAGCGGATTGTGCGGAAGAAATCCGAAACCCCCGAACACGGTGGCGAAGTACGAGGCGAAGCCGCAGAACATGCCAGGTACCAGGGCCAGCACCCGGGTCCGCCCGGCGTACATCAGCGCGGTGTTGACAACGAAGATGGCCACTGCCAGCACGGCGTCCTTGGCCATCGTGCTCGATCCGAGGACGGCGCCGGACTCCGCGTCGAGGAGGACGATGACCAGCGCGAACGTCGACCCCGCCGCCATCGCGGGCCACAGTTTTGTCAACGTCGCACGGTTGGGGCCGCCGGCAAGGTAGGTCGCCGCCCAGCCGATGAAGATCCCCCATACCGGGAGGTTGAGCATGTTCCCGCCGATGAACGCGGTCGTCGCGGCGAGAAGGGACGAGAACACTTCGTTGGGCATCCGGAAGGACAAGATCACACCTCT
>Ga0137412_10005110_pt1 | contig 10480 bp, 12 predicted proteins | sample CZODoug2_1_16fun_FD_122160 | JGI IMG/M metagenome (GOLD analysis project Ga0137412, IMG submission 122160) | Vadose zone soil fungal communities from Angelo Coast Range Reserve, California, USA - CZODoug2_1_16fungal (Hybrid Assembly) | ecosystem: Environmental > Terrestrial > Soil > Vadose zone... | reverse complement strand
ATTTCCATCCTTGAGACCCAACTATTCACGCGACCGCCAGCAAGGCAAAAGCCAATGCGATTGCATCCTCGACCCGCGCATAGACGGAAGGCGCAACGTGCGGCACCCTCGAAGCGCAAGGCTACGAAAACGCGCTAAGCATCCGCCCGTGGCAAATGGTGGAACGGGCGCGAACTACTCAGGGACCGGGGTTGCGAGGCTGATCCAAAGACCGCTTGCTGGATGTCTCGCGCTGAGTAGTGCTTTTCATGTCGGGTCAGCACTTGGGAACGCTACACGCCGCCCCATAAAGCCTTTGCGCCACACGCTTACGTATGGCCAGCCGGTACCCACCCATCGCTTGGAGGCTGACAATGGCGACAAAGTCACTGAAGATTCCCGGTCCCGATCACCCCATCGGCATTACTCCAAACCCTAACCGTGTTGTATTGAAAATTGCCGGGCTCATCGTCGCGGATACCCACAGGGCGTTGACCTTGCAGGAGGCGAACTATCCACCGGTTCAATACATTCCTCGCAGCGACGTCGACCTGTCGCAGCTCGCGCGATCCGCTCACACGACCTACTGCCCTTACAAGGGCGACTGCAGCTACTACAGCGCCAACGCCGGCCGTGAAAATGTGGCGTGGACGTATGAGGAACCCTATGAGGCGGTATCGTCCATCAAGGACTACTTGGCATTTTATCCGGATCGTGTAGATCCGTAGACCGAGCTGATGGTATGCCCAAACGTGTCCCTGCGTTGGGACTGGATCCAGTTCAACGCTGGATTCTCAGCGGTGTCTAGTTACCCGGATTCCCCGCGGGGCCCGCAAGCCACGCCGTCGCCTCCATTGCCAGCATCCCGGACAGTCCGATCGCGCGCAGGTCGATGCGGTCACCGGCGGGTTTACCCATGAAGTGAATGGGGCGATTCACGTACAAGGGACTCCGGGCGCGGAATTCAAAACGACGAATTCGATCCACGTGATTGAGGGCCAATAGTCGTGCCAGGACCACGGCAACCAAAGGCCCGTGCACGACACGTTCCGGATAGCCTTCCTCGCGCTGCGTATATAGCTGGTCAAAATGGATGAGATGTGCATTGAATGTCAATGCGGAGAAACGCATGAGCATGACCGGATCGGGGGTCAGGGCGACGGCCCATGAGTCGGTCGCAGCGGTTTTGACCGAAAAGTCGTCCACCGGAGCAGGTTGCGCGGGAGCGGGGCCCTGCAGGTAGACGATGTCCCGCTCCTCGCGCACGCATAGTGCACCGTGCTGAAAATACTGATATTCCGCCGTGACCATTTGGAACGCGCCGCTTTTCCCCTGCTTGTCGTGCCGCCCAACGACCCGCTCCCGCATTTGCGCGCGTTCGCCGATGCGCAACGGCCGCAGAAACTCGGTACGCGCCGCCGCGAACAGACGCCGCCGCCGCAATGTGGAATCAACCCACTCTTGATTGATCATATGACCATCCGGCCCGATCGAATGGCGCGGCGCAGTGGGCAAGAAATACAACCAGTGCCACAACGGCGGCAGTTCGACGGGAAGGTCCGTCCGCATGGTCGGCAATCCCAGGGTCGCTTCAAGCGCCTGTACGGGCCACGGATCCAAATTCGACTCGATCATTTGCCGTTGTTCTCGCTGAGCAAGCCATTCTTCTCGATGAAGTCCGTGATGGTCGGGAGACCATGACCTGTTTTCAGATTCGTAAATACGAATGGCCGATCGCCGCGCATTCTCCTCGCATCCGCGTCCATCACTTCGAGCGAGGCTCCCACGTAGGGCGCAAGATCGATTTTATTGATGACCAAGAGGTCCGACTTGGTGATGCCGGGACCCCCTTTGCGCGGAATCTTGTCACCCGCGGCGACATCGATCACGTATAGCGTAAGATCGGAAAGCTCGGGACTGAAAGTCGCCGCCAGATTGTCTCCGCCGCTTTCCACGAACACGAGGTCCAAACGGGGGAATCGCCGGCTCAACCGGGACACGGCCTCCAGATTGATGGAGGCGTCCTCTCGAATGGCGGTGTGCGGACACCCGCCCGTCTCGACCCCCAGAATCCGCTCGGGCGGCAATGCTCGATTGCGCACCAGAAATTGCGCATCTTCTTCCGTGTAAATGTCGTTGGTGACCACCGCCAACTCGTACCGGTCGCGCAGGGCCAGACAAAGCGACAGCGTCAGAGCGGTCTTTCCCGAACCTACCGGGCCGCCGATCCCCACCCGCAATGGCGATGTTTCCCGCATCATGTCAGGATCTGAATAATCGCGAGTATTGGGTTTCGTGTCGTGCGCATTGGATGGCTAGACCTGGAGCGAAGTTTGAACGCGCATCATATATCGACGGTGGCTGCTCCGTCAGTCCGGCAATGTCCTCGCCGATTTGCAAAAGCACGCGCTGCCCCGCCGATTGGCCGATCGGCACCGTCTTCATGGCAACCAGCACCTGGTTTTCCGCCCACGACCACACATAGGAGGCCGCCGAGTCCGATGCAGGTATTGCCCAGGCCGCCGCCGCACCGCTCCAAACGCACGGGAGGCTGGGCTCGTGCATGGAGCGCAGCGTGTCGTGCAGAAAGTCGGGCAATGCCGGTAGAACCGAGAGCAGCGACCGCATCGAGAATCCCGTCTGTACCGTCGCGCTGCGAATTTCGGCCGATTCGCGGGTGGCGAGGAAGCGTTCATTGAGCCACCTCAATCCCGGCGAATCCAATGCGATCCAAGCGTCGTTCATCTGGTGCAACAGAGGTATATCGTACTTCCCGATCGAATACGACAGCACATCGGTGACCCATTGCTGAAGCGACGCCTCGTCGTGCACCAGCGCACTCTCCACGGCCGCCTCCAATCCGTAGGAATGACTGTATCCGCCGATCGGAAATGCCTGGCTGGTCATTTGCATCAGCCGAATGCGCGCGAGCATGTTCACGGCGGGGAAAATGAATGAATCTTGGGAAGACTCGCCGGCTTCTCACTGCCGTGCGCGTGATGGTGCCCATAGGCGCCACCCTCGGGTTCGAACGGCGCGACGAGCGCGGTAACCTTCAAACCCAACCGCGCAACCATCTCACCCAAGACGTGATCGGCGAGGAAGCGCAGGCGATCAGGCATCAACTGCACGGCGACGTGTCGATTGCCGAGATGATACGCCGCCTTGGCGATCAACAGCGGGTCGTCGCCGACCGCTTCGAGCAAGGACTCCTCGGCCGCAACAATTTCGACCTCCCGGCCATCTTCAATGCGGACGCGCTCGCCGTCCCGCAACAACCGGCCGCGTTCCACGATGAGCGCAGCCTGCTCGCCATTGTTCAGCCGCAACAGCAGTCGGCTCTTGCAGCGGGCATCAAAGGTCAGGACGGCGCGGAGAAGCATGACGGATTCCGTCAGAACAAAAAGTATCGTTGAGTCATGGGCAAGGACACGGCCGGCTCGCACACCAGAAGCTCACCGTCGGCGCGCACCGCATAGGTTTCCGGATCGACTTCAATCTGCGGACAGGCGCTGTTATGGATCATGTCCCGCTTGCGCACGTGACGGGTATTCTTGATGGGTTCGACTCGCTTGCGCAGCCCCAACGCCGTGAATCCCGCGTCGGTCAGCGCCGCCTGAGAAACGAAAGTCACGGACTTCTCGAGTGCACGGCCGAATGAACCGAACATCGGCCGATAGTGCGAGGGCTGCGGCGTGGGAATGGAAGCGCTCGGATCGCCCATCGGAGCGGCGGCAATCATCCCGCTTTTCAGAATCAGGCTTGGCTTGACGCCGAAGAACGCCGGTTTCCACAAGATGAGATCAGCCAGTTTGCCCACCTCGACCGATCCGACGAGATGCGACACGCCATGCGTGATGGCGGGATTGATGGTGTATTTGGCCACATAGCGCTTGACTCGGGCGTTGTCATGCAGGTCCGTGTCGCCGCTCAACGAGCCACGCACCTCGCGCATTTTGTGCGCCGTCTGCCACGTCCGGATAATCACTTCGCCGACACGGCCCATGGCTTGCGAGTCCGAGGACATCATGGAAAATGCGCCGATGTCGTGCAGGATGTCCTCGGCCGCAATCGTTTCGCGACGGATGCGGGATTCCGCGAAGGCGATGTCCTCGGCGATGCCGGGATCCAGGTGATGGCACACCATCAGCATATCGAGATGTTCATCCACCGTGTTGATCGTGTACGGGCGGGTAGGATTGGTGGAACTCGGCAGGACATTGTCGTGAGAGGCGATCTTGATGATGTCGGGAGCATGCCCGCCGCCCGCACCTTCGGTGTGGAACGTGTGGATCGTGCGTCCGCCGATGGCGGCCACGGTCGCCTCGAGAAACCCGGATTCGTTCAGCGTATCGGTGTGAATGCCCACTTGCACGTCGAGTTCGTCGGCCACCGCCAGGCAATTGTCGATCGCCGCCGGAGTGGTGCCCCAATCCTCATGGAGCTTCAAGCCGACCGCACCCGCGAGAATCTGTTCGCGAGCGGGTTCAGGGAGGCTGACATTGCCTTTTCCCAAGAAACCCAGGTTCATGGGGAAACCCTCCGCCGCGAGCAGCATGCTGTGAATATGCCATGGGCCTGGCGTGCACGTGGTCGCTTTGGTACCGGCCGCCGGCCCCGTTCCGCCGCCGATCATGGTCGTGATCCCGGAGGTGAGCGCCTCTTCGATCTGCTGCGGGCAAATGAAATGGATGTGCGCGTCGATGCCTCCGGCCGTCAAAATCATGCCCTCTCCGGCAATGACTTCCGTGGCGGCGCCGATGGGGATGGTGACGCCGGACTGAACATCCGGATTGCCCGCCTTGCCAATGCTCGAGATATGGCCGCCCTTGATGGCCACATCGGCCTTGACGATTCCCCAATGATCGACGATGAGCGCATTGGTGATGACGGTGTCGGCGACGGCGGCACTGACGCCCTGCCCCTGCCCCATGCCGTCGCGGATGACCTTGCCGCCGCCGAATTTCACCTCTTCACCGTAAACGGTGTAATCCTTCTCCACTTGAATGATCAACGCCGTGTCGGCGAGCCGCACGCGATCGCCCACGGTGGGACCGAACATCTCCGCATAGGCTTGGCGGGTGATCTTGGTGGCCATTCAGAGGTCTCCCATGATTTTCCCCTGAAAACCAAAGACGCGGCGCAGGCCGCCGTATTCGACCAAACGCACGGTCCGCGCCTGCCCCGGTTCGAACCGCACCGCCGCCCCCGCCGGAATATCGAGCCGATACCCGCGGCATGTCTCGCGCTCGAATCGCAAGCTCGAATTGGTTTCGTAGAAGTGATAGTGGGAACCGACCTGAATCGGCCGATCACCGATATTCTCCACGTTGACGGTCACGGTCTTGCGATCGGCGTTGAGGTCAATATAACCATCCGCGACAAGAAGTTCACCAGGAATCATGGCTGCGCCTCAAACAATGGGTTGATGCACGGTAACCAGTTTCGTACCGTCCGGAAACGTGGCCTCGACCTGTATCTCCGGAATCATTTCCGGGACGCCCTCCATCACCTCGCCACGCGTCAGAATCGATCTGCCGTCACTCATGAGTTCGGCCACCGTCTTGCCGTCTCGCGCACCCTCGATGATGGCCGCCGTGATCAGTGCGACCGCTTCGGGATAATTGAGTTTGAGGCCCCGTGCGCGGCGCCTCTCAGCCACCAACGATGCTGTGAAAACGAGCAGTTTATCCTTCTCCCGGGGAGTCAATTCCATCGCGCACCCGCTCCAAGGCAGCTCAACACGCCCACACCCGCGGTGGGCACGCCGCTCTGTCCAACAAGGCTCGTCGTAGGACTGCCCACAAATTGGTGAACCAGTAAAACGCATCCTCGGTCGAGTCGCCAAGATAGCGCGCGATCAACACGCCGGGAACGCGCGTGATGCCGGTCCGCGATTCCGCAGCCGGCGGGACCACTTCGCGGCACTCGAGGAGCACCGGCGCGTCGACGTCGCATCCGGCAACCAAAAAGGTTCCGCAAACGGAAAATCCCGACAGCCCTACCGGCGATTTGGCAAACCCGCTTTGCGCATCGACGTCGGCAACTTCCGACCACAGCAGGCAGCCGGCACCTCGGATGTTCGTTTGCATGTTCAATTTGCCGCGACCCCACGATTCACCCGACGCGCGTCGGCCGAAACTCAAGATATCCCATCCGAAATACCGTGCGCGTACACCCAGATCGACATTGAGCTGCATCGAAATGTTCGCGCCATCGAAGATGATGTTCTCGCGCGGCAGCCATTCGAGAACCGCGTCTTCACCCAGCGAGAAATGCGCCTGCTGGCTGGCGCAGCTGCCTTCTGAACGATACCATTTTGTCGCGCCGGGTGTCGTCAACAACGCCCGCGACTGCTCGTGCAAGGAAGCCCGGACGTAAAGTCTATCGCCCGCCGCGACTCCGCCCGGCGGATGCAGAATCGCGATGTGACAGGTTTCCTTACCCTCCGGATACAGAGCCTTTTGTACCTGCAAGGGGCCACGATGCCGGTTGCGGCGGAGCACGGTCTGATCTGCGCGCCGCGCGAAGGAGAGGTCGAGCTCCGCCTCCCAACCCGAGGGGCTACGGAAAGCGTTCGGTATGGTGCGCACGATTTACTCGAACGCCGCTTGCGAAACCACGTTGCGCAGCGGCCTTCACTTGGGAACGGAAGCGTCGACGCCGTCGACATACCAGTTGATGGCCATCAACTGTTCATTGGAGAGGGCTCCGTCTGCCGCAACCCTCACCACACCGGTGCTGTCCTTGAGCGGCCCCGCGAAAGGCACAAGCTTGCCGTCGATGATGTCGCGCTTTTTCTCTTCGAACAGACGGGCCACGTCGGCCGGAACGGATTTGTTCAGGGGCGTGAGTACGACCATCTTCTCCTTGATGCCGTCCACTGTCTGGCGTCCGCCGGTCCACGTTCCCGCCATCACCTTGCGAATTTCGTCGATGTAGTAGTCCGCCCAATTTTCGGTGTTCGCGGTCAGCTGCGCATGGGGTCCGTACTTGGACATGTCCGAGTCCCAACCGAAGGCGTGAACACCGCGCTGCTCCGCCACTTGCACGATGGCGGGCGAATCGGTGTTCTGAGCGAGTACATCGGCGCCCTGTGCGATCAGCGCTTCGGCCGCCTGGCGCTCCTTGCCGGGGTCATACCACGTGTCCACCCAGATGACCTTGACCACGGCCTTGGGGTTGACGCTGCGCGCGCCCAAGGTAAAGGCATCGATGTTGCGAATCACTTCGGGGATGGGGAACGACCCGACGAACCCGAGCGTATTCGACTTCGTAGTCTTGCCGGCAAGAACCCCGAGCAGATACGCGCCCTCGTAAAAGCGAGTTTGATAGGTCACCACGTTCGCCGCGGTCTTGTAGCCGGTCGCATGAGCGAACTTCACCTTCGGGAACAACTTTGCGACCCGCAACGTGGGTTCCATGTAGCCGAACGAGGTGGTGAAAATGAGCTGGTTTCCGGCCACCGCCAGCTGGCGAATCACCCGCTCTGCGTCGGCCGTCGCCGGCACGCTCTCCACGTAGGTGGTCTTCACTTGGGAACCAAGCACGCGCTCCACTTCGCGCCGCGCCGCATCGTGCTGGTAGGACCAGCCCGTGTCGCCCACGGGATCGACATAGATGAACGCCACTTTGATCGGCTCCGCCGCGCGCGCCGGCAATACGCCGATTGCCAGCATTCCGAGCAATAAGGCGACGGAACGGAGACTTTGCTTCACGGTACGACCTCGAGTGGCACCGAAGGAGAATGCACAAGCGTGTCGCGGAGCGCAACCACAGTTGGTGCGGCCCTGACCCGATCGGCAGGGCGCCGCGCGCAGCACTTTTATGAAGCGCTGCGTCCTCGGACTGCACACGATTAGTGCGCCGGATTGTGTACAAAACGCCCGGTACATACTGTAATCTATGACGGCGAGAGGTCCGATGGCTACGCTGACAACCCATGTTCTGAACATTGCGGCGGGTACTCCGGCGGCGGGAATGCGCGTCGAGTTGCGTTCGTTGAGCGAGACGTCGGGAATGCCGATCGCAGCTCAAACCAACGGGGATGGCCGCTGCGCGGCGCCCCTGCTGGAGGGCGCCGCCTTTCGAGCCGGGCGCTATGCGCTGACCTTCCATGTCGCGGCGTATTTTCGGTCCCTGGGGCACGCGCTCCCCGAGCCGCCATTTCTCGACGAGGTGGTGATCGCCTTTGGCATCGCGGATGCAGGTCAAAATTACCATGTGCCCCTGCTCGTCTCGCCGTGGAGTTACTCAACCTACCGTGGAAGTTGACGGCCGCGATGTCCCTTTCCCGCGTGGCAAATTCTCCTCAAACTCTGCGCTTCGTTCTGGACGGCGCGGTCGTCTCCCTCCATGATCCCCCGCCGACGATGACCGTGCTGGAATATCTGCGCGATGTCGCGGGCCGGCGCGGGACGAAGGAAGGCTGTGCCGAAGGGGACTGCGGCGCGTGCACCGTGGTCATCGGCGAACTGACCGCCGACCGGCGCCGCGTGTGCTATCGGGCGGTGAACTCCTGCATCCGTTTCCTGCCGACGCTCGATGGCAAGGAACTCGTCAGCGTCGAGAGTCTGCGGCAACCCGACGACTGCGCCGCCCACCCGGTACAGCAATCGATGGTGGATCATCATGGCTCGCAATGCGGATTCTGCACACCCGGCTTCGTCATGTCGCTGCTCGCGCTGTATTTGAATCGCGACGCGGCGGACCGCGAACAAGTCTTAAGTGCCTTGGCGGGAAACCTGTGCCGCTGCACCGGATACCGGCCCATCATCGAAGCCGGAATGCGCCAGTTTGACTATGCCACGCCCCTGCGCTGGAGTCGCGAAGAAGCCTACTCCGAATCCCACGTCGAAGTGCTGAAGTCCATCGCACGCGAAGCCGCTGCGACATCCTCCCTGCACTATCCGGGATTCCATGCCCCGCGCACGCTCGACGAACTTGGGCTGGCCCTCGAGTCGTCGCCCAATTCCGTGTTGCTGGCGGGCGGCACCGACATCGGTCTGTGGGTCACGAAGCAGCTGCGCGACCTGCCGGCGCTCGTTTATTTGGGCGATGTACCGGAACTCACTCGAATCGAGGAGCGATCGCAGGAGCTGTGGATCGGTGCCGCGGTGACTCTCACGGATGCCTGGCCGGCGTTGCTGGCACGATTTCCCACCCTGACTGAACAGACGGAGCGTTTCGCATCGCCGCCGATCCGCAATTCGGCCACGCTTTGCGGCAACCTCGCCAACGGCTCGCCGATCGGCGATTCAATTCCCATGCTGATCGCGCTCCGCGCACTACTCGAATTGCGACGGGGCAAGACGTTGCGCCGGTTGCCGCTGGAGGATTTCTATCTCGAGTATCAAAAGAAGGATCTGTCGGAGGGCGAGTATGTCGCCGGGGTTGCCATTCCAGCGGCGAGGCATGGGCAACTGCTGGCAAGCTACAAGCTCTCCAAGCGTGTCGATCAGGATATTTCGGCGGTCGCGGCAACATTCTGTGTGACGGTGGAGACTGCGCAGGTGACCGAGGCCCGCCTCGCCTATGGCGGTTTGGCCGGTATCCCGCAGCGCGCGCGGCACGCGGAGCGCGCGCTCATGGGCGGCGGCTGGACCCTCAACGGAATCGAAGCGTCCATCGCCGCGCTCGCCACGGACTTCGAACCGCTCACGGACCTGCGCGCCAGCCGCGAGTATCGCCTGAAGGCGGCCGGCAATTTGCTGCGCCGCTTTTACCTGCAGCAGCAAGGCGAGCACGCTGCATTGCGCACGGCCGATGCCTTGCAGGACTTAGGTTGACCGGCATGTCATCCAGCACATCGCAGGTCCACGACAGCGCATCGCTGCACGTCAGCGGCCGGGCGCAGTACTGCGACGACATCGCGCTGCCGGCGAACACCTTGCACGCCGCCTTCGGACTCAGCCGCATCGCGCACGGCCGAATCAGCTCGCTCGACCTTGCGGCGGTCATGGAATCGCCCGGCGTGGCCGCGATTGCGCTGCCCGCGGATGTCCCCGGCGAGAACAATTACGGCGGCGCCGTACACGACGATCCCATCTTTGCGGATGGATTGGTGCAGTATGCCGGTCAGCCGTTGTTCGCGGTCGCGGCAACCTCGATGCGTTCGGCGCGCAAGGCCGCACAATTGGCGAAGATCGTGATTGCGCCGCTTCCCGCCCTACTCGACATCCGCGCCGCGCTGGCGGCCAAAAGCTATGTTCTGCCCAGTCATACGATGAGGCGCGGCGATCCACGTACCCGCCTCCGTGAGGCGCCGCGGCGATTGACTACGACGGTGGTGATCGGTGGGCAGGATCATTTCTATTTGGAAGGACACATCGCGGTCGCACTGCCTCAGGAAGACGGCGCGATGCTGGTCCACAGCTCGACGCAGCATCCCACTGAAGTCCAGAACATCGTGGCGCACGCCTTGAAAGAGCCCGCCAATCGCGTGGTGGTGCAATGCCGGCGCATGGGCGGCGGATTCGGCGGCAAGGAGAGCCAGGCCGCG
>Ga0137412_10005109_pt1 | contig 10482 bp, 9 predicted proteins | sample CZODoug2_1_16fun_FD_122160 | JGI IMG/M metagenome (GOLD analysis project Ga0137412, IMG submission 122160) | Vadose zone soil fungal communities from Angelo Coast Range Reserve, California, USA - CZODoug2_1_16fungal (Hybrid Assembly) | ecosystem: Environmental > Terrestrial > Soil > Vadose zone... | reverse complement strand
CACGGCGACATGCTCACCGGTGGTGAATCCGCGCCACCGCTGACAGGCGGCGCATGCCTCGCGAATTGGAACGGCCTCACGCTGGGTGACTTGTTCGACAGAATCCGCAAGACCATGCCGCAGAGCGCCCCGGGCCGACTCACCCGGCAACAAGACGCGGACATTCTGGCCTTCTTGCTGAGCGTCAACAAGTTTCCGGCCGGGAAAACGGAGCTCTACCGGCAGTTGGAGATGCTCAAGGAGATTCGATTCGAAGCGACGAAACCGGCGCCTAGGAAATAGCGAGAATGAAAATATGGTTTCGAACGCATCAACACAAACTCGATTTTCGAGATTCCACGCATGGAGGATTGCTTTATGAAAAAAATGCTTCCCGTACTCTTAATGGGCGCGGCACTTCTCGGCTACACGGCCGGCTACGCTTCAAAATCTTCTCCGCAACCCATTCTCAGCGGCCATTTCGACGATCTTTCGATGATTCCTAGCGCCAATGCCCAGGACAACAAGAACGAAGTCATGCCCTTCGGCTTCAATTCTCCCAAAGAACCACCTCTCGCGCCCGATGCTCCGCCCGTCACGTACTGGAACAGCGACGACATTCGCAAAGCGCACACCTACATGGCCGAGAGAGCCGCCAAAATGGTCAAAGAAGCCGGCAGCGGAAGTTCTCAGTCGTTTGGCGGCGGGCCGGTGCACGTCCAGACGCGCAACTTCAGCATGTTTATGCTCTACCGCATGTTTCGCGACAAGCCCGTCCTCAGCTTGACCAAAGTCGACAGCGTTCTTGATGACGCGGAGCAGCACGCCGGTGCCTACGATTTCTATATTTTCACCGGTGGCACGGGTGAAATGATCCTCGGCGGGAAAATCGCCAATCGCCAGAATCTTAAGGATAAGGACGGGGTCATTCCAGGGGAGTACCGCGGCCAGCCGGTCGTCGGTGGGCAAACCTACAAAGTGAAAGCCGGCGATTGGCTGCTGATTCCGCCTGACACGCCGCACCAGCCCAAGCCGGATCCCGGCGGCTTCAGCTACTTCATCATGAAAATTAACGTTGGCGTTTATCCCTGGAGCCTAATTCGCTAGTCAAGTGCAGCAAGAGGACCACGCGGCGCGCCGGGCTCAGCGCAGCTCGCTGGACTCGACGCTTTTCTTGCGGGCTTCATCGAGGAGTGCGTCGATTTTGGACTCGAGATCTTTCTTCTTCCCCTGCAAGGCGCGCATTTGCACCTTGATGGGCTCGCGCTCGTAGCTTTTGTTGAGTTTAATGCCGCTCGCGGACGTCGAGGGTTCGTCCTCGCGGAAGTTCTTCAGATCAACGAGCTGTTTGTCGATGTCGGCGATCTCTCCTTGCAGCTTGTCGAGCTGCTTCTGAACTTATGCGAGGTATTGCGCGTTTCCGGGCTTGGAGGATGCTGGTTTCGGCTTGCTCTTGGGGTCGCCGACAACGGAGACGGCGCCATTCGCGCCGGAGAGGTTTTCGTTGGTCCAGACTTTTTTTGGTTTCTTCGTCTCGGCAGGCGGTGTGGAATCCTGGGATGTGGCCGGCGGAGCAGGGGCACTGCGGTCCTGAGATTGCGCGGCAGCGGAGAAGGCCGCGAAAAGCCTCAAGATCATTGCGAATGAGAGCGAACGGGGCATGCAGCCTCCAGCCTCTCAACGTCGAAGACCCTATGGTCTTAAACCCATTCTAGGAGGAATAGTTTCACCGATCGACAACGTCTGTGCGCGGCTTGTCCGACTCGGCAAGCCCGAGTTCCTGGCGAATGGCTGCAAGGGCTTCCTTGGGCGGGCCGATGTAGCGGTAGTTTGAATAAAAGGTGCGCTCGTGGACGGAGAAGCTCGAAAACAATTTGCGGCCGTCGAAATCGTATTGCGAAAAGCTTGCGAGCCACAGCCCAGGCTGAAATTCGTAGCGCTCCTGCATGAAGTGGCTGCCCTTGTAGATTTTTCCCAGAAACAGGCCGACGGAAATGTCCTCGTTGACGTTGCCTTCGACGCGAGCAAGTTCGCCGGAGGCTTCGTCGACCCACACAAAGCCACGCACCTTGGGGAACATGGCGCTGAACCGTGAGGTGGGTTTGAAGGCAGGGTTGGGCTCCATTTTGTATTTGGAAAGCATGCGGTCGCCGCGCGGCTCGTAGGCGGCAAAAGTGAACAGGAATGCATTGTGCGTGGCGTCGATGAGGTCGTTTCGATCTTTCTTTTTCTTTGCATATTTTTCCAGAGCGTCCCGCTGAGATCCGGCGTCGTTGACGAGCAGCGTCAGTGCGCGCGCCAGGCTCTCGAGATCGGCGCGATAAGCGGCGGAATCCTTGGGCTTGCCATCGTCGCCGACGGGAATCCGGAACATGCCCGTTCCCGAAGGAACGACGCGCAAGATTTTTATCGCCGGGGGAGCGGGATCGCTGGGATTCTTGCGGGTCTCGACGCGTTCGACGCGCTCGTACAAGTCGAGGGCGGCCTCGCCTTTCTTCTGGTTGGCGACAACGCGGTTGAAGAAATCCGGTGTCGCCGGCCCGATCGCGGGCGTGGAATCCGGTGCGACGGATTGCGCGGCGGAGTCAGCGACCAGAGCCAAAGACAGCAGCGCGACGGAAATGAAAGCACCTTTGAGCATGAGGCGAAGTGGCGAGAGAGCCGCCAATGTCCACTCTGATTTGATTCGCATTGGTACACAATTGTTGTACACCGCCGGAACGCCGGAATGTACTTGTGGATGTGAATGTATAACTAACGGATCGCTCGATCCGCCGGGGTCCTACGGCTTCGGTTTTTCCGCGGGCTTTTACTGTTGCTGCTGGGCCTTTTCCGTCCAGGGCGGCACCATCCCGTTCATGCGCGCGTAGGCGATGGATTGGCCGAGGTGCTCGCCAAAATGTCCCGTGATTATGAGGAAGGATCCGCGCAGGGTGGTCTGATGGTTGAACATTTTTTGCGGCTTGCCGGCATCGCTGAGGGCCGTGATGGCCTTGAAATCGAAGCCAGCTGGTGGGGCGGTACCCGGTGCCCCGGCAATGCCATAATTTGCCGCGGTAATGTGGGTGAAGACTTCGCCGACCGAGCGAACGCCCCCGAGCGGGACGCCAAGTGTACTTCTCCACAGGCATGGCTTCGGCAAGGCGCATGTTGCGCTGCTGGTAGTAGGCGATCTCAATCTAGGAATTCGGCGCGAAGACCGGCTGTTGGAGTTGCCGATGCCATGACAGGGGCCTTATGGTCGGGGCTATCCTCGCGCTGGCTAGAAGGTATGAAGCCAGGGGGAATACTGTAAGTCAAAGAAAATAAACATACTTACGACGCATTGGTTCCACCTTGCAATACTGGGTCTCGCGCGCTTGGCGCGCCATCTTCTTCCCCGACGGGCTGTACAAGGCGGTACAATGGACCGAGCGACCACTGAACCGTTGAGATTAAACCGCACCGGGCGTTAGGGTACTGCAGTAAACGCTGATAGCAAAGCGCTGTTCCACACGTCTATATACCAAGGAACGACTCGACGATCTCATTCGTCTTAGGTAAAGAAGGTTGGAGGTCTGTTTGGGTGTAATTCCCATTGGCAGGGTAGGCGCAATCCCACGCGTGGTACCGCGCGGTCTGGATATCGCGGGAAAGCTGGGTCGATTTCGGAGCGCTGCGGTCACTATGGGCGAGACTTTTCGCCTGGCGCTGGACTCGTTGCGAGCGCACAAGCTGCGGAGCTTTCTGACCCTGCTGGGCGTCATCCTGGCGGTAGCCACGCTGGTGGCGGTAATGAGCGTGGTCGCGGGGCTCAACTTCTATGTAGCCGACCGCATCGCGAATCTCGGGGCCAACGTGTTCGTTGTGGACCGCTTCGGGATCATCACCAGCGAGGACGCCTGGGTAAAGGCTCAGAAGCGGCCGCTGCTGACGATGGAGGAATTCAACCGGCTGCGCGAGACCATGAGGACCGCAAACGCCATCGCGGCGATCGAAGGCACGACCATGGACGTGCGCAACGGGAACCAGCTCTTGGAGAACACCAACGTTCTGGGCGTGACGCCGAATTACCCTGAAGTGAGGAACATGAATCTCGCCGCCGGCAGGATGATCAGCGGTGCAGACGAGACGCATCGCTCACCGGTGTGTTACGTCGGGGCCGACGTGGCCAAGAAGTTCTTCTTCAACGTGGACCCTATTGGAAAGACGATCCGCGTGGGCGCGCACAGTTACGAAGTAATTGGCGTGGCCGCGGCGATCGGGAGCGCTTTCGGCCAGTCGCAGGACAATTACATGTTGATTCCCCTGGGGACGTTCTACAAGGAATGGCACACGCAGCGGGATTCGATGACTCTGTTCATACAAGCCCGAAACACGGAAATGATGGCTGCCTCCGAAGATGAGGCGCGGATGTTCCTGCGCGCCGCCCGGCATCTGCCGTGGGAGGCTGAAGACAATTTCGGAATTTTGGGCTCGGATTCGATCATGAGTTTGTGGAAAGAGATCACTGGAAACCTGGAAGCCGTGGTGGTCGGATTGACCTCTATTTTCCTTGTGGTAGGTGGCATCGTGATCATGAACATTATGCTGGCGAGTGTGACGGAGCGGACCAGAGAGATTGGATTGAGGAGGTCGCTGGGAGCCAGGAGGAAGCACATCGTATTGCAATTCATAACCGAGTCAGCAATGCTTGCCGCGCTCGGAGGAATAATGGGCTTAGGACTTGCCTATGCGGCAGTTGCCGTGGTGCGGGCGCTAACGCCAATCCCGGTGCGCACCCCTCTGAGCGCAGTCATCATTGCGCTGGCTCTTTCGACTGGAGTGGGCCTGTTCTTTGGGATTTATCCGGCGACGCGGGCAGCGAAACTCGATCCCATAGAAGCTCTGCGGTCAGACGGCTGAGGAATAGCAATGGCACAACAGCATGGCGAAAACCTGAAGCAGGCGATGGACACCCTGCGGGCACACAAGATGCGCAGCGGGCTGACGGTATTCGGCGTGGTGCTGGGCGTGAGCGTGATCATGCTCGTGGCGGCGCTGATCACCGGCTTCGATGCGCAGATTCAGGAAAACATCAAACAGTTCGGCGCGGATACCGCGTTTATTTCGCGGTGGGATCAAGGCCCGCACGGTGGTGGCCGAAGGCCGAAGGATGAGCGCGAGCGGAAGCCGTTGACACTGGAGGACGCAGAAGCGATTAAAGCGGGATGTCCAGCGGTGAAGAACCTTACGACCTTCATCATCTGGTGGGAGCAGCCACACACCATCCGCACTAAAGCGGGGAGCGTGAGCGCCATCGATTTTCGCGGCGTGCAGGCGAATTTCGGGCAGGTCTATGCGAACGCCGCAACCCTGGCAGGACGGTTCATCAGCGAAGGGGATGATCTGCATCGCGAGAAAGTGGTGATGCTCGGGGAGAACGTGGCGCCGGTGCTCTTTCCGGAAGGGAGCCCGATCGGGAAAGACGTAATGATCGACGGGTCGGACTTTCAAGTGATCGGCGTAGTGGAAAAACCGAAGGGCGGATTCGGGATGGGTGATGAGGACCGCCGTGTGCTGATTCCCTATAACACGTTTCACAAGATTTACCCCGGCGCGTACGAAAACATGTTCCGCGTTCAAGCGTATCCGAAAATGCTGGACCAGTTGGTGGACCAGACGATCGAGGTACTGCGGAGGAGACGGAACGTTGCCTACAACGCGAAGGACAGTTTCTCGATTCAGACGGCGGAGCAACAGGTCGAGAAGTTCCACGGCATCATGCTCATGACTTACGTTGCAACGATTGTGCTGAGCGGCATCGGGCTGCTCATCGGCGGCGTGGGCGTGATGAACATCATGCTGGTGAGCGTCACGGAGCGGACGCGCGAGATCGGCATCCGCAAAGCGATTGGCGCGAAGAGCGGGGATATCACCTGGCAGTTTCTGCTCGAAGCGATGACCCTGACGGGAGCAGGCGGGGTGATCGCGCTGATCCTGGTCAATGGTTTGGTGCTGCTGATCCGAGTTGGTTTGAAGTGGCCGGGAAGCGTGCCGGTGTGGGCGGCGGCCACGGGAATCGTGGTCAGCGTAGGCGTGGGGCTGGTTTTTGGCGTGTGGCCGGCAATGAAAGCCGCGAAGCTCGATCCCGTCGAAGCGCTGCGCTACGAATAAATCATGGTTCTGCGAACCACAAGCGAACCATAAAAATAGCCGCAAAGTGCCCTTTGAAAATAAAGGGGTTATGGCTATTTTCTAAGGAATAGCGCGGCGAACGCTCTTCTTATCTCATCCCAAGCATTTTCAAGCAGAAATTACTTCATCAGAGCAGAAGCTTTTGCAGTTGCGACGGCGCGTTCGGAAGCCGGCATGGATGCGGCGGGCCAGGTGACATCCAGGGCCAACTCGTGGCGGACGAGCAGTTTGGAATGGCGATTTACATGGACGGCCAGCGTGTTTGCCAGGTCAGATCGAATTTCCGCCAGACCTTCCTTTTCCAGGCGGAGACTCTTATCCGGCTTGTAAAGGGCCACCCGCAATTGATGCGATCCGGCGGGAAGCGCGTGCTCGAAATGGATTGGTTCGCCCGGCGAGGTGGTCACCAGGTTGGTGGTGAAAAGTAATTCGCGATCCGCAAAGATGGCCAGCGCGCCTTGGTTGACAGTCGAAATAATTTCGATGTGAAGGGTGGAAGCGGGAGCAGCCTGGGCCTCCGATTCAGACGCAAGAGACGGAGAGGCAATGAAATTAGGAGACGAAATCTCTTGAGAGTCTCGTGAATCACTGGGCTGCTTCGCTGAAGCGGCAGCAAGCTTAGCCAGGCGAACGACGCTCCGGTTCAGGCGTTCTTGCGCCACCTGCGGAAGGGGCTTAACTACGATGCCCTGCTGCGGGGCTGCGATCCCAGTTTGCAAGGTGTGGGTGAAGGCTTCGGAGGGCACTCGCGGCGGGAAAAAATGGATTGCCGGAGCAGGGGGAACGAGGAAACGAGCGCGGAAAGGACGGGAAACCTGAACGGAGGCAGCGATAATCAAACAGGCGGCTGCGGTGATCCAAACATCTCGCTGTCCGACCGGCTGCGTCCACCAAATAGGCTTCCTGGTCTTGGGCGCCGCGGATGGAGGGCGCGAACGCGCTAGAGGATAAAGAGCGGAAGCGAGTTCGTCGCAGGAAGCAAAACGATCTTTGGGGTTTTTTGCCAGGCACCGCGCGATGATGAGGTCGAGCGCTTGCGGCAACGCTGGATTGTGCCGTGAAGGAGGCCCAGGGTCGGCATTCAGAATCTGGGCGCAGACGGCGCCGAGAGAACTGCCATCGAAGGGCTTCAAACCGGTCAACATCTGATAGAGAACAATTCCGAGAGCAAACTGATCCGAGCGCGGATCTTGAGGCTCACCCTGAATCTGTTCGGGCGCCAAGTATGCCGGGGTACCCATGAGCAGGCCGGAGCCGGAAATCTGCGATACAAAGCGCGCGATACCGAAGTCGCCGAGTTTCACTCTGTTTTCCGCGGTGACGAGAATGTTGCCGGGTTTGACGTCGCCGTGAATGATCCCGGCGCGATGGGCCAGCGCGAGAGCCCCGGCTAGATCGGCAGCCCAGGCACAGGCACGCCGGGCCGACAGGGTGGACGGACCGAGATGATCTTCAAGCGTTTTGCCGGCGACGTACTCCATCACCAGGAAGGGAGTACCGTGCTCATCGATTCCGACGTCGTACAGCTGGACGATGCAAGGATCGGAAAGCTGGCCAATGATCTGGGCCTCGCGGAGGAACTGCTGCTCGAGGTCTTCGCCGAAACCGTTCAAAAAGGTTTTGCGCGCCACGATGCGGCCAATGACGTTGTCCCGCACTTTTTCGACGCGGCTCGTGGCACCCGAACCGAGGTGTCCGAGAGTTTCGTAGCGGTCCTTTTGCAGTGTAATCATCATGCTGAGCGCAGGAGACGCGCAGCGCGATCTCGCAGACCGTTGCCGTTGGTTTGCGGCGGCGCTTGCGGAGTGACCTTGCGGCGCGCCAGCGGATAAAGTGCTTCCGCGAGAGCTTCGGTCGTGGCGTAACGCGCGGACGGATCTTTTGCCAGGCAGCGGGCAACGACTCCATCAAAACCTGCGGGCAGCGAAGGATTCGCATGCGAGGGCGGCAGCGGCGTCGAAGAGAGGACCCGGCCGCAAATGCCCTGAAGTGAATCAGCGTCGAATGGCCGTTTGCCCGTCACCATTTCGTAGAGAACGACGCCCAGAGAAAAGATATCGGAGCGCGCGTCCTGCGGTTTACCCATGATTTGCTCGGGGCACCAGTAGGCGGGTGTGCCGACAAGCGGCGTGGCGGCGGAATCGCGGCTGGCTAGCCGCGCCATGCCGAAATCCATCAGCTTCACGCGGCCATCTTCGGTGATGAGCACATTCGCGGGCTTGACGTCGCCGTGGATCACACCCTTGCGGTGCGCCGCACCGAGCGCGCAAGCCACTTCCGCGGTCCACGCGGAGGCCCTGCAAAAGGGAATGCTGCCCTTATCCAAAATGCGATCGAGGGGTTGACCTTCCAGAAACTCCATGACCAGATAGGGCGTTTGCGTGGCTTCGTCGATGCCCATATCGTGGAGCGTGATGATCGAAGGATGGGAGAGCTGGCCGACGACGCGCGCTTCCTGAAGGAACCGCTGGCGGGCTTCGCCGGTGGCCAGTTCCTTTGGGAAGAGCTTGATGGCGACGGGGCGGCCGATCATGGAATCGTGAGCGCGCGCCACGCGGCCGTTGGCCCCGGTGCCGATGATTTCGAGAATTTCGTAGCGTCCTACTTGCAAAAAGTTCGCTCCCTCAGAATCGATGAATCCGTGCCGATAGCATGATGGGGGAATGGGATGTTCCATTAAATGAAGCAAGCGTCCTGTTGAGAAGGGTACGGAAGTACTACTAAAGAAGGGGCTCTAAGTTCTCAGTTTTCAGTCTTTAATCGAAGAAGAGCTTCCTGTTGAATGCTCGTGATCTCGCTACGGGAGATGGGATGTTTCTCTCGTAGCTCCTTCCGAGGTTCCCTCAAGTGGCTTGGAAGAATGAATTGGGTCCCCCCCCCATAATTTCTGGAAGTATTTGATTCCAAGAGACTTATTCCGGAGAGCTCACCCACCGCCGCTGAGGACTGAGTTGGGCAGCCCCCACCCCCTATTCTTGTCACAGAGCGCGGAACAGATGGCCTGCCCTTTCTGAAATATGGCGATCAGGCTTTTCGCGCCCATTTTTGTTAGAAATACCGCTGGTTGAAAAGACCTCTGGCGTCGACGCGTCATGGCGGTCTCAAAGACCCTCTTTTGAGCCTAGTGGAGTACCGTTGTCACGAACATGATGAATAGCACATTTCGTCCGCGAGTTTATGTGCCATTGTGAACAGGTTGTCTCGTATTCACAGGTTACTTCCGGCGGATGGCTCACGCGGCGAGTATAGCGAAGGCAGCCGGATATCACTCACTCTGGAGGATTAAGGAGCCACAGCTTAGGTCGGCTCGGGCGTGGAGGAACAGCGGATCCGGCGGATCAGGGTTGAGAAGGCAGAGCGCGGAGTGGAGCGAGACCGGGCGCAGAATTCAACCGTGCAGGAAAATCTTGGACATATAATTTCATGGACGGGTGCCATAAGCCGTTGAAACCGAAGAAATACATTTCTTTTATGGCTTGTTCTGCAGACCATTTCTCCGAGGCTATGCGGTAAGCGGCGATGAAAACGCTGGTGCGATCTTCACCGAAGCGGCAATGCACGAAGATTTTTTGCCCCGGATTGTCGTGCAGCAGAGAGAGAAATTGAGCGACCTGTTCGTCGGTTGGCGGAGACCAGCCACTAACGGGGATGTGGAGGAAGCGCATGCCCAGTGATTCGGCGCGCTTGCGCTCCCAAGCGACTTTTTCGCGGTCCTCGCCGCGCAGATCGACGATGGTGGTGATGCCCAACATTTTCAACTCAGAGAGGCCCACTTCTTTGGGCTGTGCGCCGCGATACAGGACATCCGTGACTTTTCCGGCATTAGGAATTCCGGCGAGGTGCAATTTTTGTCCGTGGGCGGACGGAAAAATGGGCGGGGCAGAGGCTGGTGCAGCGGTTTGCGCGAAAAGGCGAAGAGACAGAAGAAATAAGATGGCGAGGGGTGGTAGCGTGCGCTTCATGTTGAAACGGATAGAAGTAGTGTAGCGTGAGAGGCAACGACTCGAAAAGTGTTGAAGGGGAAGCGGTTGAGCAGCAATAGCACCGCTACAAATAGACACCGTAGGAAAAGGACGACAACATTTTGCGTTTTCCTCTTGACAGGATATCTATATCCGTTGATACTGCGATTCCAGATTCGGGGGACGTGGAAGCGCCAGACGGACCGAGTCGGGGATGCATTGAGGTCCGTGGGAGTCCACGAAGCGGCCCAGTTTCTAAGCGAAAAAATCGAGCGCGAAATACCTGCCCCGCGCCCGTATTTGAGGCGGAGCACCTGCTGTTAGGCTGAGTGCGAAGCACCGGCCAGCGGCAGGGCGTTGGCGTTTTGCGCCGGAAATTAAGTGC
>Ga0137412_10005108_pt1 | contig 10482 bp, 7 predicted proteins | sample CZODoug2_1_16fun_FD_122160 | JGI IMG/M metagenome (GOLD analysis project Ga0137412, IMG submission 122160) | Vadose zone soil fungal communities from Angelo Coast Range Reserve, California, USA - CZODoug2_1_16fungal (Hybrid Assembly) | ecosystem: Environmental > Terrestrial > Soil > Vadose zone... | reverse complement strand
GCCACCGGCTGGCCGGCGGTGAACCCGGAGACGCCGGCGCCCAGCGCGCGCACCCGCCCGGTCACCTCCAGCCCCGGGATGAACGGGGTGGGCAGGGCAAACTTGCCCCGGCGGAACAGGGTGTCCACGAACCCCACACCGGCGTACTCGACGTCGATGGACAACGCCCCGTCGCCCGGAATGGGTTCCGGGACCTCGGTCACCCGCAGGACGTCCGCCGGTCCCGGTCGCTCCACCATGACCGCACGCATGCCGACTCCTCGCCGTATCCGTCGTTTCCGCTGGGAACCCGACCGCCGGGACGAGCATTCCCAGCTCGCGGTCAGCGCCGGCGGGGTGCCTCTGGTACGCAGCCCCGCTGGCGGTAGCGCCGCACCCTCACGCTTGCACCACGCCGACCGAGAGGGTGGACTTGCCCGGCGCGGAACACGCCTGTTGTGGGGCCTGGATGAACATGGCGGCGGTGTCACCAGGGGCGTAGACCCGCAGCCCCCGTGCCTCCACAGGTCGGCAATCCTCCGGTGGGTAGGCCTCGGCGTGCACGATCCGCAGCGGACTCCTGACGTTCTGCCCAGGAGCAAGTGTGACGGGCCTGCCCTTGCTCCGGTCTTCTCGCTGGGCCGGGTCGCCGACCTGGTGGCCGTTGTCCCCGGTCACGAAGGACACCCCGGGTGAGCCCCAGAGCGTGCACGGATGCCGGGACATGTTGGTGAACTGGAGGTCCAGCCGGTTCTGGCTCATGCCCGCGCCGCCGTCGCCCTCGACCAGCGCGAGAGTCAGGTCGGCTGCCTTGCACCCGGGCGTGACCGGCTCGGCTGTGCCGGGTGTGGTGGTGCCGGGCTCGGTTGTATCGGGAGCGGCCTGGGGTGGGGCGGCCGGAGACGCGGCGCTGGCCGCTGAGCTCGGCGCCGCCCAGGGAACCGGCCCGTTACCGCCGCAGCCGGCCAGCCCCACGGCGGCGACCAGCGTCATCCCGACGGCCAGCCGACGATATCCGGCCGCCGCCCTCGGTCCCGTTCTTGTCCGGCCATGACCCGGCGCCGGTGTCGTGATCATGACGCAGCCTAGCCGGCCGACGCGGCGGGTCAGCGCCGGCGGGGCCTTCGGGTGGGCGTGGCGGCCATCGGGTCGCCGGGCCACTCGTGTTTCGGGTACCGGCCGCGCAGCTCGCCGCGGACCTGGGGGTACCCGCTGGTCCAGAACGAGGCGAGGTCGGCGGTGACGGCGGCGGGCCGGCCGGCGGGGGAGAGTAGGTGCAGCACCACCGGCAGCCGCCCGCCGGCGACGGTCGGGGTGGCGGTCCAGCCGAACACCTCCTGGACCCGGACGGCGAGCACCGGTTGGTCTCCGGAGTAGTCGAGGGCGATCCGGGAGCCGGTGGGCACGGTGATCCGCTCCGGGGCCAGGACGTCGAGCTCCGCGGCCTGCTTCCAGTCCAGGGTGGCGCGCAGCACGGCGGCGGCGTCGACGCGGGCGAGGTCCGCCCTGGTGCGTGCGGTGCGCAACCCGCCGGTCCACCAGCGATCCGGGTCGGCCAGCAGCGCGTTGTCGGACACGTCCGGCCACGGCGGCCCGAGCACCCGGTGCAGGGTGTTGAGCCGGTCGCGGAGCCGGCGCGCGGCATCCGTCCAGCGCAGCAGCCCGGTGCCCTCGGCGCGGAGGCCATCGAGCAGCGCCGCGCGCACCGCAGCCTGGTCGGGGTGGGTGAGCCGACGCTCGGCCAGCACGATCGCGCCCAGTTTCCGCACGTGCCGGGCCACCACGTCCCCGCCCGCTTGCCAGCGCACCTCGTCGCCCTCGCTGATCAGAGCGGGCGCGGCGAGTTCGGCGAGCTGCTGGTCGGCGGCGGCGGCGAGGCGCGCCCTGGCGTTCTCCGCGCCGGGCGCACGGTCGGCCACGGCCACCGCGATCCACTCCGCCGCGGCGAGCGGGCTGCCCGCCGGGAGCTCGACCCCGGTGCCCCCGGCCATCAGGTACAGCGGTGACCCGGCCGCGCGGCGCCGGGCCAGCCGCTCCGGCTGAGCGAGGGCCACCACCAGGGACGCATCAGCCCCGGTCCGGCCGTCATCTTCTGCGCCGTCCCGTCCGCCGAGGTCCGGCCGACCGGTTCCCCGCAGCCGGACCAGCCGGGAGACCTCGCCCCGCCACCGCCGCGCCCCCGGTGCCGCGCCGGACCGCAGCCGGGCCAGCTCGACGGCGACGTCCGAACCTGAGGTGAGCGTGTCGTCGTCCAGCAGCGCCACTACCTCGGCCGCCGCGCGGGTGCCGACCAGCGCCGCACCGTCGAGCAGGGCGCGGGCCAACCGGGGGTGCAGGCCGAGACCGGCCATCCGTCGACCCCGCTCGGTGACTCCGCCGCCGCCGTCGATCGCACCGAGCGCCCGAAGCACCTCCTGGCCGGCGCGCAGTGGACCCTCCGGAGGCGGGTCCCACCAGCGCAGGCCGGCGCCGTCGGGGGTGCCCCAGCAAGCCAGGTCGAGGGCGAGCCGGGTGAGGTCGGCGGTGCGGATCTCCGGCTCCGGGTAGCGGGGCAGCAGCTCGCTCTCCGGCCAGCAGCGGTACACCCACCCCGGGGCCTCCCGACCGGCCCGACCAGCCCGCTGCTCGGCCACCGCGGCCGACACCCGCACGGTGACCAACCCGGCGAGCCCCCGACGATGATCCACCCTCGGTGTCCTGGCCAGCCCCGCGTCCACCACCGCGCGCACCCCGGGCACGGTCAGGCTCGACTCCGCCACCGCGGTGGCCAGCACCACGCGGCGCCGAGGACCCCGACGCAGCGCGGCATCCTGCTCGCCGGCGGGCAGCCGCCCGTGCAGCGCCAGCACGTCGGCGTCCACCCCGGACAGCGCGGCGGCCGCCCGCCGGATCTCCGCGACGCCGGGCAGGAACGCCAGCACGTCACCGTCGTCCTCACCCGCGGCTTCGGCGAGCGCGGTCCGCACCGCGCGGGCCACGCACGCCTCGATCCGCTCGCCCCGCGCGGGCGGGAGGTGCGCCACGCTCACCGGGAACATCCGCGCTGCCACCTCCAGCACCGGCGCCGGGTCCCCGTCGCCAATCCCGCCACCCAGTCCGCCACCCAGTCCGCCACCCAGTCCGCCGCCCAGTCCGCCGCCCAGTCCGCCGCCCAGTCCGCCGCCGAGGATGGCGGCCAGCCGCCCGGTGGCCACGGTGGCCGAGGTGGCGAGCAGCCGAAGGTCCGGCCGCAGCCCCGCGCGGGCGTCCAACAGCAGGGCGAGCAGAAGGTCGGCGTCGAGGTGCCGTTCGTGGCACTCGTCCAGCAGCACAGCGGCCACCCCGGTGAGCTCGGGATCGGCGGACAGTCTGCGCAGCAGCAGCCCGGAGGTCACCACCTCGATCTCGGTGCGAGCGGACGTCTTGGCGTCTCCGCGCACGGAGTAGCCCACCGTCTGCCCGACCGGTTCGCCGAGTAGCGCCGCCATTCGGGCGGCGGCTGCCCGCGCGGCGAGCCTGCGCGGCTCGGCGACCAGTACCTTCCCCCGGTTCCGCGCGCCCAGAGCCAACGGGACCAGTGTGGTTTTCCCGGTGCCCGGCGGCGCGACCAGAACCGCGGTGCCATGTTCGGCGAGCGCGCCGGTGACCGCGTCCAGGACCCCTCGGACGGGGAGGTCGGGCAGGTCGGGCGGCAGGCGCATCACCTGAAGTCTGCCCCTGGGCCATCGGCATGGTGCCCACCACCGCGGTTCAACCGACGGGGCGTTTACCGGTCATCGAATTGCCGCCGGCGACGTCGTGTGCCCACTGCCCTACGATGGACGGTGAGTCCGCGCCCACTGCTGGCGCTTCGTACAGCTTTCTGGGAGACCGCGTAATGCCGCAGATCAGCACGTCCGACTTCAAGGGTGGCATCAGTCTGGATCTATCGGACGGGCTGTTCAACGTGGTCACGTTCCAGCACGTCAAGCCCGGCAAGGGCGGCGCGTTCGTGCGCACCAAGCTGAAGAACGTGCGCAACGGCGCGGTCGTGGACAAGACCTTCCGGGCCGGTGAGCGGGTCGAACAGGCCATCATCGAGACCAAGGAACTGCAGTTCCTCTACAACGAGGGCGACACCTACGTCTTCATGGACCAGGAGAACTTCGAGCAGCTCGAGGTCCCCCGCGAGGTGGTCGAGGACATCGCCGACTACCTGCTCCCGGAGATGACCCCGGCGTTGCGGTTCTACGGCACTGAGATCGTCGGCGCGGAGCTGCCCGCCTCGGTGGAGCTCACCGTCACCGACGTGGAGCCCGGGGTGCAGGGCAACCGGGTCTCGGGTGCGACCAAGCCGGCCACCCTGGAGACCGGCAAGATCGTCAAGGTGCCGCTGTTCGTGAACAACGGCGACCGGATCAAGGTAGACACCCGCACCGGCGAGTACCTCACCCGCGCCTGACCAGCGCCCGTAGCCCTCGCACAGACCCAGTACCGCTGGCACAGACCCTGCAGGCTATGCGGGGGCCGCGGCCGGTCTGTGCCAGCCAGTACACGGACGGCGGGCGGTCTGTGCCAAGGCCGGTCTTCATCGAGCTGAACGGGCGGTCGCACAGACCCGCTGGAGCCCGCGCAGAGCGAGTGTGACGCGCCTGCGGCTGGCGCAGACCCAGTACCGCTGGCACAGGCCCTGCAGGCTATGCGCGGGCCGCGGCCGGTCTGTGCCAGCCAAAACCACGCACGACGGGCGGTCTGTGTCGGCTGCGGCCGGTCTGGGCGGCCGCTACCTGCACCGCCGTTTTACCAGTACCGACGCCCGGCGCGCGTTGGGCGCGGGTGTGCTGAAACGCGCGACACAGTGTGCTGAGAGCGCCGACTCGCGGGGTTACGGTAGGCCGCCGATGAGGGGGCCCAGGTAGCCGAGCTTGGACGTCTTGTCCATGCCGACCTCGAATCCGATGCGCAGCCCGAGGATGTTCCCGAGGACCTTCGCGCCGGTGGACTTGTTGTCGAAGGCGAACGCCTTCTCGTTCCCGCCGACGATGTTGTTGTGGGTGACCGAGACGTTCTGCACGTCGTCGATCATGACCGCCTGGGATGCCTGCGAGTCGCAGAAGTTGTGCGTGAAGACGATGTCCGAGCTGCGGCCCTTGCCGCTCCCGTCGCCCGCGCTGCTGTTCGGCCCTTCGGCGATCAGGCACTGGTTGTCGATCTTCTCGCACCGGTTGCTGTCGATGAGCACGTGCTGGCTCGGCGGGGAATTCGTCGCGTAGGTCTGCATGCAGTCGGCGTGCGCGCCATTGAGATTCTTCACATCGCTGACCGTGTTGTGCAGGATCCGCAAGTTGTTGCCGAAGAACCGGATGCCGTCGCCGTCGCCGCCTCGGGGCGCGGTGATGGTGTTGTTCACCAGGGTGATGCCGGTGCCGGTTAGCTCCGCCCCTGGCGCGGCCGCCCCGGTCAGGTTCAGCCCGGCGATGACCACGTTGTCGGCCTTCACCTCGAGGCCCTTGACGGTGGCGGTGCCGTCTCCGAGCACCAGGATGGGTGCTGTCGGACTGCCTGACCGGGTCACCTGGAGCCGCGACGGCGAGTTGCCGGTGGCGCAGACCCGGTCGCCGGGTACCGCTGTGTCCAGTGTGGCCTGCAGGTTTGCTCCGTCGGCCCGCTTGGTGCAGGTCACCGCGACCTGCGCGGGGCGGACCGCGCCCGCGCCGCACAGGTTGGGGTGGGTCGGTGTGTCGGGTACCCACAGCGCACTGCTCGCGTTCACACCCCAGGACTGGGCGCAGACAGCGGGCACCGGGCTGGGCGTTGGCAGCCCCGGCACGGGCAGCGCCTGAGCCGGACCGATCCCGGGCGCCGCCGGGGCGGCGGCGGTACCGGGCAAGACGGGCGTACCGGGCGAGGCGGGCGAGCCAGATAGGGCAGGCAGTGTGGGCCCGGCAGCCGGAACCCCGGCGGGCAGGCCCGGGGCGGCGGGAGCCGGACCGGCGACGGGCGGAACGGCGAGCGAGGGGCCGACCGGGGTGGGCATCGGGGGCGGCGCCGGAACCGGCGGTGGAGACGGCACAGCGGGCGGCGCCGGCACGGCGGGCGGCATTGGCGCGACGGGAGCCGCTGCCGGGCGCGCCTGCTCCGCTCCGCCCGCCCGGCCGGCCGGCGGGCGGCGGCCGTCGGCGGGCTGGGGAACGGTTGGCGCTCCGGCGGCGGTTTCGTCGGGCATGGTTCCGGTGGGCGCGGTTTCGTCGGGTGCCGGAAGGTCGGGCATGGTTCCGGTGGGCGCGGTTTCGCCGGGTGCGATTTCGTCTGGCGAGGTTCCGGCGCTCGAGGGAAGGTCCGGCATGGTCCCGGCGGGCGGGGGAAGGTCGGGCATCGTTGCGGCGGGCGCGGTTTCGTGGGGCACGGTTCCGGCACGCGCGGGGGCGTCGGGCACTGTTCCCGAGGGCGCCGGATCGCTCGCCGCCGCCCGAGCCGCGGCGGCCGCTTCGGCCTTCTGAATGGATGCGGCGGCCGCCGCTTCGGCCGCCGCCGCCGCGGCCTCGGCCCGGGCTTGCGCGGCGCCTGATGCGCCACCATCGGCCGGCACCTCCGGGGGGCCGCTGTCCGAAGGCACCTCGGGCGCTCCGATGTCCGAAGGAGCCGTAACCGCGGTTGCTGAAAGTGTCTGAAGGCGGATCTGAGAAGGCGCTGTCTCCCAAACGGTTGACGCCCCACCGGGGGAGGCGGCGGCGCTCATCGCAACCAGAAGACCAGTGAGCAGCGTGCCGAACGGGATAACCAGCGGGAGTCGATTGCGGGCAGAGCGACCGGCGCGAACCGTGCGAATCGGCCTGGCGCTTGAGGTGGGCCGCGTGGTCATGTCCTGAGTCCTTCCCCTTCACGGGCCAAATCTCGCGCGACCCTGCGCCACTTTTCGAATCCCAGCTTTCCCACAGCGGGGTGGTCGCCCATCACCCTCTTAGACCCCAAATACCACATGCATAACTGCAAACTCATTCAGTCCCGCTAGTAACAGCCTGCATCGGGGAGAATAGTTGCTAACGATCACTAGTGTTCGAAGATTCACCACAGCCAGTGATAGATCACGATCAGATTGAGCACGGATAGTCATCTCGTGCTAACAGCGGGAGTAGTGATCACCCAGCTCAGCGGCGGCCCGCCGCAAGCGGAACGCGGCCGCTCACGCGCATCGCGAGGGCTCTCGGCTGACTCGCATGAACGAGGCCGGCGACCTTCCGGGACCGGCTACAACCAGTAGGCGGCGATCTCGCCGAGGGCGTTCACCCAACTGGGGAGCGCTGGACACCAGGGGCAGGTGTCAGGGTTGGTCGACGGTCGCTTCCCGTTCGGCCTTGCGCTCCGCCAAGTACTTGTCCGACCAGGCCTGAATGGCCGCGCCGTTCTTCGCGTCCAGCTCGCCGTGCCGACTCCGGGCCCACTGCTCGGCGGCCAGCAGCCGCCGCTGTGAGGGTTGGAAGGCCGGCATCACGTGGCGGGCGAACAGCTCGTAATGGCGCTGGGTGGCCTCCCAGTTGGCCCAGTCGTGCTGCATCATCATGTAGCAGCCGAAGCCGCCGGCGGACTGGTCGACCAGCCGTTGGATCTGGGTGATCGCCTCGTCCGGGGTGCCGATCACCCCAAGGCCGGTCTCGTTGATCCAGGCCACCCGCTCTTCGAAGGTGTTTCCCTCGGCGCGGAACGTGGGCAACGCCAGGGTGCGCTGGGTGTAGTCGCAGAACTGGTCGAAGCCGTAGCGCACGTCCTCGATGGCCTGCTGCTTGGTCTCCGCGATGTGCATCGGGCCGACCAGTCGCCAGCTCGACCGGTTGGTGGTCCGGCCGTGTCTGGTCGCCTCCGCCTCCACCACGTTCCAGTGGTGGGCCAGCACGTCGAAGCCCTCCCTGGTGGTGGCGCCCAGGGAGAGCAGCCCGAGGCCATGGGTACCGGCCAGGACTGGTCCGGCGGGGGAGACGGTGGCCGCGACGGCGATCTCGAAGCACGGGTCGGAGTACGGGGCGAGCTGGGTGCGCGCATCGACCAGCTGGTAGCGGTCGGTCTGGTGGCTGACCCGCTCGTCGGAGAGCAGCAGTCGCAGGAGCACGTCCAGGTCCTCGGCCAGCGCCGGGCGCAGCGCGGCGGGCTCCAGACCGATCATCTCGGCGTCGGTGGGCAGCGAACCGGGGCCGACGCCCAGCATTAGCCTGCCGCGGATCAGATGGTCGACCAGGATCGCCCGGTCGGCGATCCACAGCGGATGGTGATAGGGCAGCGAGACCACTCCGGTGCCCAGCTTGATGTGTCGGGTCAGCGCGCCGGCGTGGGCGATGAAGGTCAACGGGTCGGCGATGATCTCGGTGCCGGCGGAGTGGTGCTCACCGATCCACGCCTCGTCGTAGCCGAGCCGGTCCATCAGCTGCAGGGTCTCCAGGTTGCGCTGCAGCGAGGAAGTCGCGTTCTGGGTCGGCGGGCTGTTGAACGGCGGCATGAAGATGCCGAACCGCAACTTGTTCACGGGCGCTCCTAGGTCGTCATCGACGGCGGCGACGGTCAGGTCATGATGCCCTGGCCGGGGGTAGCGCGCTCCCCGGATGCGGACCCACCACGGCCGATTGCCGCACTCAGTTACCGGAGGTACGGCCAGCCGGGGGCTCCCGCTTGACAGGGGTTTCCCCGGGATTCACGCTCTGAGCCGGTAGTGATCGCACGGGCGGGCGCGTGATCAACTGGGCTACCCTCCCGGGGCTACCTGGACGAGCAACGGAGGTCGTCTCATGCCGTCAGACGCCAATGCCCCCGGTTCAGGCGCGATACGCAGCCTCGTCCCAGCCCGGATCGACCGATTGCCTTGGTCACCGTTCCACACTCGATTGGTCATGGCGCTCGGGGTGGCGTGGATCCTGGACGGTCTGGAGATCACCGTGGCCAGCGGTGTCGCGGACACCCTGACACATCCGGACACCCTCAACCTGTCCTCGGCGGCGGTGGGTGCCACGGCGTCGGTCTACCTCATCGGAGAGGTGGTCGGCGCGCTCGTCTTCGGCCGGATGTCCGACAAGTTGGGTCGCCGGAACCTGTTCATCCTCACCCTGGCTGTGTATCTGATCGGCAGCGGCCTGACCGCGTTCACGCTGGGTTCCGGAGGCGGCTGGATCGCCTTCCTCTACCTCACCCGCTTCATCGCCGGGGCCGGCATCGGCGGCGAGTATGCGGCGATCAACTCCGCGATCGACGAGCTGATCCCGTCCAAGTACCGGGGCCGGGTGGACATCGCGGTGAACGGCACGTACTGGGCCGGTGCGATCATCGGCACCCTGGGCACCTACATCATCCTGCACGCGTTCGAGCCGAGTCTGGCCTGGCGGCTGGGCTTCCTGCTCGGCCCGGTGCTCGGCTTGGTGATCATCTTTGTCCGGCGGAACCTGCCGGAGAGCCCGCGCTGGCAGGTGATGAACGGGCGCACCGAGGAGGCCGAGAAGTCGATCAACTTCATCGAGCACGAGGTCGAGGCCGCCGGCAAGAAGCTGCCCCCGGTTGACCAGAGCAAGATGATGGAGCTGACGCCGGCCGAGGACATCGGCTACGTGGCCCTGCTCCGGGTGCTCTTCCGGGACTATCCGACGCGGTCGATCTACGCCGCGGCGCTGATGATCACGCAGTCCTTCCTCTACAATGCGATTTTCTTCACCTACTCGCTGGTCCTGGGCAAGGTCTACGGAGTACCGGCGGGGAGCCAGGCGCTCTACCTGATCGGCTTCTGCGTCGGCAACTTGCTCGGCCCGCTGCTGTTGGGCCACTTCTTCGACACCATCGGTCGGAAGAAGATGATTGCCGGGACCTACATCCTGTCCGGCTTGCTGCTGGCGCTGAGCGCGATCTTGTTCAACGCCGGCGTGCTCAACTCCATCACCCAGACGCTGACCTGGTGCGTGATCTTCTTCTTCGCTTCGGCGGGTGCCAGTGCCGGCTACCTGACGGTGAGCGAGATCTTCCCGCTGGAGGTCCGGGCGAAGGCGATCGCGGTGTTCTTCGCCATCGCGCAGTGCTTCGGCGCCCTCGGCCCGATCATCTTCGGTGCGCTGATCGGGGACGGCTCGAACCCGTTCAACCTCTTCATCGGCTACATGGTCGGGGCGGTCATCATGATCATCGGTGGCCTGGTGACCATCGCGTACGGCGTGGCGGCGGAGGGCAAGTCGTTGGAGGACATCGCCGCCCCGCTGGCCGCGCAGAACCGCCCGGGCACCACCCGTGCGGAAGGAGCAGCGACACCGTCGGCCTGACGGATTTCGGGCGCGGGAGGCCGACCGCAAACACCGGAAACAGCACCGCACAGACCGACTACCTACCGCACAGACTGTGCACGGTCTGTGCGGTGAGGTAACGGTCTGTGCGGGGCGTGCGGCGGCTGCCCGGCTCCGTCCGGGCTGGTTCCGGATCGGTCGGGGCTTGGGCGGGTCGGGGCTTGGGCGGTCGGCCGGGGACGGCTGCGCCGATCGGAGGAGTGGGCTGTGCTCCGCGTCATTGCGGGCGGGTGGCCTGGCA
>Ga0137412_10005107_pt1 | contig 10483 bp, 10 predicted proteins | sample CZODoug2_1_16fun_FD_122160 | JGI IMG/M metagenome (GOLD analysis project Ga0137412, IMG submission 122160) | Vadose zone soil fungal communities from Angelo Coast Range Reserve, California, USA - CZODoug2_1_16fungal (Hybrid Assembly) | ecosystem: Environmental > Terrestrial > Soil > Vadose zone... | reverse complement strand
TGGCGCTGCCTTTCATATTCCTGCGAGGCTCCTCCAACCCCAGGCTGCGACCGCTGCTGCTGGGATTCTGGGTAGCATTTCTCTTGGGTCTCGGCGGAACTACGCCGGTCGCTAGACTGCTTCTGGGACGCGCGTTCCAAGTCCTCACCATGGAGCGCTTTAGCTATTGGGCAACGCTGCTCGCTCTGCCATTTATCGCACTGCTCGCTCAGGAACTGATTGACCGACTCAGATGGCGGGCGGCAGCCGGCTTGCTCGCGGCGGCTGGCCTCAGTTGCGCCATCGCAGTCGCCTGGGCCACATATCGCCCCGCGGACGCCGAGGACTTTAACGTCGACACCTCCGCAGCCTGGCTGAATCGCGATGGTCACGACCGCTTTCGCTACGTCACTCTCGGCTTCGGTAATAAAATTTCACGTCTCGCAGTGCTCACTAACGCCAGTAGCGTCGACGGAGAATGGAATTCCGGACGCATGTTGCCGGAACTGACGGAGCATGGCGCCGGCGCATTGACCAGTTCAAAATACTTCGGCAGCGCCGGACTCGACTCCCTGAAGGCCATCCTGCAACACGGCGACCGCTATGGTCTGAAATGGGTCTTTGTTAGAGATCCTTACTACGAGCCCTTGCTCGTCTTTTCCGGTTGGAGAAAAGTAGACGACTTGGAAAACAAAACCATCACCATCTGGAGCAAAGAGTCCGTTCCCCCAGCCGCGCCCATCGATTCCCCGCAACGGCCGTTGGCTTGGGAAGGGCTGCTCTGGGGACTGTTGCCAATGGGCAGCAGCATTTTAGCCATCTTGCTGGTCGCGATCCCAGTTCGTAAACGGGCGAGTCAGGATGTTCCCAGCCACGATGTGCCCGACCAAGACCTGCCCGAGCGCCCCGCGCCGGCCTCCGATCGAGAACGTGTTCTGTTCGGGAGGTTGATCTCATGACAGGCGGGCGCCTGCTGGGCATTACGTTGATGGCCGCGACACTGGCGTTGATCGTCGTCGGTACCGTCTGGCCCAATCAATCCGGAGCATCGGTCATCGACGCCCGAGCGAGGATGGAGATTTCCGGCAGCTCGCCCGAAGGCGTCGTAAACAATCTGCTTGTGCAGATCGGCCGCCGCGACTGGGAATCCGCGTATGCCAGCCTGGCCAACAAAGCTGAGTTCACTGAGCCCGAGTTCATTCGGGACGTGAACGGCTCCAATGGAGGCCTCCGCACCTTCGCCGATGTCGATGGCTTCGACATTCAACCGCTGCATGCGTCTTCGGATCAGGCCACGATACGAGCGAGTCTACGCTGGGCCTCCGTGGTCGGCTCTTTCACGGATTCTCGCGATCTCAACGTCATGCGCACTGGCTATCGCTGGCAGGTCGCGTGGCCCATCGCAAAAGAAGTTCGCGTCCCGCCGCAAGTGATTCCCGTCAACTATCTGCGTTGGGATGTCATTGACCGCGGTCCGGGAGAAGATTGGGGAAGGCAGGATGTCGAAGATCCCCACGTTCGCATCGTCGCTATGCATCCCGTCGAGCGCGGAGGAGGAGTCGTTGTTCTCGGCGAACTCTTAAACGAAGATGTAGTTCCGGCATTCGTCACCGTCCGAGCCTCGCTGCTGGGCAAAGACGCAACTCTCGCCACCGCCGACAGCTTCGACAAGATCTCGCATGTTCTGTTACCAAAACAAGTATCCCCATTCCGTATTGATTTTCCCGAGATCAGGTTGCCGCAAGTAGATAGCGTTCGCATCCAGCCTACGAGCAGTCTGGTCGGAGCTTCGGCAGATCCCGTCATCGGAATTGAGTCGCAGAAGCTTAACCCGGTTCCGGATTCTTCCCTGAGCGGAACGCTGGTCAACCAGAGCGGTCAGGTCGTCAACGTAGCGCACGTGCTCGGGACTTTCTACGACAATACCGGCCAAATCCTATGGGTAGCCGATCAATATCCCAGCAGCGCCCTTCTGCCGCAGACGCCTCAACCGTTTACCATCCCGCCCCCGGCCGACATCGCGAATAAAGTGAAAAACTATCGCGTGGTCGTCAGCACCTACAGCTCGGACAGGCTGCGATGAGACTCGCGCTTCTATTCCTGATGGTCGCCTCTGCCGCCATCGCGGAGGCGCAGTCGGCCCTGCAATTCCCTTCGTCCGTCGAAGTCGGAGCCGCATTCTCCGTCCCAACCACGGGATCGGGCCCGGCGTCGCTCTATATCGTCGGCCCAAGCCACATCCTTCGACGAAAGATCCAACTCGGAGAGTCGATCGCATTCGCCGCCAACGATTTGCAAATCGCCGGACACTATGTCGCTCTTGTGGTTGCGAATACGAACACCCCAACCCCAATCTCCGAAAGTGCACAGTTTGACGTCACCCCCGCTCAGAGCGTCGCCACGGTCAGCTTTCTAGCGAAGCCGTCTCGCCTTTCCGTAAGCGCTCCCAACGGAATCAGCGGTGTCGCTTATGTATTCGATGTGTTTCATAACTGGATTCTTCAACCCCAGCCCGTTTCCTTTCAGATGACCGATTCTTCCGGGCACTCGGAATCCCGCTCCACCACCGCTCGCAACGGCGTGGCCTGGGTAAAAATGAATTCAGCCCCAAAGGCCGGCATCGCCCAGTTTGAAGCGGTTGCGGGAACGGGCGCTGAAGCCATTAAGGAAAAGCGAGTCGTGCAGGAGGTACCCGGCGACCCCTGCTCCATCCGCATGTCCGCGCGCGCCAGCGGCCAGCGCGTTGCTCTGGAAACCGATCCCGTTCGAGATTGCGGCGGCAACCCCGTCCCCGACGGCACCATCGTGACCTTCACCGAGTCCCATCCCGGTGGCCAGTCCACTGTCGACGTGCCGCTGAAGCGCGGAATTGCGCGCACCGAAATGCCCGCTGTCCCCGGCGCTGTCATCTCGGTAGCCAGCGGCGTCGTCATGGGGAATGAAATTCGTTGGGGCGGCGGACGGAGCGGCGGACTATGATCTCCGCCATTCGAAACCCGCGCGCTCTACTCGCCATTCCTGTCGCTCTCGCCGCCATACTGTTGTGCGGGGTAAGTCCCGGACAAACGCCCGCCGCCGAAAGTCCCACCGTCCACGTCGCCTCCATGGATGCCGTCGGCCCGCGCGCAGTCGAAGAGCAGACCAAGTCCGCTCTAATTCAAGACTACCTCCACGCATGGCAGACCATGGGAACCGCATTCGACCAAAACCGTCCCGACGTTCTGCAACCATACTTCGTCGGCATCGCCAGAGATCAGTTGTCGAGCACCATCCGCGAGCAGCAAGCCCTCGGCATTCAAACTCTCTACCGCGACCAATCACACGATATTCGTGTCCTGTTCTATTCCCCGGAAGGTCTGTCGATTCAATTAATAGACACCGTCGATCTCGAAATCGAAGTCCGCGATAACGGAAAGCCTGTAGGAACCCAGCACGTTCGAACGAACTATGTGGTCCTGTTAACGCCCACCGAATCAAAATGGAAAGTTCGAATTTTTCAAAGCGGAGCCCAGTCGCCACACGAGGTTGAATCCGCCGCGAACTAGCAACCTCTCAATATGCGAAAAGACTCTAAAAGGGCTAAGGAGCCGCTGGCATGATTTCGGTTGTCATCCCCATCTATAACGAAGAGCAAATTATCGCCCTGCTGCATGATGCGGTCAGCACCGCCATGCGCGAAACTGGAGAAACGTGGGAGGTCGTCTACATCAACGACGGCTCCAGGGATTCCTCTCTTGAACTCCTCCGCCAACTGCAGCGCACCGAGCCCGAAGTGGTCGTCGTGGATCTCTCCCGCAATTGGGGCCACATGGGAGCGCTGCATGCCGGTCTGCAAACGGCCCGCGGCGACGCCATCGTCTTGATGGATGGCGATCTGCAGGATCCTCCGGATGTCGTTCCAAAAATGATCACCGCATGGCGCGAAGGCGCGCAGGTAGTCACCGCCGTCAGAAAGAGTCGCAAGGAAAGCCGCAAAGCGCTCGCTCTGCTGTTCCCGCTGTTCTATCGCATCATGGGCGCAATCTCGGACTATCCCATTCCGCTGAACGCCGGCATTTTCGGATTGCTCGATCGCCAGGTGCTCGATTCTCTCAGCAGCCTGCGCGAAGGCAATCGCTACCTGCCCGGCCTCCGGGCCTGGGTTGGCTACCGCACCGCCATCGTTTACTACGATCGTCAGGACCGCATCGGCGGCGAAGGCAAGCTCAGCTTCGTAAGCCGAATCAAGTACGCAATGGATGCCATCACCAGCTTCAGCTACAAACCGCTGCGGCTGAGTTTTGTTCTCGCAGGTATTGGGTTCCTCGCCACCGCCGTGCTCGCTGCCATCGCGTTGGGGTCGCATTCCAATTCCATGGCATACGGCTTGTTTGCCGCCGTCGCTTTCATGGGAAGCCTCCCGCTTTTCTGCGTAGGAATTCTGGGGGAGTATCTCGGCCGAGTGTATGACGAAGTCAGGCAGCGGCCGCTTTCCATCATTCAACAGGTTTACCGCTCCGATGCAAATGCGCAGGAGCTGAACTTCTCCGCGGAACTTCCGGAGCGGAAAGTGCAGCGCCAGGAAGTCTATCCGGCAGCGTGAGGGAGTGGACATGCAGGTAGCAATTAATCCACGGCGCCTTGGAGGCATCGCCGTACAACTCGCCCTTTTCCTTCTTGTCACCGTGGTCCTCGTCAGCACGGCTTTGCCGGGTCGTGTGCAAGCCCAAGCCCAAGCGCCAACGCAGAGTTCACCCCCCGTCTCCGCGCCCGCCCCACAAGAACCCACCCAGGCGCCTCCTCCTCTCTCCACTCCGGCGACGCAAGGTCCGGCTCAGGCTCCTCCGCCCGCCTCGCCCACCAGCGCGGACAACGCAGCGACTCAAGACTCAGCCGCTCCTCCTTCGCAGCAGCCCCAAAAGGACGAAGGTGGCATGTTCGTAATGCGGAAACGAGTCGATGAAGTCGCGCTTCACGCCAGCGTAATCGACGACAACGCTCGTATTGTTACGGACTTGCCCCGCACGGCTTTCACCGTCTTTGAGGATGGACGCCCACAGCCGATCACATCCTTTCGCCGCGAGGACGTTCCAGTATCCATGGGCATCCTCATCGACAACTCAGGCTCCATGCGGGAGAAGCGCGCCCGGGTGGAGCAGGCGGCTCTGAACCTGGTGCGCGCTAGCAATCCCGACGACGAAGTCATGGTCGTCAACTTCAATGAAGAGGGAATCCTCGATCAGGATTTCACTTCCGATATTGGAAAGCTCAAACTGGCCATGGCAAGGCACGAAACGCGTGGCCCTACGGCGTTGTATGACGCCGTCGATGGCGCCGCGATCCACCTCATCGGCAGCTCCACTCACGAGAAGAAAGTCATTTTTGTCGTCACCGACGGCGAAGACAACGCCAGTCACGACACGCTGGACAGAGTTCTGCAATCGCTGCGCCAGGAAGGCGCGCCCGCCGTCTATGCCATCGGTCTCCTTGGCGATGCCAGGCAGGATCGCTCTCGGCAGGCTTTACAGACTTTGGCCGAGCGCAGCGGCGGCATCGCTTTCTTCGCCCGCTCCCTTGATGAAGTCGACGAAATCAGCCGCACCGTCGCGCACGATATCCGTACTCAATACTCGATTGGCTATAAACCCACCAGACCGAGAAGCGAAGGGGGCTATCGCGCGATTCGCGTCGAGGCGCACGCGCCGGGCTACCGCAACCTGAATGTGCGAACGAAGCGCGGGTACGACGCGGCTCAAGATCCCAATCGAACTCCAGCGTCAAATTCTGGCCAGTGAACGGGCCGCTGTCGAAACGGCAAATCACTCCCAGATAACGCCCCAGATAAGCGCCCGATCTTGTCCACCGTACAGAAGCCTCACCTCGAAACTTGGTAGGCTCGAAGAGTGAATCAGTCGACAACGCCAACGCCGGTGCGGATTCTTATCGTCGACGATAATGAACGGGTTCGCCGTGGAGTTGCGGGCATTCTGGAATCCAGAGCCGATTTACGACCGTGCGGAGAGGCCCAGGATGGCCCTGAAGCCATTCGGAAAGCCGCCGATCTGAATCCCCATCTCATCCTGTTGGACGTCAGCATGCCTGGCCTCAACGGATTGGAAGTCGCGCGGCTCCTTCGCGAACAGTCGCCCTCTGTAAAAATCCTGGTAATGAGCCAGCACGACCCAGTTCAATTGCTACCGCGCGCCGTCCAGGCTGGCGCGAACGGCTGCGTCGACAAAAGCCTGCTCGTTACCGATCTGCTGCCAGGTATTGACCTCGTCATTGGTGCAACGGAAGGAAAGGCTACGACAGAAAGAAAGTAGTGCGACGGAAGGAAAACTGCGGAAGCTCAACCCGCCGCCTAGCTAGCTGAGCTTCCGTGTGCCGCTAAGAAAATCGCCCTGGAAATCACTGAATCGTGCCAGTGGAGTTACCGCTTTCAAACCGCTCGTGTCCCCCCCGCCACAAAGTGCACGACCAGCGACACCAGCGCAAGGACGAGCAGCAGGTGAATCAAGCCGCCCGCGACATGGAACACTGTAACTCCTCCAAGCCACGCAATCAGCAAGATGATGAACAGCACAGTCCATATGCTCATAGAGTTTTTCCTTTCTCAAATCCGCCCCGGTTAGGCGCGGCTCTTCAAGTCATCACAATAGGACTTTGCATTCGCCCGGTCTCTAGGGTAAGGACTCGAATTCGTTGAAATAGTGGGCTTAGGTCCTCCTACCTATTCCGGCATGCGACAAATGCATCGCCCTTCCGAAGCATGTCCTACATATTCTTGGCAAAAGACTGGGCCTTCCGGAACCAGTGGGCATCCTCCCCAATCTTGGCTCGAGGGGGACGGGGGGACAACCCTGGGGGCTATAGGCCACAACCCGCGTCACTACTGCCCTCACAGCGTTGCAGCGCTCCGTTCCGCAAAGGGCGTGATGTTCCATAATGAGAATGGTAGGTAACCCAACATACACCCCGGCTTAAGTAATGTACTGGCGAGACCGTACCTCTCAGACCTGTATCGATTCGCCAGATGCTGGTTCAATGACTTCAGAGCAGTTCAGGAAGGCCCAGGAAGGCCAAGGAACATGAGTTCCAGAGCGTGCCGTCAACCGCGCACTAGAATGCCGGTCCGGTGCGGTTCGTATTATCAGCACTCATCTCGGAGTTGGGAAGGTGGTTTTGCGTCTATCGCTGCCGCTCGTCTATACGTTTCTCTTTTTATCGGTATGCACCCCAAGGTGTGGCGCCTGGGCTGTGGCCGCGACTACGCAGAGCCCGCACGGCCGCTTGGACATCCGGTGTGAGAACTGCCACACGGCCCAGGGTTGGACCCCCATTCGGGCTGTGCCGGAATTTGAACACAGTAAGACAGGTTTTCCACTGCGGGGCCTGCATTCGAAAGTCCCATGCCAGGATTGCCACACCGACCTCGTCTTTGCCAATGTCGGAAAGCAGTGTCAGGACTGCCACGCTGACATTCACCGCCGCAAGAACGGCGCGCAATGCGAACTCTGTCATCGGGATACGGGGTGGCAAGTTTCCATCCACTCCGTCAATGAGCATCAGGACCGCTTTCCCCTCATCGGGGCGCACGCGGCAGTGGATTGTTATTCCTGTCACAAGGCGGGGACGGTGGGTCCGTTCAACCGCCAGGGCCTCTCGACCGAGTGCGTGAGCTGTCACCTCGACGACTTTCGTAAGACGAAATCTCCGAACCATCAGGCACAGGGGTTCTCCACCGACTGCCTTCAGTGTCACAGCATTATGGATAACTGGATCACCGCGGTCATGCCGCCCATCCAGCGCAAAAAATAAGTTCCCAATCCAGGGCGGAACTCATCGCCCGAAAGGACAATTGCCATGAGGCGCTTCGCGCAGCTTCTGCTGCTCTCGCTCTATGTGTTTCCAAATTCGGCGGTGCCTGCCCCCTCGCCCGCCCCCATTCCCCCCGCGGAGATCTCGAAAGTTGACGTCGTGCCCACCGGCGATACGCTCAAGATCAACGTCGCGCTAACCGGGAGCGTCCTTCCGAGGGTGTTAGTTGCCACGAATCCCGACCGCTTGGTTTTGGAACTTCCGAATACTCGCGCCGCCGCGAAGCAGCAGCATATCGCCGTCAATCAGGGCGATGTGAAGGATCTAAGGATCGGGCTAACCAGTACCGCGCCCCTGGTCACCCGGCTGGTTGTGGATCTCGCCGCTGCTGCGCCGTACGCGCTCGCCAAGGTGGGAAACACGGTTTCGCTCACTGTATTGCCGGCCACACCGGGCGCTGGCCCCAACAACTCGCATGCCCCGGGATTCTCCAAATCGAGTGAGGTAGCCGAGGCCATCCTTCCCGCCGCCATAGTTCCAGTAATGCAAACAACGCTCAGAAAGCGCACCCGAATGGGTTTCAGAGTGAAGTATATTGCCGAAGGCGCAGTCTACCTCGCAGGGGGCAGTGCGGGCGGCCTGCAAGAGGGAATGCACTTGTCGGTGCAGGCCTCGGGCAAAGGCGGTCCGCGCCTTGTGTCTGCAAATGATGACTTTCCCATAGCAGCGGAACTCTGCGTCGTTTCCGTGGCAGCCAACTCCGCCGTCACGGAAGTGAACGGCGCCAAGCGTCCCATCCAAGCTGGCGACTGGGCCTACCTCTCTGTTGCCGATTCGGAAGCCTTACTCGCCAGAACCGCGCCAGGAACCGTCCCCAAACGGACCTTCTCCACCGTTTCCAATCTCCAAGCCGCGCCGCCTCCCGGGTACCGAATCCAGCCACTCGGTTCCGATCCCTCGGATACCGGCCACATCCGAGCCCGGGTCGGCTTGGACTACAGCGGCGTCTCCAGTCACGGCAGCACCATCGGGAGTGGCTCCCAGCTCGGCTTGTCCGTGCGCACCGACATCACCAGGATTGGTGGTAGCTATTGGAACCTCCAAGGCTACTGGCGTGGCCGCATTACGCATCGCACCCGTCCGGGCGAGGAGACCCTGCGTGATGTGCTCAATAAGACCTACACAATGGAGCTCGACTACGACAATCCGAATTCCAAATGGGTGGCCGGTGTGGGTCGCCTCTACCTGCCTTGGGCCAATAGCCTGGACACGATCGACGGCGGCTATTTCGGACGCCGCGTCGCCAGCGGCGTTACGGTCGGAGCTTTCGCAGGTTCCACGCCCGACCCGACTTCTTGGCATTACAATCCCGACCGCCAAATTGGCGGCACCTTCGTGAATTTTGAAGGCGGCAGCTACGATTCCTTCCGCTACACCAGCACCGCTGGCATCGCCCTCAGCGGCCTGAAATTCAACTTGGATAAGCCCTTCGTATTTTTCGAGAATGGACTTTATTACAAAAACACGGTCTCCGTCTACCATTCTCTGATTGCGGACGCGCCTCAAGGCCTGTCCACCAATGGCATCACTCCCGGTCCCGGCATCAGCCGAAGCTATCTTACGGTCCACTACCAGCCTTACCGGCGGGTCTCGTTCGACTTCTACCACAACTATTTCCGCGACGTGCCCACCGCTGCCACGCAACTCGTCGGCACCGGGCTGGTCGACAAACTGCTGTATCAAGGTTTTAGCGTCGGCGCTCGCGTAGAACCGGTTCGTCATCTCTTCCTCTATGGGACGCTGGGGCAGAGCGATAAGACTGGAGACGAGAAACGGTCTCTGAACTCGATGGAAGGCATCACGTGGGAGGAGATAGGACGAACGGGACTTCGCGCCGATTTCCGTTATTCGAAATTCGACAGCAGTTTCGCCGAGGGCGACTACAAAGTGTTAACCCTGTCCCGGCACCTCGGCGACCGAATGATGTGGGACGCTCAAGTCGGCAGCCAAAACCTGACCGCCGGCTATACTGCCAACCGGAAGTCGTTCTTCGTCGATTCTTCTTTGGACATGAATCTCAGCAGCCACACCTACCTGCAGAGCGGATACACGGTGGTCCGGGGAGCGCAAGCGAGCTATAACCAATGGTTTACGAGCCTGGGATATCGCTTTGATGCACATCCGGAAAAGAGAGCTCTTCCGAAGGACGACATCGGAGAAATCAAAAAATAGCGCAGGAGCGACCTACCTCATCCTTCCTCGGGAACTCAGGGCTGCGCGGGATGGTAATGCTTTGGGCGACCCGCTAGCGTGGAGATGAATCCCACGGGTGCGGGTCTGATGAAAGTTAGCCTGATTGCGGCATTGTTCCTTGCGACGATGGGAGGAGCAATCGCCGTGTCAACGGAAGCCCGCAACCTGATCGTAAACGTGGAAGCGGCGGTCCCTGGCCCTCCGCCGGTCCAGCCGCGAGTCCGAAACGCCACCCCACCGCCATACGAGGTTCCCAAAAACTAAACACAGGGCGCATGACGAGGGGCGATGCGTGACTCGCCTTGACGCCGTTCCGCTTCAGACGAGTCTGAGTCAGGGAAACGGCCAAAACCTGAGCCGCCTTCACCCCTGCGTCGATGACCCCACCAACATAATGGCAATCCAATCGAGCCCGAAATCAGGTTCTCTCTATAGATAAACGGGTCCTCGCCTG
>Ga0137412_10005106_pt1 | contig 10484 bp, 9 predicted proteins | sample CZODoug2_1_16fun_FD_122160 | JGI IMG/M metagenome (GOLD analysis project Ga0137412, IMG submission 122160) | Vadose zone soil fungal communities from Angelo Coast Range Reserve, California, USA - CZODoug2_1_16fungal (Hybrid Assembly) | ecosystem: Environmental > Terrestrial > Soil > Vadose zone... | reverse complement strand
CTCGGCTACAGTTGGACGGCCAGCGAGGAGCTGGCACGCCTCACTCCGCGCGAGTGGGACTGCCTGCGCACCCTGGCGCAGGGCTATCGCGAGGCGGAAATCGCGAACGTTCTCGGGATCCTGAAGTCGACGGTGCGCTTCCATCTCCATAACATCGTGCGGAAGTTCGGCTGCAAGAACCGCACGCAGGCTATCGCACTCGCCGCGCAGCTGGGTTTGTTGGGTCCCATCGGCCCCTGACCGTTCGCGTCGCCCCGCACTTAAGCGGGGAGAATTCGGCGCTCGGGCCGCTAGGATCTATGCCTTAAGGACGTCCAGCGCGAATGCGTCCCGCCTCGGCTGTCGTTCGACGTCCGCTCCACTTCTGATTGGGTAAGGTCGATAGGGAGAGCTGAATGACACGCCTCACGGGAAAAGTTGCCATCATCACCGGTGCCGCCAGCGGCATAGGCAAAGCGGCAGCGCGCCTTTTCGTCGCCGAGGGTGCCAAGGTGTTGATGACTGATATGCAGGATGGGGCATCCATTGCCGCCGAACTCGGGGGCTCTGCTATTTTCCGCAAGCACGACGTCACCGATGAAGCCGGTTGGGCAGGGGTTGTGAAGGCGGCCCTATCGCATTTCGGGCGCCTTGACGTGCTGATCAACTGTGCGGCGATTCGTGACGTCGCCAAGCCCATGATGGAAACGACCGTCGCGGAGGTGGAGCGGAGCTTTCGCATCAACACGCTGGGCCCGATGCTCGGCATGAAAGCCGCCTTCGCGGCCTTGAAGGCGTCCGGCAAGGGCTCGATCATCAATGTCAGCTCAGGCAACGGCCTCCGAATTCAGGCGGGTGCCGTTGCGTATTCGACGAGCAAATGGGCGCTTCGAGGTCTCAGCGGATGTGTCGCTTCAGAATGGGGTCGCGCGGGTATCCGGGTCAATACCGTGATCCCGGGCATGTGCCGGACGCCGATGCACGCTTCGACCAATACACCGGAGATCATAGCGCAGTACGAGCCGATGATTCCTCTCGGCCGCCTGAGCGAGCCGGAGGAAGTCGCACACGCATTTGTGTTTTTGGCGTCCGATGACGCCAGTTACTTCGCTGGTTCCGAGGTCGTCGTCGACGGCGGTGTGCTGCTTTGAGGCGACCATAACCGTGAACCGCCTCCCATCGCTCGTCGATATGCAAACAGGGTAGTTCCTTCCCAGGCGCAGACGTCCCTTCGTCCCCCGCTCCAAAATCCAGAAGGCGGGCTGCGCGCGAATGCCGCATCCAACTGTAACGCAGGTTAGGCCGACCGACGGCTGCCGTCCGGCAGCCTCATGTGTGATCGCTCCTGTCCGCTTGCCCAACAGTATTGGGAGGAGACCCGCCGAGCGGGAGCGATTCAATAGAGCATGAAAGCAACACAGGTTTTCAGTGGGAGAAGCGCAATGGTCGTGGACAAAACAAACACACTGGCTGCGGAAGGAGCACGCCGCACGTCGAACCCGCTCTACGGCGATCGCAAGCTCAAACTTGCGACGTTCGGCAGCAACATCAAGTCTGGTTGCGCGATTACCTCGGGCGAGGGGGCGCTTCCCGGCGATTGGCCGACGTCCCTCAGAATCGCAAGGCTCGCCGACGCGATGGAATTCGAAGCCATCGTTCCCGTCGGTCGCTTTCGGGGCGTTGGCGGTGAGACTGATTATGGGGGGACAAGCTTCGAGCCCTACACCTTCGCCGCAGCGCTCGCGTCACAGACCGAGCATCCGATGCTTTTCTCGACGTCGCACGTGCCGACGATCCACCCGATCCTCGCCGCCAAGCAGGGCGCGACCATCGATCATGTCTCCGGCGGCCGGTTCGCCCTCAATGTCGTGACGGGCTGGAACAAGATCGAGATCGACATGTTCGGCGTGCCGATGCTCGACCATGATACGCGCTACGATTGCGCGGCCGAGTGGCTCGAGATCGTCAAGCGCCTTTGGACGGAAGACGAGCCGTTCGACTATGAAGGGCGCTTCTATAAGGTCGCGAAGGCTCTGCTGAAGCCGCAGCCGCTCCAGTCGCCTCATCCGCCGATCATGTGCGCCGGCGGATCGCCCAAGGGTCGGCATTTCGCGGCCAAGTATTGCGATATGGCCTTCACCGGCTTCGAACGCCGGGCCACTAAGGACGACATGGCTAAGGGCGTGGAGAGCTTCCGAGAGATCGCGCGGAACGACTATGGTCGCGAGATCAAGGTCTGGTCCTCGGCCTATATCGTCCAGGGTGAGACCGAGGCGGAGGCGAGAAGGCTCTTCGACTATTTCGTCCGCGAGAAAGCGGATACCGCCGGCGCGGACAATCTGGTCGAGATGCTCGGCCTGCACAGCCAGAGCTGGAGCAAGGAGGGCTTCGAGAACCTCAAGCAGGATCTCATCGCCGGTTGGGGTGCCTATCCGCTGGTCGGCACCGCCGAGCAGATCCGCGACGGCTTGCAGCTGCTGTCGGATGCCGGCGTGGACGGCCTGGTCCTATCGTGGCCAGGCTATGAGAGTGGCATTGAGCAATTCGCACAGAAGGTCTTGCCGCTCTTGAAGCAGAGCGGCCTGAGATAACCGAGCGGAGCGGGCCACAGGGACGCGACTAGCGCCGCCGATCTGCGGTCGGCTGGCCAACCGCGTCCCTCCGGCCAACGGGCACGCTAGGCGAGGATTCCGCCGTCCACGACGAACTCCGAACCTGTCGAATAGCTCGAATCGTCGGATGCGAGATAGACGATCAGGTTCGACACCTCCGCAGTTGAGCCGAGGCGCTTGACCGGAATGCCCTCGATCATCGCGGCGACCCTGTCCGCATCCGGCTCGTCAACCATCGGGGTGCGGATGATGCCGGGCAGCACCGTGTTGACGCGGATATTGTCCGCAGTGAGCTCCAGCGCCGCGACCCGTCCCATGCCGCCGATCGCGGCCTTGGCCGCGGTATAGGCGAGATTGCCTCGTATGCCCTTGTGGGCCGCAGCCGACGAGATGTTGATGATTGAGCCGCCCGCCGCGCGGCGCATCGATGCCAGCACCGCTTTCATGCCCAGAAACACGCTTGTCTGGTTGACCGCGATCACCCGTTCATACTCCTCGAACGTCATCTCCTGGAGTTCCTTCAGGAAGACGATCCCCGCATTGTTCACCAGGATGTTGATCGGTCCGAACGCCTCCTCGGTGGCAGCGACCACCCGATCCCAGTCCGCCGGCTTGGAAACATCGTGCTGAATGAACATCGCTGCATCGCCGAGCTCCGCCGCCAGCGCCTCGCCAAGCTCCACGCGCACATCCGTCAAGGCGACCCTGGCACCTTCGCGCACCATGGCGCGGGCATGCGATGCGCCTTGCCCGCGCGAGCCGCCCGTTACGATTGCGACTTTGCCTGTCAACTTGCCGGACATAGCACTCCTCTCCGTTATGGCGAAAGAAATTCGGCGGTATATTTTGTGTCGAAATATTCGTGTGCCTTGCTGATCAGCCCGTCGCGCACCCAAAACAGCATGTGATAGATGTTGCGATAGCTTCGCCCGTTGGCGAACTCGCCTTCCGAGTTCATCTCGATGGCCACTCGGTCCTCTTCCGCAGTGATCGCAGTGAAGTGGATCTTGAGGCCGGCCGGCAGATTGTCCCTGAGCAGGCCGAACAGGCCGGTGACGGCGTCGCGGCCATGATAGGTGCCGGAGGTCGGGAGGTCGCCATTGACCCACCATTCGACATCCTCCTGCAGCAGTTGCATCGCCCGGTCATATTCGCGCGCGCATACGAGATTGAAGAATTGCATGCACACGCTCTTGTTCGCCTGGATGTCGTTCATGCATTCCCTCCGCAGTTCATTTATAGGCTGGCCAGGAGGGAGTTGTACTATCAGTTCTGGGGGGATTTTATCGCCGGATTTGCGCTGGCCGAGCGACCCATGGGCGCTAGAATGGCGCGGCGGAACAGCCCGGAATACCCCGGATCCAAGAGATGCAGAAATGGCGCTGACCCATATCCTGACGCCGATCACCATCGGAAGCCTCAGCATCAAGAACCGGGTTTTTCAATCCGCACATGGGCTCGGCTACGGATTCGACATCAACGAGCGCCGGATCGACTATTGTGCCGCCCGCGCCCGAGGCGGCGTGGGCCTGATGGTGATCGAAGGCTCGTCCGTCCATCCGAGCAGTCCGCTCATGCCAAACTGCCTGCATCTGTGGTCCGGCCACGAGACGGGCGACGGTTATCGGCGGCTGGTCGATACCTGTCGGCCGCTCGGCATGGCGATCGTTCAGCAGCTTCACCATGCCGGGTCCAATCTGGCGCCGCTGGACGACTCGCCCCCCTGGTCCGCGTCCGACATCGCGGGCCCGCTCACCGGCGTAGTCCCTTTGCCGATGACCAAGGCCATGATCGACGCCGTCGTGGCGGCCTATGGCGATGCCGCGGCCCAGTGCGAGCGCTTCGGCATCGACGGGGTCGAGATCCATATCGGCCATGGCTATCTGATCGGCCAGTTTCTCTCGCCTGCGCTGAACAACCGCCAGGATGATTATGGCGGGCCGTTCGAAAATCGCGCGCGGTTCGCGTTCGAGGTGGCCGAGGCGGTGCGGGCGGCCACGTCGCGGAATTTCGTCGTGGGGTTGCGCATCGGCACCGACTTGAACGTCAACGGTCTCGGATCGGACGAAAGCCTGCGCGTCGCCCAGGAGTTCGAGCGGCGTGGATGGGTCGACTATGTCAGCCTGACACTCGGCAGCTATCAGACGATCGATAAGATCGTGTCCGGCATGCACGAGCCCATGGGTTATGAGCTGCCCTACAGCGAGCCGATTGCGCGGCAGATTGGCCTGCCGACCATGGTGATCGGCCGTTTCCGCACGCTCGAGGAGGCGGATCAGGTCATTCGTGACGGTGCGGCCGACATGGTCGGCATGACCCGGGCGCATATCGCCGATCCGCAGATCATCCGTAAGACGGTCGAGGGGCGTGCGCTCGAGGTGCGTCCCTGCATCGGTTGCAACCAGGGCTGCATCGGGCAGGTTATGATCGGCGCGCCGATGGGCTGCGCGGTCAATCCGGGCGTCGGCTTCGAGGAGACGCTCGGCGACGACCGGATCGAGCCGGCCGCCGTTGCACGGACGCTGGTGGTCGTCGGAGGCGGGCCTGCGGGTCTGGAGGCGGCGCGTGTCGCGGCCCTGCGTGGCCACAAGGTCATCCTGTTCGAGGCACGCGCGCACTTTGGCGGGAGCCTGCGCTTCGCCAGCATGGCGCCGACGCGCCAGACCATGGCCGATCTTCTCGTCTGGCTGGAGCAGGAGGTCTACCGCCTGGGCGTCGATGTGCGCCTCAGCAGCTATGTCGATGCGCCAGACGTGACGCGTGAGGCGCCGGACCTGGTTATCGTCGCGACCGGCTCGACGCCGCGGATGGACGGAATCCAGCTGGCGGCACCCGGTGAGCCGATCGCCGGTTTCGACCAGCCCCATGTCTTCTCCTCCCTCGACCTCTTCGAGAACTCGCAGCGCTCGCTCGGCAAGAGCGCGGTCGTCATCGATGATGTGGGGCACTATGAGGCGGTCGCGGTGGCCGAATATCTGCTCAGCAAGGGACTGAGCGTCACCTTCGTCACCACGCAGATGTCCTTCGCGCCCCGATCGCAGCCGGCGTTCATGGCGGTGCCGGCGCTCCGGCGTATGCTGCCCAAGGGACTCAAGTTGATGGTGCGGACCCGCGCGCTCGAGATCACCAGGGATAGTGTGATCGTCACGCCGGCCGACATTGAGACGAGCTCCAATCTGCGCGAGGAGGTGGTGGCCGACTGCGTGGTTTTTGTGTCGCTCAATCGCGCCGAGACCGGCCTCGTTCCCGATCTGGATGCGGCGGGAGTAGCGGTCACGCTGATCGGTGATGCACTGTCGCCCCGCTTTCTGCCAACAGCGATGCGGGAAGGGCGCCTGGCAGGCTTGGCCGCCTGACCGACGCGCCCGTCACCACAGATGCTCTGTCTCGATGACGATCAATGCAACATGCGTGACGCCGCGTGTCCGATCGATATGGCCTTCTCCGGTCCGGTCCTGCGCCAGGCAAACATCGCCTGCATGAAAGACCTCGATGGCGCCGCCCCCACCTCCGCTTTCCAGCTCGAGCTCGCCGGACAGGAAGATCGCCAGGTTATTGATGACCTCCGGATGCCAGTCGAGGAAGCCGTCCTCCCAGCACATGAAGCGGAAGCCGGTTGCGGTGCGGGGCGCGCTCCACTCATTCACAGGAGCCGGAAACAGCTCCGGAAATTCGGCAAAATAAGTGCGATCATCCTCGCCCTGGTACAAACGCTTGATGTTGGGTTTGCCTGCCTTGCGCGGCGTCAAGGTCCCGGGGACCTGGAGTGTGGCATCGGGACCGGGCCAATCCGCTGCCACACCGATCTGGATGAGCCGGCAGTTGCCGCGTGCGCTCAGTGTGATACGTGATGCGCTGTCTGCATCCACGAGAAACAAATCGCCTGAGATCAGCTGCGCTACCTCACCGGCGCCGGTTGGAAAGGACAATTCGCCACTGACAACAAATGTCAGCAGCGCGCCGGGCGCACTCGCCAGGCCGGTGAACCTGCCATCCCGTACGACGATCGTGCGCAGGAATGCCACCGGGCTTAAGTTTTGCTCCGCCTTGGGTATTTCACCGCTCGCCTGGCGGCGGAAGTACTCTGCCGGGGCCTCTCCTTTGCGGTAGACGACGGGCAACGGCAGGGGACGAGCTTGGATTGCGTCTGCGCGCGCAGTTATACGAAGGGCTTTCATCGGGGTGCGAATTTCAGATCGAGAGATGCCTTGGACGCGGGCACCGCGCCTGGGAAGGAGAAGAAGCGCGAATCAGGTCGCACCCACTCCAGGTTCGCGGCCCGGTGAGCTATGAGCCACCGATCTGCCGACTTCACAAAATCGTCCACGTAAACGCCGCTGTGATCGAAGCCGATCTCGGTCACGACCATGATGTAGTGCACGGAGCGCGCGGTTTTGTCATCGACGACATTTATGATGGAGTTTCCCAACAAGTGGCGCTGAAAGTTCTTTGGCTCGAGCGCGCCGCGCTTCTGGGCGCCGGCGCTGAGCGCAGCAATGATCTTGTCGCGCCCCTCGAAACGGGCCTGGCCACCAAAGGCCATGACGCCATCGGGGGTAAACACCTCGGCGAGCTCCGGATAAGCGCTGCGATCGATCGCGGAGTTGTAACGGCCGATGGTGTAACGTATTGCCTCTCGTGCCAACATTTCGTCGAGCTTCATGTGTGCCTCCTGTGTGACTATCCGATTGCGGCTAATCTGCGACGTGCAGCAGCATCTTGCCGAGGTTATCCCCGCGGAACAGCCCCGCCAGGGATCGTGGTGCATTCTCGAATCCGCTGATGACGGTTTCCAGCGCAATGACTTTGCCGCTGCGCAGCCAAAACCGAAGCTGGGCGAGCGCGCCCGGAAAGAACTCCTGAAACTGCACGGGCGTGAAGCCCTCCCAGCTGAGCCCCTGCCCGTGGATCGGACGGATGTCAAGGGTCCAACCGCCGCCGTCCTGGTCATAAGTGGAGATCTGTCCGCATTCGATCACGCGGGCGGGCCGCTGCATCTGCCACATCACCATCTGGGTCAGGGCGCCACCGACGTTGTCGAAGTAAATGTCAGGCCCGGTGGGCATCAGTTCCCGCAGCTGCCGCTCGAGCGATGCGGATCGATAATTCAACGCAGTGTCGAAGCCCAATTGCTCCTTCAATACGGCGCACTTCTGGTCCGATCCGGCGAGTCCAATGACGCGCGCGCCGCGAATCTTGGCGATCTGGCCGACGATCGAGCCGATGCTGCCGGCGGCGCCGGAAATCAACATGGTCTCGCCGCGCCGCGGCCGCGCAACTTCGAGAGCGCCAAAGTACGCGGTGAGCCCGGTGATTCCGAGAACGTCGAGGGCGCGGCGATGAGGTTTTATCTGGGGATCCAGAAGTTCGAGGCTTCCGAGGCTCGCCAGGTACGAATTCGCGCCCCAGTTGCTCATCTGTGCCCATTCGATCGAACCGTGCACGATCTGTCCGACGGGGTAAGCAGGATTCCTGCTCTCGAGGATGCGCGCCACGCCAAATCCCACGAGCGGCACTCGTAGCTCGAATTGCGGCAGGAAGAAGTTCTCCACCCCGGTCATCCGCCCGCGCATGTAGGGATCGGGAGACAGCGCCAAGGTCTGCAGCAGCACCTCTCCCTCGGCCAGTGCAGGCAGCGTCTTGCTCTCGAGCGAGAAGTGCGACTCCGTCAGCGCGGTGCCGTTCGCATAACTTTTGAGAACGACAAAGCGTGTGGTGCGATTAGTCACGATAGCGCCAATATGATTCGTAAGAGGGAATTGAAGAGTCTCGTGCGCAACCGCAACCATACATACCCTCAAAAGGGGGAGGGGCAAAGCGCGCGCTACGAGGTAGAAGAGGTTCTAGTGTCGGTCCGGCCGGCTATCGATGCGCGAGCTTGCTCACCCGGCCCACGGGACCGTGCTGCTTTCATCCTGGCACTTTCGAGGGGAGGGCATCTTCCCACCACATGTTACCCTCGAAGGGGCCTGTAGGGCTGTGCGCAAAAGGGGGTTGAATTGTGTCGAGTAGAGTCTCACGTGACGACGCCAGGCTCGAGAAATATGCCGGTCGCAATCCGCTTTTTAGTGATCGCAAACTGAAACTCGGCTCGTTCGGCTCGAATGTCGAGGGAGGCTGCGCCGTCACGAGTGGCGAGGGCATCTTGCGTGGCGACTGGGCATCGGTCATAGAAGTAGCCAGGCTTGCGGACCAGATGGGGCTGGAGGCAATTGTCCCGCTGGGCCGCTATCGCGGCTTCGGGGGCGAGACCGACTACGGCAGCACGAGCTTCGAAGTCTATACTTGGGCGGCAGCGGTCGCGTCACAGACCGAATATTCGGCCGTGTTCGCGACATCGCACGTTCCAACCATGAACCCGGTCATGGCTGCCAAGCAGTCAGCCACCGTCGACCATATTTCCGCGGGCCGGTTCGTTCTCAACCTCGTGACGGGCTGGCACAAGACCGAGATGGAGATGTTTGGCGCGACGATGCTGGATCATGACACCCGTTATGACGTTGCGGAGGAATGGCTCGAGATCATCAAGCTCCTTTGGGAGCGTGACGAGCCGGTCAATTATGAAGGGAAATTCTGTCGGGCCAAGGAGGCCCTGCTGAAGCCGCGGCCGTTACAACAGCCGCGGCCGCCCGTGATGTGCGCCGGCCAGTCTCCGAAGGGCGTGCATTTTGCCGCCAGATATTGCGATATCGGTTTCACCGCCTTTGAGAAGACAGGCAACCTCGAGCTGATGCGGGCCCAGGTCGACAACTTCAAGAGCATTGCATGGAAGGAATACAGTCGAACGCTGAGCATGTGGTCGCTCGCATATGTCATACAGGGTGACACCGAAAGAGAGGCCAGGCAGCTCTACGACTATTACGTCAGGCAGAAAGGAGACTTCGTCGCCGCGAAAAATGTCCTCATCACGAATATGGCGCACGCGCAGACTTGGAGCGATCAGGCTATACGGGAGCGCCTGGAAGACGTCATCGCAGGATTTGGGTCCTATCCCCTCGTTGGTACGCCCGAACAGATCGTCGACGGACTGCAAATGCTGTCAGATGCGGGGCTCGAGGGCGTGGTCCTATCCTGGCCCGGGTATCGGAGCGGGATGGAGCAGTTCCGGGAGAAAGTGTTGCCCCTGCTGAAGCAGGCGGGCCTTCGATAGCGAGACTGATCGACGCCGCCCTAGCGATTTGGAGGGGCGTGCTTTTGCCAAGCATGCGTACGATTCGGCGAAAGGCTGAGTATATTTGTTGTCAGAGAGCACCCCTACGATCATGACCACGGGACGCGGAAGCCTCGCACTTCCAAAGGTGCTCAGCTTGGAGGGCCGGCGGGCCCTTGTCGCGGGAGCCGCCAGCGGTATCGGACGGGCTACGGCCGTTTGTCTGGCCGAGCTCGGTGCCGATCTCGTCCTCGTCGACCGCGCGTCGCTGGACGCGGTCCGTGTGGAAGTCGAGACTGCGGGACGCAAAGTTCTCGCTCTACAGGGCGATCTCACCGACGAGCGCTTTCTGCAGCGGATCATCATGAGCGGGCCCTATTTCTCCTTCGCCCATGTTGCCGGCGTCTTCAGAGGTCCGGAAGGTGCTTCGCCGCAGGAAGCGTTCGATTTCGTCATGCACGTCAATGTACGTGCCCCATTGATATTGGCGAGCGCTCTGATCGAACAGATGAACGACGGCTACATCGTTCTCGTCGGATCGAGTGCCGGCCGTTCAGGCGCAGGGCAGCTCGGAACGGCAACCGAATATGCAACCTACGCAGCCTCCAAAGGGGCGGTACATACGTTGGTTCGCGTGTTGTCACGCCGCGCGGCCGGGAAGAACATCCTGGTCAATGGAGTGGCCCCTGGTGTGGTTCGTACACCGCTGCTCGATAGCGTGCGGCCGGACCTTGCGGCCACCG
>Ga0137412_10005105_pt1 | contig 10485 bp, 6 predicted proteins | sample CZODoug2_1_16fun_FD_122160 | JGI IMG/M metagenome (GOLD analysis project Ga0137412, IMG submission 122160) | Vadose zone soil fungal communities from Angelo Coast Range Reserve, California, USA - CZODoug2_1_16fungal (Hybrid Assembly) | ecosystem: Environmental > Terrestrial > Soil > Vadose zone... | reverse complement strand
TCGAACAGAGGATCGGGAGTTTTCAAAATCGTGTAATTCCTCGAAATGTCCCGGTAACTTCCAGTCGTCCCTACGGGACTCATCATCTATCGAATCTCTACCCAGGACTGCGTCCTGGGCTAAGTTCAGCCGTCCCTGCGGGACTCATTCTGCAGTCGTTGGGTCCTCACGCACACCGATTGTGTCTCGTTCCGATACATAACTAGCCCTTTCTCCCAATAAGTCGAAACAGCATCCAGGTGGCCACGATACGGAGGTACCCTATGCGTGCTGTTATCGACCTGAAGCTGAAAAGCCCCAACCGCCGCGCCTTCCTTCGCCGCGCAGCCTCCAGCTCCATATTCGCCCTCTCGCCGCAGTGGCTGCGATCGCAATACACCGCCAACAGGCCGGCCACCCTCTATGTGACGGACGCGCTGGAGAAGTATGCTGCGCGGCCCGGACTCCAGTGGAGCGGAGCTGCAGCCCGCGTGCGAGGCGCCACCATCGAAATTGACAGCACACTCGAATATCAGCCGATCCTCGGTTTTGGGGCCGCTCTTACAGAAGCTTCCTGCTTCCTCATACATGGCATGCCGGCAGCCGCGCGGCATGCATTCCTGACCGAGGCCTATTCCCCCCTGGGCTTGAATCTGAGTGTCGGCCGCAGTTGCATTGGCGCCAGCGACTACTCGCGCAGCATTTACTGCTATGACGATGTCCCCGACGACATGAACCTCGATCACTTCACCCTGAAGCACGATGAGGCTTGTGTCCTGCCCACGCTGCGCGAGATCCGCCAGATCAATCCCCGGCTCTTTCTGATGGCAACCCCATGGAGTCCTCCGGGCTGGATGAAGACCTATGGCTCAACCTTCGGCGGTCGAACCACGGAAAACATTCTCGGCCCTTACACCCATTCTCTTTGGGATATGGCGAACGAATCCATGCTGGGCGGATGGATGTCGGACCAGCATCTCGGTGTCTACTCCCGCTACATCGAAAAATTCCTGCAGGGTTACGCCCAGGCCGGAGCGCCGGTCCAGGCGATCAGTTGCCAGAATGAAGTCGAGACCACGCAGAACGGCAAAATGCCCGCCTGTCGCTGGTCGCCCGGATTAGAAGCGGCGTTCGTCCGCGACCACCTGGGACCATCACTGCGCGCCCAACATCTGGAAACCCAGATCTGGCTGCTCGACCACAACTATAACTATTACCAAAGGGTCGCCACCCAACTCGAGGACCAGAACTTAGCCAGGTATGTGGACGGAGTAGCCTGGCACGGCTACACCGGCACCCCCGATCAGATGAGCCTCTTGCATCGCAAGAAGCCGAACATCCCCTTCCACTGGACCGAAGGCGGCCCCTTCATCGACGATCCCAACTACGCCCGGGATTGGGCCAAGTGGGGAGGCATCTTCACCGATGCGCTGGAGAACTGGTGCCGCTGCGCCATTACCTGGAACCTGATGCTCGATTCCAAAGGCAGGCCGAACGTCGGACCTTATACCTGTGGTGGCCTGGTCACTCTCAATGACGACGGCAGCATATTGCAGAGTGGCCAGTGCCACGCCCTGCGCCACTTTTCCCGGCATCTGCAGCGCGACGGCGTGCGCATTGCCAGCGGCAGTGATGCTCCTGGCGTGCGTCACCTGGCCGTCCGCAATCCTGACGGCGGTTTCGCCGTGGTCCTCACCAATCCTGGAGAAGCTATGGAGCTGCGCATCGTCCATGCCGGTCAACAGGTCTCCCTTTCTCTACCCCGCGATGCGGTTGCCACCCTCGCCTGGTGTTGACCTACTGCTGAACATCGAACCAATTGACTGACATCACCACCGGTACAGCGTTGGCTGGAGTGTCGTTGTAATTGCTGGCGAAGGGGCCGATGGCGGTGGGCGCCACAGTGTCCGTAAAACTCGCCGCCTGGGTAAAGTTAATCCCATCGACCGAGTAAAACGCTACGTACCCACTCCCCGCCTTCGTCAGCCGCAAGTACATTGGATTCTGATATTGACTGAAGTCACTGTCCTGCAAAACCGAGGTTGCAACCCCAGCGGTCACCGTGTAAGCACTAAGACCGACCCTGGTCCCATCCGTCTGTAGCGCAAAGGTAATATAGTTCCGGTCATCGGCTAACACCATAAGACCCTGGCTGGTATTCGCATCCGTGGCGAAAAGCGGTGAATCTATCTTGATCGCCACGTCGAAATTCTGTTTGCCGATGGTCTGCACCACCCGCACCGCCCGATTGGAAGAAAGCATCGCGTCGTGGTTGCTTCCTCCCGGTACGCCGATGTACAGGTGAGAGTTGGAAATCGAGGCCGACCCACCGGCCGGCGTCACCACTCTCCAAAAAGGTCCTTGGAATCCATCTGGTTGTACTTTTCCCGGAGCCGCCGGTGGCGGAGCTGACGACACCAGCGAGGAGGCGCCGGGCGTAGCCCCTGCGGGCGCAAGGGGATTAGAACCAGGCGGTGCCGCTTCGGGAGCGTCTGGTGAACCGGGTGAACCGGGTGAACCGGGTGAACCAGGTGCAGATGGTGCAGATGGTGCAGATGGTTCATTGGCCGGAGACGCCTCGGCCCTGGCAGCCGTGACTGGCTCCGCTTCCCGAGGGGCGGCAGGGGCTGTGGGCAGCGCCGCGGAAGCAACCGGCTGCGCGGCAGAAGCCTGCACCCTGGGCCTCACCGTCACCGTCCAATACGATGCCCTCAGGGCACCGATTGTCGCCTGGATGTTGACCACTCCGGCAGCCAGCGCCGTAACATGGCCGCCCATGCTGATGACAGCTATCTTATGATTGCTGGTACCCCAGGCAATCGCCGAGTTGGACAGCAAAGTCACCGAGCCGTCCGAATAGACCCCGTAGGCAGTGAATTGCAGCGTCTTTCCCGCCACCATCGTATTCGCAGTGGAACGCAGATATGCACTCCTCAGCGTCTTTCCTATGAGCGCTGGAGAGGTTACACCGAGAGCCGTGACACTGCTCGGAACGTAACCGAACGAAGGGAACACGATGCCCTGGTTCGCTCCCTGCCCCCAGGATGCAATCGCCTTCACCGTAGCGCCCGCCGGGATCACGAACGGCGCCGCATAGACCTTGGAAGTCCCCGCCGTGCTCCCGGGACGAAAGATCGCAGGCGTGCTCCCGTCGGTCGTGTAGAAGATCGTGAGCCTATGGTTCGTATCGCTGTCACTGAGCGTGATGGTAGACCCACCGGATCCAGCCGTCGCCAAGATGGCCGGGGCGGTCACGGGGATGGTCGTGCTGTTTTGAACCACAGTGTTAGGAGTTTGAATCAATCCGGCATTTGACTTCGTGGCACTTTCCTCATAAGTCAACGCATTCCCCATAGCGTTGGCCGTACCCGTCCAAACGTCGTTTCCGGAGAAATAATTATTGATGACGGTTCCGTTTGTAAAAGTTCCTCCCAGGCATATCTGCCAGCCCGAACACCAGCCTCCGGCAGGGCAAGTGGGCGGCCCATTTCCTCCCTGAAAAAGATTGTAGGTCGCGATGCTCCCCGCGCCCCACAGCTCCAGTCCTATGCCGTAGTGCCCCCCGGCGCCGGCGTACGTTACTGGCACGTTGCCGATAAACACGTTGTCGCTGATGACGTGTGTCGGCGAGATAGACGGCGTGAATTCCGGCACCGACAATTCAAAAGTGTTGTAGCTGGGGTTAAACGGCTGGTAAAACGCGTTGTGGCTATAAATGCCGGCGCCGTTCGTATCCTGTTGCGTCTCAATCATGATACGAGAGTTGCCTTGCATATTGTTGTTTTCGACATCGGCATTGAGGCTGGTAATACCGAACGCGGATTGCTCCGAAAGCTTTAGACCCTGTTCTGTCAGGTTGACCGTGTTATTCGACCACGTCAGATAGTTGTTGTAGCCATTCACCCAGGTGGCAGCGCAGCGTCCGCCGGAATCGGGGTAGGCGCTGGCTCGAATGGCGGCACAATTGTTGAAGAACGTATTCCACACCACCGTGATGTGCTGTACACCGGTGGCCGCGGTAAACCCCGCATTCTTGCCGTCGATCCATATATTCGGTTCGGAACTTGCTCCCCCCGCGGGGGGATTGTTGTTATCGAAGGCGTTCTCCTGAATCACGATTCCCGACGCAGGATCGTACACCAGGATGCCGCCCTGCGTGCCGCTGAAGCGCAGGTACTGTATAGTGCATCCTTGATTTCCGGTGAAACCGGTACCGTTGTTGCCTGTGGACAGGGCATAGTGGGTAGGCACCGTGTTAGTCAGCACCACGGTGGGCAAGTTGGTCTGGGTGACCAGCCCGACATTTGGCCCGGTATAGACGGTGCCGTAAAAGCAAGGTAGAGCCACCTCGGCCGAGAGCGTATAGGTGCCGGCCGAGAACATCACCGTATTGCCCGCGGCATTTCCAGCAGTATTTACAATGGCCTGTATGGCGGCCGCGCTTGAAGCAGAGGGCACAACATAGGTGGTAGCCGATGCTGGTGCGCCCATGCTTAGGACAATAAGTGCCGATAGTACCTTATTCATTCCAGAGCCCCTGCCGCCGATATAACTGCTAAGTTTCCGGAAGTACCTCATCCCACTATCCTTCTGGCCCTTGTAACCAACAATTACCTAGGCTGTGTATTACTGCCGTAATGACATAGGCAAACTACTTACTAAGTGTTGATACGCAGCCCCTGCCATAGCACAAAGTCAAAGGCAATCGGGACGGGCGCCCCACGTTCGCCCCGCCTGCCCCGGCGTGCCGTGGGGCGTGCCGGGGAGGGATCTGCAGATCTCTCCACCCGCAACAACAACCATGGCGTAAAGAAAACTCCTCTGCTATGTTTGCCTCCCGGGGGGAAATTGCTCCGATCGATCACAGAAGTAATCAAGGGGTGGCTCTACCTGCTGGCCTTAGTCACAGGCGGCAACTACCTGCGTAAAGCAAAGCTCCAGCACCTGGGAAAGGGTGCAAAGATTCTTCCCACTGTCTTCTTTAAATACCCCGAAATGATCCAGATCGGCGACCACTCCTTCATCAACCATCTCTGTTCCGTGTGGGCCTCTCCGGGCGGCCCCATCACCATCGGAAACAACGTGCTCCTCGGCCCTTGCGCTTCGATCATCTCCTCCAATCATGGAATTGCCCGCGGTGAACTGATTCGCAATCAGCCAGGCCGTGATGCACCCATCCGCATCGGCGATGACGTATGGCTCGGCGCCAACGTGGTCGTAACCGCAGGAGTATCTATTGGAGAAGGGGCGGTGGTCGGAGCAGGCGCCGTGGTCACCAGCGATCTGCCGCCCATGTCCATCTGCGCCGGCGTCCCTGCCAGGGTCATCGGCTACCGGCCGTAATCACTTATCCACATGCCATGCCAAGCCGTTGCGATTCACAACGATACACAGGGCCTGAGAAAAACTTAATCATCACGTGCACTTTCGTTTAATCACTCGACTCTACTCTGACGCAATAGCAAGCGGACGCCATGAAAACACTTGGTTTGGCAATAGTGATTGTTTCGGGTTTTATCTCTATCGTCACCATGGCACAGCGTTTGTCGTCCCCCCAACCTGGGCCAGCTTTCCCTGCAACGCCTGTCGCCATCGGAGGCGCCAATCTGCCCTTTCAGCCCATTGGCGTCTCCGACCTTGTTCACCTCACAGTCGATGATGCTCCGGAACTCTCGCAATCCTTCCGCGTCGACAAGCAGGGAAACCTGAACCTGCCCTTGCTGCGAGCGCCCATCCACGCAGAAGGAATGATGCCGGACGCCCTGCGCAACGAAATCGCAGCCACCCTGCGCGCGCAACATCTGCTGGTGAATCCCGTGGTCGTTGTCTCGGTCGTCGAGTACCGCAGCCGTGACGTCACCATCGCCGGCGCCGTCAAAATACCCACAACTATTCAGGAAATAGGTAACCTGCGACTTCTGGACGCGCTCAGTCAGGCAGGTGGCCTGATGCCCGAGGCCGGCCCCGAAGTCATCGTGGAGCAGGCGAACGGGAGTATGCAACGGCTTTCTGTCCGCCAGCTCTTCGACGGATATCACCCGGAGCTGAATATCCTGGTACGCGCAGGCGCGCAGATCCGGGTGCCGCAATGCGAGCGCGTCTATGTGGTCGGCAACGTGAAGCGGCCGGGAGCCTTTCCTTTCCAGAATCTGCAGGACACCACCGTGCTCCAACTGCTGGCGCTCAGTGGCGGCCTCGACTCCTTCACCCTCAACAAAGCCTATATCTACCGCGAGGCCCAAGGCGCCCCGCAAAAAACAGAAATCGAAATCCCTCTGCGCCGCATCCTGAATCGAAAGGCACAGGATGTAAAGCTTGCTGCCAACGACATTCTCTACGTTCCGACCAATGGGAAACTAAAGGCCAGCGTCAGCGTTTTGAACCATGTTACCGGCATGGGCACCACCGCCGTGTCGGCTGCTATCTGGGCTCACTGAAGCCGGCCGTACAACCTACCTCCGGGCGCCGCCCTGCAGCGCCCTACCTATACACGCACCCAAGTCGCTTCAGAACGGAGCCAATCGCATGGCCGGTTCGATCGCCATTCCAAAGCCGCACCTCAGGTTGAGCGATCCCGCTGAAGCCCAGCGCCCACTTACCTATTACGTGCGAGCCGTGCGCCGCCGGTGGGTGATGATCGCGTTGATCAGCGTGGTGCTCACCGCCCTGGTCGTGCTCGTGTGCGCCATGTTGCCCCCCGTCAGCGTAGGCTCCGCCACCATCGCCATCGACCGGCAAGCGGCGCCGGAGACGATTGGCGAAAATCGTCTCCTGTCCACGGGCGACGATCAGTTCATGGCAACCCAGCAGAACCTGCTGCTGGCCGACACCATCCTGCGCCCGATCACGCAGCGCTACAATCTGCTCGAGCGAGAGCACCAGCTGCGACGCTACTGGTTCTGGCGTTACTCCCCGCAAAGAGAAAAGTCGATCAGGAATGCACCCATCATCCTGAAGCATCTCAAGATCGAACGCAGACCGAACACGTACCTCTTGACCATTACTTATCGCGATCGGGATCCTCGGGTGGCGGCCAATGCCGCCAACGCCCTTGCGGATTCCTACCTGCGCAATATTTTCGAGACCCGCATCAAGGAAGCTGGGCGTCTCACTTCCTCCATGGAGCGGCAGCTGATCGACCTGAAAGAAAAAATGGAGTCGAGCCACCGCGCACTCATGCTCTACCAGCGAGAACTCGGAACCGCCGACCCGGAGCAGAAAACCAGTGTATTGGTTGCCAGGCTCCAGGCACTTAATACCGAGAACAGCGTTGCCCAGGCAGAGCGAATCTCCAAAGAAGCAGTCTTTCGTGAAGCAAAAGATGGGTCCCTGCCCGCGGTGGAGGTCTCCTCTCAATCCGGCGATCTTGCCCGGGATGTCGAGAAACTGAAGGTCGCCAGGGCAAACCTGGCCCTGGTGGGCGCCACCTATGGAGATCAGCACCCGGAATACCGCAAAGCGGCAGCACAAGTCGATGAAGCCCGTGCCGCCCTTGACGAAAGCCGCCGGAACGTTTCTACCCGCATCGGCGTGGATTACCGGCAGGCGCTGGTCCGCGAGCGAATGCTCTCCGCGGCGGTTACCGAAACCAAGCAGCAGGTCGACACCCTCACAGCGCAGTCCTTTGATTACCTGCAGCTCAAGCATGAAGCCGGAGCAGCGGAACGAATCTACGAGGATCTCTTCGCCAAGATCAAGCAGTCGGGCATCAACTCCGAACTGCAAAACAACATCATCCGGCTGGCAGATTCCGCCCGTCCCGCCTCCCGGCCGGTCTTTCCCAATTGGCCCTTCATCGTCGCGCTATCCCTGGCCTTCTTCATGTTGTCGTGTGCTGCCTATGTGATCTCGGCGGAACTGACAGATGTGACCGCCCGGGAAGCCGAGGCGGTGGAGGAGGCGCTGGATATACCCGTCGTCTGCTCTCTGCCCCAGGTGACGGATATGCAACTGCGGCTGGCACTTGGGCCCGATGGCCTGCGCATTGCAGGTAGCCGGTGGCGCGGCTTGCAGGGCGGCTTTTTCGATGAAGGCGTGCGCCATCTGCGGGGCTATCTCATGCTCTCCCTCCAGCCCAACGAGCCCAGAAGCGTGCTCTTTACCAGCGCTTTGCCCGGCGAAGGGAAATCGACGCTCGCCCTCTCGCTCGCCATGGTGAACGCGGAGCAAGGCAAGCGCACGCTCTTGATCGACGCCGACCTGCGCCAACCGACGATTGAAAAACTTGTGCGCATGGAACCCGATGCCGGCCTGGCCGAGGTGCTCGCGCACAGAAGTCATTGGAGCAGCGCGACCCGCCAGGTTCCCGGCCGCCCCAATCTTTCCATTCTCGGCACCGGCTTGCCCCTGCCTCTTGCATTAGCGCTGATCGGACCGCAAATGCGTGAAATCCTCACCCAGGCCGCCAAGGAATTCGACCTGGTCGTTCTGGATTCGCCCCCACTGCTTGGTTGTGCGGAGACACTGGAACTGGCCGCCGCGGCCGAGGTAACGGTGCTGACTGTGCGCAGCGGGCAGACTCCGATGAAGGCGCTCCGCGGAGCCGTAGAGATCCTGCGCCGGGTCAACGCACCCATCGCCGGCATCGTGTTGAATGAGTCGGCCATCGCCACCGACGTCACCTACAAAGCCTTCGCTCGCTACTACGGCGCCTAGTGTTCGTGTGCCTACAAGGGGCCAGCTCTCGCCCCTTCAACTTGCTCTCACCCGGTGACCAATGCCGCCTGAAACGAATACGCCAGAGAGCACAACATGACACTGCCACTTACGATTGTGCTGCTTGCCTTGTGGAGTGGGGCGATGGTTCGCTACGGGCGCTGCGTCCTCTTTCCGCCCGCCTCGTTGGCGATCGTCTGGACCATCACGCTGCTCGCCATCTGGATGTGCGGAGATACCTACTACCCTCTTACCAATACCGCCAATCAGATCGTACTGGCAGGTGTGTTCGCCTACTCCGCCGGGGGCATCTGCGCCATGGCGGCGCCCTGTCGCGTGCAGGGAGCACTGGACGCCGTCCGTGCGCGACGGCGTTTGCAGGTCGACCGCTGGCTGACCGCGGCAGGAATACTCTTGTTGCTCAATATACCGTTCTCTTACCTCTATTACACACAACTGAGCACCACCATCGCGCCCCGCGAAAGCCTGTGGAAGCAAATCCGCATCGCGACCACTAAAGCCAACGTATCCGGTCAGGCAGCCCTTCCCATTCAGTCATTCATTTTGCCCTTCCTGACCATCATTGCTCTGATCGGAGTCTATGAGTACGCCGATACCGGCAGGCGGAAAGTCCGCACCGTCTTCCTCGTCCTGCTGGCCGGGGGATATCAATTACTCAATGGCGCCCGCTCCGAAGTGCTTCTCCTGCTGATCAGTTCCATCGTCATTCTCTGGCTCACGCGCGGCGCACCGCCTCTGCGTCTCCTGGGCATCGTGGGCTTGCTGTTTCTGCTCGTCTTCTCTGTGGGTCAGATTTCCATGAGCAAATATGGCGCAGCTCCAACGGCATCTCTGGAGGACAACCTTCCCCGGGTCGCGGAAGGCTTCGGTACCTACTGGCTTGGCGGCATCATCGCCTTCGATCAGAACCGGCAAAACCCTGAGCTCAGATACGGTTGGGATCTGGCGAAATTCGCCAAGCGGATCCTCAATCGATTCGGCGCCACGTACTCCGAGCGCGATCGCAATCTTGAATACACCAGGATCTCGCCCACCCAGGCAACCAACGTCTACACCGCATTTCTGCCTTACTACATGGACCATGGCGGCATGCCCGGCGTCATCGGGTTGATGTTCCTCGTAGGCTTTCTCAGCACCTATGTTTACCGCTGCGCGATCCATGGCAATTGCTGGGCGGTGTTCACCCTGGGGGCCTTCGTCTATGCCACGGTCATGACCATCTTTTCCGAAGAGTTCTTTGCCCAGATCATGTTCTGGATCAAAGCGGGTGGGGTCTCGACCCTGGTTTATTTCGCTCCCAGCATCACCCGGCACACCCGTGCCCGTCGGACGGCGACGAAGACATCGGAGCCCCAACCGTGCGCGTAGCAGCCTACACCGGCGGGGTCATGGTGCCCAGCGCCCGGGCCCGCGTGCGCCAGTACATCGGTCCCCTCAATTGCCTTGGCATCGAGGTGCACGAATACCCCCTGCCTTGGGGAAATAGCTTGCCGCGGCAACTGGCCCTCCGGCCTTTGTGGATAGCGGCCACGGCAGCCGCGCGCACCGCCGCGCTCACCTGCTCCTGGAGGGCCGACGTTACCTGGATATCGCGCCAGTTGCTGCCTGCCTTCACTCCCCTCCAGGCAATGGCGAAGCGCCCCATGGTCCTCGACGTGGATGACGCGGTCTGGCTCAATACCGGCGGCCACCGCGCCCGCGATCTGGCCATGGCGAGTGACCTGGTCGTATGCGGCAACACGTTTCTGGCGAACCATTTCTCGCGTTGGAACAGCAACGTCACCGTCATTCCCACGGCGGTGAACACTGCATGGTATCGGCCCCGCCACG
>Ga0137412_10005103_pt1 | contig 10490 bp, 9 predicted proteins | sample CZODoug2_1_16fun_FD_122160 | JGI IMG/M metagenome (GOLD analysis project Ga0137412, IMG submission 122160) | Vadose zone soil fungal communities from Angelo Coast Range Reserve, California, USA - CZODoug2_1_16fungal (Hybrid Assembly) | ecosystem: Environmental > Terrestrial > Soil > Vadose zone... | reverse complement strand
CGCCTGGAGATGACCTTCATCCTCAACCCGGCGACCGCCGCCCAGCTGACCACGATGCCCTGGGCGGGCACCGGGCGCGCGGTCGCGGTCGCCATGATGCTGCTCGGCGCGGCCGGCTTCGCGCTGACCGGCACGGTCCGGGGCCGCCGGCCCGCCGCCACAGTCGGCGGCTCCCGGTTGGGTGCGCTGGCCAACCCCGGGATGCGGGTGATGACGCTGGCCGCGCTCGGTTTCGGCGCGGCGGTCGGCGTGGTGGAGGTCGGCGTGCCAGCGGTGGCCACCGAGGCCGGCCGGCCCGCGCTGGCCGGGGTGCTGCTGTCCGCGTGGTCGGTCACGTCGGTGCTGGCCGGGCTGCTCTACGGAATGCGCCCCTGGCCCCGCGCGCTGCGCCACCGGGTGCCGGCGCTGCTGGCCGCGTTCGGGCTGGCGGTGGCCGGCATGGCGGCGGCGCCCGACCTGGTCTGGCTGGCCGTGGCGATGGTGGTGGCCGGGGCCACGATCACCCCGCAGGCCACCGCCCACTCGATGGGCGTCGAGCTGACCGCCCCGGCCGGCACCGCCACCGAGGCCTTCGGCTGGGTGATCACCGCGGTCACCCTCGGGCTGGCCGGCGGGCAGGCGGCCGGCGGCGCGCTGGTGGAGGCCCGCGGCCCATCGAGCGCCTTCCTGGCCGGCGCGGTGAGCGCGGTGGTGATGGCCGCCGTCGTGGCCGTCCTGCGCGCCAACCTGCGGCCGGTGGGGCGCGCCCACTGAGCCTTGGCGGCCTCGCGGTCAGGGCCCTTGGTAGCGCCCCTCAGGCGCGCAGGTAGTCGAGCTGGGCGCGGACCGACGACTCGGCGGCCGGCCAGAGCACCTGGTCCACGTCCGCGTAGACGAGCTCGACGACCTGGCGCGGTGTGGCGTCCGGGCCCAGCTGGCGCAGCGCGTCCCTGACCTGCTCGAGGCGCTGCTCGCGGTGGGCCAGGTACTCGCGGGCCACCGCGCCGGCGTCGGGCAGCTCGGGACCGTGCCCGGGCAGCACGGCCAGCCCCTCCGGCAGCTCGGCCAGGCGGCGCAGCGAGCCGAGGTAGTCGCTGAGCCGGCCGTCCGGCTGCGCGATCACCGTGGTGCCCCTGCCGAGCACCGTGTCACCGGTGAGCACGGCGTCGTCGAGCACAAAGCTGAGCGAGTCGGCGGTGTGCCCCGGGGTGGTCAGCACACGCAGCTCGAGGCCGGCGGCGGCCACCACGTCACCCTCGGTGAGGCCCTCGCCGCCGAGCACCAGCTTCGGGTCCAGCGCGCGCACCGGGGCGTGGGTCAGCTCGGCCAGGCGGGCGGCGCCCTCGGAGTGGTCGAAGTGGTGGTGGGTGAGCAGGATCTGCGCCACCGGCCCGTGCTCGGCGATCTGCCGCAGGTGGTGCTCGTCCAGCGGCCCGGGGTCGATCACGATCACCTGCTCGGCGTCCGGGGCGCGCAACAGCCAGGTGTTGGTGCCCTCGAGGGTCATCGGGGAGGGGTTCTCGCAGAGCAGCACCGACGCGGTCGCGGTGACGGGGCGCAGCTTCTCGTACAGCGGGTGCGGCGGGCGCTGTCCCTCCGGCAGCAGGCCGCCCCTCGGCGGGTTCGGGCTGGGCGACTGGCGCGGCCGCAGCTGCAGCGGCGCGGAGTCGTAGCCGAGCTCGCCGGGCAGCGACAGCAGCACCGTGTCGCCCTCGCGGCGCACCTTCGGGATCAGCGGGTTGATCGGCCGGTGCTCGCCGGCGGCGAGGGTGGCGGCCACGTCGGGCTGCTCGACGAGCTGCTCCAGGCTGACCCAGGTCGGCGGCAGCAGCTGCACGCGGTCGCCCCGCCAGTCGGCCAGCGCGTCCGCCGGGCGGTACCAGCCGGCCTCGGTGACCTCGGTGGTGCCGTCGTCGGCGCGCTGGCCCGGCGGCAGCTCGGCGACGAAGAAGAAGGTGTCGTAGCGGCGCGGCTCGACCTCCGGGGTGATCCAGTTCGACCACGGCCGGAGCAGGTCGGCGCGCAGCACCCAGCCGTTGGTGGTGAGCACGTCGGCCAGCGAGCCCCGCCGGTCCACCAGCTCGGCGCGGGCCGCCGCGAGCCGCTCGGCGCTGACGTCCAGCGCGGAGCCGTCCGGGTCGCCGGCCAGCAGTACGCCGCACTCCTCGAAGGTCTCCCGCACGGCGGCGCAGACCAGCGCGGCGGCGAGCTCCTCGTCGCAGCCGAACCGGCCGGCCCACCAGGACGGCGGCGGCCCGATCCAGGTCGTCGGGTCCAGCTGGCGGTCGCGGTCGTCGACGCCGCCACCGGGGAACACGGTGACGCTCGGCGCGAACGCCATGGCCTTCACCCTGCGCTGCAGGAACACCTCGAGCCCCGTGTCGGCGTCGCGGAGCACCATCACCGTTGCCGCGGGTCGGGGCGTTACTGGGGAGTCAGGAGCCGGCATGATCCTGACTCTAACCGCTCGTCCCGGCCCCCACCCGGCGGCGAATCGGGCTCTCCGCCCACTCGCCCGGCCCGCCTACTCGCCCTGCCCGCCGAGCGCGTTGACCACGCCGGCGACGGCCGCCGAGACGTAGGCCCGCGCCGACTCGTAACCGACGCCCGCCGGCTGGGCGCTGAGCAGCGCGATCACGTACCGGGCGCCCGCGCCGGACACGCCGGTGCTGTGCAGGTACAGCGTCGGCCCGTCGATCATCCAGCCCTGTTTGGCGGCCACCCCGAGCGGGCGGGGACTGCGCAGCAGGCCGAAGGTCTGTTCGAAGCCGTCCGCACCGACGTCCTGCGCACTGGCCAGCGCGCCGAGCACGGTGTCCCGGTCGGCCTGGGTCAGCGACGTGAGTACGTACTGGTAGACGGCGACGACGTCCCGCGCGGAGATCAACGTCTCGCCCCACTCACCGGGGTTGGCCGGCGGGCGGGTGTCGTGCAGGTTGGCCAGGGCGACCATGTCGGTGACCGTGCGCGGGCCGCCGAACTGCTCCCAGAGCGCGTTCATCGCGTTGTCGTCGCTCAGGCTCAGCGCGCGCTGGATGTCCGCCCGCTGTGTGTCGGTCAGCAGGGTGCCCCCGGTCTCGGCTCGATGCAGGATGGCCACCGAGGTGAACAGCTTGACCACGGACGCCGAGAAGAGCGGCGTGGCGCCCTGCGAGCCGACGCCGAGCTGGCCGCTGACCCGGTCCAGCACCGCGACCCCGTAGGCGGCCACCGGCGGTTGGGCGGCGTTCAGCACGTCGACCGAGGCAGCGGCCGCACGCACGGCGTCGGCCTCGGCGGTCAGCCCGGTGCCGGTTGCCGTGGTGCCCGTGCCGGCCGCCGTCGGGTCGGTGGCCGCGTAGTAGTACTCGCCGCTGGCCCGCTGGCCACGCTGGACGATCAGCACCGACGCCCCGACGGTGGCCACCGCCAGCACGGTCGCGAAGCACAGCAGGAACCACCGCCGACCGCGCCCCGCGGTGCGCCGCGCCGGCGGCTCCTGCCTCATGGCCACAGGCTGCCGGCCTGACCTTTTAGAGACCTTGCAACCGCGACCGCAATGTGCGCGAACCTCGGGCGAGATCTCGCCCGAGGTTCGCTAGTACTGGCAGGGTCGGATCAGCTGGCGCGGTCCGGCGGCGGGTCGTTCGGCCGGGTGGGCCGGGGCTTGCGGCCGCCGTTGGCGCCTCGGAAGATCCGCGGCTCGTCCTTGCCGGGCGGCGAGCTGCCCCGGTCCTCCCGCGCGGCGAGCTCTTCGTGGAGCTGGCGGAGCAACCGCTGCTCTACGTCGGACAACGGGCCGTCGGCGGTGTCATCCGGCCGGCCCGGGGGGCGTTTTCCCGGACCACCCGGCCCGCCCGGCCCGTTCGGCCCACCTGGTCCGCCGGGGCCACCTGGTCCGCCGGGGCCACCCGGTCCGCCGGGGCCACCCGGTCCGCCTTGGCCCACCGGCGGCACGGGCCGGTTGGCGGCGGTCCGCTCCGGGCCGGCCGAGAACGCTCCGGTACCCGGTGGGACCGACCGCGGCGGCGGTCCGGGCCGGCCCTTCGGCTCCTCCCGGGGCGGCACGCCGTCGCGGGACCCGCCCCACTGCTCGCCGGGGCGGCGGTCGGCGGGCGGCAGGTCGGGCGAGGGGCCCGGGCCGTCGGCGGCGTCCTGTCGGAACAGGTCGTCGTCGCTGTCGGCGCCACGGTCGAAGGTCAGCCCGGACGCGATCTCGTCGAAGCCGGCGTCCGAGCGGTCGCGGTCGGTGCGCGGCCGGCGCGGGGTCGAGCTCCGCGCGGTGATCACGCGGTCCACCGGGCGCAACGGGGTGGACCGGCCATCGACGGAAGTGGACGCGGAGGCAGACGTCGAGGCGGCGCCGGTGCTCGGACCACCCCGGGGCGGTTCGGGCCGGCGGGCATCGCGGGGTCTCGAGTCGGCGCCGTTGGCGGGTGAGTCGGGACGCCCATTGCCCGGGCGGCCGTTCGGCGCCACCGCGCGGGTCACACCGGTGGCCTCGGTGAGCGGCCGGTCGCCGGACACCTCGACGCGGTGTGCCTCGGCGAGCGCGGCGCGGTGGTAGTCGCCGAGCTCGATGTCGGCGGCGAACACCTCGACCGAGGCGAACACGCCGGCGCGCAGCAGGACCTCACCGACCTGGTAGGCGAGCACGTCGGCGCCGTCGGAGTCGTCGGCCTCGATCAGCACCACCGGGTGCGGCAGCGGGCCGGGCGCCGAGCCGGCCGGCGTGATCCGCCAGCTCAGCCACAGCTCGCAGTCGCGCAGCAGCCGGGACGGCACCGCGCCCAGCGCGTTCTCGGGGGACCGCTCACCGGTGGGTACGGGGAACCCGCCGCTGGCCGGGTCCGCGAGGAACCGGTGCCGCAGGCGCGGCGCGCTGTCCGGCGCGGGCAGTGACTCGCCCCGGCCGAGCAGCTTGAGCCGACTCGCGGCCGCGTACAGCTGATCGTGCACCGTCGCCGGCAGCCGGACCCGGTCCGCCTGTACGGCGGCCGTGGCGAGCTCCAGGGCGTAGTCGCCCTCGCCGACCGCGACCAGCTCCCGGCACCAGCCGAGCAGCTCGTCGTCGAGCAGCCCGGCGAGCGAAAGCAGCAGGCTGTGCGTGTCGACCGTGACGTCGATGACTTCCCGGTCTTCCGGCATCTCGCCTCCTTGACCTCTGTTGTCCCTCGCTCAGGCGTCGACCAGCGAACCGGAGTCGCGGCGGTTGCGCCCCGCATCACCCCGGTCGTTCGGTCGCCACAGCGAGGTCGAATCACGCAGCGCCAGCCGGTGGTACGGGGGGAGCGCCAGCGGGGGTGACACCACTTCCACGCACGGCGTGAGATCTCCGTGCGCACGCAGCACGCGCTGCAGGGTGCCGGTCAGGGCCGGCAGGTCCTCAGTCACGTGTGCCAGGACCACCCGTTGGGGGCGTGGGCGGTCGACGCGCCAGCTACGGCGCAGTTCCTTCGCACCGGGGTGGCCTCGGACCACCGCGGTGAGCATCAGATCGATGCTGTCCCGCCAGCCACCGGGGCCGGCAAGGTCCGCGCAGACCTCTTCGGGGCTGAGCTCCGCGCGGAAGGTCGCATTTGTTTCACCCGGTTCGGCGACCGGGAGCACCGCGTCCAGCTGCCGCTGGGTGGCACCCCAGAGCGGCAGGCAGGACTCCATCAGCTCGCGCTCCGCGTCGGTCAGGCCGATGCGGTTGCGCAGCAGTGCCTTGGGCAGCGCGCGACTCAGCGCGGCGTGCCCGTCGGAGGCCAGCCAGTCCCGCAGCCGCCACAGCAGCCGGTCGGGCAGCCGTCCGGCCAGCCGGACCAGCAGGTCGTGGCAGGCACGCTCGGGATCCATCCCGACGCCGTTGTCGCTCTGGGCGCTCATCGCTCTCCCTCGCTGCACTCGGCCGGTGGTCCGCGAAAGACCGGCGCCGCCGCCGGCTCGGTCACGGCGACACCTCGACGACGATCTCAAGCTCGACGGGTGCGTTCTTGGGCAACTCGGCGACCCCGACGGCGGAGCGGGCGTGCCGGCCGGCGTCGCCGAACACCTCGCCGAACAGCGAGGACGCCCCGTCGATCACGGCTGGCTGGTCGACGAAACCGGGGCCGGAGGCCACAAAACCGGTGACCTTGACCACCCGCTGCACCGCGTCGATGCCGACCAGGGAGTGCACCGCGGCCAGCGCGTTGAGCGCGCAGGTACGGGCCAACCCGGCGGCCTCACCGGCGGTGACGTCGACTCCGACCTTGCCCGTGCCCACCAGCTGGCCCGCCACCACCGGCAGCTGGCCGGCGGTGAAGACCAGTGACCCGGACCGCACCGCCGGCAGGTAGGCGCCGGCCGGGGTGGCCACCTCGGGGAGCTCGATCCCCAGGTCACGCAGTCGCTGGGTGGCGGACATCAGCCTGTCCCGCCACCGACGGGGCGCTTGAGGTACGCCACCAGCTGCTCACCGGTCGGGCCGGGCAACACGGTGACGAGTTCCCACCCATCGGAGCCCCATTGGTCCAAGATTTGCTTGGTGGCGTGGGTCAGCAACGGAATGGTTGCGTACTCCCACGCGGTGACCGAGGCGCTCATGGTGCGCCACCATATCTTGGGCCACATCGTAGGCTGCACAGGCATGTGGCCCGATGAGCTCGAGCGTGCCCGGCTGCACGTCGTGACCGGCAAGGGCGGCACCGGTAAGACGACGGTGGCCGCCGCGCTGGCACTTGCACTGGCGACCGGTGGCCGGCGCACCCTGCTGGTGGAGATCGAGGGCCGGCAGGGCATCGCCCAGCTGTTCGACACCAGCCCGCTGCCCTACGAGGAGCAGCGGATCGCGGTGGCGCCCGGCGGTGGCGAGGTCCGCGCGCTGGCCGTGGACGCCGAGGCCGCGCTGCTGGACTACCTGGAGATGTTCTACAACCTGGGCATGGCCGGCCGGACGCTGCGCCGGATGGGGGCCATCGAGTTCGCCACCACGCTCGCCCCCGGGCTGCGCGATGTGCTGCTCACCGGCAAGGTCAAGGAGTGCGTGACCCGGACCGGCAAGGACGGCCGGCACGTCTACGACGCGGTGGTGCTCGACGCGCCGCCCACCGGACGGGTGGTGACGTTCCTGGACGTCACCAAGGCGATGGCCGACCTGGCCAAGTCCGGGCCGATCTACCGGCAGAGCGAGGGCGTGGTCCGGCTGCTGCACTCGGCGGACACCGTGGTTCACCTGGTCACCACGCTGGAGGACCTGCCGGTGACGGAGACGTTGGAGACCGTCTCGGAGCTGGCCGACGCCCGGCTGCGGACCGGCGCGGTGATCGTCAACCGGGCCGACGCCCGGCGGCTGCCCACCCGCTCGGTGGACAGCGCGGCGGACGGCAGGGTGGACCGGATGCGGGTGCGCTCCGGGTTGGCCTCGGCCGGCCTCGAGCTGACCGACGCCCAGCTGGACGGGCTGCTCGCGGAGACCGTGGAGCACGCCGTGCGGGTCCGGGCCGAGGCGGCCGCGCTGGCCCGGCTGGACAAGGAGCCGACCGAGCCGCTGCCCCGCCTCACACTGCCGGAGATGATCGACGGCATCGAGCTGGGCGCGATCTACGAGCTGGCCGAGAAGCTCACCGAGCAGGGCGTTCAGGCCCACGCGGTACCGAGGCCGGCCAAGGCGACCCGTTGAACCGGCCCGGATCCGAGAACAGGACGATGCAGTGAGCACCCACCAACCGCCCAACGACGGGGTTGAGCCATGAGTCCGAGCAAACCGACCCGCCGCCTCGACCTGGACGCGGTGCTGGACTCGCCGGAGACCACCGTCGTGGTGTGCTGCGGGTCCGGCGGGGTGGGCAAGACGACCACCGCCGCCGCCCTCGCGGTGCGCGCCGCCGAACGGGGCCGGCGGACCGTGGTACTCACCATCGACCCGGCGCGACGGCTGGCCGAAGCGCTCGGTTTGAGCACGCTGAGTAACGAGCCGAAGCGCGTTACCGGGGTGAGCGACGACGAGTCGGGGTCCGGCGGCGAGCTGCACGCGATGATGCTGGACATGCGGCGCACCTTCGACGAGATGGTGTACACCCATTCGACGCCCGACCGCGCCGAGAAAATCATCGCCAACCCGTTCTATCAGACCATCTCTTCCTCGTTCTCCGGAACACAGGAATACATGGCCATGGAAAAGCTCGGCCAGCTGACCGCGACCGGCAAATGGGACCTCATTGTGGTGGACACGCCACCGTCCCGATCGGCGCTGGACTTCCTGGACGCGCCGCAACGGATGTCGTCATTCCTGGACGGAAAGATGATTCGACTGTTGTCCGCCCCGGCACGGGTGGGCGGGCGCGGACTGCGCCGGTTGGTCGGCGCCGGTTTCGGTCTTTTCGCCAAGGCGGTCGGCACCATCCTGGGCGGCCAGATGCTCTCCGACGCCTCGGCTTTCGTGCAGGCCTTCGACACCATGTTCGGCGGCTTCCGGGAGCGCGCCACGCAGACCTACGAGCTGCTCCGCTCGCCGGGCACCGCGTTCGTGGTGGTCGCGGCGCCGGAGCCGGACGCGCTGCGCGAGGCCGCCTACTTCGTCGACCGGCTGGCCAGCGAGGACATGCCGCTGGCCGGGCTCATCCTGAACCGCACCCACCCGGTGCTCGCGGACCTGCCGGCCGGGCGTGCCCGCGACCTCGCCGACGTGGTGGACAAGGCCGGTAGCGGCCGGCTGGCCTCGGCGGTGCTGCGGCTGCACGCGGACCGGGTGGACCGGTCGGAGCGGGAGCAGCGGCTACTCGCCCGCTTCACCAACGCCCACCCGAGTGTCGCCGTACAGCAGGTGCCGGCGGTGGCCGGGGACATCACTGACCTGGCCGGACTCCGCGAGATCGGCGAGCGGCTGACCGCGGCGCCGGCCCCGGGGCAGACCGCCATGGTCGCCGCCAAGAGCACCCAGGACGCCCTCGGCTGAGCACTCGGAGCCGACCCTCGGCGCACCGCCGGGCACCCGTTCAGGCAGCCTCGGACAACTGGCCGGCCGGTGCGAGCCGGGCCTCCGCCGGCACCAACGGCATGGGCAGCGGGACCGGCACCCGGGCCGGAGCGACCGGCGCGGCGGCCGGAGCCGGGACCGGAGCGGCCGAGCGGCGGGCGGCGATCCCGTTGAGGAAACTCTCCCAGCAGGTCACGTCCGGGCGCCTGCGCAGCATCGCGCGGCGATCCCGTTCGGTCATGCCACCCCACACACCAAACTCGACGCGCTCGTCGAGGGCGTGCGACAAACATTGTGTAAGAACCGGGCAACCCCGGCAGATAGAACGGGCATCGCGCTGCTTTGCGCCTGTCACGAAAAGGCGTTCCGGATCTCCGTTACGGCAGTTGGCCGACACACGCCAGTTCCCCGTCGCAACCATTTCTTGCTCCCTAGTCCAGGCCCGCTGCCGCGGCGCTCAGTGGTAGTGCTCTGAGCCGACCGAGCTTTCCGGCGAGCTGTTCGCATTCCGTCTTGCTGATAGACGTAAGTTTGGCCGGACCGGTTCCCTCCGCCAAGCCGGGAAAATTACTCAACTACGTAGGGTGACCTACCTAGTGCCGGCGTCCGCAAGGCCTGAGTACACCGCGGCGGAGGTTTGTTGGCCGCCTCCGGGGACCGGCCGGTGTCCCGCCGGGTCGAGCCTTGCGGGCCGCCTGGCGGCATCACCGGATCCGGGCAACGAACCACGGGCGCAGGACCCCGTTCGAGCGCTCATCGCCGCGTAAGCTCACGCTCCATGAACGGCAGCGAGCCGACCAGCCGGCTGGTCATCAAGCTGCTCGGGCTTTGTGTGGTCGGTGGGGTGCTGGTTGCCGGCATGGTCTTCCCACTCGCCGCCGGTGCCGGCGTCGCGTCCAACACCGCGGCCGACAGCGTGGCGAGCGTGTCCGCCGACCTGGCCGACGAGCAGATGCCCTCGGCCACCACCGTCACCGACGCGACCGGCACCCCGATCGCCTACCTCTACGCCCAGAACCGCACCCCGGTCGCCCCGGAGGCCATCTCACCGGCGATGAAGGCCGCCGTGGTTGCCATCGAGGACCGCCGGTTCTACGACCACCAGGGCGTCGACTGGCAGGGCACCATCCGGGCCATGGTCGCCAACTCGGCGTCCGGAGACGTCGTGCAGGGCGCGTCGACGCTGACCCAGCAGTACGTGAAGAACTACCAGCTCTACGTGACCGCGAAGACCGAGTCCGACCGGTTGAAGGCCACGGAGCAGACCACCGCCCGCAAGCTGCGCGAGGTGCGGATCGCGCTGCAGCTGGAACGCAAGATGACCAAGGAGCAGATCCTCGCGGGCTACCTGAACATCGTCTTCCTCGGCAACAACGCGTACGGGGTCGCCGCCGCCGCGCAGACCTACTTCAACACCACGCCGGACAAGCTGACCATCGCCCAGGCCGCGATGCTGGCCGGCATGGTGCGTTCGACCAGCGCCTACGACCCGGTGAGCCACCCGCAGGCGTCCATCGACCGGCGCAACCTGGTGATCAGGGCGATGGCCGAGCAGCGCATGATCACGCCGCAACAGGCGGCAGAGGCCACC
>Ga0137412_10005101_pt1 | contig 10491 bp, 14 predicted proteins | sample CZODoug2_1_16fun_FD_122160 | JGI IMG/M metagenome (GOLD analysis project Ga0137412, IMG submission 122160) | Vadose zone soil fungal communities from Angelo Coast Range Reserve, California, USA - CZODoug2_1_16fungal (Hybrid Assembly) | ecosystem: Environmental > Terrestrial > Soil > Vadose zone... | reverse complement strand
CATGAGCCCGGCGGCAGCGTTGGTTTTTTCCGCTGGTAGGCCGACGTATCCGGCAAGGGTGAGAGGGACGAATAGAAAGGCCACGGGAAGGTACTGCCAAACACGTAATACGGTGGCCGAGCGGAAACTCATAAGCAGATCGATCTGTTTACTCGATATGTACATGCTCGCCGCCAGACTTAACCAACCAAAGGCTAAGAGGTAGCGAGCCTGGAATCGCGTGGTGAGTTTGCCTACCAGGGGCAGCACGACTAACACCACCAGGGCGCCGGCGGAAAGCACCATTCCCGCCTTTTGTGCCGTGTACCCCATCAGGGTCTGCAGCAGTTGCGGCATGAGTACAGTGGAACTGAATAAGGCCATTCCTAGCATTAGGAACATCAGGTTGCTTGCCGCGACATTCGGGTTCTTGAACAAGCGCACATCAACGATGGGCTCTCGCTGAAACCATTCCCAAATGATTAGAGAAACCAGGCCCACGGCGGCGACCAGAACCAAGGTCGTAATGAAATGAGATCCGAACCAGTCGTCTTCCTGTCCCTTGTCGAGGACGATCTGCAAGGCACCCACGCCTACCGTCAGGAGAGAAAATCCGATGAAGTCGAACCCGGAAAGCCGTTGCTTCAGGCGGGCCATGTAAGGTGGATCTTCGACCAGCTGATAGACCAGTGCGAGTGCCAAGGCGCCAACTGGAACGTTGATGTAGAAAATCCAGCGCCAAGAGTAGTTGTCGGTGATCCAACCTCCCAGCGTCGGACCAATGGCTGGAGCGCAGATGACCGTGATTCCATACAGCGCAAAGGCCAGTCCTCGCTTCTCGGGAGGAAAGCTATCGCCCAGGATGGCCTGCGCCATCGGCTGCAAGCCTCCTCCGAACGCGCCTTGCAATACTCGAAACAGGAGAAGAAGCCCAAGGCTGGGTGCGATCCCACACAGAAAGGAACTGACTGTGAAAAACACAATGCAGATCAAAAAGAACCGCTTCCGCCCAAGAAATCCGACCAGCCATCCGCTTGTTGGCAGAACGATTGCATTGGAGACCAGGTAGCTGGTCAACACCCACGTGCTCTCGTCATTCGTAGCGCCTAGATTGCCCGCGATGTGGGGCAAGGCCACATTGGCGATGCTTGTATCGAGCACCTCCATGAACGCCGCCAGCGAAACCGCGACTGCAATGATCCACGGGTTGACTTTCGGCTGCCAGAGATCCTCTCCCGGGGCGTCAGATCCGGCGGCGCTCATCGCACCCTCACTTCGGGTTCGACGGACAAGCCCGGTTTCAGCAGTCCTTCTGCATTGAAGTCTTGTCCCGCAGAGTGATCAAAATCGATACGCACTGGCACCCGCTGCACGACTTTCACGTAGTTTCCAGTGGCGTTCTCTGGAGGCAACAGGCTGAACACTGAGCCTGTACCGCCGCCCAAGTTGGTTACATGTGCTTTCCAAGTGCGGCCGTAGGCATCAAGCTTGATTTCGACGGGTTGCCCTGGCCGCATATGGGCCAGTTGTGTTTCTTTGAAGTTGGCCGTAACCCAGACATCATCAAGCGGCACCACTTGTACCAATTCCTGCCCGATACTGACGTTCTGGCCCACTTCGACTGTCTTCTTGCCGATAATTCCTGTGACTGGAGAACGAACGACTGTATAGCTGAGATTGGATTCTGTTTGAGCGAGCTGCGCCTTCCGTTGCAGCACCAGGGCATCGGCTGCATCCGCCCTGGACCGGATCAGGGAGACCTGCCAGGGGGCAGTCTGAGCGCTCCGCAATTCGTCGCTTGCCTGCAGGAGTCTCCCTTGCGCCTGCCGAATGGCTTCTTCGGCCGCCTGCACAACTGCTGTGGCCGCCGAGACCGCCGCGCGATTTGCCGCCGCTGCGGCTACCGCCCCGTCATACTGCTGACGCGAAATCTCTTCTTTAGCGACAAGTTTTTCATAGCGCACCAGGTCCGCGTCGGTCTTCGTCGAATTTGCTTCGGCCTGCTCCAAGGCCGCTTTAGCAGACTCGAAATTCTGCTCGGCAGCTTTAAGTCCCGCTTGCGCGTTTACGACCGCAGTACCTGCCGAATCGAGGTTGCTTTGCGTCGTAACCGAGGTGATCGGCACGTTGAAGCGAGAACTTGCGGCGCTGGCCAGCGCGTCTGCGAATGTCGCCTGGGCCTGATGCATCGCGATCTCAAAGTCTGTAGGATCGATGGTCACGAGCACATCACCAGCATGTACAAGCTGTCCCTCGATAACAGGAACTTCGAGCACATATCCATTGATTCGCGCACTCAACGGCATGATGTGGCCATCCACTTGTGCATCGTCTGTATCTTCGTAACGGAACGCGCTGCGAATGAAATACCCAGCTCCGAGCAAAACCGCCAGTAGGATGGCCAGGATTTTCCGTGGATGGTCTTGTAAAACGCGGCGAGCGCCACTGACTTTTGTGCCTCCTTTCTCAGGGGCCGGCACTGCCACCTCGGATCGCACTTCGGACGGCCTGCCTTCATCTGTCATCACAGTAGTGTGCTGTCTAATCGAGTCTCCATTATTGCCGGACATCAATTACCTCCTATGTACTGCTTGTAGCTGGTTCGCGCGACGCCCAGGGAACGGGCCAGCATGAGTTTGGCAAGGTTGTGGTTGTACACACTGGTGATGTACTGGTCGTTAGCGCTGGCCAGGGACTGCTCGGACTGCACCACTTCGACGCTATCGGTCACGCCGGAGGTGAAACGATCCTTCGAACGCGCAAGATTCTCATTGGCCAAGGCCACATTTTTCTGCGCCACATCGACCTGCTCTTTGTCCGCGTTGAGATTCAGGAAAGCAGTACGCACGTCATAATCGACCTGGCCGCGAGTGTTTTCCGCCTCTGCCTTCCGCTGCCGCAGTGCCGCTTCCGCCTGCGTGATGTCGCCCTTGATCCGCCCGCCAGTGAAGATCGGAATGCGCACTCCTGCCTGGACGCTGAAGTTTCCATTCGAGTGACCGAATGTCGTCCCGACGTCGCCGTAATCGCCATTCACAGCTACGGCGGGGTAGCGCTCGCCCCTGTCGGCTGAAAGTGTCTGCTGGGCAGCTTTTTGAGAATCGAGGGCCGCGCGGAAGTCACTCCGCGAGCTATAGGCCGTCTTGAGCGCATCTTCGATGGTGGGCGGATTGATATCGGAGTACGGAAGTTGGTCGGCGAGCTCAAACGCTTGTCCAAGAGGCAGTCCGATGGCGCGGGCCAGCGTAAGTTTTGCGATTGCATTGTTGTTGCGCGCGACGCTCAGGTTGTACTCCTCGGTATGAAGTTGAACCTCCGTGCGAGTCGCGTCGATCCGCGGACTGGTGCCCGCCTGGTACTCCCCAACCGCTTGATCGTAGAGGGCCTGCGCATTGCGTACCTGTGCTTGTTGCGCCTCGATACGGGAGCTGGTTTCGATCACCTGCAGATAGGCATTGCCCACGGTCAATGTCACCAGGTCGAGTATGTCCTGATAGCTGAATTGAGCGGGCTGCTCGGCTGTTCGTGCCGCGCGAAAGCGCTGGATTGATTCGAAGCTGAACAATGTTTGGGTGAGGCTCGCATCCACCGTACTGTAGCTGTATGGTCCGATAACCCTCGGAATCCCAGGCACGTTTTTGATCCCGAGAGTTGCGACGCTTACTTGGCTGACATTTTCGGATGCGCCTGCGCTCACCTGGGGCAGCAGATTGCTTAGCGCAATCAAGCGTTGACCACGTGTGATTTGGACATTTTCTCCGCTCTCGATGGCTCCCAGGTTGTATCGCAGGGCCATATGGACAGCCTCCTGCAGAGTCAGCCGAATCACTTCGTTGCTAGCCGCACCACTAGGCACACTTCCCGTGACTGCGGTATTTTGAGCTGCCGCCGAGGTTATGAAGCAGAGGGCGGCGACGGCTACAAAGATGGCGCCAGAGAGCAGGCGCGGTACATTGCCAAACAGAAAACGGACGGCGTAACTCACGATCTCCTCCCTTGGTTGCCGAACTCCTATGGGCGGAGCTTCTTGCCCACGCCAAGTTGGATCGGCTCCTTGTTTTTGCGCGATCGACCTGTGTACGCGACCGCGGCCATTACTAGGGCTGCGGCGGTCACGCTTCCTAAAATCACCAGCGTCGTCATTGGTTTCCCCTTTCCATCGTTCCCTTGCCCCGAATGTCAATTTCCGCCTTGCGAGTCGGGGCAACCCGCTGCTGAAGACGATTCCAGTCTCGCGCGAAAAGAGCGACCTTTTGGAGTTCGCGTTCGGCCCTGAGCCAATCGTCAACCTCATTGCCTGGGAGGTCGCCACGCTCAAGATAGACTTCATATGCGCGGCGCCTGATTTCTTCGTGACTTGGCGCGTGGATTACAGAAGTATCTTCTGCCTGAGGTTGAATGGGGCGTGTATGAACCTCCAAAGTCTCATTTCTCTGGCCTTTCAATGTCATACCCGAGTCCCTTTCTTTCGCAATTGAATTGCTCTCGATCTCAGCTTGCCCTGCGGACGGCCGCTGCTGCCACAGACTCGATTTACCGGCGATGCCTCGATCCGATCTCACCGTCTGGGCCAGCGAAGCTCAGAAACACCACAACCACCATCACAACTACCAATAAAATCGTCACCATCACAACCTCCATTCGTCTTTGCTCTAACCACGTGCTGCGGGCGAGCGCGAATTGCCATTCGCGTCAGCTTTGATTTGTAATGTCTGGCTTCCAAACATCCGGGTGGGCGCGACATGGCGCTTGAGTGTCTCGCGCAACTTCCGTCGCCCGTGAAACACCCGGGATTTCACCGCTGTGATCGACAGACCCATGATTCGAGCTGTCTCTCTGATGGATAGCTCGTCGAGTTCTCGCAGTTGGATCGCTTTCCGTATTCCGGGCGATAACTCATTCATGGCCGAGGACAGCACGCGCCCCCACTCTCGCTGTGAATAGCTGGCTTCGGGATCCGGCCTTGAATCAGGGATCTCCGGCGGGGTTGCGGTTTCCTCATTCGCATTTGAGTCGTCGATCGACACCTCGCGTAGCCCCCGGCCTTTCCGTTGCAACATGAGGCCTTCGTTGATTGCGACCCGCGTTAGCCAGGTGGAAAAAGAAGATCTCCCCTCAAATTCGCGCAGGTGGACGAAGGCTTTTTGAAAGCTTTGCTGAACGATATCTTCGGCGTCCTCTCGGTTGCCGGTCACACGCTGCGCAACGCGAAGAATCCTACGTGCGTGACGCTCGACCAGAACTTCAAACGCGGGGCTGCTTCCGCTCTTGGCGGCAGCGACGAGCACCATGTCTTCGGTGCCCGCCAGACTGCCGATAGGAGCAAATGCCGTTTCGTGGTCATCGATCCCGTGTAGGAAGTCGGCTGGCATAGTCTTGATCCTCCTTCCCCTTGGACAGCGGAGTTGTTGAGTTGCGCGCATGTGCCGTGTTTCTTGAGTTCACCCGCGTCCGAGCTTCGTGTTTCGCGTTCATCTTCCCGACTTCAGATCTCATTCGCGTTGAGGGGCCGAAAACAATAACGCTGAGCAAGAGAGCCGCGAAAATAGAGGCGATCATTCCGGACAGCCCGCGCTTGCCGCTTATTTTCAGTCCCTCAAGCACATGCTTGGTGTACAGGCCGTTGGCTATGAATTGCGCACCCTCCCTTGACATGGCGCGCAAGAGCCTTGCCGCGCCTCTGTCGATGAACGTGACGTCATTGAGTTCCACAATGCATGCACGTCCGTTGCGGGTTCGGGCTACCCTCCTCCAAATTGATCTCAGCTCGCTAACCCAGGGCCCGAACAGGCGCCCTTGCAAAACGCACCGCACTTCCGTTGGGGTTTCGGTGATGGTGATTTTCAGCACATTTCCCTCTCTCGCGTCCGCATCGGACGCAACTGCTTGCTACTATCGGAAACAAGCGGGCCAGCGGGCTGCTTCCTCCTGGCCAACGACTATCTTCCTTAGTTCAATTTCAAATTCCAGCGACTCCACGCTCCGGAGAGTGGGATCAAGTTGTGCCGAGATGTTGCTCATGACATTTCTCCTGCTAGAATTTTCGATTGGCCGGCTCGCCCTGTTCCGGATGTGATTTCATGGTTCCAGGATTCCGTCCCAGGGCGGACAATTCCGAGCTTCTTCATGCGGAAATAGAGAGTTGCCCGGTTCAATCCCAAACGTGTCGCTGCACCCCTTGGGCCGGAGAGAACCCAGCGCGTCTCTCTCAGGGTCGTGACTATGTGCTTCCGCTCGACCTCTTCCAGAGTTTGACTCCGCTCATGTTTGTGCCCCGGCGCAATACGGGTATGAAGGTCTTGGAGCGGGACCCGCAACACTAGGCCGGGAGATAGAATCACCGCGCGTTCGATGACATTCTCCAGTTCGCGAATGTTTCCCGGCCACGGGTATTGCGTCAGGGCGTCCATGGTTTCGCAGGGGATCGCATCGATCGCTTTGTTCATCTTCCGCGCGGCGTGTTGGACGAAATGCCGCACGAGCTGTGGGATATCTCCCGGACGTTCGCGCAACGGTGGAATGGAGATGGGGAAAACGTTCAGACGATAGTAAAGGTCGCTGCGAAACTGCTTCTCCACGATCATCCCTTCCAGGTCGCGATGGGTCGCAGCTACCACCCGAACGTCGACTCTCTGCGTCCGCGTGCTGCCCAAACGCTCGAATTCCCGCTCCTGCAATAGGCGCAGGAGTTTTGGTTGGAGCTCTAAGGGGATATCTCCGATTTCGTCTAGGAACAGCGAACCTCGGTCTGCCAACTCGAGCCGGCCAACCTTCTGCGCAATCGCGCCGGTGAAGGCTCCTCGCTCATGCCCGAACAGTTCACTTTCCAACAGACCCGTAGGGATTGCTGCGCAGTTGAGTTTGACAAAATTCCGTTCCTTGCGACGGCTGCGATTGTGAATGGCGCGTGCGATAAGTTCCTTGCCGGTGCCCGTCTCGCCCAGCAAGAGCACGGTCGAATCCCCCGTGGCTACGGTTTCGATTAATCGGAGCACCTGCCGAAGAACTGCACTCTGACCCACGATTCCTTCAAAGCCCGCCTCGTTGCAGATCTCTTCGTCCAAACGGAGATCCTCATTCACACCGTTCGATCGCGGGGCAATAATTTCAGTGCCGGAATGTGGGACGGTCTCCTTGGTGATTGGCGGCTCGTTATCCACCAACCAATGCGATGGATTCCCCTTCAGTTTGAATACAGGATCACTCGTGGACCGCGAATCTCCACCATGCACGTGCGGAAAAGCGAAACTTATCGATGCCATGGCAATCCTCCAGATACTACTAGTCGTCTGTGCTGCCGAATGCTTAGGGCCACCCAGCGCTTTCGCCGATTGCTTTGGCTCCCTTCTTTGTCAGTCCACTCGCGGATAGGTGCCAGGCAATTCTCGAGCGCGATGCTGTCCGTTTCACATCGCTTCAGAACCTTGGCGGCATTTCGATCCATGGCTGGGCGTCTCCCGAGAAAATAGCCGGGTTGTATCCTGACGCCTCCCCCCGATTTGATTTCATCCTCACTCAACTGGATTCAGAATTCTCCGAATGCCACATAACCGGCAGATCGCCATAAATCCGGCATAGGCACACGGTCAGACCTTTCAACTCCAAAATGATGCGGCGACCACTGGCTCCCCTGACTCCACCCCTGACCGAAGCAATATGCCGGATCGAAGGACGCCAAGGCATCACATGATCGAGTGGTTTTTCACTACCACAGAAGTTAGTGGCGGGAATACCACCATTGTGTTATGCCCGCGTGAAGTGAGAGTGGTATGGCCTGCTCGCACAAGGACGGGTGCCAGCCAACATTCAAACTGTCGGCCGGGAATCGCGTTGACAAACTCGATCGCGGTACCGCTCGAGAGGCCAGCATCCTCCAAGTCGGCTTCCCGCCGCGTTGGACAATACCTCTGGTCACGCCGGAAAACGTGATCGAGACGCGCGCTCGCCGACCCCCGCTCCAATTGGCCCAGTAATAGATCTGTCCTCTTCACATTGTTGGTCCCCCTTCCAGCCTCGTTCTTCATGGTGCAGCTTCTCTTTTCCCCTTTGTCTCCCAGCGAATGATCCTCAGATCGAGCACGAAGACGCTGTATAGAACCGGCATGAGATGGATCCAGTTCTGGTTTGAGTTGGAGATCACTCGTGGCCCGCGAATCTCCGTTATGAGCGTGCGGAAAAGCATCGTGTGTGCGTACCCACTGAATGCCAGTGGCCACTCAGCACTTTCGCGATTTTCGCCGATTGCTTGGGCCTCTTTCTTTTTCAATCCATTCGCGGATGTAGGCCGGACAATTCTTGAGCTCGATGCTGCCGACTTCGCAACGCCCGAGGAACCTCACTGCGTCCCGATCTACGAGCGTTACGTCTTTCAAGTCCAGAATCAAACCACGGCCCTCACTTTCTAGTTTGAGGACTCTCTGCAACTCCGCCACGTTTTCTGCCTGAATTCGGCCGCTCAGCGTAAGGATCACCTGTCGATTCGCTGATCTCTGAATCTTTAGCATCCGCCCTCTGCGCGAAACCGAGATCCCTACCATTGCAATGCAATCTCGGCTCCAATCGTAAGCTACTGAAAAATGATGGATTAGGAGATGGAGAAATGGCGACGTTTCGCCATTTGGCGAACTCCTGTACAAAGAATCTGTTTTTGCAATCTCCAATTGGATTGCATTCAGTCGTACGACGTGTATCCACCCGTCGCCTTGAGAGCACATGATCGCAGAGACCTTTTTGCAAAGGTGCCTTGCAAAGGATCGATGCTCGACGCCAGAGCAGAGGCCCTGGCGAGGTGGCACCTACGACCAGATCCGAGAAGTGATGCCCTTACAAGGCATCTTGAGCATCGGGCGAGTGTCTGAGCTGGTCCGATTCAGCCGGGCAAGCGTCGATCGGCCTCTACGGGAGTAACGACCAGGAGGGGAAAATCGGAAGGACGGTCTGCGATTCAGCTATACAAATTGCATTCGGGGTTCTTGAGGATGGGCATGAAAGGTGGCTTCAAGCCATCTCCTAAATGGGCTTTGTCGGTTGCGGCTCTTGTGGTGAGACGAATCAAACCATCAGCCACGACATCAAAACGCGAATAAAAACTGGGTTTTAGCCTCTGAAGCGTGCGTCACGCTTCAGGCGAGTAAATTTATGACACATGTTTTAGTTGCTCTTAGAGGGATCTGCTGTTTTGAAACGATTCTTGTTGATCTTCAGTGACCTAATCTTGGATTCCAGGGTAGATCTTGGCATGCCCAGCTTGGCAGCCGCTCCCGACGGTCCGGACACCCGCCCGCCGCTTTGACGCAGGGCAGCCTCAATCATCGCTTTCTCCTGAGCAGCAAGTTTTTCCGAGATGTCAGACTGGCTTTTCGGCTCGGTAACTACAGGCTGCCGCGACAGCCAACTCTCGTCGACCGAGAAAGTCTCTGTTTCGCACACGATAACAGATCGCTCAATGACGTTCTGCAATTCCCGAATATTTCCCGGCCAGGGGTACGGCTGAAGCAAGTCCAGACTCTTCTTGTTGACCCCGCGGATGCTCTTTCCTGCTTTCCTTGCGTAACGATCGATAAAGTACTCGACCAGCATAGGGATGTCCTCTTTTCGTTCGCGGAGAGCAGGAATCTCGATTGGGAAAACGTTGAGCCGGTAAAACAGGTCCCTACGAAAGGCGCCCCCGGCGATCGCAGCCTGCAAGTCACGGTTAGTGGCAGCAATCACTCGAACGTCAGTCCGGATGGATCCAGTTCCGCCGACACGCTCAAACTCGCGTTCCCGCAGAACACGCAACAGCGCGATCTGGGTCTCGGCAGGAAGCTCCCCAACTTCATCAAGGAAGATCGTGCCGCCTTCGGCCAATTCAAATCGGCCCAATCGTCGCTGAGTAGCACCCGTAAAGGCACCCTTCTCATGGCCAAACAATTCCGAAGCGATCAAATCGCGCGGGATAGCGGCACAGTTCACACTCACAAATGCGCGTGAGGGGCGCTTAGACCGCTTGTGTATGGCGCGGGCCACAAGTTCCTTAGCAGTCTCGGTTTCGCCGGTGATCAGAACGGTGGAGTCGGTGGGAGCGACCTTGGATACACGAGAAAGCAGCGATTGCAAGGCGGAAGAAGTTCCGACAATCTCCTCGAACATCGACGCCTTTGCGATTTCTTCCCGCAGAGCAACGTTTTCGTGCTGGAGTCTCTGTGCAGCTTGCTTGCGATCCTCAACATCGGTTCCCGAAGCATACCAACGCGTGACGCGTCCCTGTCCATCCCGAAGCGGGTTACGCCGAAAAAGAAACCAGCGATACTTTCCGTCGTTTCTCCGTAAACGGGCTTCGATCTCGTGTGGGGATTCGTTTGTGAACTTAATTTGAGCTCCGCTGGTCATGTGTTCCCAATCATCGGGGTGAAAAAGCCTGCGAAGGTCGCAGCTTCGCCATTGCTCAAGGGTGATGCCGTAGTAGTCGAGCCCGGCCTGGTTGATATAAAGACGACTTCCGTCAGACCCCAGCACGACGATGTGTTGAGG
>Ga0137412_10005100_pt1 | contig 10492 bp, 7 predicted proteins | sample CZODoug2_1_16fun_FD_122160 | JGI IMG/M metagenome (GOLD analysis project Ga0137412, IMG submission 122160) | Vadose zone soil fungal communities from Angelo Coast Range Reserve, California, USA - CZODoug2_1_16fungal (Hybrid Assembly) | ecosystem: Environmental > Terrestrial > Soil > Vadose zone... | reverse complement strand
AGATCGCCTTTATCTGGGCAAAGCGCTGCCACGCGAATTGGTGGGCTCAGGCCACGAGATCGCAATCAACACAGCGCCCACTCGCTGGGGGCACGTCGACTATCGCCTTACCGCCAAGGGCCCCAGCCAACTCCTCGCCACCGTAACCCTGCAAGGCAGTAAAGCCGCCCCCGCGGAGTTGCACGTAAAGTTCCGTCTCCCGGTAGACAAATCGATTCAGAGCATCACCGCCAACGGCAAGTCCGTTGACCTGACAGGCTCCCCCAGAGACACCGCCGCAATCAAAACCAACGGCGCAAAGCACTTCGAAGTCGTAGCCAACTTCAGCTAAGTACCCAGCAAAACAGAAGGCGCTTGAGGCCTCCGCAAACCGTACTGAAGCGCTTACACCCACCTGCAGCCAGCCTAGCGTCTGAAGGGGCGGGGAGCATCACGTGGGCCGGTAGTTGAGGCTGGACCACCCCCTCCCGTCAGAATTGCGCAAAGTCTTCTAGAAATTAGGGTTAGGTCTGGAGTTTGGGATTGAATGCTCCAAGAGTTGTGGATTATTACCGGTCAAAAACGATAGCGCGGGCCACAGAAAAAGCCTGGCATTTACCAGCGTAGTCTGTGCTTTTGTTTGCGTCGAAGACACGTCAAACTACCGGCCCGAGGAGCATACTTTTACTTCTCGGGCCTTTCCCTTTTCGAGCTAGAAGGTGAAGTTTCCGCGAAGCTCGATCTGGCGGGCTCCCGTGGGAGTCTGCAACCCTCCCGTTCCGGTAACGACGCCCGAGGTTGCGAACGATGTGGACTGAATGGATAACGGAGAGGTTCCGGAGGGAGCTGCCCAGGTCGGGTGGTTCCAGACGTTGATGAACTCGCCCTGGAGACTCAGCGCGTAGCGTTCCTTGATTGGGATCAGCTTTGAAATCGCTACGTTTTGGAGGTATGAGTGCGGTCCGTGCAGCCAGATGATGCTCCCGATCGTTCCAGCAGTCGTATTCGGCGCCACCAGGGAGTAGTTGGAGGTTCCGCCGGCTGCGCCACTGGAGAAGTACTTCGGATCGAGTACAAGCGACGTGGTGTGACCCGCAATATGGTGAACCCCTACCGCATTCTGGAGATCGCTCACCGACGTACCGTTTAGTGTGATGCCGCCGTCGCTGTTGTTGAAGGTGTTGTAACCACCTGTCAGGTGGAAAGGCGCGCCCGTCTTGTAGGTAATGACGGTTCCAATCGTGATGCCACCTACAATCTCGTTGAGCAGAGTGCCGTTGCTCAGGAATGCCTTGCCTTTGCCAAACGGAAGATCGTAGGTGCCGTAGGTATTAATCACGTGCCGGATGTCGAACGTCCCCGGCTGGTATGCCAGGTGAAGGTTCCGCAAAGTGTAGAAGTTGTCGGCTCCTGCGAGGTAGTCGTTATTTGCGGTTGCGAGGCCCAATGTGTGGCTCCAGGTGTAGTTGGCGTCACCCTGCAGGCCATGCCAGTTTGCCTGGCGCAGGTCGATCTGCAAAGCGTTGTAGTTGGAGTAGCCGGCATCGGTCATGTAGCTGGTGGCCGAGCCGGGAGCATATGGGTTCGCCTGGAAGAAGTTAATGGGATAACCCGCACCTGCACCTGTGAAATTCGCGTTGTTCTTACATGGACCGAAGCCCGAGCCGACCAGGGCGCAGAAGTAAGCCGGAGTGTTCTGACCGTTACCAGCGAGCTGGTTCGCGAACGTACCGGCCTGTCCGTTGTTCAGGTAGTTGATGAACTGCGTTGCAGTGAAATTACCGGGTGTATTCGCGAAAGCTGCGTCGAGGATCGGTGTCTGTGTCAGTCCCTTATCCGAGAATGACTTGCCTCCGTTCGCGGCCAGGTTCTTCTGAGCGTTCTGGAAGTCCTTGAGGAACCCGTTTTCGAAGATATTGACTTCGTTGTAGTTGAACACCATCCACTGGTGCACCGTTCGATTGCCGTTGTAGCGGACCTCGAGGACAGAGGCTCGCGAGAGAGCACGTTGCACACCCACCGTCCACGACTCCGAATATGGCAAGCGGATGTTCGCCTTGATGCCTTCGACAGGCACGCCCGAGCCGATGAAGGTGAAGTTCGACAGAGGTGCTGTCTGGGGAAAGGTGACCGGGTTAAGAGCGTACGGAGTTGGCGTTACTCCAGGGGTTCCCCATTGGTTAGCAACATACGTAAGAGATCCCGGAGCATAGGTTCCGGTAGCGCCGGTGGTGTTCGCTGTCAAAGTAGCATTCTGGTAGTACAAGAGTGCCTGAGCCGAAGCAGCGTCCCAGTAGAACTGGTACGGCTCGGTAAAGTTGCGCAGGCCGAAGCCCGCACGGATAACGGTGTCACCATCGCCCAGCATTTTTTTCAGAAAGCCGTCGTCCTTCGGCTTCGGATTCCAGTTCAAAGCGAACTGGGGCTGCGGGGTTTTGTACCAGCCATGGAAAGGACGTGGATTCAGAGCAAAGGACGGATTTGCCACACCGCTCAGCGTACCCGGCTTGAAAAGGTCCCCCTGCGCCGTCGGGCCGTAGATGCTCGGAAGGAGCGCATTGTGGTACGCGGCCTTGATGTCATGCGGATCTACCGTGAAATCCCAGCGCATACCATAGTTCAGCGTCAGCGTGGGTGCTATCTTCCAGGAGTCCTGGAACCAGACACCGGATGCAAGTGCAACCTCGTCGAGATTAAAGGAATGAGGGCCGTATCCGGTTTTTGGATCATAGCCGTTGGACCCGGCAACGCTCGAGATGCGGCCGGTCAGTACAGCATAAAGCTGCTCCGCCTCGCTCTGGTTCGTTGAGGATGCAGCAGGAAGCGTGGCGTTGGCACCAGAGATCGTGAACGCATTGACGACCGGATCGCCGGAGGCGATTCCGAAGTTGATATTCGCGAATCCCACCGGCGGATTGTAGTAGTGATCCTGCTCCCGGTATCCCTGGAATCCGAAGTTGAAGTTATGCGCGCCTTTCTGATAGGTCACATTATCTGACAGGCTGAAGACGGGATACTCATAACCGGATGGCAGGGTATAGTTCTGACCGGACATCTTATTATTGGCCGTGTCGCCCGTCATATTGAAGAAGACGACGGGATTCGTCTGCCAGTTGGGAGCAGCAGTAGCCGCAAACTTCTGGACGTTGTATAGGAAACCGAACTTAAACTGGTTGATCAGGCGCGGTGAGATGATGTAGTCCAGCCCGTAGTTCAAGTTGAAGCTCCGACTGAAGTTGTTTCCGGCCTGGCTGGCGTACTTTTCTCCTTGAAATGGTGCTGGATAACTGCCCACAGGATTGCTCTGCGACATGATCCAAGAAAGATACATCCGGACCTTATCCGTAGCGTTGTAGTCGATACGGGCGACAGGATAGTACTGGGTTTGTGTGCCAGGGGCGTTGAAGGACGTTCCCAGAATCGTAGGATCGGTGAGCGCCGTCAGTCCTTGTCCGTTGGTCGAGTCGATTGCATTCTGGATGAGAGTGTGAACATCTGGGTTGATCTGGTTCGAGTTCGCCGGGTTGTAGCTATGCGCCAGTTGGAAGACGTTTACGGTGTGGTTTGCCCCGTCCGTTCCTTTATAGGTAAAGTTGCCTTGGACTGCAGGGTTAGAAAAGATGAAATTACTCGCTACGGTGGTTCCGGGCTGTTTGAACTCCGCATAAGTGCCGAAGAAGAAGAGTTTGTCGCGGAGAATCGGGCCACCCACGCTAACACCGAAGTCGTGCTGGATCAGCTTTGGCCTGCGGACAGGAGACCAGACGCCGGCCGAATTGACCGCGGCATTATTTGCCCACGAGTTTGCATTCAGACCGCTGTTGCGGAAGTCGTAGTACGCACGGCCATGGAACTGGTTGCCGCCGCGCCTGGAAACATAATTAAGTTGGGTGGTGGCGGTTCCGAAACCGTTGCCCAGGTTGAGGCCGTCGGAGACGACGCTCACCTGCTCGAAGGACTCGATGCGCGGAGAGACCATCGTGCTGATGGTGCCCTGGTACTTGGTACGGCCGTTGTTGGCGATTGCGCCGTCGATGTTGGTGCCCTGGGTCCCTTCCGGCAGGCCGTTCCACGTGCCGTTGTATCCGGCGGTAAGCTGGGTGAGAGCAGCGATGCTGCGGCCCGAGACCGGGAGGTTCTCGATGTCGGTGGTGTTGATGACGGTGCCGATCTCGGTCGAACTGGTCTGCAGCACGGGGGTCTCCTGAGCCGTGACCCGGACGGTCTCGGTCACTGCCCCAACGGGCAAGTTCGCCACCAAGGTTGTTGTTGAGGAGGATTCAACCAGAACCGCATCGTAGATCTTGGTCTGATAGCCAGTACGCGAGACGGTCAAACGATAGGTGCCGATATTCAAATTGACGAAGGTGTAGGAGCCCTTGTCGCTAGTCGCGGCTTTGCGGATACTGTTGGACCTTATCTCGACAAGTTCCAGGCTGGCACCGGGGATCACCGCGCCACTGTCGTCCTGAATGGTCACGACTACCGTTCCCTGATTGCCGCTCTGTGCGATCACGTAACACGAACTCAAAGCCATCGCCAGTGCAAGGGGCAGAGTTGAATCAATCCACCTGGTGAAACGTTTTCTCAACATTCTGAGTGACCTCCAAGAGTGTGTTTCTGAGTGAACTTCAACCATCGGTGCAGGGTGGTTCCAACTGTCCCAAAGATTCTTAGTCGCCGAGTCTGAACACAATTACCCGATGCCACTTTGTATGCGTTAATGTATACTCAAGTCAAGAGTTCTTAGCATTTTTTTTGCAGAACCCCCTTTTATCTGTGGTCTGTCATACATTCAGCGCAGGCCGAGGGTCCCCGATCCCGCCTTCGCATAATTGCGGCAAATACCGCATGATCAGCCGCGAAGCACCCACTCCCTCAGCAGCGGGAGGATATTGACGCGCTACTCCGTTTCGGGGCAGTGCCTCGCTTGGAAGAGTCCAAAATTTGGGCTCGCCCTAAAACGCGTTTTTCTTCCTAAATCAATGTTTTCTCTTCGCTATCTGTCGAGTCGAAAACTTCTACCAACTCCCACGTTCGCCAAAGATATCGATCACATGGCCCAGCCGCTCGGCCCCTTTCAGCCAGTTCTGCTGCAGGCCCGTTTCCACCCGGTTCGGATCGCCCTTCTCGATTCCCTTGATGATGTTCTCGTGCTCTTCGACAGACATGTGTAGATCCTTGATGATTGAACTCGCATACAGTCGCCAGTAACGTTCGGCCTGCGGCTCAATCGCTCCATGGAGGGTCAGCAGACGAGGCCCTGCGCCATTATTTACGATGAGCCGATGGAAATCCCGATCCAGATCAAATATCTCCGCCTGCTTCCCGCGCCCTTCCCATATCTGGAGCAGGCGTTCATTCAGTTTTCTGAGCTGACCGCAGAGTTCCGTTCGCTTCGCAGCTGGCAACGCCGCAACACCCCGCCCGGCAATGCCTTCCAGGTTTCCGATGATGAGGTAGAGTTCGTTCGCGTCCTCTTTCGTCAAAGGAGCAACGATCATGCGGGATTTGCTGACGTTCCGGTGTTCGAGGATGTACCCCTCGCGCTGCAGCCAGTGGATAGCGCCGCGGACCGGAGTCCGGCTCATATTCAACCGCTCGGCCAGATCGGCCTCCAGAATCCATGTTCCCGGAGATAATCTGCCATGCACAATCAGTTCACGAAGCTCGCGAAAAGCCGTCAAAAGGCTCGTGCCATGCTCCGCCTTCGCTCGTTCCACCGGTAGGGATGCTGTCTTAGTTTTTTTCTTCATTTGTCGTGATCAGAAGGAATAACCTCGTCTATGTCACTCTAACGCAAGTTCATTGAAAATATTCAAAGGCTAATTTACATAAATGTATCCAAAATAGTCGACAATTTGAGTTACGATAAACCCATGGGGTTAAAGCGCTGGGTAGAGGTAATTGACTCCCACACCGAAGGGGAGCCGACACGTGTTGTCATTGCCGGTGGACCTGATCTCGGAACAGGAGATCTGTCAGAACGGTTGGAGCGCCTTCGCCGCGAATTCGATGACTTCCGGCGCGGAATCGTCTGTGAACCACGCGGATCAGAGGTCGTCGTTGGCGCGCTCCTCTGCGAACCCGTCGATCCGAAATCCGCGGCCGCCGTAATCTTCTTCAACGACGTCGGATACCTTGGAATGTGTGGGCATGGCACAATCGGCCTTGTGACCACACTCGCCCACCTCGGACGAATCGGCCCCGGCCAGCATCGAATCGAGACGCCCGTAGGAACGGTTTCAACGCGCCTGCAGGAAGACGGACGGGTCTCCGTCTCCAACGTATCCAGTTATCGTCTTCGCGCGTCCGTACCCGTTGAGATCCCTGGTTACGGCCGTTTCACAGGAGACATCGCCTGGGGGGGGAATTGGTTCTTCCTCATCGCAGACCACCCCTTCGATCTTTCCCTCGCCAACCGCGCAGAGCTTGTCGCCGCCTCAACCGCCATCCGTTCTGCTCTGATCGACTCCGGCATCACCGGCGAAGACGGAGCTGTCATCGATCACATCGAATTTTTTGCAGCACCCCGATCGCCCGGCAGCTCTTCGCGAAATTTTGTACTCTGCCCCGGAGCATCCTTTGACCGCTCACCGTGCGGCACCGGCACAAGCGCCAAGATGGCCTGCCTGTACGCCGACGGCAAGCTCGCTCCCGGAGACATCTGGGTCCAGGAGGGAATTCTCGGCACGTTCTTCGAAGGCGCAATCACTGGCTCTCCGAATGGCCGTATTCACCCCATAATCACCGGACGGGCATGGATTACCGCGGAGTCCAGATTGCTCTTCCACAACGACGATCCCTTCGTCAGCGGGATTGCATTCTGATGAAGAGCTACGACGTCCTTATCGTCGGTGCTGGTATCGTAGGCTGCGCCTGCGCCCGCGAGTGCGCCCAGGCGGGTTTGCGGGTCGGCCTCGTAGAGGGCAACGTCCCCGGAGGAGGAGCCACCGCCGCAGGCATGGGGCACATTGTCGTCATGGACGATTCACCAGCTCAACTTGATCTGACCCGCTACTCCCGCACCCTCTGGCAACAGTTGATTCCAACGCTGCCGGACGCCGTCGAATATCAGACCAGCGGCACGCTCTGGGTAGCAGCCGACGAAGAAGAGCTGGCCGAAGTTCACGCAAAGCAATCGACCTACGCCGCTGTTGGAGTCAGCGCTGAGGTCCTCAATCAAGCAGAGGTCGCGGCAGAAGAGCCCAAGCTCAGGCCAGGGTTGGCCGGTGGGCTCCTCGTGCCCGACGATGGAGTCATCTATCCTCCCGCTGCAACCGGCTGGCTTCTCGAGCAAGCCATAGCGCTCGGCGCAAACCTATTGCAAGCTTCGCCGGCCATCTCTGCCTGCAAAGGCGAGTTGCGATTTGCCGACGGCACGACCCTCCACAGCGACCGCATCGTGCTTGCCACCGGAACCGATTGCTCCCTGTTGCCCACATTGCCGATAAAAAAACGCAAAGGCCACCTGCTCATCACCGACCGCTATCCAAACTTCCTTCATCACCAACTGGTAGAGCTCGGCTACCTGAAGAGCGCTCACGCCATCGAGGCGGACTCTGTCGCGTTCAACATCCAGCCGCGCCGCACCGGACAACTCCTCATCGGCTCCTCCCGTCAGTACGGCAACGAAGACCCCCAATCAGACGCCGGCATTCTTAGCCAAATGCTCGAGCGTGCACAGAGCTATATGCCAGCCTTGGCGGGCGTCTCAGGACTACGCGTCTGGACCGGCTTCCGCGCTGCGACTCCAGACAAGCTGCCCCTCATCGGCCCTGCACAGGGTCTCAGCGACGACCGCACGCTTTGGCTCGCCGCCGGCTTCGAAGGTCTTGGCATCACGAACGCGCTGGGCGCCGCTCGCCTGCTGACAGACCAGATGATCGGCAGAGCCTCTGAGATCGACACCACTCCCTATCTCCCTCAACGTATGACGACACAGGCGGCCGTTCATGCCTGACAGCGTGACCATCTGGATCAACGGAGTGCCGGTGCAGATGCAGCCCGAATCCATGGTCTCCGCAGCGCTTCTCAAGGCAGGCGTACCTTGCCGCCGATCCGTCACTGGTGAATCCCGAACCGCACTCTGCGGCATGGGCATCTGCTTTGAGTGCCGTGCCACTGTCAACGGTGAACCCCATCGCCGCACCTGCCAACTAATCTGCCGTGAAGGCATGGTGGTGGAATCAGAACAATGAAATACTCTGATGTCATCGTCGTGGGCGCCGGACCGGCCGGCATCGCGGCTGCCGCAGCTGCAGCCCGGCATGGACTCAGTGTCCTTCTCCTCGACGACAACTCCGCAGCCGGAGGACAGATCTGGCGCGGCGGAATCGAAGCCCCCACCAGGCACGCGAAAAAAACAGAAGACCTCAAAAAAGAAAGGGCACTCTCTGACCTCGTCTCATCCGGAGCGACTCTTCTCTCCGGCTTCCGCGTCTTCGATGCGCCTGCCCCGAAGACCCTCCAGGCAATCCGCGAAACAGCCGGCGATCCAGAGATCATCACTCTTCAATACGACCGCCTCATTCTTGCCACTGGAGCGCGTGAGCGATTCCTGCCCTTTCCCGGCTGGACTCTGCCCGGAGTCTTCGGAGCGGGTGGCCTGCAGGCGCTCGTCAAAGGTGGATTTCCCGTGCGAGGGAAACGCGTCGCAGTCGCGGGCTCCGGCCCGCTGCTGCTAGCCGTAGCCGTTCACCTCCAGCAATACGGAGCACACGTAACCAGTGTCGCGGAGCAGGCGCCGATGTCGCAGCTTGCACACTTCGCCGCCTCGCTGTGGTCTCGCCCCGCAAAGATCAGGCAGGGCATCGGCTACCGCGCGGCTCTCGGCAAAACTCCCTACCGTACAGGTTGCTGGCCCGTCTCCGCTCTCGCCAACAAAGAGACGGGCTTCCTCGAAAGTGTCCAGTTCACTAACGGAGCCAGGACCTGGACAGAGCCCTGTGATCTGCTCGCGTGCGGCTTTCACCTTGTACCCAACACCGAGCTGGCCTCTCTGCTCGGCTGTAATCTCCGCAGCGACTTCGTCGTCGTCGATGAGCAGCAGCAAACCTCCGTCGCGAATGTCTACTGCACCGGAGAACCGGCCGGCATCGCCGGACTCGACGCCGCTCTCTTGCAGGGCGAGATCGCGGGTCTAGCGTGTGCCGGGCAGCCAACCGGATCGGCGCGCGCTCGCAACGCCGCCGAACAAAGATTCGCCGCACGTCTCGAGACAACCTTTCGGCTGCGTCCCGAACTCCGCTCACTGGCTTCTCCCGAAACCATCGTTTGCCGCTGCGAGGACGTAACCTATGGCAACCTCTCCTCTCGCAGTGGATGGACCGACGCAAAACTGCAGACGCGATGTGGAATGGGTCCGTGTCAGGGACGCATCTGCGGCCCTGCAACCCAAACCCTCTTTGGATGGACGCCGAAGTCAATCCGCCCGCCCTTGTCCCCTGTCCCCGTAAGCGCTCTTTGCTTCCACGATTCCCAACAAAATTTACCTGAGGAGATTGCATGATCTGGTCTGGCGTAATGCCCGCAATGACGACACCGTTTGATAACAACCTCGCTGTCGACCACCCCTTTCTCGCCCAGCACGCCGCCTGGCTGCTCGGCAACGGATGCACCGGCCTCGTGATGCTCGGCTCGCTCGGCGAAGGCGCAACCCTCGAAAACTCGGAAAAAGTCGACATCCTCAAGACGGCCGTGCGCGTCGCCGCAGGAAATGCGCCTGTCGTCGCAGCCATCTCGTCCCTCTCCACCGCAAACGCCGTCCGCCTGGCAAAAGAGGCCGAGCGGGCAGGCTGCCAGGCATTGATGGTCCTCCCGCCCTACGTCTACACCTCCGACTGGCGCGAGATGAAGAACCATGTCGGAACCATCATTGCGGCAACCGGCCTCTCTTGTATGCTCTACAACAACCCTGTCGCCTACAAGACCGACTTCCTGCCGACTGAGATCGCTGAACTCGCCGCCGAGTATGCCAACCTTCAAGCCGTAAAAGAATCAAGTGCCGACGTTCGCCGCGTCTCAGCCATCCGCGAGGTATTGGGCGATCGTCTCGCCATCTTCGTCGGCGTGGATGACGTTCTGGTCGAAGGCGTCAACGCCGGAGCCAAAGGCTGGATCGCCGGTCTCGTCAACGCCTACCCGGCAGAGTCGGTCGAACTCTTCAAACTCGCTCAGGCGGGCAAGCGCGAAGAAGTATTTGACCTCTACCGCTGGTTCCTTCCTCTTCTCCGTATGGATACCGTGCCAAAGTTCGTACAACTTATCAAATGGGTTCAGGAGCAGGCCGGCGTCGGCTCCGCGCGCGTTCGTGCACCGCGAATGGAGATTGTTGGCAAGGAACTCGAGATCGCCAAGGCCGCATTTAGAACAGCGCTCAGCAACCGGCCTAAAACCACCGAAAAACCATTCTCCAGTTTCAAAGGAGCTTAGGTAGCGAAGTCGTCGCTTTTCTGGTTGTCATCTCGAAGCGGTCCATTGTAGTTTCTTCCACGATTCGAAAATATAATTT
>Ga0137412_10005099_pt1 | contig 10495 bp, 12 predicted proteins | sample CZODoug2_1_16fun_FD_122160 | JGI IMG/M metagenome (GOLD analysis project Ga0137412, IMG submission 122160) | Vadose zone soil fungal communities from Angelo Coast Range Reserve, California, USA - CZODoug2_1_16fungal (Hybrid Assembly) | ecosystem: Environmental > Terrestrial > Soil > Vadose zone... | reverse complement strand
GGCCGTCCGCGAAAGCCTTATGCGAGAAGCTGAACGACAGGCCTGGTACCGGTCCCGCCACGATCCTCGCGAAGGCAGATCAACTCGTTCGTCGGCGTGAAAACGCCCGCGAGCCGTCGCGGCCACCGCTCCCCGCCTCCACGTTCGTGACGATCGCGAAACGCCCCTCTTCATGAGGTGGGATGCGCGGAAGAGTGCTGGTGATTTGGGGTCGGCACAAAGCGGAATATTTTTCGCGCGAGATCTGGACAGAGGTGATGGGGTTGAAAGGGCTGATGAAATTAGTTTTTAGGCGCAGGGGGATTTTGTGCGTCGAAGGCGTGCGCACCGAGCTGACAGGGGGATGGTTCGGTCGCCTGGCTACGGCCAACTCTGCACTTGGAATAAAATGCAATGTCACCGCAATTCCCAGCGGCGGTCGCGCATGGATGCTGTGCGATCCGATAGATGAGGTGGGTGCTGTCGACCCACCTCATCCAGATTACTTCAGCGAGGAGTTGATCGAGGTGAACATCGTATTCAAGTTGGTGCCGAGGCCATTGACCGCGACGATGATCGCGAGCGAAATGCCGGCCGCGATCAGACCGTATTCAATAGCGGTCGCACCGCGTTCGTCGGCGATAAACTTGGCAACAATCAGTTTCACGTCTGCACTCCTGTCTGATGAAATTTGCCTGCCAAGGATCGTCTTCAAGATCCTAAGGGCGGGTAAATTCCGGTTCCCAGGTTCCACAATGGCGGCTGAGATCGGTGAAGGTGTGCCTCATGCAATCCGAAAAGTCTTAAAGACATAACTTTCGCCGCGACGTGGATACCATTGCAAGCGGTGTTCGCGCACCGTTGCGAAGCTTCTGCTCAGCTGCAAGAGCCGTTTCCAGCTACGAAACCAGCTTTAGGCCAAGAGCAAGAGTCTGAAATTGAGCTTGGCGAAGTTGTCGCCGATATCTTCCACGGTGCGAGCCCGGAAGCGGAGCCGCTCGGACTTCATCGCCAGATATTGACGCAGCTCCGCGTCGCTATCTCTGAGGTGGTTTCGGATTACAGTGACAGTGCATTCGGATTACAGTCCAGTGCATTCAATACCGATAGGCTACGGCCGATTTGGCAAGTTAAGAGCGTTGTTCGCAGTTCGGCGCATCGATCAGAGCTTCGGCTGCTGATGAGGTCGGCACTTTGACGGCCGATGTGGATGACTAAGGGCTTGGTCACCCCCTCAGCGAAAGCTCTTGAATGTAGCAATGCTTCCACATATCGCATCCGCTTCGGACAGCCATAGGATCGCATGGAGCCACAATGACCGCGACCACTTTCACCCGCCGTGGATTCAATCAGGATACCAGCGGCGCCAAGAAGGCGGCGGCGCAAGGGCCGGCCTTTATCACCGACCGCGGCCGGCCCGCGCATGTGCTGCTGACGATCGAGGACTATCTTCGCCTGACCGGCGGGCATATGAGCCTTGCGGAAGCCCTTGCACAACCGGGCGCGGGCTTTGAATTCGATCCGCCGCGCATCGGCGGCGGCATCGCAAGGCCCGCCGATCTCGGCTGATGTTCCTGATCGATACCAACGTCATTTCCGAACTGCGACGACCGGACAAGGCCGACCGCAACGTTGTCGCCTGGGCGAGCGCGCCCAGCGTCGAGCTTCTTCTCCGCGATCACGATTCTCGAAATTGAGCTTGGCGCACTGCTGATTGCGCGGAAGGACAGCGCGCAAGGCGCCAGCTTGCGCGCCTGGATCGATCATCAGGTTCCCGGTCGGTTTGAGGGGCGCGTGCTTGCGACCGATACCGTCGTGGCGCAGCGATGTGCACGCCTTCACGTGCCGGACAAGCGGGCCGAACGCGACGCGCTGCTCGCTGCGACTGCGCTGGTTCATGGTCTGACCGTCGTGACGCGCAACGTCGCGGATTTCGAAGCGGCGGGCGTCGCGCTTATCAACCCTTGGCTGCCTCAACAAGCCGGCAAAGATTAGAGGCGATTCGTCGGACGGGTGCCGGGGAAAAACATACCCGGCAGGCGGACGGCCGTGGGGAGCGTCAAACGTGGCTAATTTAGGCGCTGCGCCAAGGCCACGGCCGCCCGCCCGATCCGGAAAAATGACTGCATCTCATCCAAAGATTGACGCGATCTCATCCAACTGTCGACCATTGCCGCTGTCCTTATCCTCTGAAAAGGCGTGAAACTGCGGACGGGGACTTGCGATGGGTGGTCTACGATCAACAGGGCGACGCCTCGGGGCGGCGGTGGCCCTGATCTCGGTATTGTCGCTTGCCGGTCTGGCGACGTCACAAGCGGCGCCATCGCATGTGTCGCGAACCGTCTATGTCAATGGACTGCCGTGCAATGATCTCTGCAAGGCCTATATGGCCTGGTCGGACCAGATCATGGCGAAGTTTCGTCCGCAGCAGCGCCAAGCGCGGGTTGTCGCTCCCCACAAGAAACCGGACCGGACGGTCCAGCATGCGTCGGGGACGCGCCAGTCGGGCTTGAATGGTTTCGCGCAACTTCCCCGGCAACGCGATGCATTCCCGTCATCCGCGGAAACGCCGCATGTGCAGCCAGTGTCGTCCGAGCCAGTCCAGCCGATCACTGAGCGCATTTTTGCCACAGATGGGACCATGCCCGCAAAACCCGCAGACGCCGGCGTCGCGGCCAACGCGTCTCTGGAAACCACGCCTGTTTCGGCGACCAGCCTCGTCTCCGCCACGCAAGTCTTCGCCACGCAAGCCTTCGCCACGCAAGTCTTCAGCCCGCAGGACACCGGCCCGCAAGACACCTCCACGCCAGACACCGGAACGACCAGCCGCTTCATGCGCGATCTCGACGGGCGGTTCGCGCTCTCGCTGGGTCTCGCCCTCTGCGCCCTGCTCTCGCTGCTATCTTGGGCGTGTTTCAGACGCTGGACGTAGACCGCGAACACGATCCGCTGATCCCGCCGCTGGTCCCGGATCGCTCCTGACGGGATATTACGGTGCACTCAACTTCCAGCACCGTAACTCCAATATGTCTCTCTCTGAATCCGGCCGATGGTTGTAGCTCCATGCCGGCCGATGACTCGAAACGACCAGCAGCCGATCAGCGGCTCCTGATGTCAGTCCTCCTCCTCGTCATCTCCCTCGTCCTCGGCTTCTTCGAGTTCCTCGGCCGCGTGGTCGATCACGTCGAGAGCGTGCTGGACTTCGATGACGCTCTTGATCGCGATTTCGGTTTCGCCGCGCTTGTAACCGGCCGCGATGGCTTTGGCGAAATTGCGTCGCACTTCGATGAGAACCGCGCGCGCATTGGTCAGGATTTCAAGATCGTTATCGGCCATGTCGTTCCTCGTTGGCTTCTTCCATTGATTCGTAGCAACGGCGTGTGGCGCGCGTGTGTCGGGTGAAGAGGTCAGCGAGATGTCGATGCAGCATCCGCATGGGCTTCGCGTGATCGGAGCTGCGCCTCGGTGGCCGCCATCGATGGCGGCCCGGTCGCTCATTTGCACGAGCAGCCCACCATCGCTCTAGATTCTTGTTTAAGCATAATCTTTTCGCAAAGCCGCTACGCACTTTTCCGGATCATGCTCTAATCCTACTGCGTCAGTAATTCCTCATGGTGAGGAGGCGCGCCAGCGCCGTCTCGAACCATGAGGCCCCGGTGCGGCTACCGGGCCTCATCCTTCGAGACGCTTGCTAGCGCAAGCTCCTCAGGATGAGGGGATAAAGCTGGTTCTGACGCAGTAGGACTAATATTGGAAGTCTCGAAGTTGGCGCGTTCTCGAAGCCTGGAAAGCGCGGACGTAGCGCTCGAAGACGTCCAGAAGCTTCGTCACGAGAAGTTCTTTGTCGCCAAGGCAGTCCCAAATGGCGGCGAGGGCAAATTCCACCGGCCGATCGTCGAGAAGAATCGTCGCGCTGGGCATATCGACCGCGACGGTCGATGGCAGCACGGCGACGCCGAGACCGGCCCTGGCGGCGGCGAGAAGTGCATGCGCCGACCCCGCCTCGAAGGCGATCCGAGGCTTGAGGCCGTGGGTCCGGCAGATCGTCTCGAATATCCGGCGCGATTCGAAACGATGGCTGAGTATCAATATTCTCTCGGCGCACAGGCGATCGAATGTGATGAAAGGTCCGTCAAGCGCGGATTCAGGGGCGCCAAAGGCGAGGATTCTCATCTTCCCCAGCCTGCGGCTGCGCAGCTGACTGTCGGGACCCGGCTCGGATGTCAATCCGACATCGATCGTCCGGTCGAGCAGCAGCTCCGACATCTCGCTGCCGCCGGCCTCGATCAGCGAGAGGTGCAGGTCCGGATGCCGATTGCCATAACCCGCGACGAAGTTCGCGAGCAGGCTTTCCACGAGTTGGGACGTCGCGCCCAGCTTGATGGTTCTTCCGGTGCGGCCGGTCAGAGCCCGGGCGGCCTCATGCAGGCGCTGCAAGGCATCGACGGCCTCCTGCACGATAGGAAGAATTTCGATCGCCGCGTGATTTGGGCGAAGGCGCCGCCCGTCTCGCTCGAACAGTTCGAGCCCGAGCATGCGCTGCAGCTCGGCGACGCGTCGGGACAATGCCGGCTGGGAGATATGCATTCGTTCCGCCGACTCGGTGACGTTTCGAGACTCGCAGACCGCGATAAAGGATTTCAGAAGCCGAACATTCATGATGCGTCTCGTGCATGATTTTCAATGCAAGTAATGCATTTCCATCGTCGCATTGCGGGCGCTACAGCAAAGCGATGTAATTCACTATCGATAGTAAAGGAGCTGTGATGAAGAGCTCGGATTCGTATGGCACTGTCGTGACCTTTCGTGATCCCGGATCGCTCGCGGCCTGGAACGCGGCCATGAATGCCCATGCCATCTTCACCGGCGACCCCGGCAGCCTGATTGCGGCGACGGACGACGATTCCGAGTTCGCTCTCGGCCTTGTGTATCGGGTCGCCATGCAGCTCCGCGGCGGAATGCCGGTCGGGCCCGAGCTCCGCGAACTGCTTGCGCGAGCGGATGCCTTGGCGCCGTCGGTGTCGGCGAGCGAAAAATTGCACATCGAAGCCGTGCAACTGATGGCCGCTGGCGAGACCAGCCGGGCAGGCGACAAATGGAACCTCATTCTGCGGGCCTGGCCGCATGACTTCCTGGCGCTCAAGCTTAGTCACGATGCGTTCTTCCTGAGAGGAGACATCGATTCGATGCTCGCCTCGTCGCGCGCCCAGGTCGGGCGACTGAAACCAGACGCGCCATCGCGCCACGTGGCGCTATCGCAGCTGGCCTTCGCGCTGGAGGAGAGCGGCGAATTCGCAGCGGCCGAACATGCCGCCAAGGAAGCGTTGTCGATCGAGGAACGGGACTGCTGGGCGCTTCATTGTCTCGCCCATGTCTACGAGAGCGAGGGGCGACACGCCGAAAGTCTCGCCTTTCTGGAGTCTTATGCCCCTATCTGGCGCAAACAGAACATGCTTGATCCCCACATCTGGTGGCATCTCGCGCTCCGCTATATTGACGCTGGCGAGCACCACCAGGCGCTGACCGTCTTCGACGAGCAGTTGAGCCGGATCGATGCCGCGAATGCCTGGCGCCTGACAGATGCGACAAGCCTGCTCTGGCGCCTTGAACTGGCCGATATCGCGACAGGCGATCGCTGGCATGCGGTCGCGCTGAAATGGGCCGGACATGCGGCAAGGCATCAGAACGCGTTTCTCAATGTCCATGCCGCGATGGCTTTTTCGCATGTTCCGGATTTGCCCGAAGCGGGGGCGTTCTTCCGAACCCTGGCCTTTCCGAGCGACGGCGAGGCGACCGAGAGAGCCTCGATTTTTCGCAACGTGGCGCGGCCGCTTGCCGAGGCGCTCCGTCTTTATGTGAATGACGCCGCGGCGGCCGCCGAGCCGCTGCTCGTGCTCATGCCGGGGCTGAGCGACATCGGCGGATCAAGGACCCAGCGTGATCTGGTCGAGCGGACGTGCTCGGCGGCGCTGCTTGCTGCCGGTGACTATGACGGGTGCAGGCGCTTCCTGGATGCCCGGCAAGGGGAACGGCCCACCTCGGTCTGGATTCTCTCGCATCGCGCGGCATTGGCACGATCGACCGGCGACGGCGCCGCGGCGGCGCGATTCACGCGTCAAGCGCAGGAGATGACTGGCAAGAGTGTCTGCTGAACTTGGTCCCGCAATACGCGGCGGACAGGTCGGCCGCTCATTCGCGCGACGAAGGGCTTCGGCGGGCGAGCAGCCCAACCCGCGCCGCGCCTGGCCTTACGCCCTCATGTCGAGCAGCGACTTGGCCATGTCGTCGTCCGCCTTCATCACGCGCGCATTGGCGGCGAAGCTGTATTTTGCGACCAGCTGGCTGATCATCTCCTGGGCGAGGTCGACGTTGGGCGCGGCGACGAGTCCGCTCTCGTTGGCGAACGGGGCCTGCGGATCGGAGACCGCGACCGTGGACGGCTTGGCCGTCGTGACGCTCGTCTGGGTGCCGCCGCCGGCGCTCGCGGTCTGCAGCAGCTCGAGCGGTGCATAGGCCGTTGGCGCCCCCGCCGGCACCGTGCCGTCGGCGTTGGGCAGCGCGCCCGTACTGCTGACGTTGGCGACGTTCGAGGCGGAAACCTCGAGGCGGCGGGCCGCCGCGTTCATGCCGGACAGTGCGATGGTCGAGATGCTGCTCATCAAGGGCTCGGGGCTCGTCGGACGGATGCTTGAGCCGTCACCTAACGCATGCGCTCGATAAGCAAGCTTCAACGGCCGTGGCGGAATTCACGTGGTGGGGATAACCGGGCGTTTACCATTGGGGCCGCCGTATTCACGTTACGCTCCCATCGCTCCCATCGCTCCCATCGCTGCCTCCGGCCGAGGCCAATGCTGCTCATGTTCACTGGCACATTTGCCGCGTCCGTCCTGAGGGCAGGCTTTACGCGGCTATTTCGATACAACTGTCTGCCAGGCCAGGAATACGTTGAGCGCGACGACCAATAGCAAATGCCCGAGCAATATCTGGAACGACACGATCTTGCGGATCGAGGTGCTGTTCGGTCGGATTGCCGATCAGCGCTTCAAGCTCCGGCGAGAGACGAATGTCAGGCATGTGCCTGCCTATGCATGGTTGAAGGGCGCCGTACCCTATCCAATCGCCCTGAACATCACCAGTGCATCCACATACTCCCCCGACGGCAGCCGAAACGCCAACGGCAACCGTCCCACCGTCTCGAATCCCATCGAATGCCACAGCCGCACGGCGCGTTGGTTGGCGCTGACAACGAAGTTGAATTGCATCGCCTTGAAGCCGCGTTCGCGCGCATGGGCGATCGAGTGTTCGCACATCGCGCGCGCCACGCCTTTGCCTTGCGACTCGGCCGCGGTCATATAGCCGCAGTTCGCCACATGGGCGCCGCCGCCCGCCTGGTTGGCGCGGATGTAATAGGTCCCCACCAGTAAATGATCCCGTTCGGCGACGAAGGTCTCCTTGTCGGGGCCCAGCCAGTAGCGCAGCGCGGCGTCCCGGCTCATCGCGGGGTCCAGCGTGTAGGTGGCGCCGGCGCGGATGGTCGGTTCGATGATGCGCCAGATCGCGTCCGCATCGGCGTCGGTGGCGTGTCGGATGTTCATGCGGCGGTCCCCCATGAATATGGGGATAGCAAATGACGGCGCCGGGGGTAAGCTCAAGCGGAGATGGGCGAAACGGCTCTTGGGCGAAACGGTTGGGACATGAAGGCGGGAGGCGATGCGATGACTCCCTCGACTGACGAACTTCCCGCTGGGGAAATCAGGGTTCTGCTGGTGGAGGACGACCCGCCGACCCTGTGGCGGCTGCAGGACGCGTTGACCAAGGCGGGCTTCGACGTCGTCGCCGCGGCGACGCTGGCGGAAGCGCGTGCGAGCCTCGCCCGGCGCATTCCGCTGGTGCTGCTGACCGATCTGCAACTGCCCGACGGCCATGGCGTCGAGCTGATCCGCGAGACGCGGCAGCGCTTCCCGGACACCGAAATCATGGTGATCTCGATCCTCGGCGACGAGGAGAGCGTGATCTCCGCCATCACGGTCGGCGCCACCGGCTATCTGCTCAAGGACGCGTTTCCGACCGACATCGCCTCGACCGTGCGCGATCTGGTGGCCGGGCACTCGCCGATCTCGGCGTCGATCGCGCGCTTCATCGTGCGCCGGACGCAAAAAAGTGCCGAGCCGCCGCCCGGGCCGCCTTTGAACACGACCAGGCTGACCCCGCGCGAGATCGATATCCTCTGGGGCATCGCCAAGGGTTTCAGCTATGCCGAAATCGCCGGCCATCTCGGGCTGTCGCGCCAGACCGTGCCCGGCCACATCAAGAGCATCTATCGCAAGCTCGAGGTGCATACGCGGGGCGAGGCGGTGTTCGAGGCGCTGCAGCAAGGTTTGATCAAGCTGTGACGGAAGCCACGGCGAAACCGGCCTCGACCGGCGCTCAGGGTTTGCGATCGCGCAAGCAGGCGTCCTGGCTGCTTCAATATGTCCTGCTCCAGGTGCTGATCGTGATGCTCTGCGTTCTCGCGCTGCGCCATCCGCTGTCCGAGCCGCCGCAGCCCACGCGCGTGAGCGCGTTCAGCCTGAACGACCGCGGCGCCGCTCGTTCCGTCACGCTGCCGGATTTCGTTGTGTCCCGCTTTTCGATGAATGACCCGGCGGTCTATCGCGGCAGCTTCGACTGGACCAAGGACGACGCAGCGCGGGCATGGTCGGTCTATCTGCCGCGCTTCACCAATGGCGTCGAGGTCATCGTCAACGGTGTTGCGATCCTCGATTCGCGGCGCGATCCTTCCGCCAATCGGCCCGATCGCGCCACGCCGGAAATCGCGGTCATTCCAGCTTCGCTGTTGCGCGACGGGGCGAATGATCTCGCCATCAAGCTCTATGTCTGGGGTCCGGTCTCCGGTTTCCTCGACCGCGTCTCGGTCGGTCCCGACGCGGTGCTGCGGCCCTATTACGAGCAGCGAACGTTGCTGTTCGTGACGCTGCCCATGGTGTTTTCGGCATGGCAGGGCATCCTCGCCGTGATCCTGATCGTACTGTGGGCGGTGCGGCGCCATGAAACGGCCTATGGCGCGCTCGCCGCGGCGATGGCGCTCGGGGCCATCCAGGCGTTCCTGCCGACCGCCGTCGACCAGACCGCGCATCCCGAACTCAGCGCAACGGTGATCGCGTCGTCGGCGCCGCTCGAAAGCGGCTTCGTGCTTGCGTTTGCGATTCTGTTCTTCGGCCGCAGGTGGCCGCGTTACGGCCCGCTGATGTTCGTGCCCGGCGTCCTGCTGGTGCTGATCGGAATATTCGGAAATCCGGAAGCGCTGCGCCAGTCCTTCGTCTATTTCGGCATCCCGGGCCTTGGTGTCAATCTCGTGCTGCTGGCGCTGGTCGTGGCATGGTCGGAGGTGCGGCGGCAGGACGTGCCGAGCCTGTTGCTTGGCTGTGCGGTGACCATCGTCTTGACCTGCTGGGTGCACGACATGCTCTCGCTGCTTCAGGTCATCCCCGACCACCGCCTCTTCTTCACGCGCTTGTCCTATTCGGCCATGCTGGCCGCGATCGGCGCCGGGCTGACCTGGCGGTTTGCCCGCGCGCTGAACCAGGTCGACGGCTTTGCCGCGCATCTGGTGATCCAGCTACGCGAGGCCGAGGAAAAACTCAAGGCGAGTTTCGCCCGCGAGGAGGAGCGTGCGCGGGTCGCGGCGCTGGCGCGCGAGCGCACGCGATTGATGCGGGATCTTCATGACGGCTTGGGCGGCCAGCTCGTCAGCATCGTCGCGCTGAGCGAGCGGGGCGAGGGCGGAGCGAGTGTCGGCGACGCGGCGAGGGCGGCGCTGAAGGATCTGCGGCTGGTGATCGATTCGATGGACGATATCGGCGGCGACCTGATGTTGGCGCTGGGCTCGTGGCGCGACCGCGCCACGGCGCAACTGCGTCCGCACGAGATCGCATTGGATTGGCGCGTGACGAGCCCGCAGGGGCTGCCGGTTCATCCCGAGCTGCGGCCATGGCACGTCATCCAGATCGTGCGGATATTGGACGAGGCGGTGACGAACGCGGTCAAGCACGCGGCCGCGCGGCGCATCACGGTGAGCATCGAAACGCTCACTGATGCCTCAGGCGCCAGTTCGGGCTGCATCACCGTCGCGGATGACGGCAAGGGGTTTGCGCTCGCCCCTGACGGCGCCGCCGCCACCGAGCGGCAGACGGCGCGCGGCCTGCGCAACATGCGAAGCCGCGCCGCCCGCTGCGGCGCGGGGCTTGAACTGATCTCCGGCCCCGGCGGCACAAGCGTGAGGCTCATTCTGCCTCGCCGCTTTCCCGATGGCGACGCCGCTGCCGGTTGATCTAGAGCGCGACGGAGCGTCGCGCTCTACTTTTTTGATTGAGCATGATCTCCGCGCAAACGCTTCGCGTTTGTCGCGAGGGAAAACCGGTATCCACCCATCGGGTCGCAGCCCGAGGGCATGCTTTTCCGGGTCATGCTCTAATTGAACGCCATGCCGCCGCTCATCGCGACGGTCTGGCCGGTC
>Ga0137412_10005098_pt1 | contig 10496 bp, 5 predicted proteins | sample CZODoug2_1_16fun_FD_122160 | JGI IMG/M metagenome (GOLD analysis project Ga0137412, IMG submission 122160) | Vadose zone soil fungal communities from Angelo Coast Range Reserve, California, USA - CZODoug2_1_16fungal (Hybrid Assembly) | ecosystem: Environmental > Terrestrial > Soil > Vadose zone... | reverse complement strand
CACCAGGGTGTAGATCTTCTGGCTGGGGTCGCTCGGGTCAATCGCCACACCGGTGCCGTAGCTTTGTCCGGTGGTGGTGGGGCCGGCATAGGGCTGCGACAGGCCGTCGTCGCCGTAAGCGCTGTCGTAATTGAACTTGAAGTTCTCCGACGGTGTGCCGGAGATTGTGGCGCGTTCAGAGTCATTGATCTCCGTCGCAATACCTAAGGAAGGCTCTTGCGCATGTACGACCGCGCTGAAGTAGGACAAAATCATCAACGCATTCACGGCGCGAAAGCCGATGCGTCCTGAGGTAGCAAGCACACTGCACATAATCATTCTTTATTCCTCCGTTAGTTTTCGATCACTTCTTATGCCGATTCCACACCCCAGCAATATTTCGATCTCGGAAATAACATAGGCCTATCTTTATTCTTGCCGAGACAGAAAAGTGCTGATCACATTTTTTTGAAATGCTGCCGCTCTTGGTTCCCGAATTACGATCTGGCGAATTGTCGAAGCAGTGCTGTTCCAGGACGAGCGTTGGGTTCGAAGCGTAAATGAGCATAATGAGCACGGCACCTCTGATGTCATAGACACCTGGTTAATGGCCATGACTCGGTACTCGACATTTCTCGACAAATAGATATTGGTCGCTGTTGGGTGTACGCGATCAGAATGGCTTCGAGCATCGTGCCATGGGTGAGAAGGGTATTGACTTACTCGAAGAGCTACGCCAGGAGACCTACGGCACGGTCGTTGTGTTCCAAGATTTCCACGGACATAATTGGGGTCTGCTTCAGTTGCGTCACCAGGGGACCTAAGCCGGCTGAGATGAGCTTCGTTGAGATTGTCGACGAACATGCGCTTTTCTATTCGAGACGCGGTCGCAACCGTTCTGAGGAATACCGAACTTCGTTCCCAGAAGGCATGTATCGCGCTGAATAATCAGTACCGGCAATGCCCAGGCCTTGAAAAGACCGACAGGCGTGGGTTTGATAGTGTTAGTAGGCTTATGCTATGCTTCGAGATCGACAACGATGTCGTCCAACAATCAAATCGCTGTACGCTTCGCAGAGATAGCGAAGATTTTGGAAACTGAGGACGACCTAAAAGCGTTTCAATGCCATTTAGAGGATGTGCTCAGTGGGGAATCGTTTAGGAGTAGTCACCGTAGCAGACAGTTTCTGCGTCATGTCGTGGAACAGGCCATAGAGTGTCGGATAGACTCGCTGAAGGAGCGGGTTATCGGCGCAGAACTCTTTAATCGTTCACCAAATTATGATACTGGTGAAGACGCTATCGTAAGAGTCACTGCCAGCGATGTTCGCAAACGCCTTCTACAACACTACGGATCTTATCGGAACGCCTCCGAGTTTCGCATTAACCTACCGCTCGGTTCGTACATTCCTGAAATTGTTCGGGACCCGCCTCTTGCGCTACCGGTGGTCGAACCTAAATTAAAGGGTACTTCTGAGACTCTCGCGCCACCTGTCCAAATCAGTGAGATTGAAGAAGTTGGAAGGAAATCCTGGAAGAAGGCTTTTGGGGTGGTTCTACTGGCACTTTTTTCCCTCAATATAGTACTGTGGGGACTTTTCTCGGTATGGCTGCCAGGGCCATTACACCTGCTTCATCCGGACACATTGTTCGCTCAGTTGTTTCCATTCCCATTTCCCATTCGACTCATCACTAGCGATCCGAATATCGCAGAGATTCAAGGACTCACAGGGCAGGCTATATCTCTGTCCGACTATGCAAATAATCGCTATATCCCTGATCCAACGAAGACCGATTCCCGAATCGTTCATCTGGCGAGCGAGATTTTGCGAGGAGATAAGGCTGCAGCGGTCGATGCAGTATTAGTGGCGCGAATCGCGTCACAGTTAGCGCTGGCAGGCTCTAATCAATTGAAGGTCACTCCAGCTCGCGATATGCGCCTTTCGGATCTGCTGACGGATGGCAATTTCATATTGCTCGGAAGCTTTCGCTCTAACCCTTGGTCACTCTTTTATAACGATAAGTTGGATTTCCGAATCGTGATGGACCCGAATTCAAACCAGGAAATTGTCATGAACGTCCATCCGCATCCCGGCGAGCCTAACGCCTATATTCCGACAGCGAAGGGCTATGCTACGGGACAATCCTTTGCGACGGTGAGTTATCTAGAGAACCCCGATCATCGCGGCCGTGTGCTTCTTTTGGCAGGAGCGAATGCAGAGGGAACTTATGCCGCGGGACAGATAGTTACGGATTCTTCACTACTCTCCGCAGCATTGCGAAAGTGTGGCATCCGCTCTGTCAAAACCGGTCCCAACTTTCAAATGCTTTTACGATTGAGCACCATGGCGGGATCGCCCGGGCACGTTGATGTGGTCGCTTGCCATCTGCTCCCTCAGTAAATTGGAGCAACGCGATTTTTTCTGCGTTACTCATGCTTTATCAATCCGCTCTGGGACGTAGGTACCGTTACGTGCGAGAGCGGAGATAAACTCCTTATAATCTGAAGTTTTTGGAGGACGTTAGCCCATCATCTAACCTTGCGGAAACGCCTATCCTTTCGGGTAAGTTCATTTCTGATCTGTGATGGCTTCATAGAAAATCGCTGAGTCAGAAAGGGACATATGAGCGAAATCGGTTCTTCGCGCAGGGGCCTAAGTCTAGACACGTTGCTTCGGGGAATCACGTCAGGGTGGCGATTGAATTGGTCGCTAGCCGTACTCGTGGTGTGGCTTATCGGACCCGTGACGGGACAGGGACAATCCCAGAATTCTCTTCGTGGCATGGTTCTTGTTGGCTACCAGGGATGGTTTCGCTGTCCCGGGGATGGCTCGCCTGCCGATGCGTGGAGTCATTGGTCAAAGGGACAACCGAGCGCGGAGACGATGTCAGTCGACCTTTACCCGGATACGTCCGAACTGAATCCGCAGTCCCTCTGCCGTCTAAATGGCGCCTCGATCGGCGCGAAATCGGCATATGTCTTCTCATCGTTTCCGAAGGAAACGGTTGATAAGCACTTTGAGTGGATGCAGACCTATGGCATTGATGGTGCATTGGTGCAACGCTTCACTGGAAGCATTCCGGGGCATCGTAAAGAAGGCGACACAATTCTAAGAAATGTGCGAACGGCTGCCGAAGCTCACGGTCATGTATTTGCGGTCGAATACGATATGAGCGGCGCACATGACGACACGATTCAAAAGCAATTGCAAGATGATTGGCAGTACCTATCGGGCGACCTCAAGATCACGTCAAGCGACCGCTATCTTCGTATAAATGGCAAGCCGGTGGTGGCTATCTGGGGATTTGGATTCAATGACGGACACCACATCGTGGACCCAAAGTTGGCGTTGCAGATCATTCGTTGTTTTCAGAACGAGGCCCATGCCGTTGTGGTGGGTGGCGTTCCGGCGGGCTGGGGCATGCTCTCCAACGATAGTGTCGCCGATCCCGAATGGGCAAAGGTCTATGCGGCTTTGGATATCGTTCAGCCATGGACGGTCGGACGATATCGAAATATGAGTAGCGTCGACAGTTGGAAGGCTACACATTTGGTTCCGGATATCGCTCTGACCAAGAAAAATCACCAGATGTATATGCCGGTCATCTTCCCTGGTTTTTCCTGGCACAATCTCAACCGCAACGACGCGGAGAATCAGATACCTCGGCTCGGAGGGAAACTGTTGTGGAGACAGGCTTATAACGCGAAGACCGCTGGCGCAACCTTCATCAAGATCGCCATGTTTGACGAGGTTAATGAAGGAACGGCCATCTTCAAAGCCGTTTCATTGCGGAAGGACGCGCCTGAGCCTGGTTATTGGTTGACGCTCGATGCAGACGGCTACCAGTTGCCCAACGATTGGTATCTACGCATCGCGGGCGAGATCTCTCGTATGTTTCGCGACCAGATCAAATCTGTACCCGACCTTCCTCTGGTACCTGATAGCCCCACCCAGCAGCACAAAAAATAGAATTCAGTGTTGCGTCTGCATAGATAGACCATCTGTAGCTGACGATGAATTGAGGAACGCATGATATCGAGAAGGCGGTTTACAGCGGCAGGATTGGCAACCTTTTGTCTTAGTATCAAAAACCTGTATGCCGATATTGTGCGGCCATTCGATCGTGACTCCGAAACGATAGGTCAGGAGTTGGGTGTTTCGAGGTTCGTCAAAGTGAAGATCGGCACCGGTGGACATGGTCATTGCTACCCGGGAGCGACTGTCCCGTTCGGAATGGTACAGCTGAGTCCCGACACATTCAATCGAGGTTGGGACTGGTGTGCAGGGTACAACTACTCCGACGAGTCGATCATGGGATTCAGCCATACGCATCTGAGTGGGACCGGCATCGGTGACATGCTCGACTTTCTGGTCATGCCATGCACAGGCCCAGTGAAGACTGTTCCGGGAACCCGCGAAGATCCTGGGTCCGGCTATCGTTCCCGTTTCTCGCACGAAGACGAAGAGGCTGTGCCTGGCTACTACTCCGTCGTTCTGCGCGACTACAAAATTCGCGCTGAATTAAGTGCTACTGCCCGCGCCGGTATTCATCGTTATACGTTTCCTGAAAACTCTAGCAGTCATTTTATCGTTGATCTCGCGCACGGATACGATGACGGCCCAGGTGTGGTGAGCTGGTCGAATCTGAAGGTGATTGGCAGCGACACAATCGTCGGAGGCAAGAGCACCAATCGGTGGGCGAAGGGACGGGAAATCTATTTCGCAATGAAATTTTCCCGCCCCTTTGACCGGATTGAGATCGTGTCCGATGGAAAAACGTTGCCGATTGGTTCGAAAGATGTCAAAGGAATCTCTCTGAAGGCGGTCTTACACTACTCAACCCACGAAAATGAAATGATTCTGGTTAAGGCGGGTATTTCCGGGGTAAGCGTGGAGGGCGCGATGCGCAATCTCGACGCTGAGATCTCCGGGTGGGACTTTGACCGGGTTCGGAATCAGGCTGCGAGCGAATGGGAAAGGGAATTGTCCAAGATTCGAGTGGAGGGCGGCTCGGAAAAGCAACGTGAGATCTTCTACAGCTCGCTGTACCACTGTTTTCTTGCTCCTACGATCTTCGATGATGTCGACGGTACCTATCGAGGAATGGACGGACAAAACCATCAACTGCCACGAAAAGCCCACAACTTTAGCAGCTACTCGCTTTGGGACACTTATCGAGCGGTACATCCCTTATTTACCGTAGTTCAGCCGCAACGTGTCCCGGAATTCGTGAACTGTTTGATCCGTATGGCACAAGAAAGCCCACTAGGTATGCCTATATGGCCTCTACAGGCGAAAGATCCGCAAACGATGACAGGTTATCACTCTGCAACGGTCATTGCGGAGGCCGTGAGCAAGGGCTTGCCGGGGATCGATGTGCCGGGTGCCTTCCGTGTGATGAAGAAGGAGGCTATGCAAAGCGATATTCGAGCTCTTCCACTCTATCGGGAGTACGGTTACATTCCCTGCGAACTTTATCGTCAGTCGGTCAGTACGACACTGGACTATGCCTACAACGACTGGGCAGTTGCTTGTATTGCTAATGCTGCTGGGGCCAAGGAGGATTCCAAGTTCTTCAGGGAGCGGTCGCTCACGTATAAGAATATGTACGACAAAGAGACAGGCTTTATGCGGCCGAAGCTGAAAGACGGGACCTGGGCTGAACCATTTGCGAGCAACGAGATGGGCTACTCGAACAAGTGGCGCGATTATACGGAGTCGAACCCATGGCAGGCCACTTTCGCGGTACAGCATGATCCGGCAGGCTTGGCCGAACTCATGGGAGGGCGTGACAAGCTGACCCAAAAACTGGATGGCATCTTTGAAGCCAGTTTGGCATTACCTCCTGATGTACCCTCTGACATCGCGGGCCTAGTGGGCCAATATGCTCACGGCAACGAGCCCAGCCATCACATCGCCTACTTGTACACCTACACGGGACAAGCGCATAAAACGCAAGGACGCCTATATAGCTTGATGGAAACGATGTACGATAATCGACCGGATGGTCTGGCAGGTAACGAAGACTGCGGCCAGATGTCGGCATGGTATGTCATGAGCGCGATGGGCTTTTATGCCGTGGACCCCATCAGCGGGAACTATGTGTTTGGAACACCCATCTTCGATAAAGTGAGCGTTGATCTTGGAGCGGGCAAACAATTTATCATAGAAGCTCAGCGTTCCTCTTCCTCAGCGAAGTATATCCAGGGGATTCATCTGAACGGAAAAACCTACGAGAAGATCTGGTTTACTCATCGAGATCTTGTCGCGGGTGCCAGATTCACATTGAAGATGGGCGCAGAGCCAAACAGCGACTTCGGAAGCGCACCAAATCTGGCACCTCCGTCGGCTTCTTCGTAAAAGGGCAGTCACTGCCGGCAGGATAAGCATTGGTCAACCACACAGTATCCGGAATGAACAGAAAGCAACTGCGGTGCAGTACTCTTTACCCCTCCACGCTGCTTGAGACCATTCTGTGCGGGAGATGGGATGCATAAAGCTATATCGGAGTATTACTTCGCTTTTCCATAAATGAGAGCGTTAGAAATCCGTTAGTAACGTTCATTAACGTTGCCAGAACCTCGCATGAGGCTTGTATGAATTGTTTCGCTTCATTGTTGCTCGAAAAATCGAGCGTGAGCGATGTCCGCAGCGAGCTTCACCGAGATGCATCGCTGCTCAAAAGGGTGAACTCGCTCTGATCTTCATTTCGGTCCAACCACTAGGAGGCACTATGAGCGAGTTCCAATATGAGAAGTGGCTATCAGGGCATGTCGCACTGACGGAAAGAGATTTCTACGCTAACTTCTTTTCTTTTGGGGCATGGCGGACGCTTACTCTTGCCTTGACGGTAGTTCTTCTCGGACTGCCGTATGGGGCCAGGGCTTTTGGTCAGGCGGAACAGGGAACTTTCAGTGGCGTTGTCGCAGATCGTTCCGGCGCAGTCGTCCCAGGTGCCTCGGTGACCGCCAAAGAAGTGGCGACCCAAACCGTCAGTGCGACAACTTCGAACCAGGACGGCTACTACACGCTGCCCTATCTGAAACCCGGGACCTATAACCTTACGGCTACGGCTAAGGGTTTTGCGACCGAGTCAGTCATCGGAGTCCATCTGACTGTAAACCTTTCGACTAGGATCAATCTTACGCTTGATGTGGGAGCCGTGACGCAGCAGATCATAGTGCAGGCAGATGCCATCCAACTGGAAACAGGCAACTCAGAGTTGGGAAGCACAATTTCCCGCCAGCAGATCTTGGAGCTGCCGCAGCTTGGCCGAAATCCTTATAGCCTTGCAGTCCTGGCACCGGGTGTGCTTCCAGAGACTGCGGGCGCCCCGCTTCAAACCCAGACCAATGGCGGAATGGCGAACACGGGAAATGTCCTTCTCGATGGGGGGACCCAGGTGAATAGTTCGACCGGCGATATTACCTACACGCCACCGTCTGAATCCGTTGGAGAATTGAAACTTATCACCAACAATTTTTCGGCAGAATACGGTATGTCCGGCGGGGGTATCCTGACAGCATCAACAGCGTTTGGGACCAACGCATTTCATGGGAGCGCTTACGAATACCTTCGCAATACCATACTGAATGCAAATGGCTGGTACAGAAACTCTGTTCACCTTCCGCGGGCGCCTTACCACGGAAATCTTTACGGATTCTCGATCGGCGGACCGGTACGCATTCCAAAGGTTTATAACGGGAAGGACCGAACGTTTTTCTTCTTCAATTTTGAAAAGAATCCCACCATCGCTCCTGATGCGATCACCGGGACTGTTCCGACCGCAGCTATGCGAACTGGAGACTTCAGCGGACTCGTTGATCAAAGTGGAAAGCAGATTGTCATTTACGATCCGAATACGACGACCCTCGCTGCCGGAGGCACAAGCACCTGGACGCGGCAGCAATTCTCATACAATGGAGTCGCAAATGTGATCCCCCTAAGTCGTATCAACTCCATCGCACAACAGGTACTTGCTTATTATCCTCTGCCAAATGCTCCTGGAGTCGAAGGTATCTACAACAACTTCATCTTCTCCCCAAGTCGCACTACCACAAGAGACAACTTCTTAGCTCGTGTAGACCAGAATATCGGAACAAGTCATAAAGCTTTTATTAGGATTGGCCGCGCTACATCATACGCAAGCACCCCGACGGTCACTCTCGCCTATCCGCAAGCGGGAGGTAATGGAGATCCTGGAATTGCCGCAAATACGGCATGGACCGGGGTGGTCAGCGATACCTGGACAATTCGACCAAACATCCTTACCGAGTTGCGCGGCAATTTCAATCGAACATTGAATGCAACACAGATGTATAGCAACGGCTTCGATAGCGGCACGCTTGGCCTGCCCGGCTCCTTTACGGCGCGCGTCGAGAAGTCGATCTTTCCTAACTTCAACATCACAGACGAGGATCCCCTGGGTCCAACTTCGTCCGCGGACTTTACGGATGGGGAGGGGAGTTACGAAGGGCAGGCGCACCTGACATGGGTGACAGGGCCACACAGTGTTAAGGTCGGAGTCGACTACCTCTTCGTCTATTTCAATGAATACCGACCGACATGGCCAGCTGGCAATTTTTCATTTGGACGAGGCTTCACTCAAGGACCAAATCCCGCCGTTGCAAATACAGACGCAGGGTGGGGGTTCGCCACCTTTCTTTTAGGCGCGCCGACGGGAGGTCAGATTACGCAGGACCCTGCGATCTCCGCATCTCAAAAAAACACAGATGCTTACCTCGAAGACGACTACAAACTAACAAAAACGTTAACCTTGAATATGGGAGTACGCTACGACGTGCTTACGGGATTCACGGATCGACATAACAAGCTCGCATGGTTTGATGAGACCAAACCGGATCCCATACTTGGGCTGCCAGGAGCGTTGCAATTCACCGGCACCGGCGGGAATAGACGCCAACAGTCTGCGACCGATTATACGAACATATCTCCCCGATTGGGTTTTGCCTGGCAACTCGGACAAAAAACAACTATCCGAGGAGGTTATGGTCTCTTTTATGTGACAAATACCGGAGGTACCGTCCTCGGCTCCGGATTCCAGGCATCGACGAATGTCTATCTGGGAACGCCGTCTCCGGCGCCGAACACTCCACCTTCGGGAGGTTCGCTTGCCAACCCCTTCGTATCTGGATATCTCAATGCTCCCAATTATTCGGTCGGCAGCAGTATCAGTGATCCGTTCGGACCGGGGACTCTCCCCACATTGCAGTCGAGAAACCTAAGTATCCAGAGAGAGCTCACAAAGGATACGGTGCTCACCGTAGCATATGCAGGTTCGCGTGGCGAGCACCTTTGGTACAACCTCAACCGGGACGCAGCGTCCATCTCTGACTTGAGCTATGGTGCAAAACTGTATCAGCAAGTAACGAATCCATATGCGGGCAAGCTTCCTGGATCTTTGGGGGCCTCGACAATCGCTTTCAGTCAGACTCTGGTTCCTTTTCCTCAGTACACGGGGGTGACGTGGAACCGTGATCCGGTCGGCGACTCGTATTACGATGCGATGACTGTGCAGTTGCAACATCAGGACACGCACGGACTATTTCTGCAATTGTCCTACACTCTCAGCAAGGATCTCGACAACATCCCAGAGCGATACAACGGCCGGGCAGGACCTATCATCGATCCGAACAACCTGGGCTCCTCGCATGCAATTGCGGAATACGATCGTCCACAATATCTCATCGTGAACTATATCTATCAATTGCCGTTCGGTCCCGGACACAAGGTACTTGGGCAAGGGATAGCCTCTCATATTGTGGCAAATTGGCAACTGGCCGGAATTACGACCTACGGTTCTGGCCTTCCAATTGTGATCACAGCGCCGAACAGCACCTACGTGCCTGGTATTGGTGCGAACGCGGACAGGTTGCACGATCCTCATTTATCTGCAGGGAAGCAGGACCCATCGCACTGGTTCGATACCACCGCTTATGGTGTGCCTGCGCCGTTCACTGTTGGAACAGGCAATCGCGTGGAACCTGATCTTCGCGGGCCGCTTTACGGCAATTGGGATCTCGGTCTGATCCGCCGGCAGAAGTTTCGCGAAGGCATCAACTTTGAGTTAAGACTGGAAGCAGTCAACGCTCTCAATAACCGAAACCTGAGTCCTCCCAATGGAAGTGTGACAGGCGGTACGTTCGGACAGATAACCGCGAGTGGGCAGGCCCGTAACGTTCAGATTGGTGCTCGGCTGGCTTTCTAATCCTCGACAAGCCGCGAACCCATTTTGCCTGGTGGCTTGGACCGTATGAAAGCGGTTCGCGATGATATACAAGGATCTGATGAGGCTTCCCTCAATACAATCGCTTTGCGATGATCTTTGCCGCGACTTCGGTACCCGTCCGCGGGCAGGAGACATGCTTCCAAGGCAGCGGTGTCACGCGCAATGGTTCGCTGTAGAACACCCCCGAAGCTGGCTCTCGAGCGAGCTTCCGGGATGTTACAGCGCCGTAATAATTATGTTGAAGATATCGCCGGCTGCAGAGTAGC
>Ga0137412_10005097_pt1 | contig 10499 bp, 10 predicted proteins | sample CZODoug2_1_16fun_FD_122160 | JGI IMG/M metagenome (GOLD analysis project Ga0137412, IMG submission 122160) | Vadose zone soil fungal communities from Angelo Coast Range Reserve, California, USA - CZODoug2_1_16fungal (Hybrid Assembly) | ecosystem: Environmental > Terrestrial > Soil > Vadose zone... | reverse complement strand
TGCGCGCCAATTCGCCCTCGCCAACATAGGAAACACCCCGACCGAGCAGGGCGAGATAGGGCTCGGCAATCTTGAACTGCGCTTCGGGGCCTGAGGCCACGACGGAAAGCAGGCCGGCCTTGACCACCTTGGCGTTGCCGGATACCGGTGCCGCCAACATCGCGACGCCGCGAGCCGCAGCCTGTTCGCGGACGGCAGCCGAGGCCTCGGTCGAGACACTCGAGCAATCGACCAAGAGCTTGGGCGCCTGATTCAAGTGCGACAGGATGCCTTTGCTCCCGGTCACCACCTCGATCAGATCGTCGGGCCCCGAGACCATGGTGAAGACGATATCGCGATCGGCCAGGTCGGCCGGCGAAGCGACAATAGTGGCACCAAACTCGGCCAAAGGTTCCGCCTTGGCCCGAGTACGATTGTAGACCGCAACGTCGCAGCCGTTCTTCAGCAGCCTCGAGGCCATGGCGTAACCCATACGGCCGGTTCCAACCCACCCCAGCCGATATTGTTTGAGGTTCGCCTTCGACATCTTAAATTCCTTCCGGCAATTTCACTTCCACGACGATCGCACCCTTATTCTCTATCTCCCGCCAAGATGCAAACGTTTGCATGTTTATACCGTCTCGCTCGCGCAAATACAATAGTCGAGAATCTCCGACCCCAAGCGCCATTGATCCGGCACGGCGACCGACGGCCCCAATCAGTCCAAGTCCGTGTCTGGCAAGCGCGGGCGCAGCTCGCCAAGGGCAGGCGCTACAATGCCCATTTGATTGCCATAAGAGTTCACGCGAGGGGAGAGACCTAATGAGTGCAATCAACGGCAAGATTTTCGGACTCGTGGTGTCGGTCACCGGGCTCGCTGCCTGCAGTCCCTCGCCAAAACCACCGACCGCAGCTGCGACCCCGCCGGCTGCCGCATCGACGCCGACTGCGGCAACGGCGATGCCGCCGATGCCCGCGATTCCAGCCTCAATTGACGAGTGGGCAAAGGGCGCGAGCCTGTTCGAAGGCCTGGGAGATTTTCACCGCAAGATCGCAACGAAGTCGCCGGAAGCTCAGCGGTACTTCGATCAGGGCATGCGCTTTTTGTGGGCGTTCAATCATGATGAATCGACACGCTCGTTTGCACGCGCCGCGCAGCTCGATCCGGACTGCGCCGCCTGCTACTGGGGCGTCGCGCTCACGGTAGGTCCCAACTACAACCTGCCGGTCATGGCGCCGCCGCGCGCACAAGTCGCGTTCGATGCGCTCACCAAGGCGCAAAAGGCCGCCACGCACGCCTCCCCCGCCGACCGCGCCCTGATCGGCGCGCTAGCGCAACGCTATCCGAATGCACAGCCGCTCGATCCAAGCAATTCGGAGCCGATTCTGACCGCGTACGCGCAGGCGATGAAGGCCGTGGCCGCGCAATTTCCGAGCGACCTCGATGTGCAAACGTTGTACGCCGAGTCAATGATGAACCTCAACGCCTGGAGACTCTGGACGCCCGAGGGCAAGGCCGCCCCCGGCACCGGGGAAATTGTTGCAACGCTCGAATCCGTCCTCAAACGCGATTCACGCCATCCGGGCGCGAACCACTACTACGTTCACACGCTGGAAGCGTCACCGCACCCGGAAAAAGCGATAGCCGCGGCCGAGCGGTTGCGGGACATGATGCCGGCGGCCGGACACCTGGAGCACATGCCGGCGCACATCATGCAGCGGGTAGGTCGTTATGAAGAGGCCGCGGAAGCGAATCGCAAGGGCGCCGCCGCAGATAAGAGCTATTTCGCGAAGACTCAGCCTCCTGATTACTACCGAATGTACACAGGCCACAACTATCAATTCCTCGCCTACTCCGCGGCCATGGAAGGGCGCAAAGCGGAGACTCTCGAGGCCGTGCGTAGCTCTCGCGATATGATTCCGGACGAGATGCTCCTCGCGATGCCCGGCTTCGATTGGCCCCTGGCAGAGGAATACGCCGCGACGGTGCGATTCGGGCTGTGGGAGGACATGATTGCAAAGCCCGCGCCAAATCCGAAACTGCCGGCGCTCACGGGCGGCTATCTGTACGGCAAGGGCATGGCGCTCGCATCCAAGGGACGCATGGACGAGGCAAAAGCCACGCTTGCCCAATTGCAGCGGCTCGCGGCAAGCCTACCTGCCGATACGCGCGCGGGATTCAATAGCGCGAAAGATGTGTTCGCGGTGGCCACTGCAATCGTCGAGGCGCGCATCGCTTCCGCGGGACATCACCCCGACGATGCCATTTCTCTCCTGAGTGAAGCCGCGGCGAAGGAAGACAGGCTCGCCTACGACGAGCCCAAGGATTGGTTCTTTCCCGTGCGACAGTTGCTGGGCGCAGAGTTGATGGCGGCGCGACGCGCGCCTGAAGCGGAAGCGGTTTACCGCGAGGATTTGGAGCGGAACCCGGCCAATGGCTGGTCGCTGTTCGGACTGCAAGCGGCGCTGCGCGCGCAGAACAAAACGGATGCCGCGGACGAGGTCGAGCGCGAATTCCGCGCGGCATGGAAGAACGCCGACGTGGTGTTGACGTCGTCCGCGATTTTTTAGGCATTCCACAAGGCGACCCAGAGCTGCCGCTCGCGAGCACCGGCTCTGTGGATGCGAAATTCGTATAGGCCGGGGGGCGTGATTGAAAGGAGCTACATCGCTAAAGTCATTGCTTAAGTGTCAATTGTCGCTATACTTAAGTATATGCTTAACAATGCCCGGCTCGACTTGACCTTTCAAGCGCTCGCCGATTCGACCCGGCGGTCGATCTTGGCCCAACTGACTCGGGGACCGAGTTCGGTCAGCAAGCTGGCGCGGCCGTTGGCCATGTCGTTACCGGCTGTCATGCAGCATCTGGCGGTGCTCGAGGGCTCGGGGCTGGTGCGTTCGGTGAAAGTCGGACGTGTGCGTACCTGCCGGATCGAGCCCAAGGCCCTGAGCCTGGCCGAACAATGGATCAACCAGCGACGTTCGGAGTGGGAGCAGCACTTCGACCGGCTCGGCGAGTATCTGAAAACCCTCGCGAATGAAGGAGAAACCCATGGCAAAAACAAGTGAAAGTCCGCCAGTTCTGCAGCCACTGGTGGTGTCGCGCGTGTTTCCGGCGCCGCGCGAGCTGGTATTTCAAGCCTGGAGTTCTGCGGAGCACCTCCGGCGCTGGTTTTGTCCGGCAGGCTACTCGGTGCCCGAGGCCCTGGTCGAATTTCGTGTCGGCGGTGCTTTTGACATCTGTATGCGCTCCCCCGAGGGACTGGACCACTGGACCCGCGGCCGGTACACCGAGATTGTCCCGCATACTCGACTGGTAATTGACATGCACGCTGTCGCAGAGCTGGACCGGCCGCTGTTTCGCGCCTACACGATCGTGAGTCTCGCGGACGAGCCGGGCGGGACAAGACTTGAGGTCACGCAGAGCTACACAATACTCGATCCTGCTGCGGCGCCAATGATTCAAGGCGCTCCACAAGGATGGAGCCAAACACTCGATCGACTCGGTCACGAAGTGGCGCGCATTCAAAAGTCCTTACCTGCAAGTCGTTCGGTGGTGCACGCGACGTTTTGTATCGAACGCGCCTACCCGGCTTCCACCGCACAAGTGTTCAAGGCGCTGACCGATCCCGCAGCCAAGGCGAAGTGGTTCGCCGGTGGCAACGGCTACACGCTGCTCGCTCGCCAAATGGATGTGCGCCCGGGAGGTCGCGAGCATGTGAAGGGGCGTTGGGAGAGTGGCGTCGTAACGACTTTTGACGCGGTTTACCACGATGTCGTACCGGATGAACGCATCGTCTACTCGTACGAGATGCACTTAGACGAGCGCAAGATCTCGGTTTCCCTAGCCACGTTCGAGCTGAAACCTGCGGGTACCGGTACCCATCTCGTGATGACCGAGCAGGGGGCGTTTCTAGATGGCTACGATGATGCCGGCTCGCGCGAGCGAGGCTCGAATTTTTTGCTCGATGCGCTGGGGGATTCGCTCAAATAGTGGATGGATGGGGGCGATTGCGAAGGCCCTCGACAAATTGTGAATCGCAGGTAATTCTAGGGGGCAATCAGTATGTCGTTAACGCTCTACGCTCACCCATTCGCCTCCTATTGCTGGAAGGTGCTGATCGCTCTTTATGAGAACGGCACGCCGTTCCGCTATCGCCTTGTGGACGATGCGGCAGGGTTCGCCGAGCTAGAAGCGCTCTGGTCGCTCAAGAAATTCCCTGTCCTCAAAGACGCCGAGGCATCGGTCATAGAATCCAGCGTCATCATTGAACATCTGATGCTTCGCCACCCGGGAACAATGCGGTTAATCCCCGACGATATCGACGCGGCTCTCAAGGTGCGCTTCATGGATCGGTTCTTTGACAACTACGTCATGACGCCGATGCAAAAGTTGGTTTCGGATCGAATGCGAGCCGAAGGCGAGCACGACGCCAAAGGCGTCGCCGAAGCGAGGACGTCGCTGGATGTCGCGTATGCTTGGTTGGAAAATCAAGTTACACATCAATCGTGGGCGGTGGGCAACAATTTTACGCTGGGGGATTGCGCCGCTGCCCCCGCTCTTTTCTATGCCGATTGGGTCCATCCGATCGGCGACCATTTTCCAGGCGTTTGCACCTACCGGGCGCGGCTTCTTGCGCGACCGTCCATTGCCCGGACGGTTGAAGAGGCGCGACCGTACCGGAAGTTATTCCCTTTGGGCGCTCCAGATCGCGACTGACGACTGACCTGCGTAAACGCCTGTTCGGCTTGCTGGCAGGCCGCTTATGCTCCCGGATCCACAAATCCGCCCTCCGGCGCCCCTGAAGTAGGTCTCCCGGTGGCCGCGCACCCCCCTCTCACACGCGCGGCAGCGCGGCCGACCTCGCGCCGACCGTCAGGGCGTAGCGTGGCTGTGGGCCGCGGCGCTCTGCGTATGGCGACCGATCGCGAGCCGATCGTCGACGGGGATCAACACCACTGAAAATGGCGTATCCGCGTCGTCGCTGACGAAAGGCACGGGCAGGCCGAACTGATTATTGCCGAGCATAGCGTTGTTCTGGTATGGCGCGAACACCATCATGTGGGGATGCCAATGCGAAATGCCGGGGCCGAGGTTCTGTTCCGCTGACCACATATAGGCGAAGCTGACCGCATCGCGCTTGGGTAGCTTTCCGGTCGCATAGGCGGCCTGAACACCGGACATGATCTCGTCGGGAGATTGCCCCTTCATGCCCAATTCGGTCCGCAGCTCGTAGTAGGGCATCACTACTTCGGCCGCCAATGGGTTGAAACAAATGGGCGCGCGGACGGAGGGATCGTAGACGAGGTCACGGAAATCTTTGGGTGTATAGGTCGGGGCCGTAAACCCCCGCATCACCGAACAGACAAACCCGTTCGTTCCGCTGACCTCGACCTTGTAGCCGCTGAGACCAAGCACTTTAATCGTTGCGCTTCCGGAGATGTTGGCCGGGGCCGCAGTGCGCGCTAACGCCACTTCTTCGTCCTTCGGGATCATGTAGGCCTGCACCGGCGGATAGGTCGCGGCTTGGACGCAGATAGGTTCCACGGCGGCCACCCCGAAAGCGATCATTGGCAAGATTCTCATGAGATGGCTGAGCATGGCCTCGACCTTGCGGCCGTTCGGCGATGTGATAAACGTGTAGAGTTTCAAGGTAGGCTCCGGTGGGTTCATGTGGTGAAGTGCCGAGACCCCGTGCTCGACCCTCACTCTCAAAGACGAACCAACTGTGCGAAAGGATTCGCTCGGTCAGCATTTTCCCGTCCGGAAATCTTTTGACGCCCGCGGGCATAACTTCGCGGTTTATATCTGCTTGAAACGCTGGACAAAACTGCGGCTCAACGGCAGGGTATACCTGCTGGACGGGCGGCGCGGTTCTTTATAGAGTCTGTTTAAACATGTTAGCGAATATCATCAGGGGTTGGCTTTTTCGGCTGTTCCGGCGGCGTGCAAAAGGTGCAAATAGGGAAGCCGGCATCGACCCCGGCGCCGAGCTCGGCAATGACGTCAACTTACCATGAGCGAATCGAGCCACGTGCGCGGCGACACGGCGCCAACGATCGACGAGTCCACGATCGGCGACGCGCTGGCACGCGCCGCGAGGCGTTGGCCGGATGCCGAAATGCTGGTGTCGGTGGAGGAAGCTGCGCGTTTCACGTTCGCCGCGTTCAATGCCTGCGTCGACGCGCTCGCGGCCGGTCTTCTCGCCCTCGATCTGGAACGCGGCGACCGCGTGGGCGTGTGGGCCCCGAACTGCGCCCAATGGACCTTGGCGCAATTTGCCACGGCGCGCATCGGTGTGATTCAAGTGAACATCAACCCCGCGTACCGGTTGAGCGAACTCGAATACACCCTGAATAAGGTAGGGGTAAAGGCGCTGATCGCTGCGGATTCGTTCAAGTCGAGCGACTACTTGGGCATGGTGGAAAGCCTCGCACCCGAGATAGCCGATTGCGTACCGACTGAGCTGCAGGCTGCTCGCTTACCGAGTCTGCGCAGCATCATCAAGATCGGCGCCGAGCCGCGCCGAGGTTGGTTCAATTTCAATGATCTTGTGGCCGCCGGGCGCAGCGCACCGCGACACGCGGAGATTCGGCGCATTGCCGCCCTGCTCGACCGTAACGACGCTATCAATATTCAATTTACCAGCGGCACCACCGGCTTGCCGAAGGGCGCGACACTGACGCACCGCAATCTGCTCAACAACGCGCAATTCGTGGGTGCCAGCATGGGACTGCGCGAGGGCGATCGGTTGTGCGTGCCGGTGCCCTTGTACCACTGTTTCGGGATGGTGATGTCGAATCTGGCCTGTGTGAAACACGGCGCGACCATTGTGTACCCGTCGCCGGGATTCGACGCTCTGGCGGTGCTCAAAGCCGTGCAAGACGAACGCTGCACCGCACTGCAGGGAGTGCCGACCATGTTCATCGCCGAATTGGAACATCCGCGATTTGCCCAGTTCGATCTGTCGACGCTGCGCGGCGGCATCATGGCCGGTTCGCCCTGCCCCATCGAGGTGATGCGCCGCGTGGTCGAGCGCATGCACATGCACGAGATCACCATCGCCTACGGCATGACCGAAACCAGTCCGGTGAGCTTTCAAAGCTCCACCGAGGATTCGCTGGAACGGCGCGTCACGACGGTGGGCAGCATCCAGCCGCACATGGAGGCCAAAGTCATCGATACTGACGGCCGAACGCTTAACTGCGGCGAGGCCGGCGAGCTGTGCACCCGGGGCTATGCCGTGATGCGCGGCTATTGGGATGAACCTGAGAAGACGGCCGAGGCCATCGACGCCGACGGCTGGATGCATACCGGTGATTTGGGGGTGATTCACGCCGACGGCTACTGCAACATCGTGGGCCGCAGCAAAGACATGATCATTCGCGGCGGCGAGAACGTGTATCCGCGTGAAGTCGAGGAGTTCTTATTCAAGCATCCAAAGATCCAGGATGTGACGGTGGTCGGTGTGCCTGACGACAAGTTCGGCGAAGAAGTCTGCGCCTGGGTACGGCTGCGTGCCGAATCGGTTGCGGACGAAGAAGACATCAAGAATTTCTGCCGGGGCCAGATCGCGCACTATAAGGTGCCGCGGTATGTGGTGTTCGTGAATGAGTTTCCCACCACGGTGACGGGCAAGATTCAAAAGTACCTGATCCGCGAGGAAATGATTGCGCGGCTCTCGCTCACTGAACGCCATCACGCCTGAAGCGTCACGCTCCTACCCTCCAGAACGTCACGCCCAACCGCAGACCGTACTGACGCAGCGGGCCGGGGGTCAGAATCGCTCGCCCACCATCTCCTCGCTCTTGGCCCAAAGCGCCTTGGCGCGGTCGGGGTCGAGCGCGTAGGGACGAACGCCGCCGCGAACGGCGGGATCGCCGACGATCTCGGCCACATGGCAGTCTTCGCAGTAAAGCCCGCCGACGTCCCTCGCCGGCGCGACGACACCCGCCCAAACCGATGTGGCCGCGCCCTGGGGAATACTCTTCCACTTAAACGGCGGCGCCCCGACCGGCTGGCTCGCATTGATCGATTCGATCAGTTGTTGAAGAGCATCCGGCGTCATGTGGCGGCTTAGTTCGGTCCGAATCCCGCCAGGGTGCACGGCGGCCGCACGCACGCCGCCGGCTTTGTGGCGGCGGTCGAACTCCACGGCGAATAGGATGTTAGCCGTCTTCGATCGGCCGTAGGCGCCGAACTCGGTATAGGGCGTACGCACAAAGTTAGGATCGTCGAGATCGACGTCCGAGTAGCGGTGTCCTGCGGATGATAGATTTATCAGACGCGCCCCCGGCTTCAGGAGTGACGCGATTCGGTTGACGAACACGAAGTGGCCCAGGTGGTTCGTGCCAAACTGGGTCTCGAAGCCGTCGGCCGTCGCCCCTTTGGGGCAGGCCATGACGCCTGCGTTGGCAATCACAAGGTCGAAGGACTTGCCGGCGGCGACCAGCGCATCAGCGCAGGCACGCACGCTCGTCAGCGACGCTAGGTCCAACTCCACCAACTCCAATCCACCTCCATTCGCGACCCCCGCGCGGACCTGCTCGGTCGCGCCACGGGCCTTGTGCAGATCGCGCGCCGCACCGACTACCAAGGCGCCGTGAGCGGCCAGCGCGCGCGCCGTCTCCACACCCAGGCCGGCCGATACGCCTGTGACGAGGATGCGCTTTCCGGCGAGGTCGACGCCATCGAGCACATCGTCTGTCGTGGATTCAGCTCCGAATGTCTTGGCCATAATCGTCTCCTTGTAGGAATGGGTACCGCGAAGCGCGATCTCGTAGCCGTACCTTATTGACGCCGGTGACCATCGCGGTTCGTCGGTCGGCCATACGAGATGGTGCTTCTCGTTGCCCCTTAGTCTGAGGGTTCGCGGAGTTGCCCACGCACCTTATCGCCTCGATTTCTTGCCTATTCCTGTCGAACCGACGAACCGCGGGACCGCCATCCAGCGCGTGGCGATCAACTTGATCTCGATCGAACCTTGAGCATGCGCTAGAGATACTTCTCGTCAGAAGTGCCGGCGAATAGAGCTTCGTGGCGGACGCAGATTGAAGACCAGAGAGTTGCTGCTTCGGGCATGTCGAGGCCGAAACTGTCTCGGAGGGTCGCGACGAGTTCGTCCGCGGAGTTTAGCAACTTCTTGTCGACACGCGCCGCATGAATAGCCGCCAGAACGCGGCCGCGCAACGAGAGGTGCGTATCGGCTGTGCGGCGTTGGACGACAAGATTCTGGATGAACGGGGAAGCCGGATCAGTTTGAAGGAACTGGCACTTCCGCGCGAGTAGCGCTTCGTCGGCGGGAGCGGCGCGGAAGTCGAAGCTGAAAGCGTCGCCGTCGCCGTGCGCGATTTCAGCAAATCGCCAGTAATCATCGCCCAATTCGCTCAGCCCGAGACGGTACGGGCGATCCTCGCGTTCCGATGCTCTGAGCGGTAGCGGCTCCACCAGGCTTCCTCCGAATCCGACGTCGACGAGGTAGGGGTGATCGAGGCAAACTAGCAGGCACAAGTGATTGCCCAGCTGTGCATCACCTTCCCGCACTCGCATGACACCGGCGCTCATGCGCATCACTTCAAAGCCTATTTCTTTCAGCGCCCATCCCATCACGCCATTCATTTCATAGCACCAGCCGCCACGTTGCCGGCAGACGATCTTGTCGTAGTTCGCCTCCAGATCCAGGACGACGGGACGACGCAGCAGCACGTCGAGATTTTCGAAAGGGATCGCGTATTGATGAGCGCGATGTACGGCTCTGAGCGTCGCGAGATCCGGCCGCACGCTGCCGTCATAACCTATGCGATGCAAATAGGCAGAAAGTTCCAAGGAATATCTCTCCGTTGTTTCCGCCGAACCCGAGCGCCCCCGCACAGATCGCTTGAGGTTCACACGGTCGATTGCCAATTACGAGAATCTCTCCCAGGCTGCCTGGCGCGACATCCCCAAGACGCCGCCGATGGCGTTCCAGCTAATACCGCGTTTCCGCAACACATCAATTTGCGTCTGCAGCACTGTTCGGGTCGCCTCAACTGTGGCCACGGCAGGCGCAAGAGAACTCAGCAACTGGTCATCCGTCATCGCATCCCATCCGGCGAATGTCGACGGGGTTGCCGCAAGGATTTTGTTACAGACCCCGACGCAGGTGTCACAAATGTGGACCTTGGGCCCGCCAAGCAGTTTCGATACCTCGGAGTCCTTCTTTCCGCAAAACGAGCAGCTCAACCGGCGAAGCTTGAACTTGAGTGCCATAGCAATACCCATCGGTGTCAAGTAGTTCTTGACATCATAGATACCTTCGTTTCTGGCGTCAAGAAACTCTTGACGTCGTGCACGCACAGCATTGCTGATGAAAGCGCGCTCCGCTCCGGCCAGGTGGCCTCGCGGAAGCCGCCTATTTGCTGTTCGCGTAGGCCTGGATCAGCTCGAAAAGATAATCGCGCTCCTCGTAAAGGCCCTCGACCGACTTGCGTTCGTTGAGGCCGTGAACGCCGTTGCCGTCGGGGTCGGAGAACCGACCCGG
>Ga0137412_10005096_pt1 | contig 10501 bp, 8 predicted proteins | sample CZODoug2_1_16fun_FD_122160 | JGI IMG/M metagenome (GOLD analysis project Ga0137412, IMG submission 122160) | Vadose zone soil fungal communities from Angelo Coast Range Reserve, California, USA - CZODoug2_1_16fungal (Hybrid Assembly) | ecosystem: Environmental > Terrestrial > Soil > Vadose zone... | reverse complement strand
GCCGATGGCTGACCAACTGCTTGTACTCTACGGCTCGTACCGCTCGGATCGGATGGGCATCCGGCTCGCCGACTTCATCGTCAGCGGTTTTCGTGCGCGAGGTGAATCGGCCGAGCTCATCGATGCGAAAGCCGTTGGGCTCCCCATGCTCGATCGAAGGTACAAAGAATTTCCGGCGGGCACCGCGCCGCCCGCCATGGAGATCTTGGCGGCCAAAATTCGCGCCGCCCGCGCTTTCATCTTTGTGGTCGGCGAATACAACTGGGGCGTGCAACCCGGTCTCAAGAACCTCACCGATCATTTTCTAGAAGAATGGTTTTGGCGTCCTGCCGCCATCGTCAGTTACTCTGCCGGGCGCCTTGCCGGAGCCAGGTCTAATACCATATGGCACGGGACCCTTTCCGAAATGGGAATGGTTGTAATCTCGAGTACGCTTACAGTTGGGTCAATCGCGCACACGCTCAGCCCGTCCGGCCAGCCCATGGGAGACGCGGGGCAAGTACTGGAAAAGGCATTCCCTCGGTTCGCCGATGATCTGGCATGGTGGACTGAGGCAGCCAAGAATCAACACGCGCTCAGGCCGCCTCCATACTAGTAGGCATTGTCGCAACTAGCGCTCACCGAGCATGCATTTCGCTGGCAAGCGTCTGGAAAAGACCCTCGATCGCCGTTTCGTTCACATTGAGCGTCAATGCGATGCGCAGCCGAGCGGTTCCCACCGGAACCGTCGGCGGACGAATGGCCCGCACGTCGTAGCCGCGCGCACGGAGCTTTGCCGCGAGATCGACGGCGGCCTGGTCCTCTCCAATCACGATAGGAAGTATGTGCGAACCCGATGCAGACAGGCCGCAGTGCCGTGCGAGTTCGCGAGTTGCATACTCGACCAATCTCTGAAGCGAGGCACGCCGGGCATCGCTGCGCTCGCAGAGCGCAATTGCGGCGCGGGTGACCGCAGTGAGAAGCGGCGATGGCGCGGTGGCAAAGATGAACGCCCGGCCGCGATTGACCAAGAAGTCCGTGAGGACGCGAGGCCCGCAGATGAGCCCGCCCGCCGTGCCGAGAGCCTTCCCGCAAGTGTGTATCGTCACGACGTTGTCGCGACCCTCCAGGAACGCTGCGCAACCCCGACCGTTGGGTCCGAGGACGCCGGTGGCATGCGCGTCGTCAACGACGAACACCGCTTCTCGACGGCACGCAAGCGCATACAGTTCCGCAAGATCGGGTCCGTCTCCGTCCATGCTGTAAAGACTTTCAACGGCGATCCAGACGCGCCCCGTCCCACCAGCCGCGCGCCACCGAACGATGGCATCATCGACGGACTGCGCGTCATTGTGGCGCGCGCTGACGATTTCGGTTCGACCGCGGCGCAATCCATCGTGCACACTCGCATGAATCCACTCGTCGTAAACTACGAGATCACGGCGTTGCGGCGCCGTGGCGAACAGGGTGAGATTCGCGGCATAGCCGCTGCCGAAATACAGCGAGGACTCCGCGCCGAAGTAGGCACGCGCGGCCTCTTCCAAAGCCTCATGCTCCACATGATTGCCGCGCAAGAGTCGCGATCCGCCGGCGCCGATCGGTATTTGACGGGACAGCGCCTCGCTCGCAGCGGCGCGCAATTCGCTCGAATTCGCGAGCGCCAAATAATCGTTGGAGGTAAAATCAAGACCGCCGAAGCTCTGCAGCGACCGCCGTTGCCCACGCGCCGCAAGGCGATCGAGGGCGGCCTCGAGGTCGGCGAACGGAGCGCGTCGATCCGACCCGTCGCTGAGTATTTCCGATTGCAAGTGTTTGGTCTCGTTAGTAGATCGAATCAACGAAATGCAAACGCGTCCCCACAATATTGCCGCGGAGAAAACGCCCTACACCGCGATTCGCATTCACCTAATTGAACCACACTCTGAAGAGGACCCACAACAACGACATCGATCAATTTCGGAAACAAAACCTACTCTCGAGTAATCATTTGGGAGTAGATTCCTTGAGCACGCATCGAATGCTAGACTGCAGCGCAGCATCCGATCTGAGGCGAATCGTTGACGGCAGCGCCTGACCAACACTTGAGGTGCAAGCAATGACTACAAAGATTTTCGATGCAATTGCGCGTCTCGACGACGCGGCCGCGCTGAACGCGCTACTCGCCCCAATCCGAGATGGGGTGGTGCTGAGAAAGAAGCTGCGCCCCGGCTTTCGGGGCCACAAGTATTTTTATGATCGGCACACGCGCACTGCCCGCTGCTTACTGACAAACGGCGCCGTCGTCAGCTGTTTCAGCATCACCGAAGTGTCGCTCGAAGAAGCGAAGGCGATAGCGGCACGGTGCGAGGGCATCGGCGAGTGGTCCATGACAGCATTTCAGACGGCTGTCGAGCGTGCGCTCGGCACGGAGTTCGAGCGCGTGCACTGACGTCCTCGATTCCGCCGGACGGTCGGCCGGGACTCTTTCAAGCATTCGCTACGCGCTTGGATGGTGGCATCGTTCGGCAATGTCGACGTCAAACCCTAAAAATCACCCGCAGCCGCCGCAATCCATCCCATCAAATGCCTGCCGTAAACGCGTTCGACGAGCAGCAGGATTTCACCCGGTCGAACGCATAGAGACGTGACAGTCAGTTCCGCAAGGCGGCTGCTGCGGGCCTCGCCGAGCGCGGGGATGGCCGCGGTCGAACCCAGACGAACCAACAGATCAGGCGCCCGCGCGCCCGTGACCGTATAGGCCCCTATCCCGTTGGTCTGGTCGACCATGCATCCGTCCGCGCGATCCGCGGCCTGCTCTGCGATTGAAGTGAATCGCAGAGCGTCGTGGGACAATAAAAGAGTCTCGGTCGGACTGCGCCATGCGAGCACAAGTTCGTCGGCCGCCTCTGTGCCGGCCGTGCCTGTGCCGGCCCCGCCCATCGTTCGCAGTACGGCTCGCAGCGGTTCGGGCATGGGGCCGCCGAGAGCACTGCCCAAGGCAGCGACGAACGTGCCCGCGAGATCGAAATAACGCAGGGAAGCGATCTGTAGAGTCTCGTCCAAGCGCACTGACAGGCCCGCGGCATCGATGCCTTCGTCGACACCGCGCCGACTATTCATTGAGCCGCGCGCCGGTGGGATCGATGAATGGCGCTTTGACCACGACCGCGTCCATGACGGTGCCCAGATGATGCACCCGCACGCGCTCGCCGACGCGCTGTGTTCCTCGGACCAGCATGCCGAGCGCCACCGGCGCCTGCAATGACGGGCTCATGTAACTGGACGTGATGTAGCCCTCGGCCTGAGTCGGCGGCGTGGCGCCGGCGATTTGCGCACCCACCGGAAGCCGCGTGCGCCCGCTTGAACTGAGCGCAACCAACTGCAGACGTTCGGGATCGCGCGCCGCGGGCCGCAGCAGCGAGCGCCGGCCGACGAAATTGGCGGCCTTGCGCTCGACTGCGCGCGCCAGACCGATGTCGCCCGGCAACGTGGTGCCATCGGTGTCGGTACCGATATGAATGAACCCCTTCTCGGTGCGCAAAATCTCCAATGCCTCGATCCCGTAGGGAACCGCGTCGAATTCACCGGCGCGTGCCCAGAGGCGCTCCAACAACGCTTCCACATGGTCCGCCGGCAGGTTGACTTCGTAGCCGAGTTCTCCGCTGAAGCTCGCGCGCAGCACGCGCAGCGGCACGCCATCGAAAATACCCGTGCGCAGCGTCATGTGCTTCATCGATGCCGGCGCAAACGCAGCATCGAATCCGATCGCGGCCAGCCAGTCCCAGGCCTTGGGTCCCGCCACCGTGACATTGCCCCAGCGCGAAGTCACCGGAGTGATTAGCACCTTCATCCTCGTGTATTCGCATTGCAGCCATTCTTCGAAAGCAGCCGTCGTGCGCTCGACGCCTGCGCTCGTGGTATTGACCCAATAATGCTGTTCGCCCAAGCGCGCGACAATGCCATCATCCATGACGATGCCGTTTTCATTGAGGAGCACGCCATAGCGCGCCTGCCCGATGCTCAGCGTCGACATCGTCCCCACATACATGAGATCGAGGAATTGAGCGGCATCCGGCCCGAAGATCTCGAGTTTGCCGAGCGGCGAGCCGTCGAGCAGACCCGCATTGCTGCGCACGGCGCGTGCTTCACGCTGTGCGGCGGCCTCGAAGGTCTCCCCCGGCAGAGGATAGGCGGCCGGTCGATACCAATTGCCGAATTGCTCGAACAAGGCGCCGTGCGCCTCATGCCAGCGCTCGGCCGATAAACGCTTGAGCGGTCGATACAATGCACCGACGCGGCGGCCCGCCAAAAGCCCCAGGGTGATCGGCGCGAACGGCGGTCGAAACTTCGTGGTGCCGACCTCGGCAGGTTCGCGGCCGGTGAACCCGCCCATGAGCACCAGAGCATTGACATTGCTGGTCTTGCCCTGATCCGTCCCCATGCCGGTGGTCGTGTAGCGCTTCAGATGCTCGACGGAACGGTAATTCTCTTGCGCCGCGAGCCCCACGTCGCTCAATGTCACGTCGTTTTGCAAGTCCACGAATTGCTTGCCGGCTACTTCGGACAGATGTGTCGCGGCCAGCGAGCGCCCCGCTCCTTGTGCCGTTGCAGCGGGAGGCGGCGTGCCGCGTGCCGCGGCGCGGCCGACCTCCGCAGCGTGATTAAGCGCCGCGTCTCGGTCGAAAATCCCTGCGCAAGCGCCGACGCTCACCAACCCGCAAGGCGGGCTACCGTCGGGAACGAACATGGCCGAGTCTTCCAACCAACGGAGTTTGCCGCCGGCCTGCGAGTGCAAATGCACGGCCGGCGCATGGCCGCCGGCGCTCAAGATCGAGTCGCACTCAATCGTTTCCGGACGCGCGCCCACGGCCTCCGCGGATATGATGGTGAGGCCCCGCACCGAGATAGTGCCGCTGACCTTTGCGATTCCCGCACCGCGCAGCACGCGCACGCTTGCGCCATGTGCTCTGCTTGCACCGGTCGCGCCGGTCGCAGCGTCCGCCCCGATATCGGCCGGCGAACGTCGGTCCACCAGCGCGACCACGTTGACGCCGGCGCCGCGCAAGGAATCGGCCACTCGATAGGCCGAGTCGCTGTTGGTTACGATAACGACCCGCTCGCCGCATGCGACCCCGAACGCATGGGCGTATTTTTCGGCGGCGCCCGCCAGCATCACTCCGGGGCGATCATTGTTCGGGAATATCATCGGTCGTTCGAACGCGCCCGCCGCCGAGATGATTCGACCTGCGCGAATCTTCCATAAGCGCTCGCGCAATAGGCCGCCACCGAGACGCGGCGATGACTTTGCCGGCAACGCCTCGCGCGACAGCGTTTCGCGCGCACACAAGAGCCCATGGTCGTAGACACCGAACGCCAGGGTACGCGTCAGCATGCGGACTCCGGCTCGTTTCGCAGCAGCGATGAGTTCCGCTATTCCCGCATCCACGCCCCACCCGAGTGCTCCGCCGAGGGCGTTGGCGCTGGTCAGCAATAGGGTGTCGGCGCCCGCTTCGGCGGCGGACAGCGCCGCACTCAATCCGGAAATACCGCCGCCCACCACCACGACGTCCGCCGCGGCAGCGACTTCCTCATAGCGATCGGGGTCGGGCTCTCCCGAGGCATGCCCGAGGCCCGCCATGCGGCGAATGGTAGGTTCGAACAAATGCCAACTGGGCCACTTGAACGTCTTGTAGTAAAAGCCTGCCGGCAACAGCGCGGAAAACACGCCCGTGATGGCGCCGAGATCGAAGCCCACGCTCGGCCAGCAGTTGACGCTGCGCGCGCTCAGGCCCTGCTCCAGCTCCACCAAAGTTGCGCGTTGGTTGGGAGTCCGTATCGGCCCCACGCCGACGTCGACCAAGGCGTTGGGCTCTTCCACCCCGCAGGAAAAAATTCCGCGCGGACGATGCAGCTTGAAGCTGCGTCCCACCAATTGCGCGCCGTTGGCGAGCAGTGCCGATGCCAGGGTGTCGCCCGCGAAACCGCTCATGCGCCTGCCATTGAACTCGAACGGCACGCTCCGCGTTCGATCGATTCGAGTACCGAATGGCGCCGCGAGGCGCGATGCCGTCATGGCGGCGGAGCCCCGGTGATGGGGTACACGGACTTGACTGCATGCGTCACCGTGTCGCGCGCCACATTGAACCACAGCCCGCAGCCCTGTACGTGGCGCCAACGTTCCAAGTGCAACCCCTTGGGATTCTCCCTGAAAAACAGATACCGCCCCCACTCCTCATCGCTCGCGCCCAGGTCGGGGCGCGAGAGGTGCGACGTCCCGCCGCAAACGAATTCATTCTCGTCGCGCGGACCGCAGCAGATACATGGAATTTGCATCATGAAATGGCTTTCCCGGCGACTAGTGCGCGATCCCGGAAGCGGCCGCTTCGTCGATCAGCCGCCCGCTGATGAATCGCTCCAATTGAAACGGCGCGGCGAGCGCGTGACTCTTGCCGGTGGCAAGCACGTGCGCGAACGTCCAACCACCCACCGGAATCGCTTTGAAGCCGCCGGTCCCCCAGCCGCAATTGATGTAGAGGCGCGGGATGGGAGTCGGTCCGATGATGGGACTCGAGTCGTGCACCACATCGACGATGCCCGCCCATTGACGCATGAGTTGCAGCCGGCTGAATGACGGAAACAGCGCGAGCGTCGCAGCGATGATGGCCTGCTTGACCGCGAAGCTGCCGCGCTGCGCGTACGATGGAAATAAATCGAGCATGGCCCCGAGCACGATTTCACCTTTGTCCGACTGGCTCACGTACGCGCCGGTTCCGGGCGACAGCACCACGGTGTCGAGGATGGGCTTGATGGGCTCGGTGACCATGGCTTGCAGAGCATAGCTCGTGACCGGAAGCTGAAATCCCGCCAATTTGGCGAGTACGGAACTGTGCCCGGCTGCCGCAATGCCGACCCGCTCCGCGCGAATCCGGCCCCGGCTGGTATCGACGCCCACGACCTTGCCGGATTCCTGCACGAAGCCGCGCACTTCGCAATTTTGAATGATGTGTACGCCCAGCGCCGAGGCGGCGCGCGCATATCCCCAGGCGACGGCGTCATGGCGTGCGGTCCCCGCGCGGCGCTGCGCAAACCCGCCCAGCACCGGCAGACGAGCGTGCGGCGACAGATCGAGTGCGGGCGCCATCTCGCCGACCTCCTCCCGCCCCAGCAACTCGGCGGCAATGCCGTTCATACGCATCGCATTGGCCCAGCGCGACATCGAATCGAGGTCATGGCGGCTGTGCGCCAGCATGACCAATCCGCGTTGGCTCAACATGATGTTGAAATTGAGATCTTGGGAGAGCCCTTCGTACAACTTCAACGAAAAGTCATACAGACGCGCACTTTCCGGGAACAGATAATTGGAGCGCACGATGGTGGTGTTGCGTCCGGTATTGCCGCCCCCGAGCCAGCCACGCTCCACCACCGCAACATTGGTGATGCCGTGGTTCTTGGCAAGGTAGTAGGCCGTCGCGAGCCCGTGCCCGCCGCCTCCGACGATGACCAGGTCGTAACTTGGACGCGGTGTGGGGTCGGCCCAAGCGGCCGACCAGTGTCGATGCCCGGACAGTGCGCCGCGCAGCAGCGACCACGCCGAGTACTTCAAGATGGCGCGATGCTACATCGCATCTTCGGTCAGTCGATCCTCGAGATGCGTGCAATACCAATCGACGAATTGCGTCACGCCGTCTTCGTGCACCGGCGAATACGGCGCCGGTTCATAGGCCGGCGAATTCACCCCGATCTGATTCTCCTGGCAGACGCGCCGGTCGGCATCGTTGGTGGCCATCCAGACCTCGGTGAGGCGCTTCAAGTCGTAGTCGCGGCCCTCGACGGCATCCTTGTGCACCAGCCACTTCGTGGTCAACTGCGTCGTGGTGGGTGTCAACGGCAACAGTCGGAATGTCGTGGCATGGTCAGCCATGACGTGATTCCACGTGGTCGGGAAATGGAACAGCAGCAACGTGCCGATGTCGCGCTCGGTGACGGTGTCGGTCAGCGGCCGGTTTACCGCGGCCTGGCCGTCCATGGTGTAGCAGGTCATGCCCTCGATCAACGGGAACCGCGTGGTGCGGTATTGTCCGTCCGCCGAGATCTTATACGTACTCGGCAAGCCGATGGATTCCCAGTGTTTCCATTTGGCCGCGATGCGCGGATTGCTGTACCCGCCGTCGACGCCGGTAATGGTGGGGTCTTCCGGAAATGTGCGGATCAATTCCGGGTGATTGGCGGCACAGTGATAGCACTCGCGGTTATTCTCCCAGACCAGTTTCCAATTGGCATTTTCCACGATGGTGTACTCGAACGCGACCTTGGTTTCTTGCAGCTTGTGCGGCAGGAAATAAGGCTCGAGCTGCTGACGGACGGGTTCGAAATCGGGCGCCACTTTCGCCAGGCAGATCCAGATATAGCCGCCGACGGTGGCGCAATGAACGGGTTTCAAACCATATTGGGTCTTGTCGAATGAGCTGCCCATGTCGCGCGCCGCGAGCAAGCGGCCGTCGAGACTGTAGGTCCATTGGTGATAGGGGCACACGAGCCGCGCCGAAGTCCCATGCGCTTCGGAACAAATCCTCGAGCCGCGGTGACGGCACGAGTTGTGGAATGCCCGAACGGCGCCTTCGCGGTCGCGCACCACGAGTACCGGATACTCGCCCACCTGCACCGTGAGGTAATTGCCGGGATTCAGCAGTTCGCAGTCGTGACCGACGAACAACCAATCGCGGTAAAAAATCATGTCGAGATCGATTTGAAAGTCCGCGGGACTGGTGTAGAAGTCGCGCTCCAGGGCGGTCGCGGGTTTCCGGTGGCGCAATCGACTCAGCATGTCGGCGCGAGCGTTCGTCACGGGGCCGGCGTTGGCGTTCATACTTAGGCGAGCGTTCATAACGGGTTCCTGAGTTTAATTCCTAGATTTCAGATGCTTATAAGATACCAACAATATCCGTTTGGGCGTTGCCCCGAAGCGACGTTTTCGACAATATAAACGACAGCTGCCGGCTGGAATCCGCGCTGGAATCACGCCATGCTGGGCTCGGTTCATTGCTTGACGCGTGGGGCTGGCCCTGGCGGTCATTTCCATCAGCATCGCCGGGTTGGCGGAGGACCCGCCGCAGATATTGCCTTGGGCCGGGCATTTTTAGGGCTATCTTCTCGGATCCGCTTGTTATCGGCACCCCACTCCCGAACTTCAGCGCAGATCAAGATCTCGGCTAGAAGAGCTCGGTATCATCCTCGGCCTCGCTCCGGGCGACCAATTCGCCTTCGGCCACCAGCGCTTCGAAGTTGCGGACATTGTTTCGACCGTGGTTTTTGGCATAGTAGAGCGCCGAATCGGCGCGTTCCACGCAACTGGTCGGACCGTCGTCGCGGGTAATCCGCGAATATCCGAGACTGACCGTGACGCGTCCGATCTGGGGAAAATCATAGGCCTCCACGGTTGCCCGCAACCGATCGAATGCCACCTGGGCGCCGGCGGCGCTGGCATGATCGAGCACGATCACGAACTCCTCGCCCCCGAAACGGAACAGTTGATCGGCGCCGCGAAAGCATTTCGTCATCAGCTGAGCGATCAACAGCAGCACTTCATCACCGAACAGATGACCGTGGCTGTCGTTGATGGACTTGAATTTGTCGATGTCCGCCAGACCGATCCAGCTCGGTTCGGCTTCACCGAGTTCCGCGTCGGTTGCGCGCAAACGTTGCCGCAATTTCTCGAAAGTGGCCTCGAATGTCTTGCGATTCAACATGCCGGTCAAGGTGTCGCGTTCACCATAGTCAAGCAGCGCCAATTGATTTTTCAAGATGCGCAAAATAGCGCCGACCAGCTCCAATTCGCGTGCTTGCAGCCGGCTCTTGCTTTCGACTACCAGCAAACCGATGACGTCACGCTCGGATTCAATCGGCAATACCGCGCAGGTATTCCCGCCGGGCTGGGTGTATTGCGTCAGTTCATGGCGCCGCACGCACTGATCCCATGCGGGCGTGTCAGTAAGCGTGCGAAACGTCGATGGGTCATCATCGGCCTGGGTCCGCGGTTCGCGATCGCCGCGAGTGATGGCAACCCGGGGCGCCAAGCGCCGCACGCCCGCGTCATCGACCAGACGGTAGATCGTCGCCGATTCGGCATCCAGGAAGTCCACCAGCAGGCTCGCGACCGCATGGTTGAGAGTGTCCCTGTCGCGGTGCGACGTGGTATCGGCCACCGAGACGATGAGCGAGCTATTCATTGAGCAGTCACCCTGGTCTTATCCTATCGCAGCGAGTACGGCCAAAGTATAGGCCCTATCGGTTTAGGGCGCGATTCGCTAGTGTCCTGAGTCAGAAATTCGCTGTGCACCGAGAGCGCCGATGCGCCCCGCCCGCAAGGCGCGACGACCGCGAATACCCGAAGGTATTTAAGGGAGGAGCAACGCCGCGGGCGGGGATGCAGCGGCGTTCGAATGCCAGTGAATTTCTGACTCAGGACACTAGAGGACGGCGCGTCGCTTCGATTTGTCGTCGCGGCGCCGCGTGGGAGTGGAGGCCGCTGCCCCGTCCAGCATTT
>Ga0137412_10005095_pt1 | contig 10502 bp, 9 predicted proteins | sample CZODoug2_1_16fun_FD_122160 | JGI IMG/M metagenome (GOLD analysis project Ga0137412, IMG submission 122160) | Vadose zone soil fungal communities from Angelo Coast Range Reserve, California, USA - CZODoug2_1_16fungal (Hybrid Assembly) | ecosystem: Environmental > Terrestrial > Soil > Vadose zone... | reverse complement strand
ACCTCAACGCCGAAGAGGAACCCGAACTGCCGGACTACCCGAAGGATCCCGAGTTCCGCAAGAGGTTCGGGCCCCGCGGTGTGCTGCACACCTGGGCCAACGGTGATGGCACCCAGCGCATCGAAGACACCGGCCCGCTCACCAAGAAGCGGATGGAGACCTGCGACAGCGAATTCCGTGACGCCGCAGTCGATTTCATCAAGCGCCAGCACCAAGCCGAGACTCCGTTCTTCGTGTGGTTCAACACCACGCACATGCATTTCCGCACCCACACCGAGCCCGAGAGCGTGGGCCGCGCGGGGCGCTGGCAGTCGCGCTACCACGACACGATGTTGGATCACGACGACACGGTCGGCAGCATGCTGGATCTGCTCGACGAGCTGGGCATCGCCGAGAACACGATCGTCATGTACTCCACCGACAACGGTCCCCACATGAACAGCTGGCCCGACGCCGGCATGACCCCGTTCCGCAACGAGAAGAACTCCAACTGGGAGGGCGCCTACCGCGTCCCGGCGCTGGTGCGCTGGCCGGGGCACATCCCGCCCGGGTCGGTGCTGACCGGCATCGTCAGCCACGCCGACTGGTTCGTCACGCTCTTGTCGGCGGCGGGCGTACCCGATATCGCCGAGCGGCTGCGCGCGGGCACAGACCTGAACGGCACGAGCTACAAGGTGCACCTCGACGGGCACGACCAGTTGGCGTACATCACCGGCGAGACCGACGAGAGCCCGCGCAAGCACTTCTTCTATGTCTCCGACGACGGCGACCTGACCGCGCTGCGGTTCGACAACTGGAAGTTCGTCTTCCTCGAGCAGCGCTGCACCGGCACCCTGCAGATCTGGGCGGAGCCGTACGTTGAACTGCGCGTGCCCAAGCTGTTCAACCTGCGGACCGATCCCTACGAGCGGGCCGACGTCACGTCGAACACCTACTACGACTGGATGTTGGACCACATCTTCCTGTTCGTTCCGGCTCAGGCTTACGTCGCGAAGATGCTGGAGACGTTGATCGAGTTCCCGCAGCGGCAGAAATCCGCGAGCTTCAGCATGGATCAGGTGATGGCCAAACTGCAGGACGCCACTACCCGCAGCAGCTGAGCGACTCGGATGGAACGCAACGACCCACTCCCGTCCTGGCGCCCCGGCAGCACCCGGGACGCGCTGGAGGCGTTCCTGGCCGCGGCCGAGGGGGTGCCGGTCGCCGATCGGGTCGCCTACTTCGACAACGACGGCACGCTGTGGTGCGAGCGGCCGAGCTACGTACAGCTCGACTTCTTCCTCGACGCGCTGCGCAGACGCGTGACCGCGGACCCGTCGACCGCCGAGCGTGCCGAGTTCGCCGCCCTGCTCAGCGGTGATCGGGCGGCGGTCGCGGGGATCGGGCTGGAACGCATCGCGCTGGCACTCGCCGGTCTGTTCGATGGCCTGACGCCGCAGGAGTTCACCTCCGCGGCAAGGGAATTCATGGGCAGGGCAGTGCATCCGACGCTGGACCGGCCGACGCGCTCGGTGACGTATCAGCCGATGCAGGAGCTCCTCGCCGAGCTGCGGCGCCGCGACTTCACGGTCGGGATCGTCACCGGGGGCGGCACCGAGTTCGTCCGGGCGATCAGCGACGACCTCTACGGTGTGCCGGCCGAGTTGGTGGTGGGCACGCTCGTCGGCTACGACGTCAGCCGTGACGGCGAAGGCCCACCGGTCATCCGTCGCACCAGCGGCCTGCTCGGCGTCGCGAACGAGGGCAGCGCCAAGGTCGCCAACATCCAGACCCAGCTGGGCCGCCGGCCGATCCTGGCCGCCGGCAACTCCGGGGGTGACCGCGAGATGCTGGAATGGGCGCAGGCCGCCGGCTCTCCCAGCCTTGCGCTGCTGATCGACCACGACGACGCCGAGCGCGAATTTCACTACACCAGTACGGCACAGACGTTCGCCGAGACCGAGCCGATCACCGACGTGGGGGCACGCCTGGGATGGACCGTGGTGAGCATGGCCCGTGACTGGGACGTCGTATTTCCGCCGGTCGGAGAAGAATGATCGGGGTGCAAGCGCTCGCACAGCTGGTGGTGGGTCTTGGGAACCGCACCGACGGTGTCAACGGGCGGCCTTTCGAACCCGCTACGCCGATGACGCCGCCGTCGGGTCGGCTCCGGAACTGGGCCCACTACGGGGTGATGGTGCCGGATCTGCCCGAGCCCCATCGATCGTTCGGGGTGATGTCGATCCTCGGCACGCCGGGTGTCAGGGTCTTCGCCAACGACCATGCGATCACCACCACCCCGGCCGACACCGCCTACACCGTGTCCGCCACGGCGTCGATGGACTCCGGGCAGTTCTTGGTCCACCGCATCGCTCGCGATTGCGAGTTCCGGCCCGACGGCAGCCACCTGCGGTTCGGGACCGAACTCGTCATTGACGGCGTTTACCCGCATTTCACGGTGCGCCGGTCCCATCCCGACGTCGCCATCGAACTCGAGATCGACGCCACCGACAAGGTCGCGCATTTCGCGAATATCCCTGGGTTGTACCGCCATTGGAGCCTGCTCGCGCGGTATCGCGGACATATCGACTACCGGCAGCACCGCGACGAGGTCGAGGGACTGTGCACCTTCGAGTACGCCACCGGGGCCGGCGTGCACAGCGTGACGTCGAACACCCGGCTCAAGCTGCCCGCCAAATTCTTCACCTACCAGGTGCTCAACCTGGACGACATGACGCAGGCGCTGCTCGTCCAGGTCCTCGGGCCCGGGGGGTTCCCGCTGCAGAAGGCGGTCTACATTCGCTCGCTCGACGACTACGGATCGGTGTATACCCGCGGGTTCGAATTCCGCGTCCCGGAATACGAACCCGAACCCCGCCGTACCCCCGACGGTCGCCGCATGCGTCTGCCGCGCACCCTGGCCTGGCGGGTGCTCGACCACGACGGTCAGGACCTGATCGCCATTCACGGCACCGCGGGCGGCGACTACACCTACGGGCTCGGCGCGGGCTACGTCGGCAGCTACGACTACGCCGGGACCTACCGGGGCCGCGACATCGCCGGCAGGGCGTACATCGAATACATCGACTGCCGTTGACGGCGAGCACTGCTAAGCGCTTGCTTATAAATAAGCGAGCGCTTATAGTCTTCAGCATGCGGAGGACCGGGTGAGCGTGACAACGGGGGGCGTCGTCAGTAGTTCCAAGGCCGCCGCGCGGATCAGGGCCGCCGCGATCGAGGCGTTCGCCGAGCACGGCTATGGCGGCACGACCACCCGTGACATCGCGGCACGCCTCGGTTTGAGCGCGGCCGCGATGTATCCGCACTACAAATCCAAAGAAGAACTGCTCTTCGTCATTGCCTACGAGGGCCACCAAAAGACCGTCGAATGGCTCAAGGCCGCCGATCCGGTCGGGGAATCGCCCGCCAACCGCCTACAGGCGGTGGTCGCCGAGTTCGCCCGAACGCAGGCGGCTTACCACGGCCGGTCAAAGGTGGTCGAGTACGAGTTGACCGCACTGTCGCCGGAGCACTACCGAGTGATCGTCGGGCTGCGCCGCAAACTGACGCGGCACGTGCGGGAGATTGTCGACGCCGGCGTCGCCGACGGGTCTTTCGCGGTTCCGGACGGCGAGGGCGTCACCCTCGCCGTCGTTTCACTGTGTGTCGACGTCTGCCGGTGGTTCCCGACAGGGCGCTACCGCGATCCCGAAGCCGTGGCCAAGCTCTACTCCGAGTTGGCGGTTCGTCTCGTCAGCGCGACTAGCGAATAGGAACGACTAGATGATGCAACCGCAACTCGCGCTGCCCTGGGGCGGCGCCAGTCACTTCAGCGACATCGCCGGACCGGTGCACTGGGTGGACTTCGGCGGGCCGGCGGGGGTTCCGCCCATCGTCATGGTGCACGGATTGGGTGGCTCACACCTGAATTGGGTCAGGATCGCTGGACCGCTGGCCGAGCGCAACAGAGTGATCGCCATCGACCTGCCCGGATTCGGGTTCTCACCTGCTGCGGGCAGAAGGACCACGATCGGAGCCAACAGAAAGGTACTCGACCGCTTCATCAACGAAACCCTTGGCAGCCCAGTCATTTTGATGGGCAACTCGATGGGCGGTGCCGTCACGATCCTGCAGGCGGCCGCCAGCCCACAGGCGGTCGCCGCGGTAGTACTGGTCGATCCGGCACTGCCAAGACCCGCGGAGGTTCCCGACCCCCAGGTCGCCGTACAGTTCCTGATGTACGCCGTTCCCGGCGTCGGCGAGGCCTTCATGGACATCAGCAGACGATCCAGAACCGACCGCGAGCTCGTCGAACGAGTCATCAACCTGTGCTTCGCCGATCCGCGCCGAAGCTCCCCGGAGCTGATGGACGCCGCCACCGAACTCGTCGCATACCGTCGCCGCCATATGCCCTCCCAAGATGCCGCCTTCCTGCAGGCCGCGCGGTCGATAGTGCGGGCCGGGCTCAGGCCGCGTCAGTTGAAGAACACGATGAGGTCGATTGTGGGGCCGGTGCTGCTCATCCACGGCGATCGGGATCGGCTGGTGCCCGTCGCCGCCGCACGCATCGCGGCCGCCGCTAATCCCCAGTGGGAGACCGAGTTTCTCCATGACGTCGGACATACACCCCAGCTCGAGAATCCCGACGCGGTGATCCACGCCGTGTCGCGTTGGCTCGATCGCCACGAACTTGGCGCCACCGGCGCCAAAAACATGACCGCACCAACCGAGGACAACCGATGAAACAGCTCTCCGGCCTAGACGCCGCGTTCTTGACGCTCGAGACCCACAACTCCACCGGACACGTCGGCGGCTTACTGATTCTCGACCCGAGCGAGGCCCCAGCGCCGCTGGATCTGGCGGCGTTGACGCGACTGATGAACGAGCGCCTGCCGCAGATCCCGCTGCTGCGGCAGCGGTTGAAGTACGTGCCGCTCGGACTCGACCAGCCGTATTGGATCGATGACCAGAACTTTGACATCGAATTCCACGTGCGCGAAATCTCGCTGCCCGCACCGGGTTCGGATGCGCAACTCGCTGAACAGGTCAGCCGGCTGCACGCGCGTCCGCTCGATCGGCGGCGACCGCTGTGGGAGATGTACCTCATCTCGGGGCTCGCGGGCGGGCGGCTGGCGGTGTACACCAAGATCCATCACGCGGCCATCGACGGCGTGTCGGGCGCCGAGCTGATGACGGTCCTGGTTGACCTGACGCCCGAGGGTGAGAAGCAGCCTCCCGCACCCGATTTCAAGCCAGAACCGGCACCGAGCACAACAAGCCTGCTCGCCCGTGCGGGCGTGTCGATCGCAACGCGCCCGGTGAGCGCCGCCCGGATCGCGGCGGGGATGGGCCGCGCGCTGCCGCTGGTCGGCAGCGCTCTCTCACCGTATGTCGGCGCGTTGCTCGGTCGCGGCGACCGAGACGGCGACGTCATCAAAGGATCCCCTGGGCTCGCGCCCCGGACGCCGTTCAACGACGAGGTCACCCTGCATCGGCGGTTCGCCATGCGCAGCATCGATCTCGACGACGTGAAGACCGTCAAGAACGCATTCGGGGCGTCCGTCAACGACGTCGTGATGGCGATGTCGGCCGGCGCGGTGCGGCACTGGCTGATCGATCACGATGCGCTGCCCGAGGCTCCGCTGGTCGCGATGATTCCCGTCTCGGTGCGCGACGAGGCCAGCAAGTCCAAGCTGGGCAACAAAGTGTCCGCGATGTTCGCCTCGCTGCCGACCCACCTCGACGACCCCGTCGCCCGCCTTGCCGCCGTGCACGAAGCGACCAAGGTCGCCAAGGCTCAACAGGCGGCGATCCCGCCCGGACTCGTCGAGAACGTCACCGACTTCGCACCGCCTGCGCTGGTGGCCCGAGCGGCTCGCGTCGCGTTCGCCATGGGCCTGCCACGCCGGATCCCGCCGTACAATCTGGTGATCTCCAACGTGCCCGGCCCGAACGTCGATCTGTACCTGGGCGGCGCGAAAGTGTTGGCCAATTACCCGGTTTCGGTGGTCACGGATGGTCAAGGCTTCAACATCACCGTCAACAGCAACAGCGGGCAAATGCACTTCGGGTTGATCAGCTGTCGCGAGCTGGTTCCCGACATCGATGTCATCGGCGGCTACCTCGTGGACGAACTCGACAAGTTGTTGAAACTCGCGCACGACGCGGAATAGGACGGCAACGGCGATCGGGAGGAACGCGCTCTTGCCCCAGCCGGTGCGTTTTCCAACTGGCTGTCGCGGAACTCCGCTGAAGGTCCCAATGCCCGCCGGGGGACCGCCAGCGCAGCGTCGATGAATGTCCTGGGGAACTTGGACGCGAGTTGAACACGAGCTGTCGGAGAAGCCAGTGCAGTAACGCTCCTGGCTACGGTTCGCTGGTCGCGACAGTTAACCCGAGGTCGGCTGCTCGAGCGGCGAGCTTGTCGTCGAAGGTGGCGATCGCGGCGTTGTGCTGCTCCGCGCTGTAGAGCACGCAGCAGTCCGGCATCCTCAGCTTGCTGGTAGCGCGTAGCTCACCGAGGCGGCGGGCAGCGTCGGCCGGAAGGTCTAGGCTCTCGATCTGCAACTGTGCCAGCAGTTGGTGAAGCTGGTCGGTGCGTCCGGCCCGGGCGGCACCGACATAGACCTCGGCGAGGGTGACAACGCTAGCGGCGAACGACTCCAACGCGTGCGCCCTTAGCAGAGCGGTCGCGTCAGCGTGGTGCGCGTCGGCCAACTCGAAATGCCCGATCAAAACGCTGGCGTCGAGGATGATCACTCGGGCCAGTCTTCGCGCAGCCGCTCCAGTTCTCCGGGCTCGTAGACGCCGCTGAGGGCCCCGGCGGTTTCCTCCACCGCGCGGGCCCGGTCGGTCGCTTCCTCCTCGATCGCGTCACGCCCCGCCGCCGCCAGTTTCAGCAGGAGCTCCTTGCGATCGCGGACCTCTGGCCAGCGTCGCTGGGCCTGATCGAGCTGTTCGCTCAGGTCGCCGGTGTCGGTGACCGTGTAGCGGGGTTTCGTCGTCGGCATCGGATCGAGTGTAGCACCGGGGTGACGAGGTGCAGCACCCATCAGTGATACCGGTGACCCGCGCCTCAAGCAAGTCGGAATCGCCCGGCACTCAATGCGCGAGTGCTCAATACGGGCCATGTGTGGTTCGAAACTAATAGCAGCGATAAAAGACGAGCACTTCTGTGGGGCCCGTCGTGTGCAACGGCGCCGAGCTGGGATTTCGTCGATGTCCCAATCTGGCGTGCCGCTCAGCCGACGGTCATCTCTCGGGACTCGATCATCCTGACGATCTCCGTTTCGCGGTCGCGCACGTCGAGGGCGGTCTCGACGAAGGCGCGGACCAGGTCGGTTTCCCGGTCGGGGCGCCAGGCGACGGTGACGACGCTGCGCGAGAGGTCGGTGATCGGGATGAAGCGGACGCCTGACCAGGGGGCGTAGCGTTCGACAGCGAGCGCCGTGACCATCACGCATGGCCTTCCGAGCGCGATCATCTCGAGCTCCTCGAGCAGGGTCCCGGTCTGGAAGGCGACATCGGTCGGCGGGCCGCTGCGGTATTCGGCGAGCATCCAGAAATCGGTCCAGGCCGCGTCCGGGCAGCGGGGAGCGATCATCGACTCTTCGAGTGCGAGGACCTCGGCGACGGAGATGCTGTCGCGCTCGGCGAGGGGATGGGCCGCCGACACGCAGAGGACCCGCGGCTCGGACAGCAGCTCTTCGTACCGAAGCTCCGGTCCTTCGAGCGGGGGCCTGACGAAGCCGATGTCGACCGCGTCGGTCGCGAGGCCGACCGTGGGATCGGAGTAGTCGTACTCGTGCAGGTCGATGTTGACCTGGGGGTAGCGGCGCGAGAACTCGGACAGGATCGGCGCGGTCAGCTCCAGCGCCGCGGAGACCATGAAACCGAGCGAGAGCGTGCCCGTCTCGCTGCGTTGGACGCTCTCGGCGGCGTTGACGGCGCGGTCGAACGCCGCCAGGGCCGTACGCGCCTCCGCCAGGAAAGCCTCACCGGCGGAGGTCAGCTCGACGCGTCGCGTCGTCCGCCTCAGCAGCTGCGCCCCGACCCGATCCTCGAGCTGGCGGATCTGGGTGCTGAGCGATTGCTGGGCGATGAAGAGGCGCGCCGCGGCCTTCGTGAAGTGGAGCTCCTCGGCCAGCGCGACGAAGTAGCGGAGCTGGCGAGTGTTCAGATCAACAGCCATTTGCCTGTGAATAGGGCGAAACCAAGTGTTTCCCTTGAGGTCAGGGCCGACCTATCTTCGCACGGGTTCCTAACAGCGCGGCTCGGGTCGACGACCCGCCGCCCGTCACGAGGAGAGGTCGATGAGCGATCAGCAAGGCGCAGCACCTGCAGGTCTGGAGCGCAACGCCCTCGGCACCAGCGGGATCGTCTTCCTGGTGCTCGCCGCGGTCACGCCGATGGCCGCGGTGGTCGGCGTCGTGCCGCTGGGGATCCTGCTCGGCAACGGCCCGGGGTTCCCGGGGGCCTACCTGCTCGCCGGGATCGTCCTCCTCCTGTTCGCGGTCGGCTACGCGGCGATGAGCCACTACCTGACCAACGCCGGAGCCTTTTACTCCTACGTCGCGCACGGGATCGGCAAACCTGCCGGCGGCGCGGCCGCCGGGGTGGCGGTCGTGGCCTACAACGCGATCATGATCTCGGTGGCCGCCGGGTTCGGCTACTTCGCGCACAGCATCATCGCCGAAGAGCTTCACATCACGCTCTCCTGGGAGGTGTGGGTGGTGATCCTGCTGGCGATCGTCGCGATCCTCGGCAACCGTCAGGTCGAGGTCAGCGCCTGGGTGCTCGGCGTGGCCCTGGTCTGCGAGATGCTGATCCTGCTCGTCCTCGACGTCGCGATCCTCGGCGACCGGGGTCTTTCCGCCTTCTCGCTCGAGGTGTTCAAGCCAAGCACCGTCTTTGCCGGCACCCCGGGCGTCGCCTTGCTCTATGCCTTCTACACCTTCATCGGCTTCGAGGCGACGGCGATCTTCGGCGAGGAGGCGAAGGACCCGAAACGCTCGGTGCCGCGCGCGACCTTCATCGCCGTGACCGTGATCGCGGTCTTCTACCTGGTCTGCTCCTGGGCGCTGGTCGCCGGCTACGGCGTCGACAACGTCCAGGCCTCGGCGGGCGAACAGCTCGGCAACTTCGTCTTTGCCGCCAACAGTCACTTCGTCGGCGAGTTCTCGACCCACGTGATGCACGTCCTCATCGTCACCAGCCTCTTCGCCGCCGTTCTGGCCCTTCACAACGCGACTTCGCGCTACCTCTTCGCGCTGGGGCGCGAGGACCTGTTGCCGGCGCCGCTCGGCCGGGCGCATCCCAGGTTCCATTCCCCCTACATCGCCAGCCGTACCCAGATCGCGATCGCGGCGGTGGTCATCGCCGGCTTCGCGATCGGCGGCGCCGATCCCTACCTGACGCTCTCGACCAGCCTCGCCGGGCTCGGCACCCTCGGGATCGTCGCCCTGCAAGCGGCAGCGGCGATCGCCGCGGTCGGCTTCTTCCGCCGCCGCCAGCCGCCCCAGCGAATCCTGCGCCGACCGGCAATAACTAGGCGAAGCACAACTGCCAAATGGCTCGCGATGGAGACATGGCTGATGCGAGCAAGACCGCAGTTTCCTAACCGGGTGGCCCATCCAGCGGGCGTCGCTCACAAAAGAAGAAAGATAGACCGCAAAAGCACTATTTCTTTTCAGGGGTCGACGCGACAAGTATTCTGAACTAGCAGGCTTGGTCTTCCGGGTCTGTCGAGAGTATTGACACGGCTGTATCTGGAGCGCTTCTCCCGGCCTTTGAAGTGTGACGAAGTATGGGACTGGACAGCGGTAACTTGCGCCATTCCCGCCGCTCACACCTTTCAGGAGACTGGCTCTGTCACACTTGTCTGCCTCTCAAGGAGAGATTCTTTTGCAATCCGATTTACAAGGCACGCCTCACCCGCACGTTCCTGTCTTTAACCTCCGTACATTCCCGGCCCGGCTCTTCACGGTCCTCGCCCTCGTCACCGTATGTGGAATGGTATCGACCGGCTGCAAGCGCGCTCACGGCCCTGACGTGGTGGCCATGGTGAATGGCAAGCAGATCCAACGCTCGGAGATGGAGAAGTATTACCGGCAGCAGTTGGGCGAGTCGCAGCAACAGCCGTCGAAGGAGCAGGCAGATATCCTGCGCCTGAGCGTATTACGCCAACTCATCGACGAAGAGATTGTGCAGCAGCGCGCTGCCAAGTTGAACCTGGTGGCTTCCGACGCCGATGTAGACGCGAAGATCAATGACCTGAAGGCACCCTTCACGCAGGAAGAATTCAACAAGCGATTGCAGCAAAAAAATCTGACGCTCGAAGATCTGCGCCGCGACTACCGCCGGTCGCTAACCGACGAGAAGCTGTTCAACAAGGAAATCAACTCCAAGATCAACGTCACCGATGGGGACATTGGGAACTACTACAACGCGCACAAGGCAGACTTCAACCTGATCGAGCCGCAGTATCGCCTTTCGCAAATCGTTGTCACCGCCATGCCGGCGCC
>Ga0137412_10005094_pt1 | contig 10502 bp, 4 predicted proteins | sample CZODoug2_1_16fun_FD_122160 | JGI IMG/M metagenome (GOLD analysis project Ga0137412, IMG submission 122160) | Vadose zone soil fungal communities from Angelo Coast Range Reserve, California, USA - CZODoug2_1_16fungal (Hybrid Assembly) | ecosystem: Environmental > Terrestrial > Soil > Vadose zone... | reverse complement strand
ACGGCGGGCGTCGATCGGTCCGGCCAGCGCCTTCTCGATCGCTTCGCGGATCGAGGCGAACTTCATCTTCACCGCGTCGATCGCGCGCGCAACGGCCTCTCCGTCGTCAAGCGAACCGGGCAGGGTGGCGCGCGCCTGATTGACCCTGGCCTGCGCGCCATCGGTGAGCTGGCGCAGTTTGTCGAGGGACGGCTGCGATCGACGTAGAGCGTGCCGCCTGTGGTAGCGAGGTATCCCAGAAGCGGCCAGCCTCGAACTTCAGACTTCGAGACAAAGCTCGCCGGAGCCGCCGCACCGAGCGCGAGGATATCGAGATAACTGAGATGGTTACCAACAAGAAGGCCCGATGGGGGAACCTTTCCGTGCACCACCAGGCTAACCTTCAAGGCTCCTAAAAGCCGCTTTGCACTGCGTTGTACCCATGCGCTGCGGTCAGCCGGAGACCAGCGATGCTGGATGTACCGTGACCAGATACTCTCAACCGCAGCAAAGAGGAGAAGCGTCACCAGAGCGGATATACGCCAGAGAGCCCTCAACACCGTGTTCGTCCGTAGTGCGCTATTGGTCCACAGTCCACTATTGGCCGACACTACACTACGAACTCTTCCGGTGTCACTCAGCATGCAAAGAATCGGCTCCGTGCGGCGGATGTGAGTTGTTCTGTATCCACCAGAGTAAGAAAGTCGATCGTACCAAACTCACGGTCAAGCGCAGGCGGTCCACAGATCTTGGCTCCCACGCTCAGGTAAGACTTAAGCAGGCGGGGTGGGTCCGTCCTCTCAGTACATGCAGTATCTATCTGCAGCGAGAACTCTTCCGTCGGCGCCGTCTGCAGCTCTGGCTCTACCAGAAAGCGCTCGCGCAACGTGGCGAACATTGCACTGCCGCTGCTAACGTCAGTGGAGTTGAGCGAAGAGCATCCGATGACATAACGCGCACTGACCTGCGTCGCATAAAGCACAATTCCGCGCCATAGGAGCATGAGCACATTGAGCGCACGGTAGTCCTTACGGATGCAGGCACGGCCGATCTCAAGCATCTGGGGGCGCAGGTGTTCGTATGGAGCGAAGTGGAACTCGCGTTCGCTGTAGTAGCCGAAGTGCGCACCGGCGGTGAGACCGGACTGCATACGATAGGTTCCTACGACCTCTCCGGTGACGATGTCCTCGACGAGCAGATGCTCGCATACTGTGTCGTAGACATCGCAGTCACGCTCCGAGAGACAAGAGGCCTTCAGCCCCTCACCCAACTCGACATTGAACACCTGATAGCGAAGGCCGTACACAGCATCGCGGTCTGTTGAATTGCATGCCAGACGCACACGTAATGAGCTGGTCTCCGCAAGGTGGTTTATGGATGAAAGGGGAGATGCGTGTAGATCTTCAGAAGTGGTCGCAACTGTTGCACGCGAGAACTGCGGTAAGGACATACGCCTCCAAATGTTGAACATCTGAGGCAAGAATTACCGTAAGTTGTTACAGGGCGGCGACGTAGCGATGAAAGTTTGTGAAATCGCAACGTTCCGACACAACTTCGTAACATATATCTTTTTTATGAATATACGGCGAATACCAAGTTTATGAAGATTCGATAAAACTCGGGAGCACTACAACAGCTGGGTGCCCCATTCATACGCCGGCTTTATCGGCGGATGAGTGGGATATTCGCGCGAAGGCGCGAACCGTTCTCTCTTCAGCCCAGTAGATTTCTATAGGAATGTTCACGGTATATCTCTAAACCGTGAGATCGTGGTGGTGCCGCACATCATTGCCACGTACCCAGAAGATGACGTCCTCAGCGATGTTCGTCGCATGATCGCCGATACGCTCAAGGTTACGAGTGATGATCAGTGCATGCAACGCCTGGTGCGTCGACACCGGCTGGTGCTTGATCAGGGAGCTGAGTGCGGGGAATGCTGCACGATTCAGAGCATCGACCTGGTCGTCGAGGACAAGAACGCTCTCTGCTTTCTCAGTGTCGCCATCGACAAATGCCTGCAACGCCTTGCTCACCATAGCGGAGGCCAACGCGGACATCCTCGGGATGTCTACCGGAATCTCTATCGGAGGAAGGTCGGTCAACTCCTCAGCGCGGACAGCGATATTGATCGCCAGATCGCCGACGCGGCGCAGATCGGCATTGATACGGATCATAGAGACGATCAGCCGAAGATCCACCGCCATGGGCTGCTCCATCGCCAGAAGGTCAAAGGCTATCTGGTCGATGTCACTCTGCATCTGGCGCAGCGCAGGCTCTCCCTGCCGCACAAGGGTGACGTAGGAGGAGTCACGTAAGCGATATGCCTCCGTGGCACGCTGAATGGCCTGCTCGGCCATACCCGCCATGACCAGCAGCTTCTCCTTCAGCTCATCCAGACTTTGATGGAATCGTACTCGCATCCTTAAAACCTATACCTACTCTAGTCTGCCTGTTCCTTGTAAGTATTAGCGTATATATCTCATGAATCTACAATGTTAAGATGCAGCATTTGCAACCGGCAGCGTGAAGTGAAATGCACTTCCCTGACCCAGATTGCTCTCCAGCCACACCCTTCCTCCATGCTCTTCTACTATATGACGCACAATGGCGAGGCCAAGACCGGTACCACCAGTCTCACGCGATCGCGCCTTGTCCACACGGTAGAAGCGCTCGAAGATACGATCTGCATGCTCCATGCCGATGCCCTGCCCGTGATCCTGTACACAAAACTCGATCATGGCTACCTGTGGGCCGGTCTCACCCTCGAAGTCTTTCTTCTCGGCGCTGACGAAGACCTGTGCTGCACCTCCACCGATGGCCCGGCCGTACTTGATTGCGTTTTCGATCAGGTTTTCCAGCACCTGCAAGATTGCATGCTCATCCGCAAAGACCTGCAGATCTGTCGTGGCGGTGACCTGCACCTTTACACCTTCGCGTTGCAGCGTTCCCGACACCGAGCGAACAGCCTCACGTAGAAGATCGTCTGCACTGACCATGTCACGATGCAACCACTGTTCGCTGGAGGCCACACGAGTCAGCACCAGCAGATCCTGCGTAAGACGATTCATCCGGGCGGCATTTTTGAGGATGGTCTCAAGAAACTCGCGCGCAGCCGGACTTAGGTTCTCATGGTCGAGCAGCGTCTCAACGTACCCTACGATCGATGTGAGTGGGGTACGAAGCTCGTGGGAGACGTTGCCTACAAAGTCACGCTGCGTGCGCTCGACCTCTTCCGCCTTTGTAATGTCGTGCAGAACCGCAACCGCCCCACCGCCGGGCAACGGAGAGGCTATGACGTCAAAGATGCTGCCGCTTAGAACAAGCGTGCTTCGCCGCTCTGCGACGACACGCTCTTCGAGGGCAATCTGCACACACTCCAGAACTGCAGGGTCGCGGATGGTGTGCACAAGCGCACGGCCTGAATGGATCGTCGCTGCCCCTCCATCGCGCTCCATAAGTCGCTGCATCCGAGCATTGCTCCACTGAATACGGCCACCGGCGTCGACGGCGACGACGGCCTCCTGCATTCCTTCAAGTAATACTTCAAGTTCCCGGCGACCCTGCTCGGCGTCTTCAAAGCGGTTGCGCGTTCTGACTGCAGCCCGCTCCATGTGACGGATGAGCGAGTCAAACTCCGATGGCACCTCTACGTGAGAAGGCTCCAACGTATCTGGAATAGACTGGGCCAGCACTTCAAGCGTATTTGTAGCATGCAGAAGCCGCTTACGGAGCAGCACAGCCGCCGCGAGACTGACTGCACACAGAGATAAAAAGACCGTTAGGCCGTTACCGGGAAACGCCACAGACAGACCAACCGCAACCCCTGAGACTGCGATCAGTGTGACAAGCGAACCCAGAAAGAAAGAGATGCGCATCCTACGGAAGTGTCCTCAACTAGTATGGTGAGCCATTAATTCGTTCCATAAATTTGTCATCCTGAGCGAAGCGCAGCATAGTCGAAGGACCTGCTTCTTGCATCGGTTAGCACGATCTTGAAGATTGCAATGTGGCTGTGAATGAGTGATCCACCACATTAATAGTAAGGCAGGGCTAATACCCTGCCTTACTAGCCGATCGCATCCCGCTGTCGCTTCGTGCAAGCATACTCGCTATGCGATTAGCTATTGTTTCGAAGCCATAGTAACCCACCGAAGTAATTCAACTTCGGTAACTATTATCTAATGCAATCTTTTTGTAGTGGATGCTTTCCCTATCGCGGTTCATCATCGGAACAAGGTAAGCTAATGTGACCACAACTTACAGATAACGAATCATTGTAATGAGGTGTCATGATGTCGTCCCCCGACACACCTGTTCTTCTCTCAAGCTCTGTCCGATCTGTTCTCTCGCGTCTGACTCCTCTGTGGGAGACAGCGTTGGCCACCGAATCGGTCGGGCTGGATGAGAACTTCTTCGATACAGGTGGGTCTTCGCTCGCTGCGATGTCTCTCATGACAAAGATCAACCGAGAGTTTCAGATTGAACTCCCGGTAATGGCTATCTTTGAGTCGTCATCGCTAACGCGCATGGTTGACCTCATCGTCACCGAACTTACTGCGAGTGACCGCGCCGCTACAGGTGACCCCGATGGCGTCTCAGCGACGAATACTACATCGCAGAGCCCCAGTTCGACAAAGCTAGACACTGCATCGAAGGATATCGCCGTTATTGCGATCAATGGCCGATTTCCCGGTGCGGACTCGGTCGAAGGCTTCTGGCAGAACCTTGTCGACGGGGTGGAGTCGATCACGTTTTTCCCAGAAGAGCTTACGCCAGAAGAGCGCGAACAGGGTTATGTCGCTGCTCGGCCTTTACTCAAAGATGTGGCTGAGTTCGATGCTGCACTCTTTGGCGTCTCACCACGTGAGGCGGAGAATATGGACCCGCAGCACCGCATCTTTCTGGAATGTGCGTGGGAGCTGCTGGAGAGAGCGGGATATAACCCCGCTGCTGGTGGACAGCGTACTGGGGTCTTTGCCGGATCGAGCCTGAATACCTATTTAACCCACAATCTGGCGGCAGACCGCAGCTTTCTTGAGAGGTTTACCTCCAGCTACCAGATTGCTGAGTTCATGACGATGCTCGGCAATGACAAGGACTTTCTACCGACACGTGTGAGCTACAAGCTCGACCTGCGTGGCCCCAGCATGGCGGTGCAGTCAGCCTGTTCCACGTCACTGGTAGCCATCTGCCAGGCCTGTCAGAGCCTACTGGCAGGGGGATGTGACTCGGCGATTGCCGGTGGCGTCTCCGTGACGTTTCCAGAGCACCGGGCGTACCCACCAAATGACGGAGGACTAGCGTCGACGGATGGACGTTGCCGGCCCTTTGATGCGAAGGCTTCGGGAACCGTCTTCGGACACGGAGCTGCCGCAGTTCTATTGAAACGCCTGTCAGACGCGGAACGGGATGGAGACCAGATTCTCGCGGTAGTCCGTGGTTTTGCTGTCAATAACGATGGCGGCAACAAAGGTGGCTATGCCGCTCCGGGGATTGAGGGGCAGGTCTCCGTTATCCGTCAGGCTTTGGACATGGCTGGGGTTCCGGCGTCTTCGATTCAGTATGTGGAGGCGCACGGAACGGCGACGCCGCTTGGCGATCCGATTGAATTTGAAGCACTTAGCCGAGCTTTTCGGATGGATGGCGATGTGGCTCCGAATTCTTGTGTGATCGGTACGGCGAAGGGGAATGTGGGGCATCTGGATGCGGCGGCGGGGGCTACCGGGTTCCTCAAGACGGTGCTCCAGTTGGAGAACGGGAAGATACCGGGAATCAAGCACTTCGAGAGACCTAACCCCGCCATTACCGTGAATGGGACACCGTTCTCCTTTACCGGCAAGAACCGGGAGTGGAACCGTGATTTACGGTCGGACGGGACCGTCCGGCGTGCGGGTGTGAGTGCGTTTGGGATCGGGGGTACGAACGCCCATGTGATCCTCGAAGAGGCTCCGGTGAGGAGTGCTCCTGCCTCTGAAAAAAGCTCTCCTGAGGTGTTGGTCTGGTCGGCGCGAAGCCAGGCTAGTCTCGACCGTCTGACGGAGGAGCTTGCTGCATCTCTGAAGAACCAGAGCGGGGTTTCGCTGGCGGATGTTGCGTTCACTCTTCAGTCGGGGCGAGCGCCGTTTCCCTATCGACGGTCGGTGGTTGCGGCTTCGCTTGAGGATGCGAGTGCGGCGGTCCTGAAGACGGTATCCAGCACGACGTGGCCTGTGAGTGAGAAGGCGGATATCTTCTTCTGCTTTCCGGGGCATGGTGTGTTGCTGGGCGATGTGAACTTTGCGGGGTATCGTGAGTTGCCGCGATTCACTGCCATTGTGGAGAGGGCGGATCGTGCGGTTGCTTCGATTGTGGGAGAGGCTGCTGCGATCTCTGCGCGGTTGTTTCCTGATGGGGCGCAGGCGTATCCGGAGAGCGACCCTGCGTCGCATCTGGCCCTGTTTACGCTCGAGTATGCGATTGCCGATCATCTGTTCTCGATTGGCGTGAAGCCCGATGCGCTGCTGGGGTATTCGCTGGGTGAGTTTGTGGCTGCTGCTCTGGCGGGTGTGTTGAGCTTTGAGGATGCGTTGCTGGTGCTGGCGCGGCGGTCGGTTCTGTTTGAGAGGCTGCCTGCCGGACAGATGATCGCCATTGCGAAGGGAGCGGCAGAGCTGAAGCCTCTGCTTGCTGGATCGCTGGAGATTGCATCGGTGAACAGCCCGCAGAATACGGTGATTGCGGGTACTCCTGAGGATGTGGCTGCTCTGGTTGGACGACTGGATGCGGAGCAGATCTTCTATCGGCTGGTTGGTGGAGAGCATGCGTATCACACGGCTGCGATGAAGGTGATTGCGGACGATCTGATCAAGACCTTCGATGGGGTTGCGATGCATCCGGCGACGATGCCGATTCTGTCGAGCGTTACAGGACAATGGGCCGATATGAAGGATCTGACACAGCCTGCGTACTGGGTACGTCAGCTAACCGACACGGTGCAGTTCGAGCGTGCAGTGACGATGGCTGCTGCTTCACGGAATCCTGTCTTTGTGATCATTGGACCGGCACAGAGTCTTCATTCGCCGCTTGAGCAGACGTTGAAGCAGCTTCCGGGGCGGACGGAGGTTGCTCCGTCGAGAACCTTCCGTACGCTGCCTGCGAAGAGTGAGCAGCTTGATCCTGCGGTGCTGTTGCAACGTACGGTGGGGCAGATATGGCTGGCTGGAGCGACGATCGATTGGAAACAAGCCACAGTCAATGCGGAGCGTAAACCGCGTCGCGTGCTGTTGCCGACGACGCCGTTTGAGCGTAAGCGTTACTGGATCGATGTGTCGAAGATGGTGCCCTCAGGGGCTAAAGCCCCTGGTTATGGGAGTTCTTTTGGCACGGCTGAAGCCGTGCCCTTAACAAAACATGTGAACGCTGTTGGCGTGGTTGAAGCCATGCCCTTAACAAGATATATGGACTCTGCTGGCATACACGTGGACGCTGCTGGCATGGTTGGAGACGTGCTCTCAAAAGAACACGTTAGCGCTTCTGGCATTGCTGAAGATGGGCTCTTAGCGGAACGTATTTCTGAAGCTTCTTCTATAGATTATGAGGGTGCGATTCGTGAGTTGATCTTTGATCTGACGGGCATCGATGTTACGGGTGCACCGGTGGATGCGAACTTCTTCGAGCTTGGGCTCGATTCGCTCTCGCTGACGCAGATATCGCAGTCGTTGCAGCAGAAGTTCAAGGTGAAGATCAGCTTCCAGGATCTGATGGATGAGTTGACGACGATTGGCGATCTGTCAGCGCGTGTTGCAGAGCTTACGGCTCAGGCTTCTGCGCGTGCTGGAGCGCAGGTAGTGACCTCAGGGGCTAAAGCCCCTTATTACGGCAACTCTTTCGGCACGGCTAAAGCCGTGCCCTTAACAAAACACATTAGCTCTTTTGGCACGGGTGAAGCCGTGCCCTTAACGAAACATGTTGATGAAACAGCAGGTGGTCAGGAGAATATTGCCTCTGTACCCTCTATCGGAGGCTCGGTTGCTGCTTCCTTTACTACAACCAAGTCTCAGGCGGTGGCTGCTGCGCCTGTGACCGATGTACAGAAAGCCGGTGTAAAGCAGCTGGCTGAGGAGTACAACCGTAAGACTCCTACCTCGAAGGCGCATGTGCAGCAGCATCGTCATGTGCTGGCCGATCCGCGTGTGGTTGCCGGCTTCAATCCGATGTTGAAGGAGTTGGTCTATCCGCTGGTGGTTGAACGTGCGAAGGGCGCTTACCTTTGGGACACTGACGGCAATCGCTACATCGATATGCTGAATGGATTTGGCTGCATCTACTTTGGCCACTCTCCGGACTTTGTGCTGGAAGAGGTGGAGAAGCAGATGGCGCTCGGGTTTGCGATTGGGCCGCAGACGGAGTTGGCGGGCGAGTGCGCGTTGCTCATGTCAGAGATGACCGGCCTGGAGCGGGCGACGTTTACCAACACTGGCTCCGAAGCTGTGATGGCGGCGATGCGGATTGCACGCACCGTGACTGGGCGCAGCCTGATTGCGATGTTCCGTGGGTCGTATCACGGCATGTTTGACGAGGTGTTGCTGCAACGCGGTAGACGTGGGCAGTCGATGCCGATCGCTCCGGGGATTCCGACGGAGAGCTTGAGCAATACGCTTGTGCTGGACTATGGAACACCGGAGACACTGGAGATTCTACGCAGCCGTGCTCATGAGCTTGCTGCGGTTCTTGTGGAGCCTATTCAGAGCCGTCATCCTGAGTTGCGGCCAACGGAGTTTCTGCATCAGCTCCGTACGATTACACATGAGAGCGAGACGGCGCTTGTCTTCGACGAAGTGGTCAACGGATTCCGTCTGCTGCAGGGTGGGGCGCAGGCGTTCTATGGCATACAGGCCGATATGGCGACGTATGGCAAGGTGATCGGCGGCGGTATGCCCGTGGGAGCGTTGGCGGGCAACAGCCACTTTATGGATGCGCTCGATGGTGGCCAGTGGCAGTATGGCGACGAGTCGTATCCTGTGCATGGCATGACGTTCTTTGCAGGTACCTTTGTACGGCATCCGCTGAATATGGCGGCGATGCGTGCGTGCCTGCGGCGGTTCAAAGAGGCTGGACCGTCGATGCAGACCGATCTGAATGCACGGATGCAGCAGTTTGCCGGAAAGCTGAAGGGCGTATTTGCGGAGTATGAGTTTCCGTCGCATCTGGAGAACTTTGCTTCGTGGATGCACTTCCCTGCTCCATCGACGTTGTTAGCGAAGACGCTGTACTACCAGCTTCGTGTGCGGGGCGTTCATGTACAGGAGAGCTTTCCGTGCTTTGCCACAACGGCGCATACGGACGAGGACTTCGAGACCGTATTGCAGGCGTTCAAGGACAGCTTTGAGGCGATGCGCACGACAGACGCGTTGCCTGCAGCGAGTGCGGGTACGCAAGATGGAGCAGCGACGATTCCGATTACGGAGCCGCAGCGTGAGGTGTTGATGGGAACGCTGCTGGGCGAGGAGGCGAATGCCTCGTTCAACGAGTCGGTCTCTCTGAAGCTGGATGGGCCGCTCGACCGCGATGCGCTGTTGCAGGCGATTGGGCAGTTAGTGCAGAGGCACGAGGTGTTGAGCCTTGTGGTTTCGCGCGATGGCGATTCACTGGTGAGGGTCGATCCGTATCTGGCGACTGCGTCCTTAGTACCGGAGAAGATTACTGCTGCGGATGTAGAGAGCCGTCAGGCGCAGGTTAATGCTGTTCTGAAGGAAGATGGGCGTATCCCATTCGATCTGCATCAGGGGCCTCTCTTCCGGTTCAGGTTGCTTGAGTTCTCGTCGACAGAGCATCAGCTGATCTTTACGGCGCACCACATCATCGTCGATGGGTGGTCGATGAATGTGCTCTTTACGGAGCTTGGTGAGTTGTATTCGAGTATCCATACGCATCGTGCAGCACGGTTGAAGCCGGTGAGCAGCTTTGCCGAGTATGTGCGGCGTAAGCAGGCTAATCCTCAGAGCGCAGAAGATAGCGATTACTGGAAGGCGAAGCTGACACCGCTGCCTCCGCTACTCGACTTGCCGTTGGATCGTCCACGTGGTGCGATGCGGTCGAATGCGGGTGCGACGAGCCACTATCGCTTCCCTGCCGAGTTGCTGACGCAGTTGAAGCAGAACGGCGCGAGGCGTGGGTCTACGCTGTTTTCGACGTTGCTGTCGTGCTACGCGCTGTTGATGCATCGCATCACTCGGCAGAACCATCTTGTGATCGGCGTTCCGGTTGCTGGACAGGCTGCAGAGTCGAACGAAGAGTCGCTGGTTGGGCACTCGGTGAAGTTTGTACCGATTGTGAGTCAGGCTGATCCCGCGATGGCCTTTACGCCATTTTTGAAGCAGACGCGCAAGACGCTGATGGAGGCGATCAAACATTCGAATGTAACGCTACGACAGATACTGGGGATGATTGGGTATGCTACCGATCCTTCACGATCGAGCCTGGTAGAGGTACAGTTCAACGTTGAGACTTTGGGTGAGCAGGTAAAGTTTGCGGAACTAGAGACA
>Ga0137412_10005093_pt1 | contig 10502 bp, 8 predicted proteins | sample CZODoug2_1_16fun_FD_122160 | JGI IMG/M metagenome (GOLD analysis project Ga0137412, IMG submission 122160) | Vadose zone soil fungal communities from Angelo Coast Range Reserve, California, USA - CZODoug2_1_16fungal (Hybrid Assembly) | ecosystem: Environmental > Terrestrial > Soil > Vadose zone... | reverse complement strand
CGTGGTCCCAGTGGCGACGAAAATGCTCGTATCGGTCGCGATCGTAGTCACGATGCCAGTACCGACCATGCGGGTAGTAGTAGGGCGGATAGTAGTAGGGCGGGTAGTAATAAGGCGCGTAGTAACCCGGTGCATAATCGACGACGGCCACACCGGGCAAGGCGATACCGACGCTGACATGGGGATGCGCTTCGGCGGATACGCTGTGAGAAACGCCGGCGACCCCCAGAGCGGCACTTAACGCAACTGATGCTAGTTTATACATGGCGACGATCCTCGATTAATGGTGAACCCACACTACTTTCAACGGCGCCCTCAGATGCGCGTTGACGGTGCGGTGAACCAGAACCTCCGACGGGGCCTCGCTTGCCCCAAGTTCGATTACAGTTCGTTAACGGATCGCTGACACGAGCCTAAATCGAGATATCACTTCTTCACCAAGCCAAAACGCCGCCGTCGACGCGGATGTCCGCGCCGGTGACATAGGAGGCATCATCGCTGGCAAGGAACGCCACCACGCTCGCCACCTCCCCGGGCTGGCCCATGCGATTCATCATGGCGCGGCCCAGCTGCTTCTTCGACCAGCTTGGGTCCTCAAGGATGAAGCGCGTTTGGTTCGTCTCGATCGTGCCTGGCGAGACCGAGTTGGCCCGGATACCGTGGTGGCGGCCTTCCATGGCGAGATGTCGGGTGAGCGACAGCACGCCACCCTTTGCTGCGGAATGGGCGAGTCCGGGCAGGAGTTCGAGCCCCATCCAGGCCGAGATCGACGCGGTGTTGACGATCGCGCCTCTGCTCTTTATCAGCTCCGGCCACGCGGCGCGCGTGAGAAGAAACACCAGGTTCAGTTCCTCGTTGATCGTCTTGTACCACGTGTCGTCACTCATCTCGCCGATCCAGGCGAAATATGCCATCGCGCCATTGTTGAAGAGCACGTCAATGCCTCCAAACCGGTCGACGGCCGCGGCAACCAGGCGCTCGCACTCCACCTTCGCAGTCAGGTCTGCCGGATGAAGTGAGATCATGGTGCCGCCGGCCTCCTCGACAAGGCGGACCGTTTCATCCGCGCCCGCCGCGACGATGTCGCAGCCGACCACGTTGGCGCCCTCCGCCGAGAAGCGCAGTGCAGTGGCCCGGCCGATGCTTCCGCCTGAACCGGTGACAATGCAGGTCTTTCCGGCTAGTCGCTGGTGAAGGGAAATCATTTCAGAATGCTCCTGAAGCAAAATCGAACCTTAACCACTCGAAGCCAGCGGAAGCCAATCATGTTCCGATATGGAAAGAATGCCCTCGCGGAATGTGTCAAAGGGGGTACGCGACGCAGAGATACGGTACTCAGTCGCTCCGCGGCGTGCCGCTCCGAGGCTGGCAGACTGTACGGGATGGACTCGCGCCTATCGCGTTCGAATGCCAGCTGGCAATTTGGTAGCAGTTGGCGTTGATCCATACGATCCAATCGCCGCCGTCGGTCTTGAATTGATCGCCGGCGTGATGTTCGCGTGGCCACCACTCATCCAACGAGGTTGAAACCGATATCGCGCTGCTCGGAGGTTGATCCCTGCGGATTTCGAATGCCCGTACGGCACGATGCGCTTCCGCCGACCAGTTGACCGCTGAGCCATGACCATCCGGCGACGATGAGGCTCCCGACTGTAGTGATGAGTTGAGCACGGGCGGCGCGAGCGCAATCGCGATGTTGGTGCTCAAGCGCTGCGGGCGCGTGTTCTCGGCGCGCACTTTCGGAACTTTCATCGGTGGAAGGATCATCACTTCGATGGAATGTTCGGTCGATACGCCGATGCTCAGGGTTCGGGATGTCGCCACGAGCAGCGCGAGTATCGCGAGGTGCAGCGCCAGCACTGCGAAGAGGATAATAGTCCGCGACTTTCCCCAGACATTCGGGTCGTCCATTGCACTATCGACCCGGAATGGCGTGCAAGGTTCCTGATAAAACCTGTTATCCAGCTGGTGGGGTCGAGTCACTTCCGGCTGCCGGCGAGCGCCCGAATGATTTCGGCTTCACTGCAGACGCCGACGATCTTGCTCCCGTCCGACAGCAGCACGGGATGTCCGGTGGTCTGGCGCAATTGTATGATGGATTGCAGCGAAAAAGAGGCGGGCACGACGGCGAGGCCGGGCTGCAGGTCGACGAGGCCGGTATCGTCCTTCACGTGGCGCAACGTCTGCGCCACTCCATCGAGTTCGAGGTTGAGCGCTTCATCCGCACCGTTCATCGCCAATCGGTAGCGGCGCCGTTCGTCGAGCCATAACGTATCGCCTTCCCGCGCCATGTCCGCCCGCTCGCACATGATCATGCTGCCGGTGAGCACGTCCAGGGGATTCATGTGACGGACGAATTCCGCGACGTAATCGTCCGCCGGCGCGAGGACAATGTCCTCCGCAGTGCCGGTCTGAATGATTCGCCCGTTCTGAAGTATGGATATCCTATCCCCCAGCCGCAGCGCTTCATCCAGGTCGTGACTGACGAACAGGATGGTCTTTTTGACGCGCGCCTGCAGCGCCAGCAGCTCGTCCTGGAGCTTGCCGCGGATCAAGGGATCGAGCGCGGAAAACGGCTCGTCCATCAACAAGATGTCGGCTTCCGTCGCAAATGCTCGTGCGAGCCCTACGCGCTGCTGCATGCCGCCGGACAATTCGCTGACGTAGCGCTCGGCCCACTGCGACAGACCCACCAGTTCCAATTTTTCATCGACGATGGTCTTGCGCGTCGCCGGAGTTTCGCCGCGCAACTCGAGGCCGAAGCCGACGTTCTCGCGCACCGTGCGCCAGGGCAGCAGGCCGAATTGTTGAAACACCATGGCGACGCGCTCGCGTCGTACCCGGCGCATCTGCGCGGTGTCGCAAGTGGCAACATCGATGGACGAATCCCCGGCACGCACCAGGACGTGGCCGCGGGTAACCGGATTCAAGCCGTTGGCCGCCCGCAGCAGGGTGGACTTACCGGAGCCGGACAATCCCATCAGCACCGAAATCTCGCCGCGTGCCACGCTCAAGGAGGCGCCGGCCACGCCGACGATGACCCCGAATTTGCTCTGGATCTCGGTCCGGGTGCCGCCGGCATCGAGGGCCGCCAAGGCCTCGCGAATGGCCCTGCGGCCGTCGCGCCCCCGTTGTTGGGCAAAGAGAATATCGACGTCCTGAAATTCCACAGCTGCCGTCATGGTGTCGCTCCGGGTTCTTTGGGTCTGCTGATGCGGTCCAGGATGATGGCGAGAAGCACGATGGTGAACCCGGCCTCGAATCCCATTCCGACTTGCACCGAATTCAATGCGCGCACCACCGGCACACCGAGGCCGCCGGCACCCACCAACGCCGCGATCACGACCATGGAGAGACTCAGCATGATGCACTGCGTCACCCCGGCAATGATGGTGGTTGCAGCGCTCGGCAGCTCGATTTTCCATAGTAATTGCATGGGTGTAGCGCCGAAAGCTTCACCAGCTTCGATGAGCGGACGGGGCACCGAGGAGATCCCTAAGTGGGTCAATCGGATGGGCGCCGGGAGCGCGAAGATCACCGTCGAGATCAGTCCGGGCACGACGCCGAGACCGAACAACACCAACGTCGGAATCAGGTACACGAAGGTCGGCAGCGTTTGCATCAAATCCAGCACCGGGCGCAGGGCGGCGAAAAGCCGAGGTCGGTGGGCGGCGGCGATGCCGAGCGGTATGCCAATGGCCGCGGACGCCAGGGTGGCCACCATCACCAAGCTCAAAGTTTCGAGGGTTGCGATCCAGTAGCCCTGGTTGAGGATGAACAACAGCGCCAGCGCGACGAACGCCGTCAAGGTCCAAGACCGGCGCAGGGCATACGCCAACGCGGCGATTGCCACAATCAATGCCGGTGCCGGCAGCACACGAAGCGCCGCGGTGACGCCCTCCACCATGCCGCGAATCACGATGGAGATGCCGTCGAACAATAGGGTTCCATGCGTCTTGATCTTCTCGATGGCCACCGCAATGACGTCGCCCACGGGTATCTTGTGGCTGACGACCCATTGCTCGAAGCCGCCGGCGCGCGGCGGTGGTGCTGCGTGGGCGAGCGCCGCGTATGCGGGCTTTCCGTCGAATGTGAGGACCCCGTCCAGCCACGCTTTGGTGGTGGGGGGATTGGCTTTCAACCACTCGGCCGCCGCGACGTCGGGCTGTTCATGGCGATCCAAGATGGCTGCCATCATTTCACTCTCGCCGCGCAGCGTGAATTTGAGGTTGGTCAGCAAGCGGCCAATGTTCGGGCATTGGGCACTGTAACCCTGACGGGTCACGGTATAGATCGTTGCGCCGCCGAAGTTCGGGCCGAACACTTCATCGCCGCCGTTCAGGTACTTGAGGTCGAATCGCATGTTCATGGGATGCGGCTCCCATGCGAGGAACACGATGGGCTGCTTGTTGCGATAAGCCCGTTCGACCTGGGCGAGTTCACCTTGTTCGCTCGACTCGATCAGCTTGAAATCGCCCAGACCGAATTGGTCCTGCTTCAGCATTTTCAGAACCAGGCGGTTGCCGTCGTTGCCGGGTTCGATGCCGTAAATCGAATTGTCGAGTACCGCGGCAAATCCGTGGATATCCTTGAAATCCCGGAGCCCCGCGTCATAGGCGTACGCGGGTACGGCGAGGGTGTACTTGGCGCCCTTAAGATTCGCGTCGATCACGACCACCGAACCGTCGGCATCGTAGGGTTTGCGATCGGCCTCCTGGGCCGGCATCCAGTTGCCGAGAAATACGTCGATGTCCTTGTTCTGCATGGACGCAAACGTCACCGGAACCGACAGCACGATGATGGAGGGTTTATAGCCGATCGTGCGCAGCAGCTGGCCGACCAGGGCCGTGGTCGCCGTGACATCGGTCCACCCGACATCGGAGAAGCGAACATTTTGGCAGATCGCCGGTTCGCGCTTGGCCGGGGATTCGGCGGTAGGTTCAGCCGCGACGGCAGCGGTCGACGCGATCAGCGCGGCAGTCATTGGCGCGATCAGCGCGGCGGCGGCGATGATAACGGCAGCCAGGGATCGCTTGACCCCGCGGTTGCCGGGACGGCATGATTGAACCCGAAATTTTAAACTTGAATGATCGTTCAATAGAATCCCGTTGGCGCTCACCCATGCTTTCCTAGTAGATTGAAAATATACGTAATTTCTCCCAATTCCCCATCTTAAGTGCAGTCAGTCCGGGCGTCTAGCTAAGTCCGACGCATATTGGAAACCATGGCAAACGAAATTTTCGATTACGTCATCGTAGGCGCGGGCTCGGCGGGCTGCGTGCTTGCGGATCGCTTGAGCGCCGACGGCTCGCGGCGCGTGCTGGTGCTGGAATACGGCGGGTCCGACCGTTCCATTTTCATTCAGATGCCGTCGGCCCTGTCGATTCCGATGAACATGCCGAAGTACAACTGGTTCTATCACACCGAACCGGAACCGCACTTGGACGGAAGGCGCATGCATACGCCGCGGGGCAAGGTGCTTGGCGGATCGTCGTCGATCAACGGCTTGGTGTACGTCCGTGGCAATCCGCAGGATTTCGAGCGCTGGGCCGAGGAAGGTGCGGTGGGTTGGTCGTACCGCGACGTGCTGCCGTATTTCAAGCGCGCTGAGAATCGCGAGGAGGGCGGCGACCACTACCGCGGCAGTGGCGGCAAACTGCAGACGAAATATGGAAGCGTGAGCAATCCATTGCATGCCGCCTGGCTGGCGGCGGCAAGCGAGGCCGGTTATCCGCAGTCCGCGGACATCAACGGATTTCAGCAAGAGGGTTTCGGCCGGATGGACATGACGGTGGGCAGCGGCAAGCGCTGCAGTGCTGCCAACGCGTATCTCCGACCGGCCATGAACCGATCCAATCTCAAAGTGCTGACGCATGCGCTCGCCACCCGCATCGTTTTCGACGGCCGGCGCGCCCGCGCCCTCGAGTACCGGCTTGGGGACGCCGCACATCGGGTGGAAATCAACGCGGAACTGATACTCTCCGGTGGGCCGATTAATTCACCGCAGCTGTTGAAGCTGTCAGGCGTGGGACCCGCGGCCGAGCTGCGCGCCGTGGGAATCGACGTGGTGCATGATTTGCCGGGGGTGGGCGAGAACCTGCAGGATCATCTGGAATTCTATTTTCAGGTGGCGTGCAAGGAACCCATCACGCTGTATTCATCCATCAATCTATGGAGCCGTGCGCTGATCGGCGCGCGCTGGCTGCTGCGCAAGGACGGCCTGGGCGCCACCAATCACTTCGAGACCTGCGGTTTCATCCGCAGCCGCCCCGGCGTGGCCTTCCCTGACATCCAATATCATTTCCTGCCCATGGCGGTGGCTTACGACGGATCGACGTTGGCGCAGGAGCACGGCTTTCAAGCACACGTGGGACCCATGCGGTCGAAGAGCCGCGGCTGGGTCCGGTTGGCGTCGGGCAGTGCGCTCGACAAACCGCGCATCTTGTTCAACTATTTGAGCCACCCCGACGATTGGACCGAGATGCGCGCCTGCGTGCGGTTGACGCGGGAGATCTTTGCGCAGCACGCCTTCGATCGCTACAGAGGCCGCGAAATTCAACCGGGCGCCGACGTGCAAACCGACGAGCAGATCGACGCCTTCATCCGCGCGAAGGTCGAGAGCGCCTTCCATCCATCCTGCACATGCAAAATGGGCGCAAGCTCGGATCCCCTCGCGGTCGTCGATCCGCAGACGCGGGTGTACGGTCTCGAGGGGCTGCGCGTGGTTGATTCCTCCATCATGCCCTCCGTCACCACGGGGAACTTGAACGCGCCCACCATCATGCTCGCGGAAAAGGCGGCGGATCACATTCTGGGACGAGGACTGCTGGCGCCCGACGACGCGCCGTACTATGCAGCCGCCGACTGGCAGCGCGCGCAGCGCTAAGGCTGGGGCGACGGAGCGCTGCTTGGCGGAGGGGCGAAGGCCGGCTTCAAGAACTCGAGCAGCGCGCGCCGTCCATCTTCGAACAGCTTGAAGGGCGTATCGAACGGTTCCTGCGGCATGCGCAAGGTCAGATCCTCGCTGGTGGCGATGAAATGCAAGGTCTCCGCATTGACCTTGTAGCCCCGGGGAACCACATCGTCTCGCTTCGGCATGTGCAGCTCGCGGCGCTGCGCAAAGTTGACGGGCAGTTTATCGAGCGACTTGAAGTCGAAGACCCGTCCGTCGGCAACAATGCGCAGTGCGCCAGTGGCGGGGTCGGGCGGCGGCAGCATGCGCCGGTCCACGGTCGACCACCGGTAGACCAATAAGTAGTCGCTGTAGTCGCCGGAGATGTCGATCTCCACCGCCACCACGGTTGCATAGTCGCGCGCATGTGCGGCAAGGTCCGAGCGCTCGCGTGCGAACACGATCGGTGTGGCGACCACCAGCAGCGTGCTGGCGTCCGACTCATCGAAGATCTCCTGCGACGCCGCCGGCGGCCGGCTCGCGCACGACGCCAACGCGGCCAGAACCATGAGCAGCACCGCACGAATCTTCATAGAGGTCTAGAAGCGTATCCGATATGCCGCCGAGAGATACAGTGAACGTTGGTCCACCTGGGTCGTCACCGGCTGCCCGGTCACTGTCTGCTGCTGCTGCAAGGCTCGCTGGTTCTGCACCTGGTAGCCCGCGGTGAGTTCGAAGATGGATCTGCGGCCGGTCCAGTCGCCGCGCACCTGCGGCAGGTACAGCATTTGTCTACTGTGCTGCTGCGTATCGTTCAAGCGCTCGACGCTCAGGCGCGGCCCCAGGCGCCAGTTGCCGCTCACCACGAAGCGCGCGTCCCATGACACGGTCTCGCTGGTGGATATCGGCGAGTTGTCGTAGCGCACGCTGAAGATGTGCAGATCGCTGGCCTGCAGCAGGCTCGAACCCGCCATCTGCAGCGAGGCGTTCTTGTCGAGTCCGGTGGACGGAGTGGCGGCGACGGCGCAGCACAGCGGATTAGTCGGATCTATCGGATGCAGCGAGGGTACTGCCGGCGAGGCGGGCGTGCCGCTCAAGCGCAGCGCCGAGATGTCCGCGAAGAACTGCCAACGCTCGCCGAGCGGGCGGCTGGCCGATAGCACCACCGTGTCGCTGGTCGCGGTTCGAGCCAACGCAAGCTGTCTGATGATCGATGGTGGGAGCTGTTGCTCGAGCGCAGGCAGATCCGTGACGGTCTGGCCGATGATCGCATTGCTCAACTGCAGCTGCGGGCTGCGCCGATGGTCCGCATCGAAGCCCAGCACCCAGGACGCCCCCACCTTGGCGTTTCCGATGAGGGTTACCGAATTCAATTGCTTGAATGCGATGTCGTAGTCGGCGAGCAGCACGGCGGTGCGTCCCGCCACCGAGTAGCGGGTTTGAAATCCGATCGAACGACGTTCGGTGTCGCTGCCGTTGATTTGGTCGAAAAAGTAGCCATCGAAGATCCAGGCGTGATTGAACGGATCCAACTCCGCGGTGATCGTCCCGAATTTCTGATTGCTGGAAACCCCCGAATAGCTGGTGTAGGCGGGCAGGCCGGCCGCACCGCTCACCGACCATTTGGAGCTGACTTGATACCCGACATAGAGCCCGTCGAACAGTCCGACGATCCCCTGGCTCGCCAGCGATTGTCGGCCGACCCGGGCTGTGACCCCGAAAACACGGTCGGTGAGTTCGCCGTAGGCGGTCGTGACCCGATCCTGGCTGCCGCCGTTGGTGGTCAGGATGTTCTGGGTGTAGCCCCCGTTGAATCTGGCGGTGAAGTCGTAGCGCTCCCCGCGGTCGCGCAGCAGGAGGTCGCCGTACACCAGGGCGGCATTCACCGAATTCGTGGTGGTGGTGGTGCCGTTGGACACGACCTGATCCTTGCCGTATTGGTAGGTCACCGCCGCGCTGCCCGCCATGGTCCAGCGGTTGCCGGTGGCCGCGCCGAAATCACCGGTGGATTTCGCTTCGAGCGACGCCGCGGCCAGCGTCTGCAAGCGGCCGCGGATGCGGGCCGCCGCGGGGCCATTGGGCGCGCGGAGCTGTCCAGGCGCTCGTTTTCAACGCCAATCACGTCTGCACGACGCATGCACTCGGCGGCGGGGGATCGAGCGACTTTGTGATCTCGGCACCCGTAGGAGCACAGACCGCTGCTCGCGTCCGTAACCTGCCGGGCGATACTCACTGTGAGCAAAGCGCTGCACCGGTCGATGGATGAGTTCTTCGTCATCCGTGACTTTTCCCAGCCAGCGAAACGCTAGGCACATGGCAATCACACTCGTCACCACGGCCGGCCGGATTGATGTGGTGCCGCCTGTCAATGCCTCTACTCGGGCGTGACGACGACCAACGGCACATCGTTACCACCTTGTTGGAAGAGAGCGAGATGACGGTCATCCAGTGCGAAAGCGCGGAGGCGACGAACTTGTGATGAACAAGATTGGCGGCTCGCTTGCTTTGCTTTTCACCGACTTAAACCTAGGCGGGCGGACCGGAATCGACCTCGTGAACACCGTCAAGAAGCGGCACCCGAGCCTCGCGGTCATTCTCACTTCAGGCCACGGCTACTCCGATCTTCCAGCAGATACGGTGTTCATGCCTAAGCCGTGGAATGCGCTGGATGTCTTAATTCAGGCACAGCGTGCGCTCGAGAACGGCAATCCTTGAGCCGACGGGCGCTTGATCCTGTCGCACGCTCTGCAATTCCTTCACGGCGATCTGCACCGCATTCGGATGATAGGGTAGAGCGCACGACCCGTCGTCCACGACCGCCAACAGAGGAGGCGCCTATGGTCGCTATAAATCTATCACCCACTTCGCGAAAGCGGGGACCCAGGGGTCGCGAGCTCCGCCGCTTGTTGCTCTGGATTCCCGCGTGCGCGGGAATGAGCGGAACATGCCGTGGTGCCCCGCTTCCGAATTTCGCAATACACCACAGAATCCTCTGACACGAACTTCCGATTCCAGTGCTGCTTATCGATTCGAAGTTCCTGAACGAGCATGCTGCTGGTGATGCAGGAGCATCAAATCGGCGGCACGAGCGAGTTTTCACGCGGGCCGATGCGGGAACGATTGTTCCGAGATCGCCGTTGTGGCTTTCAGGCGGGATGAGGCGCAAGGCCTGCGGGCCGCCACGGGTGTAGAACATGCAGTACTGGTGGATACGCAGAGCCGTCGTCTCAATGGCGACCCTCCTCCTGATCCAGGCCGCGGCGCCGGCCGCGCAGCTCGATGCGGATTCCATCAACAATGCCGAGTGGCGTGCTTCGGCAAAGGAGGAGGATGCCGTGCTGGTGAAAGCGCAGGTCCTGCTCGATCGCGCGCACTTCTCGCCGGGAGAGTTCGACGGGCGCGCGGGCGACAATTACGCGAAAGCACTGGCCGGCTTTGCGCAGGAGAGGGGCCTCGGAGCCCGGCGTGAGCTTTCTGAGGATGTCTGGCGCGCACTGTCGGCGATGTCGACCGACCCGGTCATCGTCGCATACACGATATCGGATGACGATGTCGCGGGTCCTTTCCTCGATAAGGTGCCCAAGAAACTGGATGAAATGAGGGGCTTTTC
>Ga0137412_10005092_pt1 | contig 10502 bp, 8 predicted proteins | sample CZODoug2_1_16fun_FD_122160 | JGI IMG/M metagenome (GOLD analysis project Ga0137412, IMG submission 122160) | Vadose zone soil fungal communities from Angelo Coast Range Reserve, California, USA - CZODoug2_1_16fungal (Hybrid Assembly) | ecosystem: Environmental > Terrestrial > Soil > Vadose zone... | reverse complement strand
CTCGGTAGCTCAGTGGATAGAGCGAGTGCCTCCTAAGCGCTAGGTCGCAGGTTCGATTCCTGCCCGGGGCACTTTTGACGTCCTCCCGCGCCGTAAAAAGGGCGGGGATCGCGCCGCGCGCACTACCTCTTTCTCGCCAGATGACTGATGTCCATGACGGTCGCGACTTCGGCGCGACGACGGTATATGTTCACGGCCGCCAGACCGCTGATATCGTCGGGAATTGACCCCGTTTCTGCGCGCGAAAGACCTGAGCGCTTTGAGAAAAATCCTACGCGCAGTGTTCTCTTCGGCCTCCAGACCGTAGCCCAAAATAGGTCTAGCATGCATTTCAGTGAGTAGTTCAGAAGTCATGCTAGGTCTTGTCGCGATCGGCTCGGGATTGACTGTGGTCTATCTTGTCGTCGAATTCGTGTGGTGGTCGCCAACGACCAACGATCGCCGACATACAACCTCATTAGGCCTTCGAAAACTCTACAAGAAATTGCGCGCTTCCGGCGCGAAGCAGCTTGACGAACGCGGCCTTACCTCGAATGAGCAAGAAGGAGCGAGCGTCGCCTCTCTTAAAACAGATCTTAAAACTGATCTAGTGACTCCCTTGGCCATCCGTGCCGACAATCGGTTCGAAGAAACGGCGTCAAGCGCTGCGCGCAGTTCTCTTACGTCGGTCCATCAAAACTCACGCCGCGATGTGGGCACCCCGCAGGCCACCGGACTTTCCAGCCGCTAGACAAGGCTGACCAACGATCCTAGGCTTCGCCCACGGTCTGCGTCTGCGATCACGCAGCATCATTTCGCAACGAAATGCGGAATGATTCCCGGCACCAGGTACTGCTGCACGATCACGATGACCACCAAAATCAGCGTCAGAATGATGCTGTGGATGAAAGTACGCGCCAGCACCGCGCCTTCCTGGCCCTTCAAGTTGGTGACCGACACACCGGTCGCGATGTTTTGCGGAGAAATCATTTTGCCGAGAACGCCGCCGGATGAGTTGGTCGCTGCGAACAATAACGGATTGAGGTTCAATTGCCGCGCTGCCACTACTTGCAAATTTCCAAAAAGCGCATTGCCGGAAGTGTCGCTGCCCGATAGAAATACCGCGATCCAACCGAGGAAGGGTGAAAACAACACGAACCATTTTCCGGTCGAGGCCACGGCGAGACCGATCGAATACGCGAGCCCTGAGTAGTTCATGACGTATGCCAGCGCGACGATGAACATAACTGTGACAACGGCCTGCCAGATCTGGCGAATGGTGCGGACAGCGCATTGCGCGAGTTCTGCGACCGATATCCTGACCAGCAGCGCAACGATGAGCGCGGCAACGAGAATGGCCGTGCCCGTGGCCAGTGGCTGAAATGACCACACCGCCGCGTAAGGCTTATCTTTATAGAGCGTGATCGACACCATCTTGTCCAATCCCGGCCAGGGAATGGCGTGTTGCCCCATGGGCGCGATCTTGAACGAAGTCCACAGAATGACGACTGCCGTCACGACCAGCCAGGGCATCCATCCCTGCCACGCGGGCACGTTTCTGAAAGCCGGGTTCGGCACCTCAGAGGATTTGTGGTCGATTGCGAAAGCCGGATCCGGCGCCGGACGCCAAACCTGCAGGAACAACAATGTAACGGCCAACGACACCAGTGCAGCCAGGACGTCGGTCAATGTGTAGTCGATATAGTTCGATACGGCGAATTGCGCCAGTGCGAAACTTACGCCTGCAACCGCCAAGACCGGCCACAAAGCGCGGATTGAACGCCAACCGCCGTAAAGCGCCATCACATAGAACGGCAGAATCGTCGCCATGATGGGAAGCTGCCGACCGATCATTTGACCTAACTCATGCGCGGGAAGTCCGGTAACAGCGCCCAGCACCGTGACCGGCGTACCGAGCGCGCCGAATGCGACGGGCGTGGTGTTGAAGATCAAGACGAACACGATGGCCTCGAGCGCCGGGAAGCCGCACATGATGAGGAGCGATGAAGTAATGGCGACCGGCGTGCCGAAGCCAGCGATCCCTTCGAGCAGCGCGCCGAAGCAAAATGCGATGACGATGAGCACGATGCGCCGGTCGTTGGGCAAATGCTTGATGATCCATGCGCGGAACGCGTCGAAACGGCCGGAACAAACGGCGATGTTATAAACGAACAGCGCCGTGATGACGATCCACATCACCGGCCAAAGCGCAAATACAGCGCCGTTGGAGGCCGCGGCGAAGGCGATTTGCGCGGGCAAGCCCCATACCGCGATTGCGATAATCAGGCCAACAATGAGGCCCGCCAGAGCCGCCTGCCAGGCCGGACGCCTGAGTATGCCGAGAAGGACGAGGACCGTTGCGATGGGTAGTATCGCCACAAAGAAAGACAACGTGAGACTGTCGCCGACCGGTGTCAATAATTGATGGAACATCAACTTCCCCTATTGCGGTTTGTTTGCCACCGCTTTCACTTGCGCGGAATCCTACTCTTTTAGCGGCAATTTCGTAACAGGGCAAGCACCATCGCGCAAGCACGATCGCGCGGACGGCGTATGTGACCGCTGGGCAGACGGTTCAGACTCCCGGGTGCATAATGTTGCCGGTGAGCAGTTCAGTGCGAGCCGAGTCCCCAGCGGACACTTCCCGAGAGCAGCGCCAGCGCGATGTCGTTGCAGCGCTCAGCCGGGTGCTGCCGCGCGAAACGATCTTGTTTCGCCATGAAGACACGGTGGCCTTCGAGTGCGACGCGCTCACCGCCTACCGCACCTCGCCCCTGGTGGTCGTGCTGCCGCACACGGAAGCTCAAGTCGCTGCGGTTCTCAAGATCTGTCATAACCTGGGCGTACCCATCGTGGCACGGGGTGCCGGCACGGGTTTGTCCGGCGGGGCTACGCCGCACCATGGCGGCGTTATCTTGTCGCTGGCGAAATTCAACAAAATCTTGAACATCGATGCGGCTTCATGCACCGCAATCGTGCAGTGCGGAGTTCGCAATCTGGCGATCAGCGAGGCTGCGGCCGCGTATGGCCTGTACTACGCACCCGACCCCAGCAGCCAAATAGCCTGCACCATCGGCGGAAACGTGGCGGAAAACTCCGGCGGCGTACATTGTCTGAAATACGGACTGACGCTGCACAATGTGCTGCGTGTTCGCGGATTCATGGTGGACGGTGAACCGGTTGAGTTCGGTTCGCAAGCCCTGGACGCGGCAGGCCTCGATCTGTTGTCGATCATCGTCGGCAGCGAGGGCATGCTGGCCGTGACCACCGAAGTCACGGTGAAATTGATCCCGAAGCCGCTGTTGGCCCGCTGCATCATGGCGAGCTTCAACGACATCGAATCGGCCGGCGCGGCGGTGGCCAGCGTGATCGCTCACGGCATCATCCCCGCAGGCCTGGAAATGATGGACCGAGCGATGACCGCCGCGGTGGATGCGTTCGTGCACGCCGACTATGACCTGGAAGCAGCCGCGATTCTATTGTGCGAGAGCGATGGCACTCCCGAAGAAGTCGAGGAAGAAATTACGCATATGGAGGAGGTCCTCAAGGCTGCGGGGGCATCCCGATGCGAGGTGAGCCGCGACGAGGCGCAGCGTCTGAAATTCTGGAGCGGCCGCAAGAACGCCTTTCCCGCATCGGGCGGCATCAGCCCGGATTATATGTGTATGGATTCCACCATCCCCCGCAAGCGCCTGGCGGAGATGTTGCGCGCAATTCAGCAAATGGAAGTCAAGTACGATTTGCGCTGCGTGAATGTCTTCCATGCCGGCGACGGCAATCTGCACCCGCTGATTTTATTTGATGCCGCAAACGCGGATGAAATGCGCCGCTGCGAACTGTTTGGCGCCGATATCTTGGAGACCAGCGTGCGGCTGGGCGGGACAGTCACCGGCGAACATGGTGTGGGCGTCGAAAAACTGAACTCCATGTGCGTTCAGTTCTCGCCGGCTGAGCATGCGCAGTTTCTCGGAGTGAAGCGAGCCTTCGATCCGCTGGAGTTGCTGAATCCGGGGAAGGTAATCCCGACCCTGCATCGCTGCGCAGAATACGGGAAAATGCATGTTCGCCGCGGCATGCTGCCCTTCCCGGAGCTGCCAAGATTCTAATGAGTGCGCAGGATCCAGTGCTGGCGCGCCTCGTTGACCGGGTGGATGGCGCGCGCGAGCTTCAGGCGCCGCTGGAAATTCGCGGCGGCGGCACCAAGCGCTTCTTGGGCGGATTGCCGGTAGGCGAGCCCCTGGATATGACGGCACTCGCGGGTATCACGAGTTACGAGCCCACCGAATTGGTCGTGACCGCGAGGGCAGGGACCCGCCTGAGCGATTTGGAATCTGCGCTCGAGGAGCGGGGTCAATGCCTGCCGTTCGAGCCGCCGCGCTTTGCCGCGGGCGGGACCTTGGGCGGAATGGTCGCGTCCGGTCTGTCGGGCCCGGCGCGCGCCAGCGTAGGATCAGTGCGCGATCATGTTCTGGGTGTGACCTTGCTCAATGGCCGCGGCGAAGTTCTCACCTTCGGCGGGCAGGTCACGAAGAATGTGGCCGGATATGATGTGTCGCGCCTGATGGTGGGCTCCTTCGGCGTCTTGGGCATCCTGTGCGAGGTGTCGCTCAAGGTGTTGCCGGTCAGCATCGCGAGCGCGACGCTGCGCTTCGATTGGGACGAGACCCGCGCGCTGGAACAACTTGTGTCTTGGGCCGCGCAGCCATTGCCCATCAGCGCCAGTGCGTGGCACGCGGGTCGATTGCATCTGCGCCTGGCCGGCGCGCGCGCCGCCGTGGATGCAGCCTGCGCGAGGCTGGGCGGTGAACGAGTGGACCCAGCGCAGGCGAAGGACTGGTGGACCCGAGTCCGGGATCAGAGCGATGAATTCTTTGTCCTCGACGATGCACGCTTGGCGCGCGGCGAGTCATTGTGGCGGCTGTCCGTGCCCGCGATCACCGGTGCGCTGGCGCTTCCGGGCCGGCAGTTCATCGAATGGCATGGCGCACAACGCTGGTGGAAAACCATGGCGCCCGCGGCTCAGGTTCAGGGCGCAGCCGCTCGTGCGGGCGGCCATGCCACGCTGATTCGGGGCGCCGATAAGTCCCAAGGCGCTTTCGCGCCATTGAGCGAGGTGCTCATGCGTGTTCATCAGCAACTCAAGCAGGCCTTCGATCCTGCGCGCATATTCAATCCTGGACGCCTGTACGCGGGTCTTTGACGAGTGCAAACGCATCTCAGTGCAGAGTTCAGCGATACGGCCGAGGGCAAAGAAGCGGCTGCTATTCTACGAAAATGCGTGCATTGCGGTTTCTGCAATGCCACCTGTCCGACCTACCAATTGCTCGGCGATGAACTCGACGGTCCGCGCGGGCGCATCTATCTCATCAAGCAGGTGCTCGAAGGCGCAGAGGTCACACGCAGCACGCAACTGCACTTGGATCGTTGCCTGACGTGCCTCAATTGCCAGACGACGTGCCCGAGCGGCGTTGAGTATGGCCACTTGGTTGATATCGGGCGAAAGCTGGTGGAGGAGCGCGTGGCGCGGCCCGCGGCCGACAAGGCTGTCCGCTGGTCGCTGAAGCAAGGATTGACCTCGCGACTGTTCGGCCCGGCCTTGAAGCTGGGCCAAGCACTGCGGCCGCTGCTGCCGAAAATTCTCAAGGACAAGGTCCCACTGCCACGGCGCGCGCGCGAAGCGGGGCAGCAGGCTGCCGAGCCGCCGACCATGCGCGCGCACGCCCGCAAAGTGTTGATGCTGGGCGGCTGCGTGCAGCCTTCAATGATGCCCAATATTGACCGCGCGGCAGCGCGTGTGCTCGACATCGCGGGCATGCAAACGCTGTACGCTGCGGGCGCAGGGTGCTGTGGCGCGTTGCGCAGCCACTTGAGCGACCATCAAGCCGGCCTCGCCGACATGCGCCGCAATATCGATGCCTGGATTCCGCTGCTGGCCGCGGGCGACGTCGAGGCCATCATTTCCTCGGCCAGTGCCTGCGCTCTGTCGATCAAGGAATATGGCCACGCACTGGCGGGTGATGCGGCGTACGCCGCCAAGGCCGCTCGCATCAGCGCGCTGGCGCGAGACTTGAGCGAACTGCTGCCGCAAGTCGTGCCGGCGCTGAAGGCGAGGCTGCGCGGAGGCGCCGTCAAACGGGCTGTTTTTCATGCGCCGTGCACGTTGCAGCATGGCCAGCGGCTGCGCGGCGGTGTGGAAGCGCATTTGCGGGCGCTCGGACTCGACGTGGCGGCCGCCGGCGAGGAGGCCCATCTATGCTGCGGCTCCGCGGGCACGTATTCGATCTTGCAGCCGCAGATCGCGGCGCAATTGCGCGATCGAAAGCTGGGCAATCTTGCCAAGACCGCACCGGAGATTATTTTATCCGCCAACATCGGCTGCATTCAGCACCTGCAATCGGGCACGACGACCAAGGTCATGCATTGGATCGAGTGGTTGGATGAGGCCGTGGCTTAAGTGGACGCCACTTCGAAGGCGCTGCTGGAAGCGCAGATCAAAGCTGAGGCTTTGTTCCAGGAGGTCGTCGACGCCGGATTGGTCAGCGCGGGCAAGCTTGAATCCGATCTGACGGACGAGATTCACGGGCTGGCGCAGTCGCGCTTTGGATTGCGCCGCCACTGGCACAAAAGGCTCGCGCGCTCAGGGCCTAACACGCTGCTGACCTACCACGACGAAAGCGCCGATCGACGCATCACCGCCGACGACATTGTGTACTTGGATTTCGGGCCGGTGTTTGAGGAATGGGAGGCGGATTTTGGCCGCACCTATGTCGTGGGAGACGATCCGATCAAGCATCGCCTGGTCGGCGATCTTGCGGAGGCATTTCAGCGCGGTAAGGAATTCTACCGCCGCTCGCCGGACTTGACGGCGGGGCAACTGTACGACTACGCCGCCGGTCTTGCGGCGGACTACGGATGGGAATTCGGCAACCTCACCGCAGGGCATCTGATCGGTCTTTTCCCGCATGAACGCCGGCCGGCGGACCCTGATCATCTCCGAATTCGTCACGGCAATTCGATTCCATTGCGCGAGCCGGATGAGACCGGCAACCCGCGCCACTGGATCCTGGAAATCCACTTCATCGATCGCGCGCGCGAAATCGGCGGCTTCTACGAAGAACTATTGACCGTGGACGTGCGCGACGCGGACCCTCATTTGGCCGGGTGATTCAATGCCCACACATAGGCGGAAACCGCCATCACCTGATCGCTGCTGAGCTGCGCACCGCCCATCGCCGGCATCGGCGCGCGATACTGCTTCGGCTGCGCAACGCCGCCTGCAATGGTCGCTGCGATTCCGCCATAACTGCCATTGCTCCACAGCCATTTGTTGGCCGTCAGATCCGGACCCAAGGTCGTGCCCTTCGCGTCCGCGCCGTGGCATCCGGTGCAGGTCGCGCCGCCGTCCAACCCGTGATAAACGCGATTGCCCCGAGCCACCATCGCCGGCGTAGAACCCGGCGGAGCATTGAGGCCGGCAGTATCGGCGCCTGCATCGGGGTGCGTGCCCTCCGGCGGCTGCGCGCGCGCGGCGGCTATCGGCCCCGGGGATTCGGTCAGACCAGGGCAGGGCACCGGTTTCGGGTCCGGGGCTCCTGTGCCGCCGCGGTAAACGATGCGATAAATGCGCCCTGACACGTCGTCCGCGACATAGAGCGCGCCGTCGGGTCCAACCGCAAGACCGGTCGGGCGATGCGCGGCCTTGCCGGGCGACTTATCGGCGCCGGCAAAACCATCCGCAAAGATTTCGCATTGGCCCGATGCCTTCTCGCCGGAGAGCCCCTGAAACACGACGTTGTAGCCGCCTTGCGCGTAGGGGGCGCGATTCCACGATCCATGGAAGGCAATGAACAGGCCGTTGCGATAGCGAGCCGGGAATTGCTGCCGGTCATACAGGACCATGTCGTTGGGCGCCCAGTGCGCCGGGAAAACCGCCGCGGGAGCGCCTTTTTGGGCGCAGAGCCCCGCAGTCTTTCCATCGCCGCCGTATTCGGGCGCGAGCACGAGCCCTGGTTGGAAGGGGTCGTAGTAGCACATCGGCCAACCGTAGTCGCCGCCCTTTTTCAACAGCAGCACCTCTTCGGAGGGCAACGTCGCTTCCTGATCGGCATCCTTGATCACGTCCGGCCAGTTCGTGTGCAGCTGGTCACGGCCGTGCTGAGTGACGAATATATGGTGACCGATCGTATCGACGCCAAAACCTTCCGCATTGCGTATGCCGGTCGCGTACCGTCCGGCGGGCGAAAATGCTTGGTCGGTTTTCTTCGCGTCATAGCGCCAGATGCCGCCGCGCGTCTCGAGTTCGGTGCAGGGATTGATGCCCGGTGATTTGAGGGTGCGATTTTTTTCCTGGCAGGAATTGGTCGCGCTGGCGACATCGATATACAAATCGCCGTTCGTGTCGATCGCAAAAGGATGCATGGGGTGATCGCCGCCCAACGGTAACCCGCGCACCACGACTTGTGATTTGGCATCGGGGAGGACGGAGCCCTTGCTCAGCGGATATTTCAAGATTTTGTCATTGAGTTCCGCATACAGCCAGCCCTTGTAGATGCCGATGCCGGTGCCGCCGGCGCCGCCGCTCTGCACGGTCTCTCCGAAACGCTCATTGACGTCCGCCTTGCCGGCGCCCTGGCTGTCTTTGAGCGCTACCAGGAATCCGCCGGCATGCGGAGTATCGTTGCCGAAATATCGCCCCGACCAGGTATTGACGTAGATCACCCCGGCTTCAGAGACGACGAGATGCCTGGCATGACCGATTCCATCCGCAAGGACGGTGGCACAAAAACCTGCGGGCAGCGTGAGCCCGCTATCATCCTTGAGACAGGCTGCGGCGTCGGCGGCGAAGGCGTAATCAGGTGCCGCGAAGACGATCGCACAGCTCGCAACCAGAGCTGCTGCGCCTGAAAACAAACCATACCGACTTTGATTCATGCCCATCTGATTGTCCTCAAGCTCATGGCGACGCTGAATCGAAGTGTATTCGTGCTCTGCTTGGGAGGCAACGGAAGGGTGGCGTTCTCGCCGCGGGGCGCGTAGCGTTGCGGCCTCGAGCCAAAGGAGTTTCGATGTGCTTGGTTTTAATCGCGTGGCGCGGCGACGCGGAATATCCCTGTGTGATTGCAGCCAACCGCGATGAGATGCATTCGCGCCCGACGGCCCCCGCGCAATGGTGGCGATCGAATCCCCCTGTCCTCGCGGGCCAAGATCTCATGGCGGGCGGCACCTGGTTAGGCATCACCCGCGCCGGGCGCTTTGCCGCGCTCACCAACTACCGCGACCCCGAACAACGGCGCGAGGGCACGCCGAGCAGGGGCACGCTGGTCACCTCGATTTTGATGTCCAAGGACACCACGCAGCAGGGTCTCGATTATCTTCGAGACGTGGGCGCGAGCTATAACGGATTCAATTTGATCTTCTCCGATGGCGAGCGGCTCGCCGTCTACGAAAGCGTGCTGGGCGCCGGACGAGAACTCGGGCCCGGCATCTACGGGCTGTCCAATCATTTGCTGGATACACCCTGGCCGAAGGTACAGACTGCCAAGTCGCGACTGTCGACGGCGCTGTCGAATGTGCACAACACCGACGCGGCTCTCGCGCTGTTGCGCGATGATGAACCCGCGCCCGATGATCAGCTGCCGCGCACCGGCGTGGGGTTACCGTGGGAGCGCCTGCTGTCGAGTGCCTTTGTGCGCGCGCCGGATTATGGTACGCGCTGCTCGACGCTGGTGCGCATCGATCGGCGCCGCCACGCATGCTTTGATGAGTGGACCTGGGATTCGACGGGCGCGCAGATCGGCGTGGTCGGCTTTCAGTTCGAGCTGGAGTGAAGTTTCATCGGATGAGCCGGTCTCTGTGTCAAAATAAGGCATGGAATCCGCAGCCCCGCCTGCTCGCGACCCGCCGGCGACTCCGCTTCGCGATCGCGCGTTGGGAATCATTGCGACCGCGACATTGCTGGCGCTGTTGTACTTTGCGCGCGACGTGCTGGTCCCGATCACGCTGGCCTTTATTCTCAGTCTGTTGATCGCACCGCTGGTACGCGCTTTGCGGCGCCTCAAGTTGGGGCAAACGCTGTCCGTACTGGCGGCGGTGCTGGTGTTGGCGCTGGCATTCGGCGCGATTGCGGCTGTCATCGGCTCGCAAATTGTGCGCATGGCGGACAGCCTGCCGACCTACAAGAGAACTCTCGAGGACAAGCTGGAGACGTTGAACGACATCACCGTGAGACGCATGAACGCGCTCACGGCGCAGGCAGACAAAGCGCTCAACCGGAATACCGAAGAAGCCTCGCCGCCATCGACCCTGCAGTCCGACTCCGCAGGATCCAAGAGGCCCATTCCCGTGGAGTTGCACGAAGCACCCGCGAATCCGTGGCAGGTGATCCAAAGGGTTTTGGGATCGGTATGGGTGCCGATCGAAACCGCAGGCATTGTGCTGGTGGTGCTGGTGTTTGTTCTGCTCGAACAAGAGGCACTGCGTGATCGGTTCATACGCATCGCCGGCGCCACGGACATTCGACTGAC
>Ga0137412_10005090_pt1 | contig 10504 bp, 6 predicted proteins | sample CZODoug2_1_16fun_FD_122160 | JGI IMG/M metagenome (GOLD analysis project Ga0137412, IMG submission 122160) | Vadose zone soil fungal communities from Angelo Coast Range Reserve, California, USA - CZODoug2_1_16fungal (Hybrid Assembly) | ecosystem: Environmental > Terrestrial > Soil > Vadose zone... | reverse complement strand
GCACGGCCAGTTCCGGAGCCTGCTCGCAGGTGCTCTATCTCCACCTGCCGTGCGCACTCTTGAGAGTGATATACGCAGCTTATCGATAGAGCTGATCGAGGGCCTTGCCCCGCGGGGCGAGCGCGATTTTATCGGCGATTTCGCGCGACATATGCCCATCGCGATCTTCATGGGGCTCTATCTTCGCTTCTGGCGGCCAGGCAAGGTGCTGGAAATCTCCGTCATCGGGTTCATCCTGGTGGCGGGGGCGAACCTGTGGCTCTTGCCGTGGCTGGTGCACCACGTGCCGGGATTCGCGCTGATGCGGATCCCGGGGCGCTACAAGCTGCTGGCGGCGTTCTCGCAAGCGTCGATGATTCATATCCAGCACGGCGAGACGGCACGTGTGGACATGGCGCGCTTCAACGACGCGTTCATGATGCACACTTCGACGTCACCGCAATACGGCATCATCGCATCTTGCGATGTCGCAGCGGCGATGATGGAGCAGCCGGCGGGGCGGGCGCTGGTGCAGGAAACCATCGACGAAGCGCTCGCCTTCCGGCGAGCGATGACCGCCGTCAAAGGCGAGCAGAACGACTCCTGGTGGTTCGATGTATGGCAACCGGATGAGGTAGCGGAGCATCCGGTTGCCATCACCTCACAGTGGGTGCTGAAGCCTGGCGACGAGTGGCATGGGTTTGAGGAGCTTGCCGAAAACCACGTTCTTGTCGACCCGATCAAGGTCACGATCCTGACGCCAGGCCTGTCCGCGAACGGTAGCATGGATGACCACGGCATTCCCGCCGCCGTCGTGACGAAATTCCTGTCAGCCCGCCGGATCGAGATCGAGAAGACCGGCCTCTACTCCTTCCTCGTCCTGTTCTCGATGGGTATCACCAGAGGGAAATGGAGCACTCTGGTCACCGAGCTCATCAATTTCAAAAATCTGTACGACACCAACACGCCGCTAACGCGCGTCTTGCCAGCGTTGATCGATGCGCATCCCGACGCTTACGCCACGATGGGCCTCAAGGAGCTTTGCCATCGGATGCACCGCGCCTACCGCGAGGATGACCTGCCAAGAGCGCAAAGCGATATGTACACCGCCCTGCCGGAAATGGCGATGCGGCCGGCGGATGCGTATGAATGTCTTGTCCGCGGCCAGGTGGAGAGCGTCGAGATCGACCATCTCTCAGGCCGCACTTTGGCCGTTATGGTGGTGCCCTACCCCCCAGGCATACCGCTGATCATGCCAGGAGAGCGCATCACGCCCGCCACCAAAGCGATACATGACTATCTTCTATACGCCCGTGACTTTGACCGACGATTTCCAGGATTTGAAACCGATATCCACGGACTCCGGTTCGAGCCGACCCCTGCCGGTAAACGCTATCTGGTCGACTGCGTCAAACAGGGGAGCGAAGGATGATCCCGCGCGACGTCAAAGCCCCGACAATTCCGATCCCGTTCCACAAGTTTCTCAAGGTCGTCGCGATCGTCGATGAGCAGGATTCGCAGACCAAGCAGCTGCTTGAGCATATCGTTGCACAGAACTTTGAAATCGAGGTCAGCGCGAGCTTCGACCGCGATGTGTCGGAGGATGCGGCTGTCGGCGCCTACATTGCGATGATCGATGGCGACAGGCTCGACAAGGCGCGGAACATCGCACGCGCGGTTCGGGCCAACGGGTTCCAGACACCGCTTTGGGGACTGGCTAATGCACACAGCATCTCCGACCTCGCCGTCCTTGGGCTTACCGGCGAGGTCGATGGATATATTTATCTTGGCCAGCAGACCCCCGCCTTCTACGCCAAGCAGGTCGTAGCAAGCATCGTGAAATACGGGAGGACGTTGCTACCGCCGTTCTTCGGCGGGATCATGGCCTATGACGGCGAGGCAAACGTCACGTTCGCCTGCCCGGGACATCAGGGCGGCCAGTTTTTCCGGAAATCACCCACCGGTCAGCTATTCTTCAAGCATTTCGGCGAAAACATCTTCCGAAACGATTTGTGCAATGCCGATATCGACCTCGGTGATCTACTCATTCACGAGGGCGCGGCTGCGGAGGCGCAGCGTTATGCCGCCGAAGTGTTCGGAGCCGACAGAACCTACTTCGTGCTGAACGGCACGAGCACATCCAACAAGGTGGTTGCGAACGCGGTTCTGCGGCGAGGAGACCTGGTCCTCTTCGACCGCAATAACCACAAATCGCTCCACCAAGGCGCGCTGATCCAGGCCGGCGCCATCCCGATCTTCCTGCCGACCTCGCGGAACCCGTTCGGGATGATCGGCGCGGTCGACTGGGACGCCTGGGACGAGAGCTACCTGCGGGAACGGATCAGGACGAATCCGCTGGTCGAGGACCCGGAGCGATTCACAGCCGCGCGTCCATTCCGGCTGGCTTGCATCCAACTCGCGACCTATGACGGCACCGTCTACAACGTTCGCAAGGTGCTAGAAAAAATCGGCCACCTCTGCGAGTACGTGCTCTGGGACGAAGCATGGATCGGCTACAACGCCTTCCATCCTCTGTTCGAGAGCCACAGCCCAATGCGCCTCCAGCAACTGGGCGCGGATATGCCGGGACTGTTCTCTACGCAGTCCGTCCACAAGCAGGGTGCCGGCTTCTCGCAAGCATCCCAGATACACAAGCGAGACGAACATATCCGCGACCAGAAGCGCTACATCGATCACAAGCGGTTCAACGAATCGTTCCTCATCCACGCGTCAACGTCGCCGTTTTATCCGCTGTTCGCCTCATTGGATGTGAACGCCAAGGTGCATGAGGGCAAGGCCGGCGAGGTGCTGTGGGACCGGTGCATCGAGCTCGGCATCGAGACTCGCAAGAAGTTTCGCGAATTTTGCCACTACTACGCCCAGACCGGACGGTGCGAAGAAGAGAGATGGTTCTTCGATCCGTTCGTGCCCGATTTGGTGACAATTCGCGGCTCCAGTCTTACCGAGGACGTCGACGCTGCGCGCTGGGAGGATATTCCGACCGAGGTTATCAAGCGGGAGCAGCAATGTTGGAGCTTCCACCCTGAAAGCGCCTGGCATGGGTATGCGGGGTACACAAACGGCTATGCAATGGTCGACCCGAACAAGCTCACCTTGCTTACGCCGGGAATCAATCGCCGGACGGGTGAATACCTGAGCTTCGGCGTGCCCGCGACCGTGGTCGCCAACTACCTGCGCGAACAGCGGGTTGTTCCGGAAAAGTGCGACCTCAATAGCGTCCTCTTTCTGCTGACGCCCGCAGAAGACGAAAGCAAGCTAAATACGCTGATCGCAAAACTCGTGAAGTTCAAGAACCTGTGGGACTCCGACGCGGCGCTCACCGAGGTGCTACCGACTGTCTGCGATGCGCACCGCGAGCGCTACAAGGGTTATACGCTGCGCCAGATCTGCAAGGAGATGCACGACTTCTATCGCAAAGCAAACGTCAAGGAGCTGCAGCGGCTCTGTTTCCGAGCATACAGCTTCCCGGAACTCGCGATGCCGCCGAAGGACGCCTATGAGTGCCGCTCGAGGGTATCAACGGTCGAATTTCGGCAACGCTCGCCCTGATCTATCCGCCCGGAATCGGCGTCGTCGTTCCGGGCGAGCGATGGGACGATAAGGCGCGGCCGATGCTGGATTATTTCCTGGCGTTCCAGGAGTCGTTCAATCAATTCCCGGGCTTCAATTACGAGGTCCAGGGAGTGTTCCAGGAACGGGTCGACGGCCGCATCGAGTTCTACACCTATGTGGTCCGCGAGTGAGCGAAGCAAGCGGAAAGCAAGGAGAACGCCCGATGCAGGAACAGCAAACGATAAAGCGAATGAACCTGGTCCAGCTGACGTTCATCGTCGCGGTAAATATGATGGGATCAGGGATCATCATGCTGCCGACCAACATGGCGCAGGTGGGCGCCATCTCTCTGCTGTCCTGGATCGTGACGGCGGTGGGCTCGATGGCGATCGCCTATGGCTTTGCCCAAGCTGGTCTGTTCAATCAGCGGCCGGGGGGTATGTCGGCATACGCTGAGGACGCTTACGGCAAGTCCGGCTACTTTCTTGTGTTCTTTCTGTATTTCTTGTCTCTGGCGATCGGCAATGTCGCGATAGCGATTTCCGCAGTCGGGTATCTGGCGTCGTTTGCTCCTTGGTTGTCATCGACGCCTATTGCTACTTGCATCGGGGTGGTCGGGCTGCTCTGGCTGACCACAGTAGCGAATTTTGGTGGCCCCGGCGTGACCGGTCGCATCGGTGCCGTGACAGTCTGGGGTGTAATCATCCCGGTCGGCCTGCTCTCGCTGATCGGTTGGTTCTGGTTTAAGCCTGAGATTTTCGCGGCCGCCTGGAATCCGAAAGGGCTCAGCTTGTTGGAAGGGATGGGATCCAGCATCTCGCTCACTCTGTGGGCCTTCCTCGGAATGGAATCGGCGGCACAGAATTCGGCAGCAGTAGAGAACCCCAAGCGGGACGTTCCGCTCGCCTGCATGTTTGGCACTCTGGGAGCGGCCGTTATCTACATCCTGTCGACGACGGTGATCCAGGGCATCGTACCGAACCCCGAGTTGGCGAAATCCACCGGCCCGTTCGGGACCGCCTACGCTCATATGTTCAGCCCGGCGGTCGGCTCGATAATCATGGGGCTGGCCGTCGTGGCCTCCCTTGGCTCGCTGCTAGGGTGGCAGTTCACAATTGCCGCGACCGGGAAGGCGGCAGCGGATGAGCGCATGTTTCCCGGCTTCTTCTCGAAAGTGAACCGGTTGGGGGCACCGATCACCGGGATGATCGTCCTGGCGGTCGTTCAATCCTTGATGGCGTTGTCGACAATCTCGCCAAGCCTCAGCGAGCAGTTTTCGGCGCTGGTGAGCTTGGCCGTCGTCACCAACGTCGTACCCTATGTCATCGCGCTCTCTGCATTGATGGTGATGATGCGGGCGCATGGCGTTACCGAGAGGCAGTATCGCCGCAACGTTGCGGTAGCTCTGGTAGCAATGCTTTACAGCGTCTATGCGCTTTACGCCTCGGGGAAGGACGCGGTGATGGGTGGCATGTTGGTGACGGCGATCAGCTTCGTAATTTGGGGCTTCCTTGCACCCCGCTTCGCGGCCACTCAATTGGTTGTCCGCGATCAAGTCAAAGTGGCGTGATCACGATGGATCGTGCTCGCGAGAGGAGGCAGAATATGCCGCGCGTGGTTTGGAAAGACCGTTACGGGTGTAGACTATGGACCCCGGGCGTTGCTGTCGCGCTGCTGCTCGCGCTGACCGTGCTGCCGTTTGTGCAAGCTGGGTCAGCGTCGGGCGCGACATTGGATCGGGTACGACAGACATCTAGCCTCACGCTCGGCTATCGAACCGACGCGCAACCATTCTCATACCGCGAAGCATCAGGCACCCCCGCGGGATATTCAATTGCATTGTGCTTGAAGATCGTCGATGAAGTGAAGGCGGAGCTGAAGCTCTCATCGCTGGCCGTAGAATGGGTGCCGGTCACGCTTGCAGACCGCTTCAAGGATGTGCAGAAAGACAAGGTCGATCTGCTGTGCGGAGCGGATTCGGCAACATTAACGAGAATGCAGGAGATCGCGTTCTCGATCCCGATCTTCCCAAGCGGGATCGGGGCGATGCTGCGTGCAGACGCTCCTCGCCTGCTCCGGCAAGTCCTCGAAGGCCCGCCACCTTCGCATCCGATTTGGCGTGGGTCCCCGGCGCGAACCCTCTTGGAGAAGCGAATTTTTTCGGTTCTAGCCGGGACCACGAGCGAAGGCTGGCTGGCTGGTCGACTCAAAGAGTTTCAGCTTGATGCCACCGTTGCGCCGGTAGCGAACTATGAGGCCGGAATCCAGCGGGTTCTAAATCGCGGTTCGGATGTCTTTTTTGCCGACCGCCCGATTCTGTTGGACACCGCGCGGCGGAACGCGTCAGAGGATTTAATCGTTCTTGACCGCCTTTTCACCTACGAACCCATTGCTCTGGGCTTCAAGCGAGGGGACGAGGATTTTCGCCTCGTCGTGGACAGAGCCCTGAGCCGGCTCTTTAGGTCCGAGGGATTCCGCTATCTCTACGGAAAGTGGTTCGGGATGCCCGACGAAAGCGCGACGACCTTCTTCCGCCTCACTGCGCTTCCCGATTGAGCTGCTGTATCCGAACGAGATTGGATCGGCCGGCACCGAAGACTGGCCGTTCAGGACAGCTTCCAGCTTCAATCCGGTTGCATGCAGACCGTCAAGACGAAGCGACCTGACGGGGTCGCCTGGGAGGCTCATGCGATATTCCGCACCATGCGCCATCGCAGCTCCGTCAGATCGCAGCGCCTACCGACGACGGCCCAGGGATGAGGATCGCCGAAAGTGGTGCTCCCTCTCGGCAAATTGATAGCTTTGAAGAGGGCAGGTGGGGGCCCAGCTTCCGAAATTTTAGAGATCGCCGATGGTGGCCAACGTCGAAGGTTGATCTGGATCAAGGAGCCTACACTGTATTCATCTTTACTGGTGTGACCTTCGATAAAGCTGGCTTGGCGTTCTCCGGGCCGCTGAACTGGCCAACACAGCGAGACCGACCAATGGAACGGACATTTGGCGTCCATTCGGAAGTGGGCAAACTCAGAACCGTGATGGTCTGCCGCCCTGGACTTGCGCATCAGCGACTAACTCCGGGTAATTGTCATGATTTGTTGTTTGACGATGTCGTCTGGGTACAAGAGGCGCAGAGGGACCACTACGATTTCGTGCTCAAAATGCAGCAGCGCGAGGTCGAGGTTTTGGAGCTGCACCAGTTGCTAGCCGAGACGGTCAGCGATACCGAAGCACGTGCTTGGATTCTGGATCGGCGAATAACTCCAAACAGCGTCGGGCGCGTCGTCGCGCAGGCCATCCGTCCCTGGCTGGATACTATGCCGGCGGCAAAATTGGCCGACCACCTCATTGGCGGCATAGCGATGGAAGATCTGCCGAGTAGCGAAAGCTCCGCCCTGCTTCTAGAGATCCTAGGCGGTACGTCGTTTTTGGTACCGCCGATCCCGAACACTCTCTTTCAACGAGATCCCTCGTGCTGGATCTATGGTGGCGTCACCTGCAATCCGATGTTCTGGCCCGCCCGCAAGCCGGAAACCTTGTTGCAGCGGGCAATCTATAAATTCCACCCGAGCTTCAGCGGCGGCGATTTCAGAATCTGGTTCGGCGATAGCGACGAGGAGTTCACCGGCGCGAGCGTCGAGGGTGGCGACGTCATGCCGATCGGTAACGGCGTCGTGCTCATCGGTATGGGCGAACGAACCACGCATCAGGCGGTCGGTCAAATCGCCCACGAACTTTTCAAGCACGAGGCGGCGGCGCGGATCATCGCCTGCGTCATGCCCAAAAGCCGGGCGGCGATGCACCTCGACACCGTGTTCAGCTTCTGCGATCGCGACAAGTGTACGGTCTTTCGCGAAGTCGTCGATCAGATTGCTTGCTACAGCATCTATCCCACCACGGGCGGAGCGCCGTTCGATGTTCGGCCGGACAATCAGCCGTTGCTCGAGGTGGTGAAGGGCGCGTTGGGCCTCCAATCGCTAGCGGTGATAGAGACCGGCGGCAATGCGTGGCAAGCCGAGCGCGAGCAATGGGACGACGGCAACAATGTGGTCGCTCTGGAGCCGGGAGTGGTCGTTGCCTATGACCGCAACACCTACACCAATACCCTGCTACGCAAAGCGGGCATCGAGGTGATCACCGTACGAGGCTCGGAGCTCGGCCGCGGCCGTGGTGGCGGACATTGCATGACTTGCCCGATTTGGCGCGAGCCCGCCTACTAATCGACACTCGAGTTTCCCCAGGAGAACTCAAATGAGCTTCAATCTTCGCAACCGGTCGCTGCTGACGGTGCAAGACTTTACACAAAGGGAGTTTCGGTACCTCCTCGATCTCGCACGCGACCTGAAGCGTGCGAAATATGCGCGAACTGAGCAGGAACATTTGAAAGGCAAAGAAATCGTCTTGATCTTCGAGAAAAGCTCGACGCGTACGCGATGCGCCTTCGAGGTCGCGTGTCACGATCAAGGAGCTCATGTCACCTATCTCGATCCTGCAGGCTCGCAGATCGGGCGCAAGGAATCGGTGAAGGACACTGCCCGAGTGCTAGGCCGCATGTACGACGCCATAGAATTTCGCGGATATTCGCAGACCGCGGTCGAAGATCTCGCGAAGTATGCTGGCGTGCCTGTCTTTAACGGCCTGACCGACGAATACCATCCGACACAGATGGTCGCCGATGTAATGACCATGCGTGAGTACAGCGACAAGCCGCTACACGAGATCAAATACGCCTATGTCGGCGACACCCGCTCTAACATGGGACACTCTCTGATGATCGTCGGGGGTCTGATGGGAATGGATGTTCGGATCGCCGGTCCAAAGTCACTTTGGCCGTCAGATGGCTATGTGGAAACCGCTCGCGAACTTGCCTCCCAATATGGCGGCACGTTGACAATCACTGATGATCCGGACGCGGCCGTCTCGGGCGTCGATTTCGTCCACACCGACGTCTGGGTGTCGATGGGCGAGGCGCATGAGGTGTGGGCGGAGCGCATCAAACTCTTGAAGCCCTACCAGGTCAACATGGATCTGATGAAGGCCGCCGGTAATCCTCGAGTCAAATTCATGCACTGTCTTCCGGCCTTCCACGATCTCGAGACGAAAGTCGGTCAGGAGATCCACGAGCAGTTCGGCATTACCGCCATGGAGGTTAGCGGCGAAGTGTTCGATTCCGAGCTGAATATCGCCTTCGAGCAAGCGGAGAACCGGATGCACACGATCAAGGCCATCCTGGTTGCAACTCTCGGGGATTGATGCAATGCGAATTTTGGTAGCTCTCGGCGGCAACGCGCTGTTGCGGCGCGGCGAGCCGATGACGGCGGACGCGCAGCGCGCCAATGTGCAAATAGCGGCCGCCTCGCTTGCTGCGATTTACGCCGGGAACGAACTGGTTATCACCCATGGCAACGGGCCACAGGTCGGCTTACTGGCGTTGCAAGGCGCGGCCTACAAACCCGATGAGGTCTACCCCCTTGACGTACTCGGCGCGCAGACGGAAGGCATGATTGGTTACATGATCGAACAGGAGCTCGGCAATCTGCTGCCGTTCGAGGTGCCGTTCGCGACGATATTAACCATGGTCGAGGTCGATCGCGACGACCCCGGCTTCTCGAATCCTACTAAATTCATCGGTCCAGTTTACTCCGAAAGCGACGCGGAGCGGCTAAAGACCGAGAAGGGCTGGGCGATGAAGCAGGATGGCGACAAGTGGCGCAAAGTCGTGCCATCGCCACAGCCCAAGCAGATCTTCGAAGTGCGGCCGATCCGCTGGCTCCTGGAAAGGGGGACGATTGTCATCGCGGCGGGTGGCGGCGGCATCCCGACGGTGTACGAGCCGGGCCGCAAACTGCGGGGTATCGAGGCAGTCATCGACAAGGATCTGTGTTCCGAATTGCTCGCCCGGCAGCTCGATGTGGATTTCTTTGTGATGGCGACCGACGCCGACGCCGTCTTCCTCGATTGGGGCAAACCGACGGCCAAGGCGTTTCGGCGGGCGAGCCCCGCTGCGATGCGCGACTACAGCTTTCCGGCAGGCTCGATGGGGCCAAAAGTGGAGGCCGCCTGCCATTTCGCCGAAGCGACCGGCAAGCGAGCCGCCATCGGTGCGCTGAAGGATCTCCCCGCGATTCTGAGGGGCGAGGCTGGAACCACCATCACCATGGAAGGGCGCGCAACCGAATGGGCCGTTGCGTGATCTAAGGACGAGTTCGACCAGATGCGGTGAGGCCTGCGCCTCTCTGGCGGACCCGGGCTGCGTTTAGCCGAGGAGGGAGAGATAATGAGGTTGGGGCGACGTCAATTTCGCGGCTCAATTGCAGCGGCCGCGCTGAGTGCGGGATTGGCATGTTGGTTGACGGCGCAGCCAGCCACAGCGCAAACCCCGGACGTCCAATCTGGAGTCGCGATAGCTCAAACAGCGGAAGTGCCCACCCTGCCCAATTCGTCCGTGGTCGACGTCGAAAAGAATGCGGGTTCGACAAAGACGCGTCCCGCCTTTCGGCTGCTGCCGCAATTCGTCCCCGGCTCCGAGGACTGGTCGAGACCATACGCCGATTGGCTCGACAGCGGCTACAATCAGTGGCTCGCAGCCAAAAAGGATGTCAGCGAGCGGTTCAAGCTTGATTTCGGAATCGATTATTCATTCTACCCGCAATGGGGCACCAAGGGACAGCCGGTTTATGCCAGTGTGTATTATCCCTACGTCACATGGAAGCCCTTCAAAGATACGCAGTTCGGCTCCGGCGAGATCAATATGGTCACCTCGCAGCAGGCCTATCACGGCAACCAGAACACCAGCAGCCAAGCCGCTCGCTTGGGAATAATCACATTCGCAAACGACTGGACGAGCGACAACGTTACCTGGTCCACCCTCGCCTATACTCATACGTTTCCAGGTCAGGCCAGCTGGCTCTCGTTGGCAGTGGGTCAATACAATCTTTTCTCGTTCGACCCCAAT
>Ga0137412_10005089_pt1 | contig 10505 bp, 7 predicted proteins | sample CZODoug2_1_16fun_FD_122160 | JGI IMG/M metagenome (GOLD analysis project Ga0137412, IMG submission 122160) | Vadose zone soil fungal communities from Angelo Coast Range Reserve, California, USA - CZODoug2_1_16fungal (Hybrid Assembly) | ecosystem: Environmental > Terrestrial > Soil > Vadose zone... | reverse complement strand
CAACGTATCTGACCATTATCTTATTTATCTATACCCGCCAAGAATCCCAAAGGGAGATCGTACTATCTACCCATCTGAGTGTGACGCTCGCTTTCTTGGGACTTATGCAAAGCTGCCTCCCCTGAAGTGAGTATTATATTCCCTAGACTTCTACATTCTAACGATATATATTAATAGGGCTGTTATTGTCAAGAGTGACATATCTACGGCAACTCTTGAAGCATTATTTGATGGCGATTCTTATGGTCACATCAATGAAATGTAAGCCATATGTCATGCTTAAGTGTAATTAAGTCTCAACAAAAACAACAGAGAATTGATGAAGCTCTTGCGATTCGATCATCATGGCATCTACATCAATCCTGCTTGTGCTGACCCTGCGCTTGTTTCCAGTTTGAGTTCCTTTAGCAAGGCTGCAGTTACACAAAGCCTCAATGGGAGCCGTCACATCTGTGTCATATTTGGTTTTCTTGACGATTCCACCAACCTTTTGACCCCACATGTGAATAACAATGGTAAAGGGACAAAGGAAATCTGTATCATTCCTATTATAGCAGAATGGGAACGATCTATGAGTTTCTATGGAACTGTAATGGATCGTCTAGAGTTGACCATGTTCACCAATGAGAGTGGCTCTGTCACATTCGGCACGAGATACAGCGAAGTGAATCAAGGATATAGTGGTGAGTATCTGTTTATAATGTACATGGACGTTTATAATGTGACGTTACCATGTAGCCAACTCAAGTGAACGTGGATTCCCTAGTTCACCGGGCAACAAATGGAAGCAGACCATTAGGAAAAGTGCGAGCTCCTCGCCTCACAAAGCTTATCAAAATGTTTCAAGTCTTGCTGTTGACAACAATAGTAAGTGACTGTTGATAATTACTACCCTCCTTGTGACTGATTATGTTGCAGTTCCTGTATATGATTGCTCCGCTTTTTATCAATCAACCAAATGACCTTGTTCTTATGCTGATCCTATATCTATTGGTGATATACTGTCCCAACACAGTAACACTGGCTGCCATCATCTCTATGATACCAATATCAAAGAAGGAACTCTTGTGGCGGTACAGCACATACCAAATTTATATAAGAACAATGATAGGGGGGAAATGTTTTCTTTCAATATATTGTTGGTCTTGATACTGGCAGTTCCAAAGGGTATATGATGGTTGACATAGTACAGCATTTGGGGAAGGCAGGGAAATTGAATATTACTGTCATCATGTTTCATGCACATATGCTTCAATAACACGATATGCGTTATGATGTTTCCCTTGTCGTGAAAGCTTTATAAGAAATGTTTTTATATATGTGTGTGTATGCATATGACATACAATTCAAAAGAGTGTATAACTTCTCCTGTTAACAAGCCATCAAGAAATGTAAAGAAATCATCAAGTCTCATACGTAGATAACCAACATATTATTGTAAAGTCTTAGTAACTTCAATTCATATGGAGATGTGTGTATGAGCGTGTCTTGTTTGTATGCTGGAATTATAACTGAACAAATAATAACAAATAAAATAAAGTTCACCTTCCACCTGAAAATTTTACATCATCATATGTATATGTGTTTGCTATACCGCCTCTACTCAACCATTCTCTATATTGAAAACTTTACAATGTCATCATCCAATTCTGCCACTGAACAATCTACTGTAAAAAAGATGCCATATAAAAGCCCAAAGTTCAAACATAAAAAAGTCCAATGTGACACCACTGCCAATGTGCAACAATCACTAATATGCCACATGCAACGGCTAATATGCCACATGATGAAATGGTACACATCCATAACAATGGTATTATGCAGCATTGGCATAATATACTATGTCTATTATGCCTTTTGTGAACCGTTCATACAAACAGACATGGGTTATGGCTCACCCTATGATTGTCGGTTATACCATGAAAACTCAATGTATGACATTCAGCAGCAAAATTTCTCAGTTATGAATTGCATGAAACAAGGTACAATCACACAATACATTGAAGACAATCACAAACCTATGAATAAAGGAAAACATTACATTTATCAAAAATTCAAACCAGACTTTTACTCTGACTATGAATGCATCAATTATACTTTCACTGCTTACCATGATATCCAAATCATAAAGGTGAGACTAGTGAATCCAGTGTGTCAATGTATCACGTTAAGAAAAGAAGAGTACAGATACCGTCTGTCACTTATATTGATTAATTATGATTACCATGGCCATTTCAAAATAAAGTTTGCTAACAAATTTACCCATGAACGATTACATGGAGGTGGTACCATGGCCACATGGCTGTTTTCAGAATTAGAGAAATATGCTGTGAAACCTTATCTATGCTCTATGGATGATGTCTTTGAATATGGCATACATGTTCCCAGAGAGCAGCTACACAAATATACAAGAGGTGTTTTATGCTATGCTAATGTACCATTATGGTTACTATCAAGAGTGGACAAACAAACATTATTATCCATATGCAAGCAACATTCAATTGATGTAACTTACAGGACCAAAGTCAATAATATCAGGTCACAAATGAATCAACACAACTCCTGTGATGAGTGTAAAAACTGTATCACTGTTTTTTCTTACATAAACACACCTAAAATCCATTCAATGGTCTCATCTCCACCTCCCCCCCCAAAAAAAGCACAGCAATTTCCCCCCCTCACCACCTGATAATAGATTAATTGTAGATGTTATCAATGGCTATTGTGATGATATCACTCCAGAATCAATCAAAGAGGATGGATGTGCCATCTGTGGATGTGTGTGTCCACTCAATCATCTGACAAATTTGCTCAAAGCCAAGCTCAATCTTGAGATCTTAACTATGCATGGAGTGACTAGGAAAGAAAGGTTGAACAAAAGCAATCCAATACAGGAATTATCTGGTCCAGTGATTCATGACACACTTTCAAATATTTGCAAAGACTGTATATCATATATGGAGAATGGAAAACTTCCACCTAATTCATTGGCAAATGGTAATTGGATTGGAAATATACCTTCTGTTCTGCAGAACCTCTCATGGGTGGAAAAGCTTTTAATATCAAGAGTATGTCATAACCGATGTGTGGTACGTGTCTTATCATCTGGTATGCACAAACTAGCTAGTAATGCAGTTTTTTTTTCCACACCAATGCCAAAGGTTTATAAAGCACTCCCACCTAGTCTTCCAGAACTGGATGAAGTATTAGCTTTTGTATATCTTGGGCCAACATGTCCAACAGAAAAGGAATTTAAACGTATTCCATTACTTGTTCGTCGAAATAAGGTTGCAATGGCCCTTGAATGGCTGAAGCTGAATCATATAGATTATGCAGATTTGAATATATCATATGAAAATCTAAATAGTTATCCAGAAAATGAACCACCAGTTCAGGTTGATTATCATTATAAAGAAGTAACAGAACAAGCAGAGAACAGTGCTGTTACTGAAATTGAAACTGACAATGCTGTCTCAGATGGTGAATGTCCCTTTATTGTACATGGTCTAACAGGAATTCAAATAGAGAGTCAATCTGCAAAAGCTTTGCGAGCCATGGCTCTCAAACATATGTTAGAAGGAGGAAATGCATTGGGTATTGGGTACAATGAGAAACCAGAGTCCATTTACAATAACCCTCAACTGTACCCTCAGATATTCCCTTGGCTATTTCCTTATGGACTGGGTGGTATTGGCAATGACCAAGGACTAAAAAAAATACCCGATAAATGCAGGAAGCAGCAGTTGCTTATGTATTTTGATAAGTGTTTCCAGATGGAGCCTATGTTCCCCCTGGTGGCATTTAACCATGAACAAATCAAGTCCAGTGTGACAGGAGGTTATCTGATTGCTTCAAAAGCCAATTTTCCTGCTATTGCATCACGTTTAATGCAAGTGAATCAATCAACCCTAACTGACCTCACAGAACATCTGAAAAATGGTGAGCATGTTAAACCTACAACAGAGGATGAGAAACTATGCTATCAAATCATAAATGATCTAGATCATGTTGCACACCATGTGCCAGGATCCAAGACTAACAGAAAATACATGCGCAATGAAATTTGGTCTTTAGTAGCCTACCTTGGAGCACCCTCATGGTTTATTACATTTGCACCTGCTGATGTCAATCATCCAATAGCATTATATTATGCTGACAAAGATTTATCTGTATATCCCAAGCTGTTTGACCAAGATAATCGATTCAGATTGATTGCTCAAAATCCAGTGGCTGGTGCTCGTTTCTTCAAATACATGGTGCAACTTTTCATCAAACATGTCCTTGGAGTTGGAGTTAGTCATCCTGGAGTTTATGGAAACACAGCAGGTTATTATGGTACTGTTGAACAGCAAGGAAGATTAACACTTCATCTACATATGATGTTGTGGATAAAGAATGCACCCAGCCCTCAAGATGTTCACAACAAGATATTAGACCCCAATTCTGATTTCCAAAAGCATATTGTAGAATATTTGGAAGGAGTACACATGGGTGAATTTTTCAATGGTCCAATGGAGCATATCCATCTCAAGGTAGAATCTAAAGAGAATGAGTCCAGCTCACCAACATTGACATTACCAGAGCATGCACCCACACAATGTAAGATTCACTCCAATGATGATGACTGCCAGCAATGCATTGTAAACAACAAGTGGTGGTCAAAATTCAAAGATACTGTTGATCACATTGTGTTTCGGTCAAATCGTCATCGATGCCACACAGGCTGTATTCATCCAAAGTATGGAACATGTAAAGCTAGATTCCCACGGGATACATATATGGAAACCACAGTGGATCCACAAACAGGTTACTTAAATATGAAAAAGGGAGAGGCTTGGCTAAACACATTCACTCCTGTTTTGAGTTATCTCATACGTTGCAATTCTGATGTAACCAGTTTATTATCAGGTACTGCAATTAAAGCTGTTGTTGCTTATGTGGCTGACTACATAACCAAAACTCCACTCAAGACACATGTAATGTTTGATGCCATAATGTCAGTATTTAAAAGACACAACATAACAAAGGAACAGGATTCAAATCATAATGACAAGGCACGCAGTATGATGGTACAGATTGTCAATTCTTTGTCAGCCAACATGGAAATGGGAGGTCCAATGGCATCACTATATCTGCTTGGTCATGATGATCACTATACCAGTCATGTATTCAGGCCATTTTATTGGCTTCCATATGTGAACAAAATTAAATCAGACTGGCAATACACTGACATTGATCATGAAAATATAGAAGAGAAATGGATGGTATATGTCATTGAGAATGATATTGTTGGTTTATCACCTGTTCTCGACTATATATATCATCCAGTGGAATGCAAAAACATATGTTTATATGACTGGATAAGAACTGCAGTCAAAAAAAAGAGAAATAACAAAAGGAGCCCAGTAGAATATAATGATGATATAAATGATTATGAAAATGACAACACAATAGACATGAGTGCAGAATTCAAAAATGACCACATACGCAGAGGCAAGCGTCAAAAGTTGCAAAACCAGCGATATGTAAAAGATTATGTGTATAACTCATCTAGTGATGATGACTATCCAATACAAGTTGACAATGATGAAGATTATGCATCTCAACATATCAATGAACATTATAAAACAACATCCAATGACTTGAAAGGTGGTTTATTTCTGAACATACATCCACAGTATAAAACTCATCACATAACATTGCTAAATGAAGGAAAGTCAAGTGTTCCAAATTTTATTGGAGCAACTTTACCTCGCAAAGACAAAGGAAATAGAGAAGAGTACTGCCTTACCATGCTATGTTTTTTTAAACCATGGCGTACAGGGAAAGAATTGAAAAATACAGATGACTCATGGGAAGATGCATTCCTGCAATACTCATTTGATGACCATCAACTGCAATTAATGAACAATTTTCAAATAAAATATGAATGCAATGATGCTAGAGATGACTTTAGTGTTCAACAGCGACAACAAAACCAAACCAAAGCCACAGGATTTAGTGCACTTAGTGAATGTATGAATGATCTTGATACTCAATATGCTGAAGATAATAATACAGCAGACTGGGATGTTGCACATTTTGTTAATTCACTTGAAACACTGTGGGATAATGTTTGGGAAGCACACATTAAATAAACTAAATCAAATGTCAGATATTGATAGAGCTCTACACAATGCAGGATGGTTAGATTCTTATGAGGTTGATGGTTATCAAAATGTGATGTCTGACAACATAGATTCTTTTGATTCATCAATTCATCAATCTGATGAATGGAAGCTTATTCTTTCCCAAAAGAAGAATGACATCATACAAAAACGAAATGAGCAAGCAATGTATGCTACAAAAGTCAATGACCAACAACATGGCATGTCACATGAGATACCTCCTAACATATATGTTGATGTTGTAAAAATAGTAGATCAGAAATACTTAACCAAATCATTCAAAGCAAATCACAGTAAAGATCAAATATTGATTACCTTGATTGTAAACAAGTTCAGTCTAAACACTGAGCAGGAACGTGCATTTAGAATTATTGCAAATCACCATGTGAATGAATACAAAGACCAACTAAAGATGTATATTGGTGGCATGGCAGGAACTGGAAAATCACAGGTCATAAAGGCTTTGGTACATTTCTTTGAATCTAAAAATGCCTCATATCTTTTCATGGTTCTTGCTCCAACAGGGTCAGCTGCTGCTTTGATTTCTGGATCCACTTATCATTCCATGTTGGGTATTAATGGCTATAAATCAAATGAGAGTATATCAAACCTGAGTGATGTGAGATCAAGGCTGAAAGATGTTGAATACATTTTTATTGATGAAGTTTCCATGATTGACTGTTCAAGTATGTACAACATAAGTAGCCAGATGAGTTTAGCTTTACAAGTTTCTTCTGAACCATTTGGTGGAAAAAATATGATATTTGCTGGAGACTTTGCTCAATTACCTCCACCTGGACGTAGCCCTTCATTATACAGTCATACAATAGGAACTGTCTTGCATACAACACACAGTCATAATGTACAAAAATGGACAATAGGCAAATCTCTATGGCATCAAGTGACTGTGGTTGTTATACTACGTCAGAACATGCGACAGAAATTGCAGAATGCAGGAGACTCTAAATTTAGAAAAGCTCTTGAAAACATGCGATATAAATCATGTACTGATGCTGATATTCAATTAATCAGAAGTCGTATAGCTGGTCGTGCTGCAGGAAAACCAAAACTATCAGCTGAAAAGTTTCGGCATGTTTCAATCATCACTGCATTAAATTCACATCGTGACAAAATTAATGAACTGGCATCTATAAGATTTGCATCAGATATGAATGAGGCACTTGTGACATTTTACTCAATTGACAAATGGAAAACACAAGAAGATGACAATGAGAAACAAAAAGGTGTTAAGAAAACTATTGATCCATTGCGATCATCTGATAATGTTGTCAAGTCGATACAAGAAAAGCTGTGGAATCTATCACATGGCAGCACAGAACACCATCCAGGCATATTAGCACTATGTAAAGGAATGCCAGTTATGATCAAACGAAATGAAGCAACTGAATGCTGTGTAACAAATGGAGCTGAAGCCATTGTAGTTGGATGGAATAGTCATGTGATTACTTCCAATAAACAAGTACTTGACACATTATTTGTTAAATTAAAAAATCCACCTACAGACATTCAACTTGATGATCTCCCATTGAATGTTGTACCAATATCCCGCCAAACTATAAGTATCAAATGTGAACTACCAAATGATAACATACTGACTGTTTCAAGAGATCAGGTACCTGTTATCCCAAATTTTGCCATGACAGACTTTGCATCACAAGGAAGAACAAGAATAAACAATGTTGTAGACCTTCATAACTGTTGCAATCATCAATCAGTTTACACATGTCTGTCACGCAGTGCCAGTATTGATGGTACAGTACTTGTACAAGGCTTTGATGCATCCAAAGTGCAAGGAGGATTGTCTGGCTATTTACGGCAAGAATTTAGAGAACTTGAACTTCTGGATGATGTGACTAAACTAAGGTATGAAGAAAAACTACCCATTGACATCACAGGCAGTACTAGAACAAGCATAATCAGAAAATTTCAAGAATGGAAAGGCAGTGATTATGTTCCTAAACATGTACATCATTCAATCAAATGGTCAAGCAAAGCACCCATGACTAAAATTGAAGATGTTCCATCTACAGTACACCCTGGATTATAATTCAAACAGAAAAAATAAAAAAGAAAGAGAAATACTACAGTTATTGATCATCATGTAAATGATAATATATTATCAAATGTAAACCCTTCCTTATATGTCTCAGCCCATGGAACTAAGATTTTACATACAACAAGCAATGATACTGGCCAAGTAAAGCATACAAATGGAATAAAAAGGCAGAAATTGACACATGTGTCTGATAATAATGACAATATATTGATAGGAATGAAATGGTCAAATATAACATTGAGTTGTGCATATGATTGCCTATTCACTATTTTGAGAAATGTATATATACATAATGATACTTTGTGGATTGAAAATGTAATAAACACAAACAGATTTATCAACATGCTCACCAATGGTTGAAAAACTGAAGGACATGTGCATGAGGTAACATGTGATAAAATACATAATATACTGCATAATTCTGATCCAGAAACATTTACTATAGGAAATGGAACAGATTTGTTTGCACTATGTAAAAAAGTACTGCAATATAATTCATTTGTACTCAAGCAGAATTATATATGCTCACAGTGTGAAAGAGTACTTCAATCAGATGAGCAAATGTATGCATGGTGGTATGTCAATTCCAATAAAAAAACTCAAGTATCAAGAATATTAAAAAATGAATGGACAAGCAAAGTGCAAGACAGATTACAATGTCCATCCTGCCATGGTCAAGTAGTCATGACCACTCAATTTAACAACTATGATCCACCTTTGATAGGTATTTCAATTGGTAATGCAAATGTGCAAATCACTGCTTCTTTAGCAATACAATTTGATGAACTCAATCATAATGTTAAATACCGTCTTTGTGGAATAATTTATCATGGCAGTTTCCACTTCACAGCAAGGATAATAGACAAAGCTATGAACACCTATTACTATGATGGAATGAAAACTGGTCCAGAATGTATTCTTGAAGGAAAGTTCAACACTATTTTAAACATCCATGAAGTAGAGCAAAGAAAAGCTTCTACTTTAATTTATACATTACTATAATTATAACAGCAGAAAAGTCATAAAAGAAAACAACATGAAAAAGATTGAGACATGTCAATAATGAAAAGCTTAAGCAGAGAATACAAGTATTAGAAACAATGGACAAAAGCAGAGGTTAAAAATCATCAATGGCAAGAACAAGATAGGTGAATTGGAAGATGGGGCATGTTTGTCACTGTACATGAACAAATTAATGGGCAACTGTTTATTACAAAAGAAAAATGAGATAAAAGAAAAGAAAAAACAGCAAGAAACTATTCCCAAAGGCCACCAACTTATTAGACAATGGGCTCATCATCCACAACATCATAGTACTCTAGAAGAGACTCTTCTACACTCTCTACAAGTGCATCTATATTGGATAAAGTCTCCTCTGGTGATTCTTCAATAACTCTGATATCCACAATCTCTGGATGACATCTCCACACTTCAACTTGTGCCCAATGACGTTGAGGTGCCCAATGTTTGATGAGATAATGTGGGTATTGAGAAGCTGGAATAGGGGAAAGATGTAGGTGGTGTCGCAGGATGTCAAGATGGGAGAGATGAATATATCGAGTTAAGATGCAGAGGACATGACGCTCATGAGGATGTGGGCTTGACAACGTGAAAATACTCCATCCATTTGAATAGAAACGATGTGTGTGTATAGGCCCATCATACCGGACTCCACTGATGACATCTTCAAGGTGGCAGTATGTGCGTGACATTGGGTAAGGGGGCTCTGAGCGGACAATCCAGAACTGATCACATGAATAGGCTGAGGAGACTGATGGAATAATATGATGGACTCCACAAATGGGATCAGCTCTGTCAGGTTCCCACATAGATCTCTCAACAGGAGTGACACAGGACTGGTGGCTGAGAGGGCGACGATACTGAGGGGAGAAGGTGATGACATCATGTAATTCAATGTCTTCAGGAATGGGAGCAGGTGGTGAGGATGAAACAATACATGTGAAGAGGGCAGCAATGTATGAGAAAATAGACATTCTGGAAATGATTGAAATAATTGATGGCTGGACTCAGAGATAATGGTGATTTTTGCTTTGTGAATTGGAACAATCATGAAAATGAACTGGATTATTCATCATGTGACATGGCATGTGAATTATATGTTAATTGAACTCCCAATAATGTAGTTGTGATACAATAGTTGAGTTCTCACATACTGTATACTTATCATCACATGATGATCCTTATCCCCTATCAATTTTTGAAGGAATTATCATATGAAACACTTTTCAACCCAGGATATA
>Ga0137412_10005088_pt1 | contig 10507 bp, 8 predicted proteins | sample CZODoug2_1_16fun_FD_122160 | JGI IMG/M metagenome (GOLD analysis project Ga0137412, IMG submission 122160) | Vadose zone soil fungal communities from Angelo Coast Range Reserve, California, USA - CZODoug2_1_16fungal (Hybrid Assembly) | ecosystem: Environmental > Terrestrial > Soil > Vadose zone... | reverse complement strand
GGCCATGACTGCCGGAGCCGCGGTCGCCAAGCCTGGCGTGCTGCCGGCCATGCTGCCGATCGTTGCTACGTTTATGTTGCTCAACGTAACGCTTGAACGGCTCATCGGTTCCTGGTTGGAGCGTTTGCTCGCCCGGCGCAGGACGCGTGAACTCTTTCTCGGCCTCTTTGTTCTCTCAATGGTTTCGCTGAATTTTCTTTCACCCCTGATGCAGCGTTACGGCGCCTCGGCTCGGCCCGTATTTTTGCGCCTTCTGCCGTACCTTTCCTGGTTTCCCCCTTCGCTTGCGAGCCGCGCGCTGACGGCGGTCATTCATCTTCAGCCTCAAGGGTTTCTGTTGAGTTCCGCCCTTCTTCTGTTCTATCTACCGTTGTTCAGCGTTCTCCTGTGGCGTCGCTTTGCCGCGCAATATCGCGGTGAAGAACTCAGTGAGACCGCGGCACCGGCTCGCGCCGTCGTCCGTCCTACTACGGCGGCGACCGATGATGGCCCTGATCGCTTGAGTCTGCTTTCGCCCCAAGTGGCAGCGATCGTTCGCAAGGAGTTCCGCTATCTCACCCGCAATGGTTTCGCCTATCTCACGCTGCTAATGCCCCCGCTGCTGATACTGATCTTCAGCATGAATTCTGCCGGATGGCATCTGACTAGTGGTGGCAAAGGCGTGTCCGCGGAGATTTTTTTTCCTGGCATGATGGCCTACCTCATCTTGATTCTCATGGCGCCGGCCTACAACAGCTTTGCTTACGAAGGCCGCGGCATTCAGACCTACTTCACTGCACCGGTGCGTTTCCGCGAAGTATTCCTTGGGAAGAATCTGATGCTGCTTTCGGTCCTCGCGGTGGAAATCGCGCTTTCCTTCGCGATGCTCGTGTGGCGCGTCGGCTTGCCTTCAGCGCACATGCTGGTGGCTACGTGCGCTGCCATCATTTTCACTATCATAGGTCAGCTGACCATCGCCAACTGGTCCTCGCTAACGTTTCCACGCAAAATGGAATTTGGCCAGATGCGCGGCCAGCGTCAATCCGGCATGGCTGTGCTGGTGGCCTTTGGCTCGCAAATTCTAATGGGTGGCATCTCCGCCGTGATTCTTTTCACTGGCAATTGGACTGGCAACCCTTGGCTGCCGGCCGAAGCTTTTGCTTTTCTTGCGGCAGCCGCGGTCGGTGGTTATTTCGCATCCTTGGACGCATTAACCCAACTCGCCGAAGAAAAGAAAGAAGTCTTGATCGAAGCCCTCAGCCGTTAAATTTACGGTCTTTTTTCGTTTTCGGTGGATCTGACAATCTAAGTTTGTTTTCTTAGGAATTCTGCGTAGCGCGCGGCTATCGCGGGCCATGAAAAATATTGCCGCTGCGCCACCCAGCTGCGTTGCGCCAACGAAGCGCGGTAGTGCTCGTCTTCCAAAACACGGACCAGCACGTTCCCCAGGTCACCTTTCCTCTGTGGTGAAAAAAACGCCAATCCCGCTTCCGTGATCGGCGCCGCTGTTTCCGGCCCCTCGAACGCGATCACCGGCAACCCGCAGGCAATCCCCGCGATTGCGCTGCTTCGCCGCGTGGAGATTGGCCCACGCACAAAGAGCAAGACGTCCGAAACGGAGAGACTCCGCACTACCGCTGCTCCCGGTAGAACTCCCATCACGTGAAGTTCAACCGCGCTGCCAAGAAAACGCTGTTTCAGCTCTGTCTCCGCTTCTTGCGCATGGCGTCCCAGTACCATTAGCCGCAAATTCCCGACGCGCGAAGCGGCAAATCGGACCGCCTCAACGATACTTTCAATTTCCCATCGCCCTGATTTTCCTCCGGTTATACTGAACACCGCGACGCTCAATTTTCCGCCCGTCGAAATGCCTTTTCTCGAGTTGGCTTCGCTGGCCGTGGGCAAATTTGCTCCGACGGGAATGAAGCAGCTATTGCCAAGCTGGTTCGTGATCCAGGAAATTCTTTCCATGGGAACCGTGAAAATCGCGCAGTCGGAAAGATGCAGCGCCTGGACCATGGCATGCAATTGCGCACCGCGGCGCAATCGGTCAATCACTCGCGTACCACCGTAGGGTTCGACGTCGTGAAAAACGACGCCCACCTGCACACCAGCGGCTTTGAGGGTTTTGAGAACCCCGGGAAATCGCAACGGAAAACCGCGCGCCGACCAAGCCAGCGCCGTGTATTGCGCCAAAACCCACGCTCCGCGCCAGCCTTTTGCCCGGCGTCGAAGCCCGCTTGCCGCGCCACTCCACCCTTTTTGGGGCCACGTGACTCGCTCGATGGTCAGTTCAAAATCTTCCGCCACCAGAGCTTCGCCAAGGTACCGGCAATACTCTTCCACCGCGTCGGTGGGCGCGTCGGGCCGTCCGAGGAGCGCGATGACGCGCTGCCCGCTCATTTCCAATTGCTCATTTTTCGACGAGGTAGCTTCCGATCGCCAGCGCATCCATGCCCGAACTGAAAAATGTTCGTATTGCATCCGTCGGCGTGTGTACGATGGCTTCGCCGCGCAGATTGAACGACGTATTCATAATGACCGGCACGCCTGTGCGCTTTCCGAATTCATCGATCAGTCGCCAATACAGCAGATTGATCTCTTTCTCGACGGTCTGCGGCCGAGCACTGCCGTCCACGTGCGTGACGGAAGGAATTACACCCCGTTTTTCCGGGCGCACCTGCGCCGTCAGTATCATAAACGGCGAATCCGTTGCGCTCTCCAGGTATTCGCCGGCCGCTTCCTTCTTAAACGAAGGCGCAAATGGCCGCCACCACTCTCGAAATTTAACGGCATTGTTGACCTTGGCGTTCATTTCCGGATCGCGTGGATCACCGAGAATCGATCGGCTCCCGAGCGCGCGCGGGCCAAATTCCATGCGTCCTTGAAACCATCCCAGTATTTTCCCTTGCGAAAGCAGTTCCGCCGCGGTTGACGCTGCGTCCGGCACCTTCGTGTAGCGTAATTTGTACGTTCGCACTGCGCTTTCGATCGCCTGGTCGTCAAAACTCGGGCCCCAATGCGCGTGCCGCATCGGCTTGTTTGGCAACTTCCCGTTGCCGTCGAGATACGGAGCAAGCGCCGCGCCAAGCGCCACTCCATCATCCGAAGCTGCAGGTTGTACAAACATTTTCCCAACCAGGCCGGAAGCGGCAATTTTCCCGTTGGCTTTCGAATTCAAAGCCACGCCCCCTGCAAGACAAATGTCGCGGCACCCTGTTTTCTCGATGGCCATCCGCACGACGTTCATCATCGCGGTCTCACAAGCGTCCTGGACAGCATAAGCAATGTCCTTGTGCCGTTCGTCGATGTCGCTCTCCGCCGCGCGGGGAGGTCCGAGGCGCGCCGTCATGCCAGCAAAGGGCGTCGCGCCGTTGGCAATTAATTGCTTCGTGTGAACGCGATACGGCACCGCCTTCACATCGATAAAGTGGGACAAATCCACGCCTGGCTTCCCATAAGGGGCCAGCCCCATCACCTTCCACTCATCGCTGTTGCGCTGAAAGCCCAGAAACTCCGTGAATTCGCTGTAGAAATATCCCACCGAATCGGGAAACGGAATCATCAGAACCGGGTCGAGCCTGCCGTTGTGCCCATGCCAGATTGTCGTCGCTTCCCACGCACCGCGGCCGTCCATCACCACAACGGCGGCTTCGTCAAATCCCGAGTACGCATACGCGCTGATGGCGTGCGCCAAGTGATGATCGACAAACCGCACTTTCGCTTTCGTTGGCCCGAAGTGCTGTGCGAATTTCTTCGCCCCGCTTTCCTGATGCCACATGCTCAGGAAGTGCAGCGTCGAATTCAATCCGTTCAGATATGTCAGCGGCATTTTCCGAGTGGCGTAACATTTCAGATCGTGCCGAAAGACCGGCCCCGCCGTCTGCCAACCGAAACACACTTCATCCAACTGCTCAGCTCGCACTTTCGCGAAGTCCAGACACGCTCGAATGGCGTTTTTCGGAAAGCCGGCGTCGTGCTTCAACCGGCTGATGCGCTCCTCCGCGACGGCAAACAGCAGTTCGCCGTCGCGCACAATGCACGCCGAAGAATCATGCATCTGCGAATAATTAATCCCTACGGTCCACATTCGTCGTCAATCGCTTCCAGAAATCCCTGACACCTGTGGCAACTCGCCGTCCCATAGTCGTTGCCTGAAAAGCATGATAGCGTGGCGCGCGTGGGGAGTCGAATACTCACCCGGTTATTCTAGGAATTAGCCTAGCAGAGTGATTGCGGTCTCCTTTCGGAGGCTGCAAAACGTTGTTGACAAGTCATACTTGATTTTCTGACATACTTTTCAAGTAACAGTGTGCAGTTTTTTTGGAGTGCGGCGGCTTGCCCCCACCTTTCTTAAGTCTGCAAGCCTCAGCTTCGTGGTCTTCTTCTTTCTCGCAAATACCGTCTAAGCCTGCGGAATAGAATCTCGCCGCCCAACCACAAGAGCACGGCGATCAGCAAATCGAAGGCTATTTTGTTCATGCATTCATGTTGTCATGGTCCGGTTCGGAAATCGCGAGACTTACGCTTCGCAACCCTCAGCGCTTAACCCCGGTGCAATAGGACGGATACTGAATCTTGCACAATTTTGGAGCGATGTAACTCCCTGTTCTTGGCAGCTACCGTGAACAAACCCAGCCACGTACGGTTTTCTCTGCCACGCAATCAGAGTGTAAGTCGCTCAGCCGCGCGCCGCACCCGCGGCAAGGACGCGCCGATAGAGTTCTTCAAGTTGTCTTGCGGCCCGTTCCCAGGTATAGCGCTTCATCGTTTCGCGCGCTGCCTCTCCCAGTTTTTTGCGCAATTCAACCGAGTTTGCCAGACGTTCGACACTTCTTATGATCGCAATGGAATCTGCCGGCAATATCAATAGTCCGTTTTGTTCGTTCTCCACAACATCCGGCATCCCGCATGTCTCCGTCGTAATCACCGGCATTCCGCTCGCCATGGCTTCGAGCAACACGGATGGCAACCCCTCCATCAAGGAGGGAAAGAGGAAAATGTCGTGCTCAGCATACAATTCCTGCACGTGTTCCGCCGCAACCACCGGCCGGACGAAGATTCGGCCTGCGAGTTCTGGACCAAAGAATCCCTGGATTTCTTCGGGCGCAACTCCGCAGCCCGCAAAGGTCATCCTCAACCCCGGAAAACGTGGGGCTAGCTGTCGCAATGCATCCCGGATATAAAAGATGCCGCGCTGATCGAGCCATGTGCCCGCGTAGAGCAGCCGCAATGTATTTCCGTCACGATATTCACGCGGAATAAAGAATCGCGGCTCCACGCCGTTGGGAATGTACGCGACGCGGTCGGAATCCAAATTATATTTGAGTTGCAACATCGACCACACATCGCGGCTATAGGTGTGCGCTCCGTCTGCCGTGCCAATCGACCATCGAAATCGCGGCTGGTGATACAAACGGTGCCAGAGCCGGTTCCTCAGGGAAAAATTCCAGGCTCGGCCCTTTTTCACTTCACGACTCATTACATGAATTCGGCGTTCTTCGAGTCCATGAAGTGTCATCACATAGGGCGGATAGCCTGCCGAGCGATGCCATTGCCGCCGCAATCCATAAGGAAAGCCCGTGGGCGCGTGCAGGTTTACAATCGAAAACACTTTCCGGTTTTTCGCGATGTAGCGGCTCAGCCGAAGTGAAAAAATGAGTTCGGTCCACCGCGGCGAACTGCTCCCGTGATCGACCAGATCTTCTTGAAAAACATACGTGAGATGATGACCCAGCCGTTCAAGCTCGTGGCCCAGGTTGTAAATGATCGTCGCTACACCGCCCTCGCGGCGTTTCAGAACGCCAGAAGCCATCAAAATGTTCAAGGGATTCCGCGAAGCATTCGCCGGCTCCATTCCTCAGGGCCTCGTCGTCCGGTAGCGATCAACGTGCGCGGGCTGCAGAAACGGCAGCCATTTCTCCCGGGCCTTTCGGTAAATACGGTTCTTCACGAAGCGTTGCCGCAAGGAATAGTAAAGGCGCGAGGTCATAAAACATGCTGGAATCAGTGAAAGCACTTTGAACATCCAGTGGGTAGTCGAAGCATTTTCATGCGCGATTCGGTAGTTTCGCAGCTCCGCCCGTATTGTCTCCCAGGGGAACCCCCGATCTATCGACAACCGGACCAGATCTGCCTCGGTTTCAACGGACTCGACGACGATGCTCGCAATCGGGCCTTCTACCCGCTGTTCCGCCAGTTTTGTTTTGAGAGACTCCGCCAACGCGTCGAGTACCGCTTGCTTCCTGCGCAGTGCCGGTGCACTCCCGTTGGATACCTGAAACGCGTTCGATTCGTGCAAACGATAAAACGTCAGCGATTCGCGCAAGATCAATACATCCGAAAACAATCCGGCAAGTGTAAACAAATATTCGTCGGCTTCGATTTGCAGCGCTTCGGGCACCTTGCCGATCTTCCGGAGCACGTCTGCACGCAGGGTCATCCTGCTGGTACCCAGAAAACTCTTCCTCAATCGAAATAAACGGGCCCCCGCCGCGGAATCGATCCGAAACCTGGGAACTTCGCGAAGCAGCTCAGTGTGTTGACGGCCGTCGGAAAACACCTCGGTGATCCCGTGTCCCACCATGCCAATCGAAGCATCGCTGGCCAGCGCGCCAACCACGGCCTGCAATTTCCCCGGCGCCCACCAGTCGTCGCCGTCCAGGAACGCGACGAACTCGCCCCTGCATTCAGGAATACCGGCATTAAAGGCCGAGGCCTGTCCTCCATTCTCTTTGCGCAGCAGCCGCACGCGCGGCTCGAATTTCTTCACGATTTCCGGTGTGCGATCCGTCGAACCGTCATCGACGACAATGATTTCGCGCTCGGCCTCAGGAAAGTCCTGCTCCAGCGCGCTAACGATCGCTTGCTCGATGAAGCGCTCGTGGTTGTGCGTGTCAATCAGAACGCTGACAAAACTTCGCGCCAAAGTATGGCTCCCCGAAAATCCTCAATCGCGCTTCTGGGCCAGACAATACATATATGTCCCTTTGAACCCGCGCGCGCGAACGTACGGGAAGGCCGCCATGGCCAGCGGAAAACAAGCCGCAGACTTGATTTGCCCCATTATCTGCATTACCCGCTGCCGCGTCGTTGGCTTTGCGCGCAAAACCGCCTCCGCTTGTTCGGGCCGCATTTGCATCACGTCGCGGAAACTCCCCGGCGCCTCTCCCGCTGCAGTTTGCGACAACCCCGTGCGCAGCGCCATATTAATCATCTGCGCCGTGTGCGCGATTCCAACCGGCTGCTCACGAATGGACAAAACCTCAAAACCATGCGCGCTCAAGAAATGCTTAAGGGCCGCCGCATTCCATCGCAAAAAATGATTGGGCGGGTAGTCCAGCACGTCCGGTCCGGTCATCCACCTCTCGCGGTTCGGAACGCTCAGCGCGATCGTGCCCTTGGCCTTCAAGACCATACTTACTCTCTGCAAAAACTCCACTGGCGCAGCTTGATGCTCCAGTACCTCGAAAAAAGTAACTACATCGAATTTTTCGTCCGCATGCCGCCCGGCAAATTCAGAAATGGTCAGAGGAAAAACCCGTTGCAATCCAACCCGCTCTTTTGCAAAGCGCGCCGCGTTGCGATCGAGCTCAATGCCGGTAACGCCGTAGCCCACTTCGCGCGCCGCGGTCAGAAAATTCCCGGTGCCACAGCCAATGTCCAGAAGCTCGCCGCCGCGGGGAGCGAGCGGATCAGTCAGGAAATATTTGTGTCCAGGCTCCAGCGGCAGCAGCTTTTCGTCCCGGCCGCCGTACATTTGCTCGTACCATCGCGCGTCGGGCATCTCGCGCGGCTCCCAAAACTGCAGTCCGCAACCGTCGCATCCAAAAAGCTTGCACCTCCCATACTTTTCGACTGCCGCCTTGCGCGAAGTTGCGCCACACGCGGGGCAGACGGTTCCGGCGGCTTCTTCCGTCAGCGGCCCCCGCTCCGAAGCTGCAGCCGTCCCTGGGTCCATTGCACGTTGCGGAGCCGTCGATTTGCTTAAGCCCTTGGCGGCGAATGCTTTTTCTTTTTCCCGTGCCATTCTTGCCTTTCGGCTCAACCCGTCGTCGCTTGCGCTAGCTGCGCGCGTTGCGACGCTATGATCTCTTCGAGAATGGCGTGCAACCCGCGCGTAATTTTCCAGTTCGGATAGTGGTTCCGGAATTTCCCGAGATTCGAGATGTAACAAATATGATCGCCTTTGCGGGCTTCATCCACGTAGCGCCAATCCAACTTGCGCCCGGTCATTTGCTCGATCTGTTCGATCGCCTCCAGCATTGAAATACTGTTCGCGCGACCGCCACCCAGGTTATACACTTCGCCAGGCCGCGGATTTGCAGCGAACTCCTGGATCGCACTCACCACGTCATAACTGTGAATATTGTCGCGTACCTGTTTGCCCTTGTAGCCAAAAACGGAATACTTGCCGCCGCTCAGAGTCACTTTCACCAGATACGACAAGAAGCCGTGCAACTCCACGCCGGAGTGCGATGGCCCGGTCAGGCAACCGCCCCGAAAAATTCCCACATTCATCTTGAAGTAGCGCCCGTACTCTTGAGCGATGAGATCCGCCGCCGCTTTCGACGCCCCGAACAGCGAGTGCATCGTTTGATCGATCCGACAAGTTTCGGCGACACCTTCAAAATCCTCGGCCCGCGCGTAGTCGTACCGTTTCTCCAGCTCCTTCAGCGGAATTTCATTCGGCGCATCGCCATACACTTTGTTCGTGCTCATACATATGAATACTGCTTCAGGTGAATGCTGCCGCGTCGCCTCCAACAGGTTTATGGTTCCCAGCGCGTTCACCTCGAAATCCAGCAGGGGGATCTCCCGCGCTTTATCATGGGAAGGCTGCGCCGCGCAGTGGACTATCAGGTCAAAGCGGTGCGTCCGAAACATTTCTTCAATGGCCGCACGGTCGCGAATATCCAGCGCCGCGTGTGCGAACCGCTTGGTGACACCCTTCAGCCGCTCCAGATTCCAAAGCGTGTCGCCTGCCGGGCCGAAGAAAACCCGGCGCATGTTGTTGTCCACGCCGACAACTTCATGTCCCTGCCGGTCGAAATGTTCCACGGCCTCCGAACCGATCAGCCCGCTGCTGCCTGTGACGAGAACCTTCATCCCTTTGAATCCGTTCCTCTCTTCATAAGCTGCGAACCCAGCCCGAACAGTTGCCGCGAAATACAATGCGTTCAAACGCTGCAATCGAGAACGAAAGGGCCGCTTGCCCCTTGAAAGATTACCAGCAGTGGAGCCCTTTTTTACTGCCCCGAGCCCACACTGACCTAGCCTTTACGATGTGCCGGCGATTTCCAGGGGCACGCCCGCAGTACAAAGAGGGCATTGCGAAGGTGTCCATAAGTTGCTCGGCAATCGATCGAGGAGTTCGAGAGCGATCCGATGCTCCGCGACGAACTCGCCAACGGCATCGCCAAGCGCAAGTAACGCGCCAATTGCAACGACTCTTGCACCTAGAGAGTTCAAATCCAAAAATGTTCCCCGCACCGCCGATCCCGCGCTAATGAAATCGTTCACGATGGCAACGCGTTTCCCTTTGACCATTGGTTGCAGACCTTTCGGCACATGGTATTCGACTGGAAAAAGCTCCTCGCGTTTCGCATCCGCGAACCGTTCCGCGTATGCGAAGTCGCAACCGAGTTCAAGTGCAACCAGCAATGCGACAAAGGCGCCCTCGACGAGCGGGCCGCAGATCACTTCCACCTCATACGGCGCAAGCCGTGCGGCAAGTCTCGCGGTGAACGTTTGTATTTCCCGCGAACGCAGGCATAAGGTCTCAAGCTGGAACCACACATCTCCATGATGACCCGATTCCAGCCGAAAATGCCCCTGGCGTCCGTGCACCAGGGATAGCAAATGTTCCGTCATGAATCCTGGCCCGTCGTGAATTCTGTGCCTGCCAGCATGAGTATTCCCCGGCGCTCACAAGAATTCTATACGAACTCAGGTTTCAAACCCCCGCCGGGCACTTCAGAGCGGTGGCCACGGTTCTATTTCTGCCCAAGAAGACTAAGGAATGCCTCCGTACGTTCCACGGGCAAGGCCACCAGGTTTGCTTCATACGTTTCCTGATCGTACCGAATAGGCAGCAACGCACCCTGCGCTACGATCGCAAACCAGCGGTAGTCCATTCGAATCAGGAACTGAACAAATTTCTTTCGCGGCGTATCCCCACGCTTCCGTGCGTGAGTCCTGCACTTCCCCCAGAGTCGCCGGCAAACTAGGGGGGAAGTGTGGGTCGCGCGCTGCCAGGGAGCTCGGCATCGCCGGCGTTTTGCTGAACTGTGGAGTCACAACTCCTGCTGGCTCCTCGAATTGACGGCTCTTGTACAACCCGAGATCCAAAAAGCAAAACGGGCGGCCCAAGGTGAGTCGGGACGCCCGTTCTGTATTTTTGTGAAGTGAACTGAAACTAGCTGGATCGGCTCTTAAGGCCGATCAGGCTGGGATCAGCTGTTCCTTAGAGGGGCTGTACGTTCGAGGCCTGCAGGCCCTTGGGGCCCTTGGAAACTTCGAATTCAAC
>Ga0137412_10005087_pt1 | contig 10510 bp, 11 predicted proteins | sample CZODoug2_1_16fun_FD_122160 | JGI IMG/M metagenome (GOLD analysis project Ga0137412, IMG submission 122160) | Vadose zone soil fungal communities from Angelo Coast Range Reserve, California, USA - CZODoug2_1_16fungal (Hybrid Assembly) | ecosystem: Environmental > Terrestrial > Soil > Vadose zone... | reverse complement strand
CTATTATGGACCCGACGAAATCGGCGAATCGCGAGGCGCCCCGGCGCCAGCCCTGATCATGCCTCAGGCCTGCGACGCGGCAAGGGCAGCGAGACTTTGGGACGTTTCCGAAAACTTACAGAGACGTCCTTCAGTTGACGGCAGGGCTGATGCAACTCGCAAAGAACGTCGCCGCAGCCTTTCTTGAATAGCGCAGCAAGTGTTAGCGGCGACACGGTCCGCGTGTTGCGGACCGGACCTTGGTATTGTCATTCGCCAATCGACAACAGACAGGCCAGCCTCACAACCTTTCGGCGTTTTTTGGTGCGGCGCCAAGGCGATGGTTCCGGCGATATCGTCCATGATGTTAGTTCAGAGTGACCTTCGGAAGCACCATCACGATTCCGATTTGACGCGCGATAAAGGACTCGAAGATCGCTACTTTGCCGCAATCAGCGTTGCCCGTTTTAGGTACAAAAATCGGTACATACATAACAGCAGTAAAATTGCCACGCCTCGTCCCAAATCGGCGTAGAGGTAAGCCGGATTTTTGGTCATGTTGAACGCTATTACTCCGGTGAAAAGCATATTGACAGAAATCAACAGAACGAAAACGACCGCGACGGACATCTCTTTATGTATCAAGTAGGCGATAAGACCAGACATCAGACCCAATGTGATGAACAGTTTGCCATACAATTGGGTGACCGAAAGCAGCGCAACGTTCGAGCTCACATCACCTAGCTGTAGTGCATTCCCGATAAATGACGGATTAGCAAAGAGAATACACCCGTACACAATCTGAAACGCGGCACTCAAAAGTACTGCAAGCATCAATAAATATTTGAATATCCGCACGTCTCGTCTCCACAGCACTGATCATACGGGCGTATCTGTCGACAGCTGACCATCAGTCCTTGGGCTCCGTCAGATCGCCAGCGATAGGGCATATTTTATTGACTGAAGTTATTGAGAACGGACCCAAGTTTGGGTTCTACAAAAGACCCCCATCACGCATCCAGTTACTGACAGTGCGTTTTTTCCTATGACTACAAGCCGTCCGGAATAGCTCTTTCCGTCTCTCGGGTTGTAAAGCTGGCCTTCAAAACCATCTGCCGTCGGAGTTGGCGCCTGAAGGATCATCAAGCCTTCTAGCGGTCGTGTTCTCAATCTCAGATCCGGGTTGTTTGTATCGACGGCACCTTTTGTAGCGTTGACGATAGATCCACAGTACCCGCGGGTACAGCGACTGATACGAACGGTCGAGCCCTGATCCTGCGTCAGCCAGATACCAGACAGATCACCGTCCGTTTGAGCGTTCGCGTTGCTAGATGTCGCAATTCCGATAGCCAGTGCCAAACAAGCTGCCGTCATGCTTGAGACAAGTCCCATGGGGTCTACTCCTTCCTCTTCACGAGTTCGAGCGCCGACGTGCGGGCGGACCGGGCGTCGACTTTGCAGGCGCGCTGACGGGCGTTGATCATCCCAGCGTCCATTCTAAATGGACGCTTACGGCCGAGAGGACGAAATTCGTTGGATAATGACGACCTTCCCTTTAGCGCGACCGGTCTCAACGTAAGCGAGGGCCTCGGCGATTTTGGCGAAGGGATAGGTTTTGTCGATGATGACCCGAAGGTGGCCTTGTTCGATCAGGTCCGCGAGCAGAGCCAGATCGCTCCCGCTCGGATGCATGAATAGGAATCTGTAGCCGACGCCCGCGCGCCGCGCCCGCTGCCTGACACCGTAGCTGATGGCCCAGAAGGCTACGGCCAGAATCCTGCGACCGCCGAGATCCTGCCGCGCGGTCTGCGGCTCCGGAACGGCGGCGACCGAGACGATCCTGGTCCCCGGCTTCATGATCTTGAACATCCGGTCCAAGGTCTCGCCCCCGATCAGATCAAAGCCCGCGTCGAAATCCTTTCCGAACCTGGAGAGATGGTCGCTTGTGTAGTCGATCACCTCATCAGCCCCGAGCGAGCGCACCAAGGCCTCTCCCCGCTTCGAAGCCGTCGTCGTCACATGGGCACCCAGCCATTTAGCGAGTTGGATCGCGAACGTGCCGACGCCGCCAGCACCGCCCGAAATGAAGACCTTCTGCCCCGACTTCACGCCGAGTTCGTCCCTCAAGGCCTGGAGCGCGGTCAGAGCCGCAAGGGGCACGCCCGCCGCTTCCTCGAAATCCATATTTGAGGGCATATGGGCGGCGCAGTCTTCACCGACAGCCGCCTGTTCTGCGAAGGCGCCCAGCCGATCCTTCTCGATCCGGGCGAACACCCGATCGCCGGCGGAGAACCGTGTGACCTCATCGCCGACAGCGACCACCTCGCCTGCGAACTCATTGCCGAGCACCTGGGGAAGCTTCAGCCGATAGATGGGCCGCAGCTTTCCTTGCCGAAATCCGATGTCCACCGGATTCAGACCCGCCGCGCGCACGTTGACGAGGATGTCACGCGGCCGAAGCTTTGGTTCTGGGACCTCCATCAACGCCGAGCCCTCGGGACCGCCGTATCGCGTGAGGACGTATGCAAGCATTCGTTTTTGGCTCCTGGACTGCCTCGTCCATAACATTTAAGTTAGGTTGAGGGTCAAGCGGCATTGGAGAAATCATGCAAATCGGAGTACTAGCCAAGCGCACCGGGCTCACCGCGTCCCGGATTCGCTTCTACGAAGCCCAAGGCCTGATCAGCGTCGGCCGGCGGGCCAACGGCTATCGGATCTATTCGCCCGCTGCGCTCATGACGCTGAACATCATCACCAGCGCCCAGGACGCGGGCTTCACCCTCGAAGAAATTCGCCGCCTCATGCCCGGTGACCTGTCCGGCGGCTACGATGGGGCTTTGCTCGGCGCCCTGCGGAAAAAGGTCGACGACATCAGCGCGATGGAAAAGCGCCTGGCGCGGACGCGATTGCAGATCGAGGCCTTGATCGCTGATGTTGAGGACAGGCCTGAGGGGTTGACCTGTGAAGCGAACATTGACCGCGTTCTGAAGCAGTTCAAGGGCCCGCAGCGGACGCAAGCCTTGGACAGGTGACGGATTGCGTTCGTCGAACGGCATGGCCGGCGCCGCGAATGTCGAACCACGCAATGGTGCTGCGCCTGACATGATCGACTGTGAAACGTAGTCGCCGCTGCATGCCAATGAATTCGATGATGTCGACTTGATCGTTGTCGAATAGCGCCACCCTACCCCGAGGTCACCGCCCTCCGGGGAGCGCGATCACGTCCACTCCAAATCCAAAGCTGCGAACTTCGCAGCAATTCGGTGCGCCAGCGCGAGTAGCTGACGATCGGTACCGGGAGGTGTGATCAACGAAACTCCATGTGGTGCATGGGACATGCGCAAGAACGGAAGCGTCACCTGAGGACATCCACCAAGGCCCGCCACACAAAGAAGACGCATGGCATGCCGCCGATAGGCCTCAAGCGTTTCCACTGAAGCGGACCGCAGCGGGGCTGCACCGGGAACGGTGGGAATCACAATCACTTGTGTCCGCCGCCAGGTTCGCTCCAGTTGGCGGCGAATATCGTCGCGCAGGGCCGCTGCGGCCGAGACCTGCTCAGCGGTCACGCTTCGAGCGGCTTTCATCCTCTCCGCAATGCCGGGCCCGAGCGCGGGTGTTGCGGTCTCCAGCCAGTCCTTCAGCTGCGCCCAGACCTCCGCCAGTTGCAATGTCCGGAACGTCTCGAACCAGAGGTCGAGCCCCTGTTCGCTCACTTCTCCGTCTTCAAGCCGGATGTTTGGGGACACGAGACCGGCAATCTGAACGCGGTGCGATGGGTCACACGCTTCCGGAATACTCCAGGCCTCGAGATCCCAGTGGATTACCGATGATTCAAGACCGAGTTGGTCCGGCGGCAACAACACGTCTCCCACTCGTTCAAGTATCCCAGGCTTGCGCGCGCACCATCCGACGACGTCGAAGGAGGGCGCAAGTGCGCAGACCCCAGTGGTCGACACTACGCCATGGGTGGGGCGAAAGCCGAACAGACCGCAGAAGCTCGCGGGAGCACGGATGGAGCCGGCCGTATCCGTTCCCAGCGCGAAGTCGCAGAGCCCTGCGGCGACAGCCGCTGCCGACCCGCAGGATGAGCCTCCGGTCAGGCGATCGGGCGCAGCGCTGTTGAGCGGGGCGCCATAGTGCTGATTGACGCCGCTGAGACTGAAAGCCAGTTCGTCCGAGATGGTCTTACCCACCACGCGCGCACCGCGAGAGAGCAGACGCTCGACGGCCCAGGCATGCGCTGTTGCCGGCGGATGGGTTCGCGCCCAGACAGGATTGCCGAAGCCCGTTGTCGCTCCCGCAATATCGAAGACGTCTTTGACACCACAGGTGAGGCCATCCAACGGTCCCGAGCCTGTGGGATCGATATGAAGACGCGCTCCTGGCATGAAAGCGCCGACGGGATCATCCCTACGAGGAAGAGGTGGCGTGATAGGAGACATAATCAATCCTGCGGAAAGCCAACAACTCGATGCGCAGCGCGTTTCATGGGCGCTTGTTTTGGGCCGATCATATCCGGAATCGAAGCCCCCGGAACTCTGAAAGCGACAGCTCGGTGACCGGCGCTCACTCGGCCGGCGCCAAGGCTTGCATCATGGCCTTGTCGTCCAGTTCTCCTTGCCAACGCGACACGACGAGCGTTGCGAGCGCATTGCCGATGGTATTGGTTACCGCGCGGGCCTCGTTCATGAAGCGGTCAACCCCAAGAAGTAGCGCAAGCCCAGCGACAGGAAGCGTGTGAGTCGTGGCCAGCGTGGCCGCAAGGGCGATGAAAGCGGCTCCGGCCACACCTGCGGATCCTTTGGATGTCACAAGCATGACGGCAAGCAGGCCGATCTGATCTGTTAGCGACAGAGTGGTGTTCGTCGCTTGCGATATGAACAACGCCGCAAGGCTCAGATAGATCGCACTGCCGTCCGGGTTGAAGGTGATGCCCGCAGGCATCACCAGCCCGACGATAGGCTTGGGACATCCCGCGCGCTCCAGCTTCTCCATGAGTTGCGGCAGCACGCTCTCAGATGAACAGGTGCCAAGAACGATGGCGATTTCGGCCCGGATATAGCGCAGGAATTTCAGCATCGGCACACGAGCAATGCGCGCCACTGCTCCGAGTACAAACACAATGAAGAACGCTGCCGTTAGATACATGCAGGCCACAAGCAGCGCGAGATTGACAACGGAACTGATCCCGTATTTCCCGATCGTAAAGGCAAGGGCGCCAAACGCGCCAATCGGAGCGAGCCGCATGACAATGCGCATCACGCCGAAAAACCCGTGGAGTGCGCTGTCCATCGCATCGACGGCCGACTGAGCGAATTTGCCGCTCAGAGAAAGCCCGATGCCAAAGAGGACGGCGAAGATCAGGACGGGTAATATCTCTCCCTTGGACATGGCCCAAAGGATATTCTCCGGCACCAGCGTGAAGATTGTGTCGGCAAGCGTTGTAGAGCTTTTCTGGAAAGTCGCGATCGAGGTGGTATCAATCTTGGAGACGTCGACATTGAATCCTGCGCCAGGCTGAACGAGATTGCCGACGATTAGCCCAATCGCCAGAGCCATCGTCGAGATTACTTCGAAATAGAGGATCGTCTTAATTCCAACCGCACCGAGCCTTTTGATGTCGGTCATTCGGGCAACACCGACGGTGATGGTCAGAAAAATGATCGGGATAACAACCATCTTGACGCAGCGAATGAAGAACTCGCCGAATATCTTCATCTCCGTGCCCAGCGCTGGGAGATACCATCCTAGCCCTATGCCAAATATCGCAGCGATAACGACCTGGAAATAGATGGCACTCCAAACGCGCGGCGGACTTTTCTTTGGCACCATGACCAGACCTTCGCTCAGAGAGATGGACATGTATTGTTCCTCGGTTGTCTGGAAGATTTGAAGGGATCGTTCGGCGTTTCAGGCCTTTTGGCAATTTCTGTCATTTGCAGGTCTGCGAAGGGACGCGGAGAAGAGAGGCCAGGTCGAACTTGGGATCTTCGGCCTGTTGCGGCCGGATCGGGACACTTGCGCCCAAGAGGCGCCGGGCGATCACGTGCTCTGCTGGAGAATTCAATGTTTCGACGCTAACGAGCAGTTCATTCTGAAAGGAAAATATCGAGAAGGATCGGTCATTTTTGGAGCGCCGCACCACCCGGTCGGCGCATTGCGGGACAAGCCCAACGATCTGCAGCTTGTCATCCGCCTGATCGCTCCAGAACCAGGGAACGGCGAAATATGAAGTCCGAACACCGGCAAGGCGTCTGGCGACGTGCTTGGCCTGATCGGCCGAATTCTGAACAGAGGTGAGCACGATAGCGCGCGAGGCTTCGCAAAGTGGAAATTGCGCGCAATCTCCGATCGCACTAATTCGCGGATCCGACGTCAGAAGATCGCGGTCGACGATGATTCCGATGCCCGTCCGAAGGTCGGCTTGCTTCGCAAGCTCGAGTCTCGGCGTGACGCCGACAGCTTCGACCACGAGGTCCGCATCGATCTGCACGCCGTTGGATAGGGTCAGAACACAGCCCAGCGAGCTATGGCGCCGGATGTCGGTCACGCCGACATCGAGGATGATCTTTGCCCCGCGTAAGCGGTGCCGATCGCCAAGATAACGGGATACGTCGCGCGACGTCGCCCGTTCCAGCACTCTCGCAGCCCGATCAACGACCACCACCTGTTTACCAAGAGCCACCACGGCTGCCGCCAGCTCCATTCCGATGAAGCCTGCACCGATGATAGCCACACGGCGTGCGTGCGGCAGCGCGCTGCGCAGGCGCTCGGCCGATTGCAGGTCATTGAGATTGGCAAGGTTTAATCCATCCGCCACGGCGAGCCGGTTAGGCTGTGCGCCAACGGCGAGAATGAGATGATCACACCGTATCTCGTCGCCCCGGTCCAAAAGCAACGTCAGGCGCGCCCGATCGATTGCTTTCACCCTGGCGCGAACCAGGTCGATCCTGGCGTTGACGAATGCATCCGGCGAACGCAGCGGCGGCGTCATGCCGCGATGCAGGAAGGATTTCGACAGAGGTGGGCGCTGGTAGGGTAGCGTCTCCTCGCCATTGATCAGCGTGACCGGACCCTCTACGCCCTCGAGGCGAAAAGCAAAGGCGGCTTCGGTGCCGGCGTGGCCGGCGCCGATAATGGCGATGCTCCCTGACGTTCGCGGATCGAAGCGCATTCGTGTTAGAACTGCGTTGCCGGGATTTCGACGAACAACCCGGACAAGTCGGGCGTGATAGCAATCTGGCAGGCGAGCCGGCTGTCGGACCTGCGCTCCGCCGCCACCACCTCGAGCATGCTGCTCTCCGCTTCCGAGGGGGCCGGCAGGACCGCGCTGGCAGGCGCCGTGAGGTAAACATGGCAGGTGCCACAGGAAAGGGCACCGCCACACTCGGCCTCAATGCCGTGGATCGCATGATTGCGTGCAACGGCCATGAGGCTCTCGCCGATCTCGGCCTCGCATTCGCGATCGGTTCCCTGCGGAGTCCTGAAAACAATCCGTGCCATAATTGACCTGTGCTGTTTGGGTGCTAGGCAATTTCCTGGATCGCCCCTTGGAGCACCTTTGCCCCGAGCAGGTCGGCGATGAGGGCGTCCCGGGCTTCATCGGCATTGAGGCCGTGTTCGGCCAAGAGCGGCGCACTGTTCTGCAGCGCCTCGTCTACGGACGCTGCGAGCGCCAGCTTCTTGTAGGTATCTTCCACGCAGATGCCGATGCTTTCGCCGATGATCTCGACCACATTGACGATTTCGAAGGAAACATCGTTCTCGAACTTGCAGAGCTCCCGATGGCATCCGTGAAAAATGGTTGCGAGAGTAGTGATGCCCGCGCGCGCTGCCGCCTCGAATTCCTCCGCACGCAGGCTTTCCTTGAACTTCGGAGTGACGCTCAGATAGGTGGACATTAGTCCAGCCCGCGGCACGTCGAGGTGCACGAGCTCGATGCCTGAAATTTCGCTCAGCAACCGCTCGACTGCGCGCAAGACATCGGGTGTTCCGGGTCGCTCGTTGATGGCGACCCGTTTGCGGATGTCGTGCTTGAAGAGTGGCCTCAGCTTGTCGAGATTGCGCTCGAGAAAGACAAAGAATGGCGTCAGGCCGGCATCATCGCGCCCCGTCATGAGCCGGTGTGCGGGCAGGATGACGTCCTCAAACTGTAACTGGCAGCTCGGGCACCACGACAGGTTGGTGGTGGCCTGCTTGGCCTCGATCTGGCTCAGCGCGGCCCGGCCGGCCCGCCCGGCGGTTTCGCCGTCACCCGCCCGAAATTGGTTGATGCCACAGCAGGCGCTCGAACCGCCGAGGATCTCGCAGGACAAGCCCATCGCCTGCAGGATCTCGACACACAACAGGACAATGTGCGGCGTCTTTCCCACGTTGCAACCAATGTAGAAGGCGATGTCGGGCTTACATTCCTCCGTGGCGGGCTTGAGTGTCGGCTGCAGCCGGGCCACTGTGTTCTGATCCACTTGAAGCCTTGACACCATCCGCAGCGACTTTGCGACGGTGCGGAAGGAAGAAGCTCCGTTCTTGCGAACAGCGTCGCCGTCACGGCGACGGACATTCGCGTAATTTGCCATCTTCACAAGAAAGAGCGGGTCCACCCCGTAGTCACAGGCGTCGCGGCAGAGGCCGCTGCTTGAGCATGCGCCGGCCCAGCGTTGCGCAGCTTCGTTGCCATTGCCGCCGCGGATCAGATCGACAATGCCACCGAGCACCTCCTTCGGGTCGGCCTCGTGGAGGCCGATTGGCCCCTTCATTGGGCAGACCTCGAAACACTTGCCACAGCCGACGCACGCGGAGGCCACGTCTTGCATGCGCGTGTTGAGTGCCTCGATGAAATCCATTCGTCTGTTGCTCCTTCGGGCTACCGACCCTAGGCTCCAGCATTGAGTGGAGCGGCGTGTCTACGGTATTGCCAAAGCTCGAATGGAGATATAAGAAAACGTTATGTCTACGCGAGAAGATGCATTGCGGATGCGGCTCGGGCGTTCCCTGAAGCTTCGTGATCTTCACACCCTGACGGTCGTTGCCGAGCTCGGCAGCATGGCCAAAGCGGCGGCGTTTCTGTCGATCACTCAGCCTGCCGTTTCGCAGGCGATCGCCGACCTAGAGCGTTTCGCGGGCATTCGTCTGCTCGATCGAGGCCCGCGCGGCGTGGTGCTCACCGTGGCGGGAGAAGCAATGGTCGCCCGCGGGCGTCAGGCGCTTGATACGCTCGACCTGGGCATGCGCGACATCGCGTTCCTGACGGATGGCGGCCGCGGCGTCGTGCGCGTCGGTGCCGACATGGCATTCATCGCCGGAGGCCTGATGGCCGACATTATTGCAGATTTGCGCGGCCGCTATCCCGGAATATCCGTGCATGTCTTCGAGACCAGCATGCGCGTTTCAGGGACTGAATACCGCGAACTCATGGAACGCGGCGTAGACGTTCTGCTGGGGCGGCGCTCACGCGAGGACATAGATAGCGAATTACTCATCGAGCACCTGATGGAGGAGAAGCTCAAGGTTGTAGTGAGCTCAACTCATCCTCTGGCAATGCGAGACCGGGTCGACTGGACGGACCTGACGGGAGAGTCCTGGATCCTGGCGGCCACCGACAGCATTGCCCGCACCATCCTGGAGGATGAATTCAGGCAGCGTGGCCTGACGGTGCCGGATGCAGCGATAGCGACCTATTCCATGCAACTGCGCTTGCAACTCCTCGGAACCGGAGGGTACGTCACCGTTATGACGGAATACTCTTATCGCCATGGCGCCGATCGTTGGGGGTTGCACGCGCTACCGCTCGAATGTTCACAGCGCCTTCCGGTGGTAATCCAAAGACTCAGGCACAGGTTGCCGACGCCGGTGGTCGAGAGGTTCCTGCGATCGGCACGCACGGTCATCCTAGGATCGTCGCGAGGTTGATGAGGAAACCGCGTGAGCCGACGAGAACAAGTCGCAAGCTTGTCGCGGGTTCGCGAAAATCGCCATCAATACTGATTGCAAATCACGACCTCAGACCTCATCAAACCGCGCGTGAAGGCTGATCGCTCGCTGGTCTTCGACCAACCTTCCCATCATAGGTTCGTTGCGACCACGGCAAGGCGGGTGCTTCTGGAATGCACGGTGTCGCTCAATGATCAGGCGGTAAGCGAGAAACGTCGATGCCGGCGGCCGTGCGTCGAACATCCCTTTGACTGTGAGACGAGACGTATCTTCCGGCGCGTCTGACGAAGGTCTGGTGGAGCCCGCTGATCCCGCCGCCGAAGCTCGACAGGTCGGGGCATTCCAGAAGCGAGTAGTCGAGATGGATGGCGTCCGAGTGGGGATCGTAGGTGGCGAAGTAGTGACCGGCCCTCGCGTGCGGTCCGCACGCGGACAAGACACGTTTTCTGACCTCGCGTGGCAGCCGGGCGATCCGATCTGTGCTCCACACCGGATCGACAGGCGGGACCGGCGAGGCGTGCGCCGCACACGCCCATCCGAAAACGAGGAACCAGGTGGACCAGGCTAAAATTCGTGTCATCACGCATCTCTCCGAAGA
>Ga0137412_10005086_pt1 | contig 10511 bp, 10 predicted proteins | sample CZODoug2_1_16fun_FD_122160 | JGI IMG/M metagenome (GOLD analysis project Ga0137412, IMG submission 122160) | Vadose zone soil fungal communities from Angelo Coast Range Reserve, California, USA - CZODoug2_1_16fungal (Hybrid Assembly) | ecosystem: Environmental > Terrestrial > Soil > Vadose zone... | reverse complement strand
CAAATTAAATCGTTAGGTATCCAGCTGGCGATCGATGATTTCGGTACCGGCTATTCTTCATTGAGTTACCTACACCGTTTTCCCCTCGATACCTTGAAGATTGACCGCTCCTTCATCAGTGGCATGGGGGACGATGGAGAAGGTATGGAGATTGCACGGACCATTTTGCCCATGGCCAATAATCTCCGGTTGGATGTAGTTGCCGAGGGGGTAGAGACAGTTCAACAGGTTGCCATGCTGAAGAAACTCCACTGCAAATATGGCCAGGGATATTACTTTTCCAGACCGCTGTCCGTCGAGGGGATCGCGTCATTATTGGCAGGAGATCTGAAGTGGCAAGCGTGCGAGCAAACCAAGTAGCTCAACAGATGTCAGCAAAGGGAGAACATGAACGGAGAGTGCCGGTCGGCCGCAGCGCAAAAACCTTAGCCAGTGAGCTGCATAACGTACTCTCCGCTCTCCAAATTTGTCGATAGATAAGCTCTTATGAAACTCGCTTGGCAAAACATCATTCACGATCGAGCCCGCTTCTCTGTAACGGTGCTTGGCGTGTCTTTTGCTGTATTCCTGATGGTTTTTCAAGGGAGTCTCTTGATTGGCTTTTTGCGGGCGGCATCCAGGCTTATAGATGCCAGCGACTCCGACATCTGGATTACGGCGAGAGGAGTGCAGGCCTTTGAGTTTGGAACTCCCATCGAAGGCCGGGTGAGGGAGATGGCTGCCGGCGTACCAGGTGTGTTGGAAACGAGCCGGGTTTGCATGGCTTTTGCTGTGTACCGCACAACGAACGGAAAGCAACAGGATGTAGCTCTGGATGGTGCAGATCGCAATGTAGGAAAGCGCTTCCCGGTTCCCAACGCTCTTGGTTCAGCCGAAGGGATGTCGCCTGATGCGCTGCTCTACGATGTAAGCGACCGGGACCTGATTCAAGTGACGGCAATGCCGGCAGAAGTGGAAGTAAACCGGCACCGCGCCAGTATCGAGCGTCAGATTGAGGGTTACGGAGCATTCCTTGGTGTCCCCTTTCTGTTTACTTCGTACCGAAATGCCAGTCGATACATGGGGGTTGGTCCTGAAGAAGCTATGTTCGTCCTGTTGCGCGTCGACAAGGGATATTCAACATCGGACGTGCAGCAGAACCTTAGGCAGCGTCTTCCAGAGGTTGATGTTCTCACACGGGACGAATTTGCCCGGAAATCTCGCACGTATTGGACAATAAAGACCGGGGCCGGAGGCGCGATTCTAACCGCGGCGGTTTTAGGGTTTTTGATAGGTCTTGTGGTTGTATCCCAAACCATCTATGCGAACACGATGGAGAACATCGAGGAATACGCGACATTGAAAGCCCTAGGAGCGCCCAAGTCGCTCGTGGCGCGCATCGTCCTCACCCAGGCCTTGCTCTGTGGTGCAGTCGGCAGCGTTCTGGGGCTCTTCACGGTGATTCCGGTTGTCGATCACGCGAAGTCGCTGATTCCTTGGATCTATATGCCCTGGTGGTTGCCGGCCGTCATGGTCCTGCCAAGCATGACCATGTGCTCATTGGCATCCATCGCTTCGGTTCGGAACGCTCTTACCGTAGAGCCTGGGAGGGTATTCCGTGCCTAAAAGTCGCCTCATGAATACCGTCTGTGAGGACTCAGGGGAACTTGCTTCGAATGCAGTCGAGGTAGATCTGCTGAAAAGTCCGGCCAATTCTAGGGTTTTAGCCGTTGAGGATCGGTTAGAACCTGGTCTTACCGTCCATGAGGTAGCTTCTAGTCATTTTCTAGGAGTCGAGGGTGCGAGTGTATCGTTCGGCAAAGGGAGCGCGCGCGTTTTTGCATTGCGTGATGTTTCACTCATGTTCGAGCGCGGAACTCTTTCCTTGGTCATGGGTCCTTCGGGGAGCGGGAAGACAACGTTGCTGTCGATGCTTGGCTGCTTGTTGTCGCCCGACGAAGGATCGGTGTTCGTGGATGATGTCGCAGTGAACCAGCTAGCCGAAACAGGAAAGACCGCCATTCGCCAAAAGAAAATTGGCTTCGTGTTTCAGGCATTCCGCCTCTTCCACTCACTCTCGGCGATCGACAACGTTGCGATTGGTTTCGAACTTCGCGACCCGAAGCAGTCTCAGAGATTGGAAATGGCGCGACACCTGCTGAATCAATTCGGTCTCGGCGATAAATGTAACCAAGAGCCCAATGAACTCAGTCCGGGAGAAAGGCAGCGGGTCGCCGTTGCAAGAGCGCTTGCGGGTAATCCTCCCATTCTTCTCGCGGATGAGCCTACCGCATCACTGGATGCTCAAGCAGGAAGAAATATCTGCCAAATTCTTCGGAATCAAGTTGACGAGCATGGAAAAACTGTTGTGGTCGTGAGCCACGATCCACGCTGGCGGGAGTTTGCCGATCGAACAATCACTCTATGCGATGGCCAAGTAGAACATCAGGAGAAGAATCTATGACCGCCCGCAGCAGATGGGGCATTGGCGGCTCCGCAATTTTCTTGGTCATTGTAGCTGTCGCGTTCCTGGGGAGTACACGGAGCAGGAATTCGGTGCAAGCTCGTGGGATAGCTTCCGATAGTGCTACCGCGACTGTTGTCTTCGCCTCCCCCGGAAGAGTCGAGGGAGCTTCGGAAACGACACAGGTAGGGGCTGCTGCGGATGGCATCCTGAAGGCCGTCTACGTGAAAGAAGGTCAGTTCGTAAAAAGAGGCACCTTGCTTGGCGAGATCGCCTGTGATGAATTGCAAGCGGGTCTACAAACTGCAACAGCCGAAGCCGATGGCGCACGCCAGATAAGAACCCGGATTCTGCGGGGCGCACGCGATGAGGAGAAGAAAGTAGCGACTGAAAAGACAGCAGCGGCCCGCGCCACATTTGATGAAGCCAAATCGCGCCTGGAGATGCAGCGTGCTCTTTATCAAAGGGAGCAGATCTCCCGGGCCTCCTATGATCAATCTGTCCGTGATCTCGGGGTAGCAGATGCCAACCTCCGAGCCGCACTTCGAACCGAGGAGCTACTTGCCGCGCCCCCATTGCAGGAAGAAAAGGCGCGAGCTGATGCAGACGTGCTCGCGGCGGAGGGTCGCGTTCGAACGGTCCAGGAACGTATCGGGAAGTGCTCAATCCTAGCTCCGATCGACGGAACCATTTTGAGGGTCTACGCCAGGCGCGGCGAGTCCTTTAGCACAGTCACTCCCCGACCATTGTTCAGTCTCGCGGATACTTCCTCTCGGCACATTAAGGCGGAGATAGACGAAAGAGATGTAGATAAAGTGTCGATCGGACAGCGGGTAGTTATCCAGGCAGACGCTCTTGACGGAAAGAGGCTCAATGGGTCGGTCGTGAGAATATCTGCAATGATGGGTAGGAAGAGCATCTCCACGGGCGATCCATCTGATAAGAGCGACCGCGATATCTTGGAGGCGGTGATCGGCTTGGAGGACAACACTCGATCATTGCCAATAGGTCTTAGGGTTACAGTGCAGTTTTTGACTGCCAGCCCGTTGAAAAAATAAGAAGAACTGTTGCGAATGACCTAGCAGTGCTGCTGGAGAAATAACGGGTGTTGCCACGGCGCAGCGGAGTAAGCTCTCTTTGCCTCCACTGAGCCCAGAGTGGCTAACATTCTCCAAGTCGCGTACTACCTCCCACATGGACTTAAGCGATTTGCCTTTGCTTGGTGCTCGCGAGCGCGCCGATGCGGAAAAGCGCGCTGCAATTCAGCTACACGCTGGCGTTTTTCGACAAATACCTTAGAGGCATGAAGCCGGCGCTGCTGGACCAAGACGCATACAAGTGAGTTTGTCGAGGCGATACAAAGGCTCGAGCCAGCCAGGTTTCCGTGCCCAACGCAATGACGGCGACGATTCGCGGAAACGCAATTCAAAAAGCGAAGATTGCTGTCCCGTTGGCTGCGGAGCATGAGCCACGCGCCGTCCTTCCATGCCCCAGAGTCTGCGGAAGAGATCAACGGTCCCAGGACCGAACCCCGCGTAGTGGTTATTAGCAAATGCCAGAATCGTGATGCGCCGCTCTTGGATCTTCTTGAGAACACTGACCCACTCGGAAAGATCGCCTTGCCGATCTACAATCACCTTGTCCCAAGTTGTCGTTTTCTCCTCGATCCCTTTCCGGTCCCCCAACCACCGAACGTAAGTGAAGTCAGCGGTAATCAGATCGAATTTGTCCTTCATCTCCCAGGGCCGCGGCATCCAGCCTTGATCAATCAGCGTGAGAGCGACGCCATGCTCTCGCAACACATCTGCGAGCTTAGGAACCAGCCAGTCCTTATTGCGAATCTCGACGGCAAACTTATGCTCCTTCGGAAGCCTTTTCAGAAACGGAACTAGCCTGGCTAGAAAATCGTCCAGAGACTTGAACGCGTATTTGTCAAACTTGCCGAATTGAAACAGCAAGGGCCCGAGCTTTTCGCCTAGCGCCTCCATTGTCGTTAGAAAGACTTTGAACTCCTCATCACAATCTTTGAGGACCCTCTTGTGTGTGATCTCCTGTGGTACTTTGGCCGCAAAAAGAAATCCTTCCGGGGTTTTGGCATTCCAGGAGCGCACCACGCTCACATTCGGAGTTGCATAGAAGGTTGAGTCAATCTCTACCGTGTCGAAGTGCTGCGCGTAGTAGCTGAGGTAGTCGGCGGGCTTCAGGCGTTTTGGATAGAAAGTCCCGCTCCACCCTGCAGCAGTGAACGCCGAGGTCCCAATCCGAATGTCTGCCATTGCCACGCGATTCTACACCGACTCAGCTAAACAGGATTCTCGTTTTTGACTGCGTGTTGAGGCATTATGGGGCATAAGCACCGTACGATCATTTATTTTGAGGGAGTCAAAGAAGGCATAAGAGGCAGTTTCCCGCTTTTGGCAAAAATCATCGCGCTTTATTTTCGCTTTTTTCTGTTGGACCCATCTTTCAATATCTTTCTCGACGGGGAAAAAATCACTTACAAGCATCTAACGCCCTTTCTTGTTTTCACTCCGACGTGGGAGGAATGCTGAGACTATCGGTTCACCAGGCCTCTGGAAGTTTCGGCACATGCCGAACCCGCGAAAGCAAAAATCACCCGAACCTGATAGCCTGGCGCGGCGTAAGAGCGCAGCCTCTGAGCATCCGCCGTCGTGTCGTTCACCCCGAAAAGAATCACCGGCGAACTGCCAATCGGCCGCAGGCCCGGAATCTTCAGTGCGCATCGCGGCGCATATTTGAAATCGGCGGTTCCCGTGAGCACAATCGTGTGCGAGGGAAATTCAGCTAGTAACTGGCCGACGGCTGCAGTGCTGTCGACGAGCGCGCCCGAGCGCGAGACCGTATCGGCATTCGACAAAGTGGCCGGCGTCTGCAGCGGGACGCCGTTGGGACCGGAGTAGAGGGTCCTCGGTGGAGAAGCGCCTGCGACGTAGTCGTTCATACCCAAGCCATTGGCGATGAGACCTATCAATTGGCCGGGCGGAAATCGGGTGGGTGTCCGCGCCACGTCAAACGCGCTGTACGGCACACTGATGTCGATCGACGGCGCCGGAATCTTGAGATTGATGAGAAGCTGGTTGCTTTGCGTCGTCGAACCGTCAAGAAGAATACCGTTCGTGGCCAGTAACGGCTGGTTGGTCTTCCACATCCTATTGACATTCTATATGTTGATCCACATACTTCCTATAGAACGTCGATAGGAGATATCTCTTGAGCTCTGGACCGACGACCCTCATGCAAGGGACTCTGGATTTGCTGATCTTGAAATCCCTTGTCGCCGGCGAGATGCACGGATTGGGAATCTCGCGCAGGATCCAGCAGATCACAGGTGGCACTTTTGTTGTCAAACCAGGTTCGCTCTTTCCCGCCCTGCACCGAATGGAAGAAGAAGGTTGGATTTCCTCTTTTTGGGGAGAGTCCGAAAACAACCGCCGCGCCAAATACTATCGATTGTCCAAGGCGGGATTGAAGCAGCTCGAAGCCGAAACCAAACGATGGGGCCGCATTTCTTGGGCCATCGCTCAAGCTTTGGAAGCATCGTAGAGAGGTATCTAGCATGCCGCCGTTTGTGAAAGTCCGAAGTTTCCTGCGAAATCTCTTTTTATCTCGACGTGAGGAGGTAGACCTCGACCAGGAGGTCCGTTCCCATCTTGAAATGCTGATGGAGGAAAACATTCGTGCGGGCATGCCGCTGAGGGAAGCGCAACGGGCTGCGCGGATCGACCTTGGCGGTATCGAACAGGTGAAAGAACAGGTTCGCCAAAAACGGATTGGCAATTGGCTTCACTCTGTGATATCCGACTGCCGCTACGGTGTTCGACAACTCCTCAAAAATCCAGGATTCACTGGCGTTGTGGTCCTCACACTCGCGCTTGGCATCGGCGCGAATACAGCGCTCTTTTCCGTCGTAGATTCCATTCTCTTGCGTCCACTGCCATTCCGTGATTCCGGCCAAATCGTCACGCTGTTCACGATGGATTCCCGGAACCAGCGAAATTTTGTTTCTTATCCAGATTATGCGGATTGGCAGACGCAAAGCCGCGAGTTTGAACAGATTTGCGCCATTGTGCCGCAGAGTGTGAACCTCACCAAACAAGGCGAACCGAAGCGCGTCATTGGCGGATTCGTTTCGGCGAATTTTTTCTCCATGTTAGGAGTGGCGCCCGGAGTGGGACGTGACTTTCGTCCGGGTGAAGATGCTGCTGGAGCCGGTGCTGTGGTGATTGTCAGCTATGGGTTATGGCGAAGTACGTTTGGGGGCGATGCTGCATTAATCGGTAAGACGCTCGTTCTTAACGACGCTCCCTACACAGTTGTGGGCATCATGCCCCCCGACTTCCACTTCCCCTGGAGCGAAGCGCAGGTGTGGATTCCGTATCGCAATTACCCAAATTTTACGCAGCGGCGCGACAGGTCCTCCTTCGCGGCGATTGGCCGGCTTCGATCAGGCGTGCCTTTCTCCGCGGCGCAGGCGGAGATGGACACAATCGCGGCGCGCCTCGCCCGACAATATCCAGACACGAATGGCGGCCGCGGAGTCAAGCTGATTCCGTTTCATGACATCGTGGTGGAAGATCTGCGACCTCAACTACTTCTGCTCTGGAGCATGGTGGGCCTTGTACTGTTAATTGCCTGCGCAAATGTGGCTGGCCTTCTGTCGGCTCGTGCCTCGCAGCGAACTCACGAAATCAACGTCCGTGCGGCTATGGGTGCTGCGCGCGGCCGGCTATTTCGCCAACTATGGACCGAAGCGATTCTGCTTTGGATGATTGGCGGCGCGCTGGGTACGCTGTTTGCATATTGGGGCTCGGAAGCGTTCGCTTCGCGAATACCTTCAGAGCTCGCATCCTCGGTCCGCGTTGATACGACCACGCTCGTCTTCACTCTCGGAATTTCGGCGGTGACCGGACTGGTTTTTGGTCTGGTACCGGCTCTGGGTTTGTCGCGCGTCGATGTTGCAGTGCGGCTCAAAGAATGGGGCCGTTCTCACACGCTGGGCGGACGCGAATGGCTGCGCCAAGGCTTGGTGATTCTGCAAATCTCATTGGCGCTCGTATTGCTCGCAGCTTCGGGTCTGCTGCTGCGCAGCCTGAACCGTGTGCTCGGAGTGCCATTGGGTTTCAACAAGAACAATTTGCTCACCCTTGAGTATCGCGTTCCGCGCAGCAAATATCCTCAGGGTTTTCAGCAGTGGGCATTCCATCGCGCAGTCGTTGAGAAAGTGCGCGGACTGCCTGGAGTGAGCTCGGCGGCGGTGCTGCTTGCACTGCCGTTCAGCGGAAATGGGAACGTTGCGCCAATCGTGCTTCTGGACCGGCCCGCTCCAGCACGGGGCCAAGAGCCAGAGGCGCTAACGCAACTGGCTAGTCCCGAGACGTTCAGCACTCTTTCGATCCCGCTGATCCGCGGTCGCATTTTCACCGACCAGGACTCTGCCGATCAAACGACCGTGGCGGTCATCAACCGCGCAATGGCTCGCCGTTTCTGGCCGGATGGCGATCCTCTGGGCCGCACGGTCCGACTAGTTCAGTACGATCTCGCGGCCACCATTGTCGGTATCGTGGGGGACATCAAGCAGTTCAGCCTCGAGGATCCCGAGCAATTGCAAATCTACCTGCCCTATGCGCAGCGCCCGTTCATCTTTGCGACACTAATAGTAAAGACGCAGGGTGAGCCGAGCACCTTGGCAAAAAGCGTCCAGCAGTCCGTGTGGGCAGTGGATGCGGACCAACCCGTCTGGAAAATCCGCACGCTCACTTCGCTCATTGACTTGTCATTGGGCCCGCGACAGTTGGTTGCCTCTCTCCTGAGCGGCTTTGCTGGACTCGTTTTGCTTCTTGCCAGCATGGGGATCTACGGCACATTGGCTTACGTTGTGCTGCAGAGAACGCAAGAGATTGGCATTCGGTTGGCTCTCGGTGGACAGCGTGGGGACATTCTGACACTGATCCTGAAGCAAGGTGGAAGGCTGGCCGTAACCGGTCTCGCGATTGGTTTCGCGATCTTATTTGCGTTCGCACCCCTTGTCCGCAGCTTACTCTTTGACACCAGCGCGCGAGATCCTCTCACATACCTGGCGGTGGGTGCTCTGCTGCTTAGCGCGGCATTGGTAGCTTGCGTTCTGCCTGCGCGCCGCGCCATGTGCGTGGATCCAATTGTTGCCCTGCGGTACGAATAGAATTTAGCCTTGACCGTTAATCCATTGGGTATATTCAAGAACCAAAAGCCATTCGACTAATTTCCAGGCAAATGGCTAACGGGCGACTCGGGAGTCGGAACTCCTGCCTACTGCCAACCATCCAGGTTGCAGACTAAATCGACGGCTAGAAGTTCTGCGAATCGCTCAAAGTCCGCTGCATGCGGAGGCATTCTTCTCGCATGCCACGGCAAGCTTCCCGTAGGCAAGCTCCAGAAGCGTAGTTAGTTCTCGGTTCTTCTCCTCAAGTGCCTTAACACGGAGGCGCAGCGTCGTCACAATATTCTGTCTGGACAGACGCTCGCGATCTTGTAAGGCGGACGGAGGAGGAGCCATGCGACTCCTCGTTTTACGTGAACGCGTGATACGAACCCGCAACTCTTCTTTACCATACAACCACGCCGTTGACACCTTTGCTTCGGAGGCCACAGTTCGGAAGTTAATTTCTCGGCCAGAAGCATCCATGCGGTGCAGCGCTGCCAGGGCGCGCTCCATTGCTTGTTCGCTGCGCAATCGTGCGCTCCGTTTGAGGCCCGCTATATTTCACATTTGCATTACTTCCTGTTTGCCCGTCATCCGTCCGCAATCGGCCCGGGCCATCAAAATACAGCCTCAAATCTGCAGAAGGGAACTTGTCGAGTGAATACCGCCGGTCGCAATCTTTAACATTCAAGTTAAATATCTTCTTGACTTGCAAGGACGCTTTGCGGTATATATTTCACCCGTTGGTTAACAAACACAGAAGGGTTACCGCGGTTTTCGCGGCTCTAGCGCACCCGGCTCGCCGGCGAATTTTGGAGCGTCTTGCCGGACACGGCGGAACCCGCGTGACCGAGCTAGCCAAGCCCTTTCGAATTTCGTTGCCAGCGATTTCGAGACACTTGCGAGTCCTGGAAGACGCCCGTCTGGTGCGACGCCACCGCCACGGACGTGAGCATGTTATCCGCGTAAATCCGGCGGGCATGAGAGACGCTCAGAAATGGATCGCCCAGTGCGCGGCAGGCTGGGAGTTGAGCTTTGATGCCCTCGACAAGTTGCTCAAGTCCGAACAACGAAAGGAAAAGGAGCCGTGAAGTCCGAGGTGAAGATCTCAGGCAATCGCATCCAAATCACGCGGGTTTTCGACGCCCCTCGTCCGCTTGTGTTTGCTTGGTGGACGCAAGCGGAGAAGTTACAGCAGTGGTCTGGCTGCAAGGCCGCCACGAAGTGCGAGATCGAAATGGATTTTCGTGTGGGTGGTTCGTTCACTCAGAAAATGCACATCGCCGGAGCTGGCGAATTTTCGTTTACCGGCAAGTACGACGAGATCGTCGAGCCGGAAAGGATCTCTTACCACGCTGATTTTGGCCAAGCCATCACGCGAGTAGTTGTGGAGTTCTTCGAGCAAGGTAATCAGACAAGAGTGGTTCTGACACACGACGGATTCCCGAACGAGAGTTTCTGCAAGACCGTCTCGCAGGGGACTACGGAGTCGCTGGACAAACTCGCCGCGATGTTAGTTGACCAGGCCCTCGTCAAACACTTGTGAATTGGAAAGGATTGCCAATGAACTTCACACGTATCGCTCTCGCAGCCCTTGGTGCGTTCGTGGCATATTTTGTCCTCGGGGGCCTCAGTTTTGCCGTCCTGCCGTGGCTTAAGAATGAGTTCCTCAAATACCCCGCGGTGTACCGGTCCCAAGAAGGAATAAAAGGCGTTATGCCTGCCGGAATGGCTGCTATGTTCGTGGCGATGCTGGTGCTTGCGGTGATTTACGCAATGCTATACCAGGGCGGTTCCGGCTTCGCCGAAGGTGCCCGCTTCGGTACACTGATCGGAGTCTTCGCGGTTTGCGCTTTTGTGGTGCACAAC
>Ga0137412_10005084_pt1 | contig 10512 bp, 12 predicted proteins | sample CZODoug2_1_16fun_FD_122160 | JGI IMG/M metagenome (GOLD analysis project Ga0137412, IMG submission 122160) | Vadose zone soil fungal communities from Angelo Coast Range Reserve, California, USA - CZODoug2_1_16fungal (Hybrid Assembly) | ecosystem: Environmental > Terrestrial > Soil > Vadose zone... | reverse complement strand
AAAATTGGTTGATAATTTAAGGAATTCAGGTGGAAAATTTACTATAACAAATCAAATTTTCCAAAAATATATTCAAGAAAATCCAGATAATGGAAAGCTTTTATTGCGAAAAAGCATATATCCTTACGAGTATATGGATTCATTCACTAAATTTGAAGAAACAAGTTTACCACCAATCGAATCATTTTACTCAACATTGAGTCAGAAATCAATATCGGAAGAAGACTATAAATTTGCCACGACAGTTTGGAAAAAATTTCATATCAAAAATCTTGGTGAATATCATGATTTTTATTGTCTGCTTGACACAGCACTATTGAGTGATGTGTTTCAAGTTTTTAGAAAAACTGTTCTGAAAACATATAACTTAGATCCCGGTCACTTTTATAGTATACCGGGTCTAGCTTGGAGCGCAGCATTAAAATATACTAAAGTTAAACTACAATTATTTGACGATATTGATATGTATATTTTTATTGAAAATGCAATAAGAGGAGGAATATGTGGAGTAATGAAACGATTCGTTGAAGCAAATAATGAATTCTCTGTTAATTTTGACCCAAGAAAAGAAAATGTTTATTTATGTCACTTAGATGTCAACAACCTTTACGGAAAATCCTTAAGTGAAAAGCTCCCAATGACTGGATTTGAATGGATGTCAGAAGAAATATTGAATCAAATTGATTGGAAAAATATTGATACTGACTCTGAAATTGGTTATATTATTGAATGTGATTTGGAATATCCTTCTACATTGCATGATGATCACATTGATTTTCCATTAGCCCCAATTAAACGAAAAATTACTAATGATGAGTTGAGCCCGTATCAAAAAACTACACTGGACTTTCTTAAGGATTATGGGTTTAAAAGGTCAGCAATTGAAAAATTGATGTTGACATTGGACGATAAAGTGAAATACACACTTCATTTTAAGAATTTGAAACTTTACTTAGAACTTGGTCTCAAACTGAAAAAGGTGCATCGTGGAATAAAATTTATTCAATCAGAATTTCTAAAACCATACATCAAATTAAACACAGATCTAAGAAAACAAGCTACCAATGATTTTGAAAAAGATTTGTACAAATTAATGAATAATAGCGTTTTCGGTAAATCAATTGAAGATAAACGAAAACATCTAAATGTTAAAGTAGCTCTAAATCAAAAACAAGTTGCTAAGTTAGTTCAAAAACCTAACTTTGAATATTTCCAAATATTGAATGATAACGTGGCAATAATGAAGATGACAAAATCGCACGTGAAACTTGATAAACCAATCGCAATGGGTTTCACAGTATTAGAGTATTCTAAGCATTATATGTATTCACTTCATTATAAACTTTTCAAGGACTACTATCAACAAAAAATAAATTTAATATATACAGACACAGACAGTTTGATATACGAAATCAAAACAGATAAATATAATGAAGATTTGGCAAATTATTTTGCACCTATTATGGACTTTTCTAATTTCGACAAAAATCACCCACTATTCAGCGAAAAAAATAAGAAACTAATTGGATATCTGAAATCAGAGTATGGAGAAAAGATAATGAATGAATTCGTTGGTTTGAAATCAAAACTTTATTCAATCTTATATGATGAAAAGTCTAATAAGAAAACAGCTAAAGGACTTCAAAAAACTATTTTAAACAAATATATCAACCATGAACAATATCGTAATGTTATTTTGAGCAATAAATTATTTTCGTCGTCAATGAATCGCATTCAATCTAAAGAACATCACCTTCAGACTATTGAATTGACTAAACTAATTTTTCAACCATTTGACGACAAACGATATATATTAGAGGATGGAATTAATACGATTCCATTTGGACATTATTCAATAACTCAATAATAACTCAACAAACTAATATTACTAACACCTATTTAAATTTATTTTTCAGTTGAAATGAAAATTGCAGGGAACGACAAAGCATATCATTCTTATACGGTCAGACCTGATCCTGACCAAAGAAGTGATAATGAAATTTATAATGCTGGGATTATTGTGGAGCCCTTACAAGAAGTTTGTTTGCCACCGTTAACTCGAGCAATAATCACTGTAAAGAATATAGAGAACCTCCCTGAAAATATATTTGGATATATTAATCAAGATACTGCATGGCAAGAAGATTGTGTTTACGTAGAAAATTTTTTCATAGAGCGTTCAGAACCAGATATCATCAAAATAACTTTGGCTAATAAATCAATGACGTATACATTTAAACTAACAGCCAAGTTGATGTACGGTGGATTGATTATTAGAAGATTTAGGAGAATGGATGATCGGTATTTTAAACAATTTATCGAAAATTTTCGATCAGAAATACTCGAAAAAGGTAACAATTTTTGATTTTATTATTTAAATATATTATATAATTTTATTATATTTCAGATAAACAATTGAAAATAGAATTGGAATTTGGAGCAGTTATTCCCACTCGAGGAACATATAGCAGTGTTGGATTGGATTTACATGCTAATGTGGATGGAGTAATTTATCCTGGAGAGCGTAAGCTAATTTCAACAGGAGTTAAATGTGAATTTCCTGCAAATTCTTATGGACGCATTGCAGCAAGAAGTGGGCTTTCTCTTAAAGGAATTGATGTTGGAGCTGGAGTCATCGATCCAGATTATACTGGCATAATCAAAGTTCTGATTATCAACAATGGCAAGGAGAATTTCATCATTAATTCAGGTGACAAAATAGCGCAGTTGATTATCGAGGAGTATCGTCATGTAACTCCCTATTTGGCAAACATTTCAATGACAGAACGTGGTACAAGTGGTTTCGGTTCAACTGGAAAATAAATTTAAATTTTATTTTTTCTAACATTTTTATATACATTTTATAATAAGGTGTAGGGTTATAATAATATAATAATTTTAATATAATATTTAATAATGACGCAATTCAGTTAATCTTTTATTTTTTATACATTTTTAATGGTGATGGGGGTATACTTATATAATATTTTATATTAAATATTTAACAATGATGTAATATCAGTTAGGTTTATATAAAGTTAAACTTTTATAATTTAATTGATGTAATATTATAAGGTTAAATAAAATTTTTTATTTTAAATTTATATTTGATTTTCTTAAATATGATATCAATCAACTCATCGTTCAGGTAAGAAATCTCACTGAAAAATTTAGTTGACTTTACCATCGAAATACCTCGTGTTCGAGTTAATATGAAAAATAAACAAAAAAGTCCACATTTGATTGAAGTTAAATGTTGAATTGGGTGATTGTTATACAAATAATTTGTTGAGTTCAATCTAATAAATTCATAAATTTCTTCATTCATTGGTTTAATTCCAAGTGGATCGAAGTATTCAATGAGACCATTCTTCGGTGCATAAATAGCTACCCAATGTTTACCTCTTCCTGTTGATTTATCAGTATTCACTATAAAATTACAAGTCTCTGAAAGTTTTTTATTCGGTAGCTGATCAATTGGTATAACTCCACAAAAATATTTTCTTGCGTATTTATCATTTTTAATAATATTTATTAATTGAATCGTATCCATTATCTTAATAATCAATAGTAACGTTTCGATGCTCATCTATTTCAATTATATTATCAAATTGAGAATATACTATCATTTTAACTGCATGAGTGAGATTTGAATTAAATTTTGCATCAATATTTATAAATCCACTTTTAGGAATATCAATCAGATTAGTTTGGTGATTCAAATCATTATTCAATTTAAAAATAAATAAACAATATCCCTGTTTATAGTTTCCAAAGTTTACTTGAGTTTGATAACCTCCAATTGCGCCTGAATTCATAAGAAAATCATAATATTCTCTTTGAAAATTGTCATAATTATCTCTAAAGTCTGGTGCATAAGGTATTCTTGGAATCATTTTTCCATTGACATTTAGAACTAAATAATTAATACCAAAATGTTGAAATCTCAGAGAGTCAGTTGTATTAGTTCCAACATAAGCATCATTAGACACCATTCCAATTATTATTTTATTAGGAAGTTGACCAGTTATTATATTATTTAAAGAAAATGATGATTGTCCCGCTGGTAGATTTATAACTTTTACGACTGGTCTGTTGATTGGATATTTTGCTTTTGAAAATTGTAAAGCCTTAGCATGGGCTAACATTATATTTGGATTAATTTTCACCTTTCTCACATATATTGTAAGATCAGACAATTTAAACACAGGATGAGTATCATTAACAAAAAATCCTTCTCTTCCAATAACTATAAATTCATTAGAAGCTCTGTGGAAAACCAATTTTATGGGAACACCATTTAATAAAAATTTATTTAGAGAAAATAGTGGTCCATGCATTTTTCCATAAAATGTAAACAATTTACTTAGTTTCATCAAATTATTTAAGTGCTTAAATGGACGATCTGCAGAATACCCTGACCAAAATACTGCAACGAACCCAGAATTTGTGGCATAATGCTGAGTTCCAAATGTATCATATTTGTTTGTAGGTTCTGTTAAGGCTTCAATATATGACAAATAATGATAATTATCAGACGCTTGACTTATCAGTGTTGATCCCAAATAAATTGATAACTGATCAAATATTGTATTCAATGGATAAGAAATAGTTGAATAGTTGTATTCCGTTCCCAAATTGTCACTAAAATTATCACCATTTGAATTAATCAATTTTGCACTCATCCATAAGTAAATATTTTGTGGATCAATATATTCGTCAGGTCCACACTGTATATCAAATTCAAAAGTGTTTGAATTACCAATTGCTGTATTAGGACGATATTGGATGAATTCAGAGCTTTCAATTGAATTTTGATATGACACATTCTCGAATAAATCCAATTCACTTTTTAATTCTTCTTTTGACATTTCTAATGAAAAATATCTGTTGGACGTGATTTCGATTTAATATTTTTCTTAGCACTACTCTTCTTGACTTTCTTATCTCTACTGATTGATATTTGTCTTTTCACACTTTTTTTAATATTTTTCTTTGATTTCTTTTTCAATCCGGAACGTTTAATACTCCGCTTAGATTTCTTTCTCTGACCACCCCTATTAGTAGACATTGATCTAACTGCTCGTCGTTTTCTTGGGTTAGTTGTATTTATGGATGAAACAATCTCTTGATGATCACTTTTATTAAAAATTTTATTTAAATTATCTAAAACTGAATTATTTTTTGCAACCGGAATTCCAAAACCCAATTGATTGGAATTCTTTTTTGCCTGATTAATATAATAAGAATTATAATCAATTTTCATGTTGATAGGTCAGCACTCAAACTATGAATGATTAATATTCTCTAATTGGTCTCAATATCAAGGTAGCCAATAGTTTTCCTTTAGTAAAGAATAAGTCATTATTTTCTTCATCCTTTAGTGAAATTCTTAATGAATTAATTTCATTTACTCTCAATGGCACAAATAAAGGTTTCTCAAATTTATATATTGTCATTTCTGATTTCTCTGCCCTTCTAATAGGAATTACCCTTAACAAATTTGTTCTCCTGTCATTCATATAAGAATTTACAACTCCATCGCAATAAACAAATAAATAATTAATATTTCTATCTTCGAACTCTTGAATTGGATTTATATCTACTTCTTCAACGTCATCAATATTTATTTCTTTTAAACCTAGTAAGTTGGATAATTTGTCGTTAAATTTTAAAACATATCTAGCAAATGTTTTCAAAGCATAACCCAAGGCAATTTTTGTTAATATTTGAGATTGAGGTACAGGGAGTTTCTCAAGTTCAATTTCTGGTAATGTAAGTGATTGCGACTCCACAACCCCCTGGTTTGTTGTTTTTTCAGCTGATTGCTTCGCTGATTGTTCTGCTGGTTGTTCTGCTGGTTGTTCAACTGATTGTTCCGCTGATTGTTGATTATTATCTACTTGGCGCTTATTCCTTGAAATATTAGAGTCACTTTGACCCAATATATTTGAAAGAAAATCAAATTTTCCAGATTTTCTCAAAGAAATTTTGTTCCCAATTGATTGGAAATTAAATGGAGTAAAGTATGTATTTGATTCGCTAGTATCATTAAGCACAAAATTTTCAAATTGATCCGATGTAAATAAACTTTGCATTATATCAGTTTTATGATTTGTATTATATTCTTCATATATAATTGATTTTATCCATTGATTGATATCTCGAACTATATTCTCCACCGAACTAGGTAAATCAAAAATACTTTTTAGGTTGAATTTTTTTGACATTACTTTTTCTTTAGAGATATCTGGATCAGTTGATACCCAATTGAAATTTCCTGTAATCTCTAAGTCATTCAAAACATTATTTCGATAAAGTAAATTTGGAAGAATCAATTCATGCAATGCACACTCCATTGGCTCATCAAATTGAATCGATTTATCGAAAGTTGTTTGAAGTACACAATTATTATCATCACTCAATAAATAAAAAATATTTTTAGTTTTCAAAAAATTCATTTTATTATTTACATCAATTTATCTATTTATTTTAATCAATTCCTTTTCATAGAATGAACCTCTAACAATGACTCCTTTACTATCTCTTACTCTAAATTTATAGAAAGGAGAAGTGAAATAAATCTTATAAACAGTAAATTTTTCATTTGAGTAATTTGGAAGATAACCTTTATCAAATACTTCCCGTCTGAGAGCAATTCTAACACTATCTCCAATATTGATTCTTGATTTTTCAACTGGTCGTCTTGTTTTGAAAAGATTTCTATAGACTACTCTTTCATTTGTAGAATTAACGTCCGCCGGTCTGAATTTTGTTCGACTGTGTAAAGAATGGTTATATCCATTAATGATGTCTGAAAAAACGTCAATGAATCTTTTTGTATTGTTGTAAGTCATATATTTTTGAATTTTTTCTTTAAGAGTTCTTATCAATCGTTCTGCTATAACGGCATGAGAAGAGTCCTTTACCACAAGATGTTTAATATGTCTCCAATTTAAATAATGCTTAAATTCTCTATTAGTAAATTCTTTGCCTGCATCTGTGGCGAGAATCATTGGTTTGCGTTTACTCTGATTAACTACTTTTACAAAGGCACGTTTTACTTCTGGACCAGTTTTAGCGAATAAGGGTACACCCCAACAAAATTTAGACAAATTATCTATAATAATAAGAATATATCTTATATTATCATTTTCAGCAAAATCAATATTTTCCATTAGGTCTGCATTCCAAATATGATCAATCGTCCTAGATACTATTGGATTTCTTGCAAATTTATGTTTATAATATCTATGAACACCATAAGTTTTTTGCTTTAACAACCACCTTGCTATTTCTTCATAATTAACAGTCTCGTCAATATTTTTAATAACATTATAAATTTTTCGTATTCCACCAAAACTAGTTGGTTGATTAATATTGTAATAATATCGATGCAATAAAGTATTTAAATTTTGATTAGTACTCGGCCCAGGTTGGTCCATTATTATTTGCAAGTGTTTCAATGAATGCTTTCACTTGAGAAGGTTTAAGTAAATGGTCTAACGAAAGTTGATTTTTCTTTTTATTTATAGATTTCTTCTTTTTTAACAAATTATCTCGTGATTTAGAAATAGATTTAACGACCTTCAATGATTTTTTACCCAATTTATTTACGATTCTCTTCCTTTTAGCTGGTTGTTTAGATTGATTGGGTTTAAAATTTGAATCAACATCTACACAAATTGGAGTTTTGTTTTTAATTTCACTTTGAGAATATTTTCGTTTAATATTCATAAACTTTCTTAATAAATCAGAATATAATTTTGACTTAGAATCCACATCCAAATTACTATTCAAAATTGATTGAATTTGATTGTCTAATTCACTCATTTGTTTAATTGGCGTTGGAGTTTCAAACGTAACGATATTTTTCAAATTCGTTTCAAGATTAGATTGAGGCTCTTCATCAAATGGAACTAGTCTCATTTTCTTGAATTTACTCATAATTTAATCGGAAATTTGTTTCAGCAATACAGTTATTAGAAGTAATGCAGCTGGAACCAATGAATCAATAAATCCTCCTTTTTGTATTATCAGGTTTCGTCTTATTTCAACTGGTGAAGGTTTAGATATAATTCTCAATAAATTTTGATACTTTGAAAGTTTGTTAAAATCTTCTTCTGATAGAGGAATATTTCCAGATAAACAATTTTTAGCTATTTCAGATATTGCGTCAATCACACAATCTTGAACTTGTTTGAGTAATTTAGAACGTTTAATAGAATCGGTTTCTTTTACCAATTGATCCAACTCCAATGCACACTTCAAAATTTTATTGAACTTTAGGTATCTCAACAAATGTATATGTGAACTCATCTGGAAAGATATTTGTTCGTACCTTTACTTCAACTGATGTTGTTTGATCAAAATCCAAAATTATATATGAAAATGGATTTATATTTGTAGCTTCTTTGAAACAATCACTAATAAATGTATTACCAGCACCACCTATTTGAGAACTTAAATTGTTAATTGATTTTAATTCTCTAGGATTACGCATAAGCACAATATATGTTGCATTTGATGAAATATCTCGCATATATTTATCATTAGGAAACAAATTTTGTATCAACAAAATTACTGTAATATTTTTATGATGAGATAATTTCGTAAATAGGTCACTTATTAATGGATCATTTGCATATTTATGCATATTATCGTCCAGAATCATTAAATTATTTTTTTTACTATCAATTTTTTGAATCATATCTCTATTTACATCAGTCACCTTATGAATCGGAATTCCGTTAATTGAATTGAATTGCGGGAAACCTTGACCCGAACAATAAATTACGTTGCTGAAATAAAAATCAAATAACTCTACCATATGAATCAATAGCTTTTCAACAAACGTTGATTTTCCAGATCCCGAAGGACCATATATTATCATTCTTGATGGATGTTTCAAGGTTATATCAAATGTTGCATCAGATGAATTCATTACTCTAAATCACAGCAATTAATTTGTTACCAAACAGGTTCTAAAACTTCTTATTAATGATTAATACTTCACAATAACCTTGAAATTTATCCATTTATTAATTTGTTTCTTATTTTAACTGAATAGGAATGTGATTGCATCATTCAAAATTCATTGATTGGAGCATTTCTACATTTGGAGAATTATTAATATATGACCTAAATAGTATTATAAACGCCTTATATATTTTTTTTAAATATAATTTAAATGACAAATTTTGGTCAGATTTTAATAATTCATTTTCATTGGTTAGCTTCAATGCAATTTACCTTGAATTTCTCTATATATTCCGATACATTCTTCTCCTTTCAGTTAAAACAGATTTGACAATGGCCAGTATCAATTTTAATTTTAATGAAATAAAAATTATTTTTTGTGTTCAAGGTTATAGTTTACTTAATGAGTTTGTGCTAAGAGAAATTGGCTTTTGGACTCCTTTCACCAGTGGATCTATTCCATTCAACTGTAAGATTAATTTGGCGAATTTGGATGTTCAATCTTTGAGAACAATCAATGCATTGGAAGAAAGCATACATGGAATTAAAGTAAAGAAGAATGCCGACTGTGGCTTAGCACTCAGTGATGCTAAAGCAGTCCTACGGACTTTATATCATATGACATCTTGGAACAATAATGCCAATCGAATTGGTATATGTCGCGATCCAAATATCAATGGTTTGCTTCATAAAGCTGGCCTGGGAAGATATGTTGTTGAATTGGATGACTTATTAATTTTCAATAACACTGAAGATAAAGTTCCATCAAATAAAGATCTTCAATCATTTATGAAAAAGGATCCCATGAAGTATACAATCTGTCCAATTCATGAAGCCCTTAAGAGTAGTGATTTTCCTTTGTGTGCTAAAGTCAAAGCTGAATTTATAGCAGATTTTTGTAAAAATTATCAAACCAATCTTGATGGAAGTTTTAAATCACTATTAAATTTTAATCAAATTTAAAATCTGTATTGATCTATGGAACTAAATAAAAATTTTGAAGAATTGAAATGAATTTATTTTTATAATTTATTAATTCTGTTATTTCAGAACATGTATTTCATTTATTTTTTCTCTTTACAGGATTGGTGTTTTACCTTAAATCGAGACGAAGCAAATATCACAAAAGTTTCAAACGCTTGGAGAGTCGTCTTGTTTTTCAATTCAGGAGAGGATGGATTACTGTGGATGAATTAAAATTGAAAATAAAAAACTTAATATTTCATGAAATTGAAATATTCAGAAAGATTCTATGCGTAAATGATCTTCAAGAAAATGATCAGATAATTATTCGTTTTATAGATGATGATGTACAATTTTATATAAAACAACTATATAAAAGCTTTAATTATGAATTAATATTAGATAAATTAACGACTGAATATATTTCAAAACAGTATATTGTTATGGATGTTATCATCCAATTAATGGATTAATTCTCTGGTTTAATTGGTTCATAATTTTATTATTTTTATTAATAAATTAATATCAAATTCCTTTTGCAAATTTATTACGCATTATAATAGGTGTGGC
>Ga0137412_10005083_pt1 | contig 10512 bp, 9 predicted proteins | sample CZODoug2_1_16fun_FD_122160 | JGI IMG/M metagenome (GOLD analysis project Ga0137412, IMG submission 122160) | Vadose zone soil fungal communities from Angelo Coast Range Reserve, California, USA - CZODoug2_1_16fungal (Hybrid Assembly) | ecosystem: Environmental > Terrestrial > Soil > Vadose zone... | reverse complement strand
CGAACGCCTTTTCGCCGAAGCTTTTGAAAAGGGCCTGCACCGAATGGAAGTCCAAAAAATTGCAGTCCGACGATCCGACCGCCATGACAGCGGCGCCTTTGGCGGAGAAATGCTGGCAGAGAAACTCACCAACATAACTGTTCTTTCCGACCAGGAGAACATTTCGACCCTGGATCGACTGGCGGGAACTAAAAGGGTCCGCAGTCATCTGAGTTCTAGCGGGCGATTTCGGAAAATGTTCAGTTCCCAAGGCGATAGTATTCGAATCCGAGATCTCGGCATTGAGTCTCGTCAAGGACTGCATAGGGATCAATTATGATCCGGCCCCGGAGCAGCTTTCGTAGTTCTTTTACCGGAAGCGAAGCGTAAAAACTCCACGGCGTCATCACGAGAAGCGCGTCTGCGCTCTCGGCGGCCGCGAGCGGCGAGGAAAAAATCGTGACGTTAGGAAATTCGGCAGCGTCGATTTGGGCGACGGGATCATGCGCGCGTATTCGATGGCCGCGCAACGCGCGCATTAGTTCGAGCGAAGGCGAGTTTTTCGTCGAATGGGTATCCACTTTGTAAGCGAAGCCCCACATCGCCAAAACGGACCTGTGTTCGTTTGTCGGCAAAGCGCACTGAATCTTACGAATGGCCCAATCACGCCGATGGCGGCTGTTTCGTTGCCACGCGGTCACAATACCCGCCTCAGTGCCGTGGCGGTCGGCAAGAGATTGCACTGTCACCAAGTCACGCTCGAGATTGCCGCCTGCGATGCCGAGCCCGGGTTTCAAATAAGCGTGAGGGCCGATCCGTCGATCGAGGCGAAGCGCCGGGACGATCTCGTTCCAATCGGCGCCAATCGCCTCACAGATTTCGGCCAGGGTGTTCGTGGTGGTGACGGTTGAGACGAGAAAAAAATTGATCGCTATTTTTGCAAGTTCAGCGCTTTCCAAACCCATGACGAGCACCGGGCACTTGAAGGCTGCGTGCCATGCTTGGAAGGGCGCGGGGAGTGACCGAGCGGGGTCGTCGGCACCTACGATGAACCGCTCCGGTTGCATCGCGCGCTCGACCGCCCGACCAAAGATCAGCGTCTCGACCTGGTAGTAGAAGTCGGCGGCCGAAACCTCGTGAAGTTCCGTCCTGAGCTGCCGCGTGTAACCAGGCGCAACCTGGCTGAGGACGACTGCAATCGTGCCCGGTGAAAGCTTTGGCGCGGTCGCGCGGATGAGTGCGGTGAGAGGGCCGGGATCGCTTTCGTTACGTTCGTCGGTGCGCACATCGAGCGAATAAAAAACAAGTTCGCACTCGGCCAGCGCCGTTTCATCGGATGTGTAACGGATCCGATCGCGATGTTGAGCGAACAGCTCGCCGAAACCCGGCTCCTCGATGGGAAATTCTCCGGCTGCGCATCGCACCGTGACCCTAGCGTCGGGGTCATAAGCCACTACGTCAAAACCCTTCGCTGCCGTGGCGAGACTGTAATTCAGGCCAAGATGGGAAAGCCCAATGAACCCAATCATCTTTCTTTGGCTTGTGAAGTTTCAGCGCACATCCCGGCAATCCCTTTGCGCCACGGCGTAAAAGTGAAACGCGGAAACGCGGTGAGCGCAGCGCTCGGGGCAAAAGGGCGTAAGCCGTTGTGCGGCATCGGTCCGGTGCGTGGAGAACCCTTGATCGTCATAGGCGACGTAAATTGCGCGGCAATAAATTCGGCTAAAGTACGGAAGGAAACGACCTCGCCACTGACCGCGTTCACGACGCCAGTGCTGCGATGCAGGATGATACCCAGCACCAATTCGGCGATGTCAGCGACCGCGATGTGGTCTCGCTGTTCTTCGCCCTCGCCGAAGAGCGTAAGATCTTTGCCCGCGGCGGCAAGACGCCGGAAGCGATTTGGACCATAACCGTTATGCGGGTCGTCAATTCCGTACGTGAGGGTAGGACGAACAAAAGCCAGAGGTCCGGAAAATTCGCTCTTCAACATCACTTCGCGCGTCAGATGCATGGCACCGTGAAGGCTACCCGGCTCGGCGCAGGAAGATTCGGAAATTGGTTCGGCCGAATCTTTGTAGACAGCATCCGAGCTAATATAAATGACATGGGCGACCGGCCGATCCTTGAGGGCCGCGCACACCGCCTCGCCCATGCGGATGTTTGCCATCAGCATCGCCACGTTTTTAACCGGGGCGTGGGCGGACACGAAGACCAGCACATCGTCAGAGCGCAATTCTTCGGTCAGCCGGGCCGCGGCATCGGCTGCGAGCAGATCGCAGGACCCCCGGCCGACCGCGAGGACTTCAATCCCCTCAGAGCGCAGACGGCGCGCGATAGCACCGCCGATGAAACCTCCGGCTCCAAGCACTACGGCGCGCGCAGGTTTGCGCGGAGAGCGGTGAAGATTTGTGATCATGGAGGAACCTGCTCGATCAATCCGCCGAGTTCCTGAATTTTTTCATGGATCCAAACGTCATTCTGCAGATTGGTGCCCGCAGTGCCGCAAAGCGCCAGAAAATGATCGTATTCGAGTTGCCACGTCGGATCGGGCTGCTCGAGGACCTCGACAGTCTCTTCCGGCCGTCCGCTCGGCAAGACACGTTTGCGGACGGTCAGCATGCTCGGGCCCCACTTACACAGGCAATCGATGTGGGCGCTGCCGAGCTCGCCGAAAAGATCGAGATGGAAGCTATTTCGCCAGGATAAAAGCGTCGCCTCCATTTCCAGAACGGGCTTGCCGCGGTAACCGAAGAGGACGTGATCCAGCGCCTTGTTCTCGAAACGATCCGCGCACCACAACTCGCCCGCGTCTTCGTGCGGACCGAAAAGAAAATGTGCCATGTCAAGGATGTGGGACCCGAGATCGGAGAAGACGCCCAAACCGTTGTCGCGCCACGCAGAGTTGCGAACGTCTCGAGCTGTTCCATTGCCGTAGAAGAATTTCGCGAGGTAAATCCGGCCGAGCTTTCCGGAATCGAGAATTTGCTTGAGCCGGGCGATGTGCGGCTCGAACCGATGGTTATAAGCGGTGTAGCATGCAGCCTGTCCGGCTTGCGAGAGTTCGAGTAAGTTGCGAATTTCGGCCGGCGATGCGAGCAGCGGTTTTTCGACCAGCGCATGTTTCCCATTGGCCAGAAGGTACCGAAGGATCGCCAACTTTTCCTGGTCCGGAACGCAAACGCAGGCCGCATCGTACGATCCAAGGGGCACCTCTTCGATTCGCTGAAAATCGACTTCGGATGCCACCGGATCGACCACGGCGACAACGTGTTTCCCGGCAATCGCTAGGCGTTTACGTCCCTGCACCCCGAAACCGACAATCGCGACTCTCATTCGAAGCGCGAGCGCTTTTCCAACGTATTGAGCTTCTTGAGGACGTCTTCGGGCTTCACAGGGTTATTGCCGTCGTGCTCACAGGCCACGGCTGCCGCGAGCGCTCCGAGAATGGAGCCGATCACATTCGATTTGGTCGCGACCATGGAAAGCGCGGCATAGGAAAGGAGCGCATCACCCGCCCCGACAGCATCAACCACTTTCTCCGCAAAGCTGTCGACGGTGAAGAACGCGCGCACTTCGTGACTGGGAGCGCGGTAGGTGATCATGCCGCGCTCGCCGAGCTTTAGGATCAGCAATTTGCACCCGGCCTTCTTGTAAAGGTCGAGTGCCATCGGGCGTACAGTAGAATCCTGGTCGCCAAGAGCGAAGCGGGCTTCGCGCTCGTTCGGTGTGATCAAGTCGAAATCCTGGAACTCGAGAATGTTGCCCCAACGATTGGCGACCTGGCTGTCGGCCACGCGCGTCGCACCCGCCGGTATGGCCTCGGCGAGTTGCGGGATCGTGACCTTATTGAAGATGCCGTGCCGGAAATCGCTAAAAACAACGACATCCACCTTATGTTTGGCCAGCTCGTCCTTTAGCGCGTTCGCCTCGTGTTCCGAGATGGGGCGATTGTCGAGCTTGTCCACCTTGAGCAATCGGTAGCCGTTGGTGATGAAGGCATTTTTTTGCGTGGTCGGCCGCGTCGGATCGATGACCGCATGGCATTCGATGCCGCTAGCTTCCAAATCCTTCAAGACAAAGTCCTTCAGCCCGTCGTCGCCCAGGACCGTCGAGAAAACCACTTCAGCACCCGCCTGCCGCAAATGCTTTGCCACGACCGCGGCGCCGCCGGGAAAATCCACTTCGCGTTCGTGTTTCACGCTAAACGTCGGCGTCTTCGCCGTGCCGCCAACCAGCGAGCAGTAGGTGTAGGAATCCACGATGGTATCACCGACGACGTGGACCTTGACGTCTTTCAGCTTCGTCAAAGCGGTCTTGAGGTCGCCGAAATTAAGGCCCTCCGAATGGAGCAAGGCCAGCAGCTTTTCCGTCGCCAGATTCGGCGGAGTCGTTTCAATGATGGCTGACGATGAGAGAACGAGGTCGCCGGGGGTGAAAAGAAGCTCGCCTCCATACGATTCTATCACCGCCATCTCCTCCCGGGTCTTGGGATGGATTCCTTGTTCAGAATACTCGTAGCCTTTCGCGAAAAAATCCGGCTGGATGAATTTCAGGTTCTCGATCGGCGTCTCGTTATCGTCGATGATGACGTAATCGACGCACTCGAGCGCGGCGAGATTCATGGCGCGCAAATCCTGAGGTACGAAAGGGCGGAAGTTCGCCTTGTTGATGTGCGAATCGGATGTCAGGCTCGCGACGAGGACATCCGCATGATCCTTGGCATACATCAGGTGCCGAATGTGACCCGGATGCACCAGATCGAATGTGCCATGGCACATGATAACTTTGTTAACCCGGGGCCGCAGTCCGATTGCTTCGCGCAATTGCTCGCGGGTCTTGATCTTCCGGCGAAACGTATTTTCCTTCGGCGGAATGTTCATGCGGTCTTACCTTCAAGAAACATAAACCAATTCTTCGTCGCTCCGGCAATCGACACCGGATCCCAAACCGGGGCCTGGCGCCAGTAATCAAGGTTCTTCAGCATCTGCCCGACACCTTCTTCGAAGGAGACCTGCTGTTTCCAGCCGAGGTCCCGCTCGATTTTAGTAATGTCCGCCCACGTGCAATCCGGCTCTCCTGGCCGTTTTGGTACACGAACGATTTCGCCTCCGCCCAGCAGTTCGATCAAACGGTTTACGGTTTGCGGATTGCCCGCGCCCAGGTTGTAAACTTCATTTGCGCGGTCGGTCGTGGCTGCCAAAAAAAAAGCGTGCGCCACATCGGTGACAAAAAGAAAATCGCGCCGCTGCGTCCCATCACCGACAAGAGTGAACGGCTTGCCCGCAATTTTCTGCGCGAGAAAAACGCCGAACACTGCGCCATAAGCTCCCGAAGTCCTGGACCGTGTTCCGTAGGCGTTGAAAATGCGGATCGAATTCACCGGCAGGCGGTAAAGTCTGCCCCAATGCAGCACCGCCTCTTCACCCATGTACTTACTGAGCGCATAAGGATACTCGGGCTGGATTGGTGCGTCTTCGCGTGTCGGCACGTCGGCGAGACCGTAGCAAGATGATGACGCGGCATAAACCAACTTGCAGACTCTCGCGTGCCTCGCGCATTCCAACACCTTAACCGTCCCGATCACGTTCGTGGCCAGATAATCCACCGGTTTATCGATCGAAGGGACGATGTCGCCGATGCCGGCGAAATGGAAAACATATTCGGCCCCCGCAAAGAGTTTGTCGTCGGGAGCGAGATCGAGAATATCGCGTGTTTCCACCACCAGATTCGAGTCGTCCTTTCGATGAGCGACGTTCTCGAGCCGCCCGCCGACGAGATTGTCGATCACGTGGACGCGAAAACCCTTGTCCAACAACCGATCGACCATATGGCTGCCGATAAAACCGGCTCCTCCGGTGACGACGGCGAGTTTGGACAGACTCATTTCGGGCACCGATCCTATTTCAAACTGAGGGCTTTGACAGTTTTCACGTTGATGAACGCGTCATCCGTCAATGTATCGCCCGAAAATTTTCGCGTCTTGAACGCGTGGCAAAGATCGCGCACCGCGTCCTCTATCGTCCGCTTCGGCCCCCAGCCCAGTTTTCCGGCGATCTTGCGCGAGGTGATGCGGTAGGAGCGCAGATCGTCACTGGTCGTACGTTCAATGCGAATCGGCTTCTTTTCCGGAAATTCCTCCTCCACGATCTGCTTCGCAATTTCTGCCAGCTCGTTCACCGTCTGGTTCTGATAACCGGCGTTAAAAATTTCACCGGCGATTTTTTCGGCCGGCATCGCCAGCAATTTGACGTACAACTCACAGACATCGTCGATGTGAATATTCGGGCGCTGCTGCTCGCCGCCGAAAATGGTGATGACGCCTTTATTGTAGGCATGATTGGTCAGGATATTTACCGTGAGATCGAACCGCATCCGCGGAGAATAGCCACAGACCGTCGCCGGCCGAATAGTCACGCAGGTGAATTCAGGGGACTGATGGCGGAAGAGAATTGGCTCGCAGAGCCCCTTGTATTTGTTGTAGTCGGTCAGCGGCACGAGCGGATGTTCCTCCGTGACCTCCGGGGACTTGCTTACGCCGTACACCGAGCTGCTGGAGACATAGACGAAGCGTTTCACGCCGGCCGATTTGCTCGCGAGCACCAGCGACTCGAAACACTCGTAGTTGATTGTCCGGCTGAGCGACGGGTCAAGGTCGAAGCTCGGATCGTTCGAGATGCACGCCATGTGGATGACATGGTCGCAGTCTGTGACTGCGTCCGCGTATTTGGCCGTGTCGCGGATATCTCCGGTAACAACTTTCAAGTTCGGATGCGACGGCAACCCAGCAGACCCGAAGAGCATGAGGTCGTACACGACGACTCCGTATCCGGCTGCGAGAAGTTTTGGGACGAGAACACACCCTTTGTAGCCGGCGCCCCCGGTAACCAAAACTTTCTGCATAGAACGAGGAATAAATCATGCGTTCGAGACATGGCCAGCCATTTGTAGAACAATAGCGACGAAGCACGCGAGATTGATAGCTTTGCCGCTCCGAATCGTGATTGTTGGAGATGTCCGACATCTGTGCGGTGACAATTCTTGCGATACTGGAAAAAATGCGCCATCAACTGGACCGGCTTGGAATGACATCGCCCGCATCAATAACAAAAGGAACCGGCAGATTTCCTCCGCTTTGCTGGCCTTTATTTTGTTTTTCGATTTTCGCTCTAAAATTTCTTCTCTTCGCCATCGACCCGGCGCCGAAACTCTATTTGGGCGATTCCGGCAGTTACATTTGGACTGCGCTGAGTGGTTCGATACCACCCGATCGCTCCTTTTTTTATGGCTACGTCATTCGCTGGACCGCTCTCTGGACGGGGAGTTTGACCTGGCTCATGGTTGTTCAAGTCTGCCTAAGCGCGATCACGTGCATTCTGTTTTCTTCGGTCACCCGAGTCATCTTTGAGCTGCCGGAGCGATGGTCTTATGTGTTCGGCTTCCTCTGCGCGATCGACCCGCTTCAGTTGCTTTATGAACGCTATGTGATGACCGAAGCGATAAGCCTCTTTTTATACGCATTTGTGATTTATCACTCGTTCCTCTATTTGAAGACCCGCCGCTTGCGGAATCTTGTCATCGTGCAGGCCGCTTCTGTCTTTCTCATCGGATTCAGGATGAGTTTTCTTCTCCAGGTGCAAATCGACACGATTATTTTGCCCCTGCTTGCTTTCGCGCCTGATGTTTTGAAACAAATCCGTCGCCGTCCACTTGCGGAAGCTTCTTTCACCTCGCCCGGTCGAGTTTGTGCCGGCCACTTGTTGCTAAGCGTGATGCTAATGTTCCTGCTGCACGCGGGATATAAGCGGACAAATGGTTGGCTCTCTCATCGTGAGCCCGATTACCTGTACTCGACTGGAACTACTCTTTTGGCGTATTGGGCGCCAGTTCTTCAAGCGGAGGACGCACCTGATCCCCGCCTCGCGGATTTGATCCGAAGAGGAGACGAGTTCCATCTGAAGAATCCGGTCTTCAGGAACGCTCAGCGTTTTAGACCAGGTCACTTGATCGACAGGCTACGGAAGCTCGAGCCAGACCGAGCGAAGGCTGACAGTCTGGCCAAAAAAACTGCGCTGCATGCGCTATGGCGTGATCCCCTCGGCGTCCTCGGCATCGGCTGCCGCACATACGTCGGTTACTGGAACGTGGCGGCGATGAAGAGATGCGCGGAATCAGATTTCAGCTTCCGGAGGCCTCCGGATGACAATTTGATGGCGCTGCTGGCTTCCCGCTTTCATCTGTCATATTCGAAAGGCACCATCATGAGCCCTACTCAATTGTATTACGTCGCGGCCTGGCCCTACTACTTCCTTATCCTGTTAGCGCCTCTCCTCTCTGGGTTGGCGATCGCGCTTAGATCCGTGCGCCGATACGCTATCCTGCTTTTTGTCCACATTTCAATCATGATGGCCATGGCGATGACATTCGGGAGTGATAGCATTCGCTACCTCCAGCCAATTTCCTTTATGACACTTCTTGTCCTTGCGCTCGGCGCCAAGATTGCTCTGCGATCTGTCCGGAAAGACGAGGCCGTTGCGGGCGGGCAGAGCAGTAGCGTTGAAACCCTCCGGCCGCCTCTGAGCGCTCTGGCCCAACCGGCCTTTACCGGATCATGAGTTACTCCGAAAAACATCTGCGTGAGACCAGAGAGATCGTTTCCCAACTGGATCCCGCTCTTTGCGAAAAAGCAGTCGAGCTGCTGGCAAGTGTGCGCGCGCGCGGCGGCCGCCTTTTCATTCTTGGCGTAGGAGGAAGTGCGGCGAATGCCTCTCACGCCGTTAACGATTTCCGCAAGCTCGCAGGGATCGAGGCGTACGCGCCTACCGATAACGTCTCGGAGCTGACGGCTCGCACCAACGATGATGGATGGCCCTCAATTTTCGCTGAATGGCTTAAAGGAAGCCGACTCAACGAAAAAGACGCGATTCTTGTGTTGTCGGTAGGCGGCGGCAGCCTTGAAAAAAATGTCAGTCCGAATTTGGTGAGCGCGCTGCAACTCGCGAAGGAACGAGGTTGCGCGATCCTCGGGATCGTGGGCCGCGACGGAGGATACACCGCGCTGGTTGCCGACGTGGCGATTGTCATCCCGACAGTCAATCGCGCAAACATCACGCCGCACTCCGAGGCGTTCCAAGCCGTGGTTTGGCATTTGTGGATTTCGCATCCCACTCTCAAAATCGCCGAGACGAAATGGGAAAGCATGAAATAGCGCGACCCGCAGTTTTTCTGGATCGCGATGGAGTAATCAACCGAGTTGTGGTCGGGAACGGAAATGAAATGGGTTGTGGTGCTGTAGGATAGTATGGTGAGTAGTTGTACGCGTAGGTGAACGGAGAGCTTGCAGAAGAAGTGGTGGGCAAGGTGTAACAAGTGTATGAAGAAGAGGTGTAGGGCCAACCAGTTGAGGCAGTGGGAGGGTTTGGGCCATAGTAGAGTCCGTTGATATAGTAGCCAGCTGGAGCAGAGGAACTTCCCTGGAGTGAAGAGTCAGTGAGCTGATGATGAAAGTTGATGGGGATGAGGGGATGACTTACAGCGAAGTAGTACATGGCTGGTTGAGAAGATGGCTGGTTCGATTGATAGACAGGAGCTGGTGGATGAATTCCCTGAGCGCCTTGGTGAGCAGATACGTAGAGGAATGTACGTGGCCAGTCGGCTGGATTTTCCCAATGACCTGAAGTTGAGTCGCTCAAGGTCGAGGGGTAGGGGTTCTGGTAGGTGTAGAAATGGGGCATGGCGGGTCTCTCGGACGCATGAAGCGAAGAAGACGGCAAGATGAGATGATCTAGAGAGGAAGATTGATGATATCAAAGACGAAGGGAGATTGTGAGATGATTTTGGTGTTAGTCGGGCCCGAGTTCTTTTTTGAAAGCTTCGAAAGCCCGAGCTTGCCCACGACTTCGCCGAATATTTCTGCTGCTTCTTCGACTGGACGGTTGTTCTTCTCGAGGCAGGATTTTAACCGACGTCATGGAGCTTTCATAGATTATCTCGGGAATGCAGGCTAACGGCAATAGCGTGAATCATTCTACATATTAGTTAGTCGGCGGAAGGATAAGTTCAAATGCTCGTAATCTTAGAGCACCCGCGTGGCAGGCGTATCCTCCTTCGCGCGCGCGCGTCAGTGAGATCACGGCGCCTTTCGACGCGCAGTAGGACGTGAAACCGGGGAAGGGAATGTCTTCGTGGACGGAGGAAACAAAAATGAGTTTGCCGCGTTGCCCTTGTTTGACCATTTGGCGCGCGGCAATCTGGCTGACGAGAAAGGAGCCGTAAAGATTCACACCCATAACCTTGTTCCATTCGTCGTCGGTGACATCAAGGAACGGCTTCTTGATTTCGAGGCCGGCGTTGCAAACGGCGATGTCGAGACGGCCGAATTTTTTGACGGTTTCCTGGAGCATGCTCTCGACTTCGTTCCGGTCGTAAACTTCTGCTGCAATCGAAATCGCTGTACCACCTTGTTTCGCGATTTCTTTCAGTGTGTCGTCGCCCGTGTGTTTGCCGCCGCGATGGAAATTGACGACCACTTTT
>Ga0137412_10005082_pt1 | contig 10512 bp, 12 predicted proteins | sample CZODoug2_1_16fun_FD_122160 | JGI IMG/M metagenome (GOLD analysis project Ga0137412, IMG submission 122160) | Vadose zone soil fungal communities from Angelo Coast Range Reserve, California, USA - CZODoug2_1_16fungal (Hybrid Assembly) | ecosystem: Environmental > Terrestrial > Soil > Vadose zone... | reverse complement strand
ATATCGTTGAGCATCACCGACCAGTGCTGGCGCACCCGGATGACCCGACGCTCGGTCGGCAGGAGGTACTCATCGATTTCTCTCGGTGCCAGCACAGCGGATACCTCAGTCCGTAGCTCCGGCTACCGAGTTTAGAACACGTTGGTCAGGAAGGTGGCGATCGAACTGCCAGCCTCCTGCAGGTTGCCCAGCACGTTGTTCACCGAGCCACTCGCGCTGGTCGGCTGGGAAATGATCCAGAACAGCACGAAGATGACGACGAGAAAGCCCACGATTCTTTTGAGATTCACCGCGAACCACCATCCGAGCGCTTGGGGCTTGGCCAGCCTTGTCGGATCTTGTTGTACAGCACGAAGCCTAGAGGTGGGTATCCGACAGGCGGGCATACGCCGATAGAGTGAAATGGGAGATTGCACTACGGTGAGTGACAACATGATCACCTGCGTGGGGGCGGTCGTCCACGACCACCGAGGCAGGCTGCTGCTGATCCGTCGCGGACAGGAGCCCGGGCGCGGACTGTGGTCGCTGCCCGGCGGTCGGGTCGAACCGGGTGAGACCGATCACCAGGCAATAGTGCGCGAGGTAGCCGAGGAGACCGGGCTGCGCGTGCGCCCGGGCCGACTGGTCGGCCGGGTTGAGCGAGCCGCACCGTCCGGGGCCACCTTTGACATCGCGGACTACCTCTGCGAGGTCGATGGACCTGACGAGCCAATCGCCGGTACCGACGCCGACGACGCCCGATGGGTGAACGCCGCCGACTACGCTCAGCTGCCGGTCGTGCAGGAACTGACCGAGGTGCTCACCGAGTGGGGGGTACTCCCCGCCGAGTGAGGCATCCCGCCCCTAGCCCCGCTCGCGCGCCATCAACGGGTACACGATCAAGTGCCGGAACGGGTTGATCGCGGCCATGTAGCCGATCCCGAGCAACCCATTCCGCTTCACGTAGACGGCCATCTGGCCGCGCCCGCCACCGGCCGGGTCCGGCACGCAGCCGATGTGCATCACCCCGTGCACGGTCCGATTGACGATCTCCGCGGCCCACTCGTCCTCGAGCAGGTACAGCGAGGTGAACGGCACGGCGTCGAATTCCGGACCGGATGGGGCGTCGCGCAGATCCTTCGGCAACCGGTCGCGCAGCGTCGGCCGCTTAACGCCGGGGCCGACACCCGGACCGTCCCACCCGAACAGCTTCCCGATCTTCCAGCGGAGAGCGAAGAGGGTGCGGACGACGCACGAGGAACTCCGCGCGGGGTCGAACGAGGCAATCCGCCGCACCAGGCGAGAGAAGTCCTCCGGCCCGCTTGGCGTTGGCAGTGTCCACACGTCCTCGAGCCGAAAATCGCGGGTGAGCTCGTGGATGCGCCAAGGCTGGGACGTGTGCGCGCTGTTCGGGAGCCTCATCCGTGACCTCCATTTATACGGTACCGTATAAATGGACGTTAGCACCGTCGGCGACGCTGTCAACACCCGGAGGCGATACTGCTCAGCCATGGCCGCCATCACTCGCACGCCGCGCAGCAGGTGGATCGAGGAGGGCCTGCGGGCCCTTGCCGCCGGCGGCCCCGACGCCGTGCGGGTCGAGGCCCTGGCGCGGGCGCTCGGCGTGACCAAAGGCGGCTTCTACGGACACTTCGCGGACCGGAACGCGCTGCTGGGCGAGATGCTCGACGCGTGGGAACGAATGAGCACCGAGGAGGTGATCAAGCGCGTCGAACGTGAGGGCGGCGACGCCCACGCCAAGCTGCGCAGGGCCGGCGCGCTGACCTTCTCCGACGCACTGCTGCCGATCGACCTGGCAATCCGGGACTGGTCGAGGCGCGACGAGGCGGTTGCTGGGCGCCTGCGACGCGTCGATAACCGACGCATGGCATACCTGCGCGTGCTGTTCGGCGCATTCTGTCCCGACGAGGACGACGTCGAGGCGCGCTGCATGCTCGCCTTCTCGCTACTGATTGGCAACCACTTCATGGCCGCCGACCACGGCACCCGCAGCCGCGCGGACGTCCTGGAGCGTGCCGTGAGACTGCTCGAGGCCTCGTAAGGGTCGAGTCGCGTCGATCAGTCCGCCTGACCCGGCCCGAGCCGCGCGGTGAGCACGAAACAGGAGATGTCAGTCTCGACTTTCGCGCTTTGCTCGAACGTGGGTCCGCCTCGATGTGTGTTCGGATAGGGATCCGTCCACTGGACATCCATGCCCGTGATTTCTGGCCTAGGACGGTATCGGGACCACGTCCTGACCTCGCCCGGCAGTCACATGTTTACTACCGAGTCGTCGCGGTGGCACGACTCTTCGCGCGCTCCAGGAGATAGCGGGCGACAGCCCGGTGCGCTGGCGCGACGAGTACCCAGAACAAGCGCGCTCGGGCGGGGTCGAACCGGAGTTGCGTGGTGAGCACGATTCGGTCGGCTGGTGTTATGCAGACGATGCGCGCCGAGCCGGCATTGCCATCGGCGCCGAGGACGAACATCCCCGAGTCGCTTCGCAGGATCGTCCAGCCCAACGGGTGATCCTCAGCAGTCGGGGCGAGATGCAGCCCCAGGGACTGCTGGACGCACCGCACTGCGCCCAGCAATGCGGTGGGTGCGCCATCTAGGGCGAGCCGCGCCCAGTCCTCCGGGCTGCGTTTCGCAGGAACGCTGGTCGTGAACGCGTCCTCGTAGTCAATTCGATCGAGCAGCTTGAGGGCCGCCACCTCGGCCGGTACGGGAATCTGTTGTGCCACGCCACGCCTCCGATAATTAGATTCCGTTATGGAACGTATATTATCTCGTCTGTGTCGACAAGACCCCGGGGCCGGCCCCGCGATCCCGCCATCGACGACGCGATCCTCACCGCCACCCGCCAACTGCTCCTCGACGTCGGATACGCCGGACTAACCATGGAGGCCATCGCCGCAGGCGCACGCGTGGGCAGACCCACCCTCTACCGGCGCTACCCGACCAAGGCCGCGCTCGTCTTCGAAGCCGTCTTCGGCAAGACCAAGACCCACCCCGACCCCGACACCGGCAACCTGGTCGACGATCTGCGGGAGGCGTACTCGTGGGCCGTCGAGGAATTCGCCGCACCGGAGGCCCGTGTCGCTCTCCCCGGCCTGCTCGCCGACCTGTCCGCCAACCCGCAGCTCGCCCAGCTCGTGCGCACGCTGGTCATCGAACCGGAGTACACCCGCGTCCACGCCGCCCTCGAACGCGCACAGCGCCGCGGTGAGATCCGTGCTGACGCCGACCTCACCCTCGCCATCGACGCGTTCACCGGCACTGCCCTAACCCGGATCATGCTGCTCGGCCATCCCGTCGACCAGGCCTTCGGTGAACGACTCGTCGACCTACTCGTCCACGGCCTCGCACCGCGCCCCGGCGGCGGTTGACGGCGACTGGCCAGTGTCCGCTAAGCCCGCAAACCGCACCCGTCTCGCCGTGGAACGCACCGTTCCCTTCGGACTCCTCACGCAAAGCCCTGTCGTCATCTGGCACCAACTCGCCGTCACCACCCGAGAGTCGTGACCGACCGCCGTGCTCGCGCTCCCTGGTGCGCTACCAAGATCCACCCCAGCTACGACGCCATGCTCGTCGGGCTCCGCCGCGTGCTCATCGCCGCCGAATATCGTGAGACCCCCAGGCCAGCCCTATCCTCGAACAAATGCAGGCCATCCGCCTGGCCTGGGCAGACGCGGCAGCCTGACCGCGAAACACGAGTGTCAGTCCTGCCAGCTAGTCTTCGAACATATGTTCGGACACGGAGGCTGGCCATGAACCCGTTCGTCAAATCCGCCGCTTCGCCAAAGCCGCTGCTACCTCACAAGGCGGTCCCGGACGCGCCACGACCAGACGTTCCGCCGCCAGCCGGGGCGCCGCCAGCCGGGTCGGCCTCCCCACCGCTGACGGCGGCAGACCCGATCGCGCCAGCGGGTCTGACCACCCCCGCGCTCGAGGACGAACTGGTCAGCCTGGCCGGCCACCTCACCGCCGCGCACTGCCGCTGGCTGCTGCTGCTCGCGGAATTCGATGCCCGCGATGGCTGGGGCGGCCCCGGCATGCGCTCGTGTGCACACTGGCTGGCCTGGCGGGTGGGCATGAGCGTGCGCACCGCGCTGGATCAACTGCGGGTCGCCCGCGCGCTGGCCACGCTGCCCGCCATCACGAGCAGCTTTGCCGAAGGGCGCATCTCCTACTCAAAGGTCCGCGCGATCACCCGCATCGCCACCCCCGAGACCGAGCAGCCGCTGCTCGAGCTCGCCCTCGCCGGCACGGCCGGCCACGTGGAACGAGTGGTCCGGCTAACCCGGCAAGCTTCTGCCCGCCCGGACGTCGAGGGAAGCCAGCGGAGCGTGCGCTGGTATTTCGACGACGAGGGCTGTCTCCTCCTCACCGCCCGGTTGCCCGCCGAGCAGGGCGCCGCGCTGGTGGCCACGCTCAACACCCTCGTCGACGAACTCGATCGCAACCCAGCCCAGCGTTCAGCGGAACGCGGCCAACCCGGCACCAGCCCCGGCAACTCCGCTCAGCGTTCAGCGGAACGCGGCCAGCCGAGCAGTGGCGCCAACACCCCGCCGACCATCCCCGCTCCGACCATGGCCGCCCGTCACGCGGAACCTATGCAGGTCCGTCGCGCCGACGCGCTCGTCGCCATGGCAACGGGCTTACGGCCCACGAACGCGGAGGTCGTCGTCCACCTCGACGTCGACCGGCACGAAGCGCAGGTCGAACGCGGCCCTGGCGTACCGGTCAGCACCGCCGAACGGCTGGCCTGCGACGCACGCGTCCGGCCGCTACTCAGGGACCGCCGCGGCAACCCCCTCTACCTGGGCCGCACCCGCAGGCTGGTCTCCAAGACGTTGCTCGCCGCCGTCCGCTTCCGGGACGACCATCAGTGCCGATTCCCGGGCTGCACCCACACCCGCTGGCTGCACGCCCATCACATCCGACACTGGCTCCGCGGCGGCGGAACAGATATCGACAATCTCGTGATGCTGTGCGAATTTCACCACCAGCTGGTACACGACCACGGGTTTCAGGTACGCGGGCGCGGCACCCGGCTCAGGTTCATCGCGCCCAACGGTCAGCAAATTCCACCGGCCGGTCCGCCGACGGAAGGCACCTCACGCACCCTCGTCGAGCTGAGCAACAGCCGCGGCGGAGGCAAGGACAGCCTCACTCCCACCTGGGCGGGCGAGCGTCTCGACCCGACGTCCATCCTGATGAGGCTGCTCCCCGAGCGGCGACCGGCGCGGGCGGCGGCATGACCAGCCGAGCACTCAGCCACCCGAAACTCAGCCACCCGAAACTCAGCCCACCGGGACGGGTCGCCCGGGCTGCTCACCGCCGCGGGTGTCACCGTAGGAGCGCTTGGGCACCATCACCTTGCGCCGAAACGTGCAGACCACCGTGCCGTCCTGCTTGTACCCCCGGGTCTCCACGTAGACCACCCCCCGGTCGTCCTTCGACTTCGACTCGGTCTTGTCCAGCACCTCGGTCTCGCCGTAGATGGTGTCGCCGTGGAAGGTCGGCTTGGTGTGCTTCAGCGACTCCACCTCGAGGTTGGCGATCGCCTTGCCGGACACGTCGGGCACCGACATGCCGAGCAGCAGGGAGTAGATGTAGTTGCCGACCACCACGTTGCGCTTGAAGTCCGTGGTTTCCTCGGCGTAGTGCGCGTCCAGGTGCAGCGGGTGGTGGTTCATCGTGAGCAGACAGAACAGGTGGTCGTCGTACTCGGTCACCGTCTTGCCCGGCCAGTGCTTGTAGACCGCGCCGATCTCGAACTCCTCGAAGTACCGCCCGAACTGCACTTCACACGCCTCCTTAACTCAAATGGGGTGTTCTCGGAGTACCCTAGGCAGTTGGACGAGCCGAGATCTTGTCGGTAGGTGGATCTCACAGGGGAGGTGGGGCCGGTGGACGCTGCGCCAGGAGGCAGTACCAGCCGGGTCCCCACCGCGGGGTCCGGCTGACCGGACCTTGCACGGCGGGGACCAGGTTCCCACCCGCCGCCCGGAACCAGCCGGTTCCGTGCACGTGACCCGGAGGTCGCTGTGCCCAACCTGCCCTCGATTCGTACCCGCGGCGCGCGGACGAAGCTCACCGGCCGATCCAATGGGATCATCACGCCGCACATTCCGGTGCCGCTGTCCGCGTACGTCGTGGATTGCGCGGTGTACGTCAAGGGACACCGGCTGCCCGGCCGCTGGACGCACGAAGGCGCGGTGCAGGAGGTGCGCAACCGGGACGACGCGTTCGTCTGGATCGGGCTGCACGAGCCCGACGACGAGCAGATCACCGGTATCGCGGACACCTTCGGGCTGCACGAACTTGCCGTCGAGGACGCGGTACACGCGCACAATCGACCCAAGCTTGAGCGCTACGAGGACATGCTCTTCGCGGTGTTCAAGACGGTCTGTTACGTGGGGCACGCCCCGTCCAGCGGCACCGCCTCGGAGCTGGTCGAGACCGGCGAGGTCATGGCGTTCGTCGGGGACGACTTCGTCGTCACCGTCCGGCACGGCAACCACTCCGGGCTGCACGAGGTCCGGGTGAAGCTGGAGGAGGATCCCGAGCAGCTCGCGCTGGGGCCCGCCGCCGTGCTACACGCCGTCGCCGACCATGTGGTGGACAGCTACCTCGAGGTCACCGACGCCATTGAGGCGGACATCGACGTGATGGAGAGCGAGGTTTTCGAGCCCCGGTCCAACGTCGACTCCGAGCAAATCTACTTGATGAAGCGCGAGGTGTTGGAGCTGCGCCGCGCCGTGATGCCGCTGGGGCCACCGCTGCGCCGGCTCGCCGAGGGCTACAGCTCACTGATCCCGCACGACGTGCGCTCCTACTTCCGGGACGTCGACGACCACCTGACCACCGTCGCGGAGCGGGTTACCGGGTTCGACGAGCTGCTCACCACGTTGGTCGACGCGGTGCTCGCGAAGATCACGCTGCAGCAGAACAACGACATGCGGAAGATCACCGCGTATGCCGGCATCATCTCCGTGCCGACCATGGTCGCGGGCATTTACGGCATGAACTTCGACCACATGCCCGAGCTGCACTGGACCTTCGGCTACCCCGCGGTACTGCTGTTGATCCTTGTGGTGTGCAGCTTCCTGTACCGGACGTTCCGCCGCAACAAGTGGCTCTGACCCGAGCCGCGTCGGTCAGCCGCTGGTGCCGCCCGGGCCCATGGCCAGCTTGGCCAGCATCTCCTTGGCCTGCTCCGCGTTGCGCGGGTGGCTGAGTACGTCGTACCGGCCAGCGACGAGCTGGCTGGCCGAGGTGAAATCGCGCCGGCCTCGGGTCAGCGCGTAGCTCAGCGCGGCGAACACCACGCTGAACAGCACGCCCGCGACCAGCCCGATGATCAGTGCGCCGGCCTGGTTGTTGAAGTAGGCCAGCAGCGCGCCGACGAACAGCCCCATCCACACTCCGGAGGCAGCGCCGCTGCCGAGCACCCGGCCCCAGGTGAGCCGGCCGATAACCCGCTCCACGAGCATCAGATCCACCCCGACGATGGTCACATCGCTCACCGGGAAGTCGTGGTCGGCGAGATAGTCGACGGCCTGTTGGGCCTCGGCGTAGGTGGCGAAAGAACCCACCGGCCAGCCGGTGGGCGGCGTCGGCAGGTTAGGCAGCCCGGGGCTGTTACGCCCCACGCCGCCGAACGGAGTCGTCACGTGGCCATCTCCTCGAACTCGACGAGTAGATCAAGTTACCGTGCACGGTACTCCCGCAGCAGACCGCGGCTAATGATCGTCTTCTGAATCTCAGAAGTACCCTCGCCGATGAGCAGGAACGGCGCCTCGCGCATCAGCCGCTCGATCTCGTACTCCTTGGAAAACCCGTAGCCGCCGTGGATCCGGAACGACTCCTGGGTGACCTCCGCACAGAACTCACTGGCCAGCAGTTTGGCCATGCCGGCCTCCACGTCGAACCGCTCGCCGGAGTCCTTCAGCCGGGCCGCGTTGACCATCATCAGGTGCGCGGCCTCGACCTTGGTGCCCATCTCAGCGAGCTTGAACGCGATGGCCTGATGCTGCGCGATCGGCTTGCCGAAGGTCTGCCGCGACTGGGCGTAGTCGATGGCCAGCTCGAACGCCCGGATCGCGATGCCGCAGGCGCGCGCGGACACGTTCACCCGGCCGACCTCGACGCCGTCCATCATCTGGGCGAACCCGCCGCCCCGCTTGCCGCCGAGGATCTGATCCCCGGCGATGCGGAAGCCGTCGAAGACCGCCTCGGTGGTGTCGACGCCCTTGTAGCCCATCTTGTCGAGCTTGCCGGGGATGGTCAGCCCGGGCGACACCTCGCCGAAGCCCTCCGGCTTGTCCACCAGGAAGCAGGTCAGGTTCTGGTATGGCTTCTCGGCACCCTCATCGGTCTTGACCAGCAGCGCGATCAGGTTCGAGGTGCCACCGTTGGTCAGCCACATCTTGGCGCCGTCGATGATGAAATCGTCCCCGTCCTGCTTGGCCCGGGTCTTGATCGCCGCCACGTCGGAGCCGAGGTCCGGCTCGGACATCGAGAAGGCGCCGCGGATCGCACCCTCGGCCATCTTCGGCAGGTAGTGCGCCTTCTGGGCCTCGGTGCCGTGATGGGTGATCATGTGCGCCACGATGAAGTGCGTGTTGATCACGCCGGATACGCTCATCCAGCCACGGGCAATCTGCTCGACCACAAGGGCATAGGTGAGCAGCGACTCGCCGAGGCCGCCGTACTCCTCCGCGATGGTGAGACCGAACAGGCCCATCTCCTTCATCCCGTCCACGATGTCCTGTGGATAGGTGTCCGAGTGCTCCAGCGCCTGGGCGTGCGGGATGATCTCCTTGTCCACGAAGGATTTGACCGTGGACAGGATCTCCTGCTGGACGTCGGTGAGTCCGGCGGTCTGGGCGAGCCGGGCCATGGGGTGCCTCCTGGCTTCCTGCGCTGCTCTGCGCTTCTAACGATTCCGCGCTTCAAACGGTGGTTGAGGGCTAGCTGGTCAGCTCTCCGGCGGGGTCCACTTGTCGCCGCGCTGCATCCCGGCCGCCCGGCCCTTACCCGAGATGACCAGTGCCATCTTGCGGGACGCCTCGTCGATCATCTCGTCGCCGAGCATCGCGGCGCCACGCCTACCGCCGGCTTCCGAGGTGTACCAGTCGTAGGAGTCCAGGATGTTCTCCGCGTGGTCGAAGTCGGCCTGCGAGGGGCTGTAGACCTCGTTCGCCGCGTCGATCTGGCCGGGGTGCAGTACCCACTTGCCGTCGTAACCCAGCGCGGCGGAGCGACTGGCCACCCTGCGGAACCCGTCCACGTCCTTGATCTGCAGGTACGGGCCGTCGATGGCCTGCTTGTCGTGCGCCCGGGCGGCCATCAGGATGCTCATCAGGATGTGGTGGTAGGCGTCGCCCACGTCGTATCCGGGCGGCTGCTCGCCGACCACCAGGCTCTTCATGTTGATGCTGGCCATGAAGTCGGCCGGGCCGAAGATGATGGTCTCCACCCGCGGCGAGGCGGTGGCGATCGCGTTGACGTTGATCAGGCCCAGGGCGTTCTCGATCTGAGCCTCGATGCCGATCTTGCCGACCTGGTAGCCCAGCGTCTTCTCGATCTGGGTGATCATCAGGTCCAGTGCGACGACCTGCTCGGCGGTCTGCACCTTGGGCAGCATGATGGCGTCCAGGTTGGCGCCGGCACCCTCGACCACCTCGGTGACGTCGCGGTAGGTCCACTCGGTGGTCCAGTCGTTGACCCGAACCACCCGAAGCCGGTCCGCCCAGCCACCCTCGTTGAGCGCGGCCACGATGGTCTTGCGAGCTCCGGGCTTCGCCAGCGGCGCGCAGGCGTCCTCCAGGTCGAGGAAGACCTGGTCCACCGGCAGCGAGCGTGCCTTGTCGATGAACTTCTGGCTGGAGCCGGGCACCGCCAGGCAGGACCGGCGGGGGCGCAGCGTGCTCACCGTGCTGTCGGTGCTCATTGACGGGCTCTCCTTGTCCTCTTTGACCGTCTCGTCCTGGATGCTTCCACGTCGGATCGCAAACGGCCCGCCCGAGGTGATTGGTTTCTCACCCAACCGAGGTGGAACGGGGGTACTCGGGAGTAACTTCGGAGAGGAAGTTGCGTCGGCTACGCCGGCCGGGGAACGAGGATCTCGCCGGAGGACACCGCGACGACGCGGCCGCCGACCGAGGTCCGCACCGCCCTGCCGTCGTGCGCCTCCACCGCCACCTCCAATCGTGACGGGCGGCCGATCTCCGCGCCCTGCGCCACGGTGAAGGTCGACTCGCCATTGGCCGGCAGCAGGCCCCGGTCCACCAGGAACACCGCGAGGGCCACCGCCGCCGAGCCGGTGGCCGGGTCCTCCGCCACACCGACGCCGGGGCCGAACATCCGGGCGTGCACCTTGCCCTCCGCGAGGTCGGGGGCGGCCACACACACCGTGCCCAGCTCCCGGGTGGCTCGGTTCAAAGCGTTGACCTCAGGAACCCGCGCCCTGGACACCGCATCGGGGCGCACCAGCACGATCGGGTAGTCCAGGCCGGCGGC
>Ga0137412_10005081_pt1 | contig 10513 bp, 7 predicted proteins | sample CZODoug2_1_16fun_FD_122160 | JGI IMG/M metagenome (GOLD analysis project Ga0137412, IMG submission 122160) | Vadose zone soil fungal communities from Angelo Coast Range Reserve, California, USA - CZODoug2_1_16fungal (Hybrid Assembly) | ecosystem: Environmental > Terrestrial > Soil > Vadose zone... | reverse complement strand
CCATGAGCCGAGCATCCTCTCATGCCCTCAAGCACCCGCCGGTCACGGCGCCCTCCGAGCCGGCGGGTGCGACTCCTTTTCCTGAGCTGGCGGTTGCGATCGAGCGCGAGCGCCGCCGCGGCCGCGGCGCGCAGTCCAACGCCAGTGGGCGCTTCGAGGCCGAGGCCCGGGTCGCCTTCGATGACGGCTGGCAGAGCCTCGACGAACTGCCGCCGTTCAAGACCACGGTCACGATCGACACCTCCCGCAAGGTGATTGCCCGTAACGATTCCCCCGATATCGGCTTCGACCGTTCGATCAATCCGTACCGCGGTTGCGAGCACGGCTGCGTCTACTGTTTCGCGCGGCCGACCCATGCCTATCTCGGCCTGTCGCCGGGGCTGGATTTCGAATCGAAGCTGCTCGTCAAACCGGATGCGCCGGCGCTTTTGGAAAAAGAGCTGGCGGCGCCGGATTACGAGCCGCGCATGATTGCGATCGGCACCAACACCGATCCCTATCAGCCGATCGAGCGCGAACGAATGATCATGCGCGGCATTCTGGAAGTGCTGGAACGCGCCGGCCATCCGGTCGGCATCGTGACCAAGTCGGCGCTGGTGACGCGCGACATCGATATCCTTTCGCGGATGGCCAAGCGCAATCTGGTCAAGGTCGCGCTGTCGGTGACGACACTCGACGCTAAACTCGCGCGCACCATGGAACCGCGGGCATCGACCCCGGCGAAGCGGCTCGAAGCGCTGCGTCAATTGTCGGAAGCGGGCATCCCCGCGACGGTGATGGTAGCGCCGGTGATCCCGGCGCTGAACGACTCCGAGATCGAGCGCATTCTCGACGCGGCGGCGCATGCCGGCGCCAGGGAGGCGAGCTACGTGCTGCTGCGGCTGCCGCTGGAAGTGCGCGATCTGTTCCGGGAATGGCTGATGGCGAATTATCCCGACCGCTATCGCCACGTCTTCACCTTGATCCGCGACATGCGCGGCGGGCGCGATTACGACTCGCAATGGGGGACGCGGATGAAGGGCACCGGGCCGATGGCCTGGATGATCGGCCGCCGCTTCGACATCGCCTGTGAAAAACTCGGGCTCAACAAGCGGCGCTCGAAACTGACGACGGATCATTTTGCAAGGCCGAAGCGCAGCGGGCAGCAATTGAGCTTGTTCTAGGGGCGCGGGATTCTCGTCGTCGTCATTGCGAGCGCGGCGAAGCAATCCAGAGGCTAATAAGACTGGGTTGCTTCGTCGCTTCGCTCCTCGCAATGACGGGGGAGGGAGCAACATGAGTGAAAAGCAATCCACGCCGGTTCCGCGACTGACCGTCATCACGCTCGGCGTCAGCAATATGCACGCCAGCATCGCCTTCTATGAGGCGCTGGGGTTTTCACGAAGAATGCGCGGAAGCGGCGAAACCGTCGCCTTCTTCGACACCGGGGCCACCGTGATCGGGCTGTTCCCGTGGGACCAACTCGCCGACGACGTCACGCTTCCCGGATCGCCGCGGCCGCTGGCGTTTCGCGGGATGACGCTCGCATGGAACTGCCGCAACGCGGAGGAGGTCGATCGGGTTCTCGATTTCGCCGTCTCGAAAGGCGCGTCGCTGCTGAAGCCCGCGCACACAACCGATTACGGCGGGTATTCCGGATATTTCGCCGATCCCGACGATCATCCCTGGGAAATCGTGGTCGCGCCCGGCATCGAGGTCGGAGACGACCGGCGCGTTCACATACCGGATTAGGCTACGAGCGGGGCCCCATTCTACTTTGCATGGGGTTGTTTTCGCGATTTGTGTCCAGACCCTTGCGGCTCTGGTTCACGTACCGGATTAGTCGCCTTCACGTACCGGATTAGCCGCCGCGATTGAATAGCGGGAATTGTGCCGGGTTCCCGGTTGCGCCGGTGGCTGCGCCTGAAGCAGGATCCCGGACATGATTCGGGACAAATCCAAAAAAGAGCAGGCCAAGCTGCCGAAGGGCGTGATCGCGGTCGCACCGCCGAGCTTTCGCCGCGAGCGCGCGCTGATCAAGCGCGGCGTCTGGCCGGTCGCGGGCTGCGACGAGGCTGGCCGTGGCCCGCTCGCCGGACCGGTGGTGGCGGCAGCCGTGGTGCTCGACCCCACGCGCATCCCCAAAGGCATCGACGATTCCAAGCGGCTGACGCCGGAACGGCGCGAGGAACTGTTCGAGGAAATCTGCGCGACCTCGTCGTTCGCGGTGGCCTTTGGATCGCCGGCGCGTATCGATCGCGACAACATCCTGCGTGCCTCGCTGTGGGCGCTGACGCGCGCGGTGGCCGCGCTGCCCGAGCCGCCAAAGCATGTGTTCGTCGATGGCCGCGACCGGCTCGCTACCCCATGCGACTGCGACGCCGTCATCGGCGGCGACGGGCTGGTGGTGTCGATCGCCGCCGCCTCGATCATCGCCAAGGTGACGCGCGATCGGCTGATGCGCGCGCTGGCGCTGGATTGCCCGGGCTACGGCTTTGAGGCCCACAAGGGCTACGCCGTTCCGGAACACCTGGAGGCGCTGGACCGGCTCGGGCCGAGCGCTCACCACCGCCGCTTCTTCGCGCCGGTGATCGCCGCGCGGGAAAAGCACTATCCGGGCTCGACCGAACACGACCTCTTCAGGGTCGAAGTGCCGACCGACATTGAGGTCTCCGTCGCCCTCTGAGGCCGGTTGCCTCCACCGCCGCCGGGCCTTATTACCAACGCTGGACCAGTGCGAAGCGCCGCTTCTCAGGAAGGGGACATTCCTGCGGGTCGGTCAGCGCCCAGCAAAAGCGATCCAGCCGTTTCATGCGTTTCACTTCCCTGATCGTCGAACTGATCCGCGCCCGGCCGCGGCTGGTGGTCTGGCTTGCGGTGCTGCTTCAGGCGGCGATGTGGCTGGTGCTGCCGCTGATATTGTATCGCAGTCCGCCCGGCGATCTCGCGACCGTGCTTGCCTTCGGCAGGGAATTTCAGGTCGGCACTGATCTCGGTCCACCCCTGGCGTTCTGGCTTGCCGATATCGCCTTCCGCGCCGCCGGCAATCACATGTTCGGCGTCTATCTGCTGGCGCAGATCTGCGCCGTCGCGACGTTCTGGACACTGTACCTGCTGGCGCGCACCCTGGTCGGCGGGCAGCAGGCGGTGCTGGCGGTGCTCTTGACCATGACGGTCACCGCGTTCGGCTCGGCCAGCGTCGAATTCGGCCCGCTGGTGCTGGCGCGACCGCTCTGGGCGCTGTTGCTGCTGCATTCCTGGCAGCTCATCGGGCAAAACCGGCGGAACGTCTGGTTCGCCTGGTCGATCGAGGCCGGTCTCTTGCTGCTGACGACGTCGGCCGCGCCCGGCCTGCTGCTGCTGGTCGCCGGATTTGCGCTTGCTACCGCGCGCGGCCGGCGCATACTGATGTCGCTCGATCCGCTCTATGCGCTGCTCGTCATCGTCGTGCTGGTGCTGCCCTATCTGGTCTGGCTGATTCGCGCCGGCGCGCTGGCGCTGCCGAATTGGCCTGGCATCGACGACCTCGGCGCGCGGGCGCTGCATTGGGGCGGATTGCTCGGCGGCCTGTTGCTGGCGATGTCCGGCATCGTGCTCCTGGTGATCGTCAACTCCGGCAGGTTCGGCCGCAATGTCGAGGAGGCGCCGAGCTTCTATCGGCCCCCGATCGATCCGCTGGCGCGTGAATTCGTCTACTGCTTTGCGATCGGCCCGGCACTCGGCGGCAGCCTGATCGCCGGAATATTCAACCTTGACCGCGTCACCGGCGGCACGGGCGTCGCGCTGTTGATGTGGGGGCTCGCAGCGATCGTCGCGACCGGCGACCTGGTCCATCTGCGCCGCCAGCGGCTGCTGCGAGCGGTCTGGGCGCTGGCGCTGCTGGCGCCTGCGTTTGCCGCGATCGGCACTACACTGTTTCTGCCATGGACCACTGCGGCCGAAGTGCCGACCTCGCTGCCGGCCAAGGCAATCGCGCGCTTCTTTGGCGACAGTTTTGAGCGCCGCACCAACCAACGGCTGCGGGCGGTGGCCGGCGAGCCCAACCTTGCAAGCCTGATCTCGCTGGACAACGGGCGTCCGCATCTGTTGCTCGATGCAACGCCGGAACGGACGCCGTGGCTCAACGCCGCGAAATTTTCCGACACCGGCGGCGTCGTGGTCTGGCGCGCATCCGATACATCAGGCACGCCGCCCGCCGATATCGCGAAGCGTTTTCCCGGCCTGGTGCCGGAAGTGCCGCGGGCGTTCGAATGGTACGTCAACGGCCGCCAGCCGCTATTGCGGATCGGCTGGGGGATCGTGCGGCCGAAGGCGCCGTAAGTATTTCACGCCTCATGGTGAGGAGCGCGGCGGAGTTTATCATCGGGCCGCGCTTCGCGCGGACCCGTTGGCGCGTCTCCGGACGATGCTTCGCATCACCAGGCGAACCATGAGGCCCGCGGCCCATCCTTCGAGACGCACGCTAAAACGCGTGCTCCTCAGACTGAGGACGTCACCGCCAGCGCCTTGGCGATTGCGCGCAGATCCAGCCACGACATCCGCTTGTAGGATGGCGAGCGCAGCAGATAGGCCGGATGGAACGTGGCGATGGCGCGGATCGTGCGCGTGCCGGTGTCGTAGTCGAACCATTTGCCGCGCGTCTTCATGATGCCCTCGCGCGTCGACAGCAGCGTTTGCGTCGAGGGATTGCCGAGCGTCACCAGCACGTCCGGATTGACCAATTCGATCTGCCGCTGGATGAACGGCAGGCAGATTTGTGTTTCCTGCGGCGTCGGCGTGCGGTTGCCGGGCGGCCGCCACGGAATCACATTGGCGATGTAGGCCTTGCTGCGGTCGAGCCCGATCGCCGCGATCATCCGGTCCAGGAGTTTGCCGGATCGCCCGACGAAGGGCAGCCCCTCGATGTCCTCGTCGCGGCCGGGCGCCTCGCCGACAAACATGATGCGCGCCCGCGGGTTGCCGTCGGCGAACACCAGGCGTGTTGCAGTATGTTTGAGCGCGCAGCCGTCGAAATTTTCCAATAGCGCCCGCAGTGCATCGAGCGTGGGCGCGGTCCGCGCGGCTTCCCGCGCTGAACTGATCGCCGCTTCCGGCGCGATCATCGCGTCGGCGCGCGGGGCCGCAATTGTGATTGGCGCCTGCGCAAATGTTCGCTGCACTGCTGCCTCGCGCGGCTCCGTCTTGGGCGGCGCCGGCGCAATGTCCGGGTCGGCCAACCGGTTGACCGGCTCGTCCGTCAGCGCGCAATCGACCCCGGCCTCCAGATAAAAGGCCAGCAATTGCTGAACGGTAGGTGCGGGTTCGGGCGTGACGGGCATGAGGTCAATCTAGGATGGATCGGGCCAATACGAAACGCCTTGATCCGCATTTCCGTAGTTGTCCTCCCGGCAAAAATCGGAAACAACGGGCCTGGAGCGCGATCAGCAAAAGTGGAAACCGGTTTTGCGTCCGATCGCGCTCCAAACTATTATGTTGGCGCATGATCTTATCGCCAAACCGCTTACACTTTGGCGGATCATGCGCTGAAGCGTTCTCAATCCGGCCGGGACCAGATCATGAGCAGCGAAGAATTACCCCCGCGCGAATCCATGGAATTCGATGTCGTGATCGTCGGCGCCGGGCCGTCGGGCCTTGCCGCCGCCATCCGGCTCAAGCAGCTTAACGCCGACCTCAACATCGTGGTGGTGGAAAAGGGCTCCGAAGTCGGCGCGCACATCCTGTCCGGCGCGGTGATCGATCCGGTGTCGCTCGACAAGCTGATCCCGGACTGGCGCGAGGATGCCGACTGTCCGCTGAAGACGCAGGTCAAGGACGATCGCTTCTACTGGATGACCGCCGGCGCTGCGATACGGCTGCCGAATTTTATGATGCCACCGCTGATGAACAATCATCACTGCTATATCGGCTCGCTCGGCAATGTCTGCCGCTGGCTGGCGCCGAAGGCGGAAGCGCTCGGCGTTGAAATCTATCCGGGATTTGCCGCGACCGAGGTGCTGTACGACGACAAGGGCGCGGTGCGCGGTATTGCGACCGGCGACATGGGCATCGCCAGGGACGGCTCGCACAAGGATTCCTTCACCCGCGGCATGGAACTGCTCGGCAAATACACGTTGTTCGCAGAGGGCGCCCGCGGCAGCCTGACCAAACAGTTGATCGCGAAATTTTCGCTCGATGCGAACAGCGAGCCGCCGAAATTCGGCATCGGACTGAAGGAAGTCTGGGAAATCGATCCCGCCAAACACCAGAAGGGTTTGATCCAGCATTCGTTCGGCTGGCCGCTCAACAATTCGACCGGCGGCGGTTCGTTCCTCTATCACTACGACGACAACAAGGTGGCGGTCGGCTTCGTCGTGCATCTCAATTACGACGATCCGTATCTGTCGCCGTTCGACGAATTCCAGCGCTACAAGACCCATCCCGCGGTGCGCACAGTATTCGAAGGCGGCAAGCGGCTCGCCTACGGCGCGCGCGCCATCACCGAAGGCGGCTATCAGTCGGTGCCGCGGCTCACGTTTGCCGGCGGCGCGCTGATCGGCTGTGCCGCAGGCTTCGTCAACGTGCCGCGGATCAAGGGCGTGCACAACGCGATGGGCAGCGGCATGCTGGCCGCCGAATATGTGGCGGCCGCGCTCGGCGCCGGCCGCGCCAATGATGAACTCGTCGAATACGAAAATGCCTGGCGTGACTCCGCGGTCGGCAAGGATCTACACAGAGTCCGCAACGTAAAACCGCTGTGGTCGAAATTTGGCACCATCGTCGGCGTCGCGCTCGGCGGCTTCGACATGTGGTGCAACACGCTTGGCTTCTCGCTGTTCGGCACCCAGTCGCATGCCAAACCTGACCGCAAGACGCTCGATCCCGCCAAGACCCACCAGCCGATCGCGTACCCGAAACCGGACGGCAAGATATCGTTCGATAAGCTTTCGTCAGTGTTCCTGTCCAACACCAATCACGAAGAAGACCAGCCGGTTCATCTCAAGGTCGCCGATATGAATCTGCAGAAGACCTCCGAGCACGATGTCTATGCCGGTCCTTCCAACCGCTATTGTCCGGCCGGCGTCTACGAATGGGTCGAGGAGGCATCAGGTCCGCGCTTCCAGATCAACGCCCAAAATTGCGTCCATTGCAAAACCTGCGACGTAAAGGACCCGAACGGCAACATTACCTGGGTTCCGCCCGAAGGCGGTGGCGGACCTAATTACGAGGCCCTGTAAGAGGTCACACAAAATATGACCACGATTGCGTGAGGCGACGTCACTGTCGCGGCCACGATACCGCCATACTACGAGCGTTTTGAGGGTGAGTTGGCCCCATCGGCGATTACCCGGCCATATGCCAATCGTTTTGCCATCCCGTATCCTTGCGGTTCATGGCCAAAAGCGGCATTGTCGCAGGCCTTGATGCCGCCGGTCGGGTTCGCATTCGAGATTGATCGTAACTTCCTGCCTTGAAACCCTGGAGCTAGGCGATCCGTGATGCATTCCACTCGCTTCATTCGCTTGACGATTGCTGCTCTTGCCGCCGCTGCGTTCGCGGGTTCGGGCCCGCTGCTGGCGCAAACACCGGAACATACCGGCGATAGCTCGGCGCAGTTCCCAAGCAAGCACGATCTGAAATCGCTGACCACGTCCGGCAGCTATCTGGCCGCGCGCCACGCCAGCGTCGAGCGCGACGCCAATTCGGCGGCGGCGTTTTATCGCTCGGCGTTGCGCAGCGATCCCAAGAACAACGAGCTGCTCGATCGCGCCTTCATCTCCTCGCTCGCCGACGGCGACATTGACGAGGCGGTCAAGCTCGCCGACCGCGTCCTGACCCAGGACAAGTCAAACCGCGTGGCGCGTCTCGTCGTCGGTGTGCGCGATCTCAAGCAGAAGAAATACGCGACCGCGCAGATCAACATCAACCAGTCGATCCGCGGTCCGATCACCGACCTGATCGCGACATTGTTGTCGGGCTGGGCCAGTTACGGCTCCGGCGACACCAAGGCGGCGATTGCGAATATCGACAAGCTGACCGGCCCGGAATGGTATCCGATCTTCAAGGATCTGCATTCCGGCATGATTCTCGAACTGGCGAACCGGGAAAAGGACGCGGGCACCCGGCTGGAGCGCGCCTACAAGCTGGATGATTCCATGCTGCGCGTCGCGGACGCTTATGCGCGCTGGAATTCGCGCAACAAGGATGCGGCGGCGGCAACTGCTATCTACGAGGCCTTCGACAAGAAACTGCCGCGGCATCCGCTGGTGCAGGAAGGCCTCCGTGAGACCAGGGCCGGCAAGAAGCTGTCGCCGCTGGTCGATTCCGCGCAAACTGGCGCTGCCGAAGCGCTCTACGGCATCGGCGCGACGCTGACCCGCCGTGGCGGCGAGGACCTCGCGCTGGTCTATCTGCAGCTCGCGCTTTATCTGCAGCCCAGCCATTCGATGGCGCTGCTGTCGCTCGCCGATCTCTATGAGTCGGTGAAGAAGCCGCAGATGGCGATCAAGGTCTATGAGCGGGTGCCGGCCAATTCGCCGTTGAAGAAAAACGCGCAGATCCAGCTTGCGACCAATCTCGACACCGCGGACCGCAGCGACGAGGCGATCAAGATTCTCAAGGGCGTCACCGCGGAAGACCCGAAGGACATCGAAGCCATCATGGCGCTCGGCAATATCGAGCGCGGCCGCAAGAAGTTCGCCGACTGCGCCCAGACCTATTCGATGGGCATCGACGCCATGCCGGCGGCGGCGGATAAGAATGCCTGGGTCACCTATTACTATCGCGGCATCTGCGAGGAACGCTCCAAGCAGTGGAGCAAGGCCGAGGCCGACATGCGCAAGGCGCTCGAAATGCAGCCCGAGCAGCCGCACGTGCTGAATTATCTCGGCTATTCCTGGATCGATCAGGGCATCAATCTCGACGAAGGCATGAAGATGATCAAGCGTGCCGTCGATCAGCGCCCCGACGATGGCTACATCGTGGACTCGCTCGGCTGGGCCTTCTATCGCATCGGCAATTTCGAGGACGCGGTGAAGAATCTCGAGCGCGCCATCGACCTGAAGCCGGAAGACCCCACCATCAACGATCATCTCGGCGACGCCTATTGGCGCGTCGGCCGGATCCTGGAAGCCAAATTCCAGTGGGCCCATGCCCGCGACCTCAAGCCCGAGCCGGAAGAACTGCCCAAGATCGACGCCAAGATCGCCAACGGGTTGCCGGATGACACCTCTTCGGCGGCGTCCGCCGACAAGAAAAAAGAAGACGGCCGGGGCGGCTGATCGAAGGGTTTTATGCCGGGGTTGATGGAAGAGGGGCGAGCGAAGGTCAACCTGACCCTGCGGGTTGTCGGGCGCCGCGTCGACGGTTATCACGACCTTGAAAGCGTGGTGGCGTTCGCCGACTGCGCCGATCGCCTGACGCTGACGCCGGGGCCGGAACTTTCGCTCAAGATGACGGGACCGCTGGCCAAGGCGTGCGGCGAGGGATCGGACAATCTCGTGCTGAAGGCGGCAAAACTTCTCGCCGAAAGCGTTCCCGGTCTCAAGGCCGGCAGTTTTGAGCTCGAGAAGGTTCTCCCCGTGGCCGCCGGCATTGGCGGCGGCTCGGCCGATGCTGCGGCCGCGCTGCGGCTGCTGGCGCGGCTGAACGACCTCCCGCTCGACGATGAGCGGCTGCTCGAAGTCGCGATCGCGACCGGCGCCGACGTGCCGGTGTGTCTTGCCTCGCAAGCCTGCGACATGACCGGCGTCGGCGAAAAGCTGATGCCGCTAAATCCGCCGATCATGCCCTCCGTGCTGGTCAATCCGCGCGTTCCCGTTGCGACCAAGGATGTGTTTGAAGCACTCGGGCTGCGCCACGGCGAACTCTTGATCGGTGCGACCGACGTGATGATCCAGTCGTCGTCCTGGCCGGAGCATGGCGTATCGCTTGAGGAGTGGGTCGAGGCGCTGGCCGCCGGCTCCAATGACCTCGAGGCGCCGGCAACGCAGATCCAGCCCCTGATTGGCGAAGTGATCGCAGCCCTCAACGCCACCAACGGCGCCTGGCTGGCGCGTATGTCGGGGTCGGGCGCGACCTGCTTTGCGATCTACGAGAACACCGCCGAGGCGCAGCGCGCGGCGAGCAAGATCCAGCTCGATCACCCCTCCTGGTGGGTGCACGCGGGGACGCTGAGTTAGTTTTCCACGTATTCCGTCGTCATCCGGGGATGAGCGCATTCGCGCTCACTCGGGGATGACGGCGGAGTTCAATACGATCGTGCCAGGCAGAACGCCACCACCTGCTCGAGCGCGGATTTCATCGGCGACGACGGAAACAGCGCCAGCGCATCGACCGCCATCGCGCCGTAGTGCTGGGCGCGGTTGATGGTGTCTTCCAGCGCGCGGTGCTTGGTCATCAGCCCGATGGCATGGTCGAGATCGCCATCGCCGATCTCGCCGCGCTCCAGCGCCTTGACCCAGAACGCGCGCTCGCCCGCGTTGCCGCGGCGGAAGGCCAGCACCACCGGCAGGGTGATCTTGCCCTCGCGGAAATCGTCGCCGATGTTCTTGCCGAG
>Ga0137412_10005080_pt1 | contig 10514 bp, 7 predicted proteins | sample CZODoug2_1_16fun_FD_122160 | JGI IMG/M metagenome (GOLD analysis project Ga0137412, IMG submission 122160) | Vadose zone soil fungal communities from Angelo Coast Range Reserve, California, USA - CZODoug2_1_16fungal (Hybrid Assembly) | ecosystem: Environmental > Terrestrial > Soil > Vadose zone... | reverse complement strand
CAATCTTGTGACGTACTTCACGTCCGTCTCGTTCTCCATCACCCAGTCATTGCCAGTCAGTCCGGCATCGAGCGCGCCGTGCTCCACATAGCGGGCCATCTCCTGCGCGCGCACCAGCATGCACTCGATCTCCGTGTCATCGACGGTAGGGAAGTAGCTTCGCCCGTTGGCGAAGATCCTCCATCCAGCCCGTTCGAACAGCGCAATCGTCGCATCCTGCAGGCTGCCTTTTGGAATGCCGAGCTTCAGCTTCTTCGCAGATTGAGGAGAGACGCTGGAAATTGCCATGATTTCCCCTAGAACTGCAGCTTCAGTGCGAGTTGGAGAATTCGCGGCGGGCGCGCCGTGGTGGGCTGGAGGAATAGCGGGTTGATCTGCACGCCCTTCACGTCGAACTTCGCTGAGGTGTCCACGGCTGAGAATTGTGTGTGGTTGAACGTGTTGTACGTCTCGAACCGAAGTTGGCCCGAGAAACGCTCCCTCATCTTGACCTGCTTGTACAGCGATATGTCGAAGGTGTTCGTTCCTGGCTGGCGCAGCACATTCTTGCCCACGTTGCCGAATACCGGCGCGGGCGGCTGCGCAGTGCATTGCCCAGGCGGTGCTCGGCCAACCCCGCACCATAGTGAGGTGCCGTGTCATAGTGGCGAATGCCGACGTCCCAGGCCGCAGCCAGGCAGGCGACGGCGTCCTCTTCAGGCACCACCGTGCCCAGATTGCCCAGGGGAGCGCTGCCGGCGCCGAGGGGGCCCGGAGGATTGTAGCCGGTCATGTCTGTTCCTCCGGCGCAACGACGCCCTTGGTGAGCAGGATGTTGCCGTAGAAGCGGCGCTACTTCTGTTTACTTGGCAGCCCTCGGAATTGTTTTGGGAATTGTCCGGAGCACGAGAACCCAGTCTTTTGCACCCCCGGAGTTGGCACCCGGGATTGCAAAACTCGCCGCACCTTGGTTTGGAAACGGCCCTCCAGGCACGTTCACATAGTGGAAGTAGAGCTGGAACGCCCCTAAAGCAATGATGGCAGCGAACACGATGAAATCCGTTGCAACCAAGCGTTGGGCAGGAGTTTCGCCCTGTTGTGGGAGATTATCGTTAGTGGCTGAAAAGTGTACATCTGACGATATCAATCTTTCCCCCGGTCGCTGACCACCTGAATTATGCCTAATGCATCCCCACCTGTCGAGTCGGCTTGCCGCAGCTTGGAATTCAAACGGAAATTGGCCAGACTCGGAACCGCCCTAATCCCTCCTACCTGCTAGCCTGTGAACATTAGGTTCGAATACGTGAACGGGGGGTGAAGGAACTTCAAGGCACGTCTGTTGCATGAATTTTCCACTTTCATTCAATCGGCCTTCCTGCTAAACGATTAAATCGCTGAAAATAAGGCACTTGCAATATGGTTGGTTTGGCAACCTGACTGCTCCTATTGGCCCTGTGAGAATCGCACTATCCATCCTCGGTACTCTCCCTGAGTCAGGTAAGTTGGCTCTGCTCGGTTTGAGCCTGATCGTCGCAGCCCTCTTCCTTCGCAAACTGTTGGTTCGCTTTGAACCCAGTCTCGACGCCTCTGCGAAGGCGAGTGGACAGTCGAAATAGGTCCTCTGCCAGGCACCCGATGATTTCCTAGCTCGGAACTACTATCTCTCGGCATAAGTGGGTTAAGTCTTGTTTAACTTGTCCCCAGGACCAGGGATTCGGTCCATGCATACCCGTCATGCCGCCTACGTTTCGCCACTTTCCCCGACGCTGAAATACGTGCAGTCCGGATGATGGAATACCAGCGCGCTCACGCTGGCTTCCGGATCCATCATGAAACCTTCTGTTAACTGCACGCCGATCTCTTCCGGCTTCAACAGCTTCCAGAGTGCTGCTTGATCCTCAAGATTCGGGCACGCTGGATAGCCGAAGCTATAGCGCTTTCCGCGATAGCGCGATGTAAATCGCTGCGCCATCGTCAGTCCGGGCGGGTCAGGGAATCCCCAATCTTCGCGGATGCGCCGGTGCAACCATTCTGCGCAGGCTTCCGCCGTCTCAATCGCCAGCGCTTGCAGGCCGTGCGATTTGAAGTAGTAGCCTTCGTTCTTTGCTTTTTCCGCGCGGTCGCGAATGCCTTCGCCCGCCGTCACTACAAAGAGTGCCAGGTGATCGCGCTGGCCATTCTTCGGCGGCAAGACGTAATCGGCCAGGCACAGAAAATCGCCCTTCCGCTGCCTCCCGAATTGGAATGTATGCACCGGCGCCGCCGCTCCCGGCTGGAACAGGTGCAGAGAATTGTCCGCAGCCTCGGCTTCGAAAAATTGCCACACCGCGCGAATCTTCATGAATTCCGCGGCTTCCTTCTTTACTCTTTCCATCTCTTCGAATAGCTCGACGGCTTTGGGATCGCGCTCCGCCAATCGTTTCTCGAAGTCACCACGAAAACCCATGTGCCGCCCGAAAAGCATGAACGGGTTGATGTAGCCCCACACTTCCCGCAAATCCGGGACCAGCCGTACTTTGCGATCCAGGGTTTGCACCGCCGGAATCGACAGGTCTGCGCGCACCCGCGGCGACCTCGTCACCGCCGGGATCTCCTGCACCGTCACGGTCGTGGCTACGCCCACGCCGTTCCCGCTCGCCGTATGACTCCGCAGCACGCCCTCGCGTGTCGCCGGATCCATCAATTCGTTCATCAGCCGCAGCCCGGTCATCGCGTCTTTCGCGTAGCACACCGCTTTCCCGTAGCTTGGCGCGATCTTCGTCAGCGTGAACTTCGCCGAAAGCGCCGCCCCGCCCACCAGCATGGGGATTTCGATCCCCGCATCTTTCAGGTCGCTAGCGGTAATCACCATCTGCTGCGCGCTCTTCACCAGCAACCCGGACAATCCAATCGCATCCGGTTTATGCTCTAGGTAAGCCTTGATCAGTTCTTCCGGCGGCACCTTAATCCCCAGGTTGACTACGTCGTAGCCATTGTTCTTCAAAATTATTTCGACCAGGTTTTTCCCGATGTCGTGGACGTCGCCCTTCACCGTTGCTAGCACGACTTTCCCGCGTTTCGCGGTGTCCGCTTTTTCCATGAACTGCTCGAGGTGGCTCACAGCGGCCTTCATGGCTTCCGCGGACTGCAACACCTCCGCCACGATCAATTCATTGGCATTGAACAACCGTCCCACTTCAGCCATGCCCGCCATCAGCGGGCCGTTCACGATATCCAGCGGCGGAGTTCCTTCCCCGCGCTTTTTTTCCAGATCGGCTATCAGGCCGTCCCGCGTTCCTTCGATGATGTAGTTCGCCAGCCGCTCGTCCAGTGGCAAGTCCGCCGCGCGGGCTTTTTCTTTCTTCTTAGCCGTCCGGAAATGTTCGGCAATCGCTGCGATGTAGTGCTGGTTGACGGCGGCGCGTTGCTCCTTGCTCTGCTTGCGCCAGTCAGCGGGAACGTCCCGCAACAGCGCGGCGTTCGAATGGTCGGCGGGCACATCCTTCGGCGGATGCGAAAACAATAGATTTTCCGCCAGCTCCCGTTCATGCGGTGGAATCGACGCAAAGCGCTCCAGTTTCTCCGTATTAACGATCGCGAGGTCCAGCCCTGCCTTCGTGCAGTAATACAGAAAAACCGAATTCACTACTTCGCGCGCGCCCGGCGGCAGACCGAAAGACACATTGGAAATGCCCAGGATCGTTCGAACGTCCGGGATGGCCTGCTTGATTAGCCGGATTCCTTCCATCGTCTCGACTGCGCCGCCGATATAATTTTCATCACCCGTCGCGCAAGGAAAAACCAGCGGATCGAAAATGATATCCTCGGGTCCTAGCCCGTATTTTTCCGTCAGCAGCTTGTAAGAACGTTGCGCAATCGCCAGCTTCCGCTCGCGCGTAAACGCTTGCGCCTGTAGCTTGTCCTCATCGATACAGCCCACCACCACTGCCGCGCCAAACTCATGTGCAATCGGCACCACGCGCTCGAATTTTTCTTCGCCGTCTTCCAAATTAATCGAATTGAGAATCGCCTTGCCTTGGCAATATGTCAGCGCTAGCTCGATCGCCGTCGGGTCAGTGGTATCGATCATCACCGGCGCTTTTACTTTGCGAATCAGCTTTTCGTAAAAAGGCGGAATATCTTTCTTCTCATCGCGCTCTGTGCTTTGCAGGCATACGTCCACAATATGCGCGCCGCCGCGCACCTGCCGTCGTGCAATCTCGCTCGCTTCTTCCCACTTTTCTTCCGCCACCAGGTTCTTGAACAAGCGCGAGCCGATGACGTTGGTGCGTTCGCCAACAAGCAGCGGCCGCGTGCTGTCTTCCGCCTCAATCGTCTCAATTCCCGAATAGACCGCCCGGTGCGCCTCCGCGGGCCGCTGGCGTGGCTTCTTGCCTTCCGCCATTTGCGCAATCGCCTGGATATGTTTTTCTGTCGTTCCGCAGCATCCGCCGACGAAATTCAGCCAACCATGGTCTACGAATTTTTCCAGTTGCGCCGCCAGTGTCGTCGGCGTTTCCAGGTATTTGCCTTCTTCATCCGGCAACCCCGCGTTCGGGTAGCAGGAAACAAACTCCCCCGTCAGCTGGCTCAGCGTGCGGATGTGGTCGGTCATGAACTCCGGTCCTGTCGCGCAGTTCATGCCAAAAGCCAGCGGCTTCGCATGCCGCAGCGATGCCCACATCGCTTCCACGGTCTGCCCAGCCAGCATCGAGCCCATCGGCTCGATCGTGACCGATACGATGAACGGCACTTCGCTGCCGATCTCTTTCGAAAGTGTATGAATGGCCAGGAGCGCCGCTTTGATATTTCGCGTGTCTTGGCAGGTCTCGACCAACAGCAAATCCACTCCGCCTTCGACGAGTCCTTTCGCCTGCGTGTAATAAGTCTCACGCAGTTCGCTGAACGTCACGCCGCCCGTAACCGTAATCGCCTTCGTCGTAGGCCCCATGGAGCCAGCCACAAACCGCGGCTTCCCGGGCGTACCAAATTCATCCGCTGCTTGCCGCGCCAGCTCGGCCGCGTGCTTGTTCAGGAAATGTGCGTCCCCGGCCAACCCGTATTCCGCAAGCACGATCGACGCCCCGCCAAACGTATTCGTTTCGACAATGTCCGATCCCGCCTCAAAATATTTTCTGTGAATATCCAGAACCACATCCGGCCGCGTTCGAACCAGGTTCTCATTGCATCCTTCGAGCGCAGCTCCGCCAAAGTCCGCGGCATTCAAGTTGCGTTGCTGCAGCATCGTCCCCATCGCGCCGTCCAGCACGAGGATCCGCTGCCCCAGCAGCTCCCGCAAAGCCTTCGCCGATTCGTTCAGGTTACGCATCCGATGGAAGGTAACTTCTCCTTGCTGTATCTCCGGCCAAAATGGCTGCAACTACCAAAGAAATCTAGCGTTTCCGGACGCCTCTATTTTACCCAGGTTTCCTTGTGTATACCTATCTCAACGCAGCGAACTAGTGTTTTTTAGGTGCGAACGGCAGATTAGCCACATCGAACGGCAATTTCCCGGATGCTATACTGGCTCCGGAAGCCTGAAACGATCGCTCATGACTCAACGCCTGAAAATCCTGAATATCGTCGGAGCACGCCCCAATCTCCCAAAAATTGCGCCGCTCATGCGCGAGATGCAGCGTCATCCCGAAATCGAAGCCATCCTCGTCCACACCGGACAGCACTACGACGAAAAGTTGTCCGACATTTTCTTTCGCCAGATGGGCATTCCGTCGCCCCACGTAAATCTGGAAGTCGGCTCCGGCTCCCACGCCTCGCAAACCGCCGAGATTCTGAAGCGCATCGAGCCGGTTCTCATCGAACGCAAACCCGACCTTGTTCTCGTTGTTGGCGACGTGAATTCCACCATCGCCGTTTCTCTGGCCGCCGCGAAACTTGGCATCCACGTAGCTCACGTCGAAGCCGGGCTCCGTAGCTTTGATCGCAGCATGCCCGAGGAAATCAATCGCATTCTGACTGATGCACTCGCCGACTATCTTTTTGTCACTGAAGAAGACGCCATAGCGCACCTTCTAAAAGAAGGCCGGCCCCGGGAAAGCATCTTCATGGTCGGCAACGTGATGATCGATTCCTTGCGCCACTTTTTGCCCATTGCCCAGCAATCCGGAATTGGCGATGAACTCGGTTTGAAAAATGGCGCGGGCTGGCATCGCTTTGGCGTACTCACTCTTCATCGGCCTTCCAATGTCGATTCCACTGAAAAGCTCAGCCAGCTCCTGGGAGCGATCGACGCGGTCGCTGCCGAGATGCCCGTCATCTTTCCGGTTCATCCCCGCACCCAGCAGCGTCTGACGCAAGGCGGCATCCAGCATCACCCTCAATTGCGGCTCATCCCGCCTGTCGGGTACCTCGATTTTCTCTGCCTCCTGAGCAAAGCCAAGCTCGTCCTCACCGATTCCGGCGGCATCCAGGAAGAAACCACCGCTCTCGGCGTCCCCTGCTTGACGCTGCGCGAGAACACCGAGCGCCCCATCACCATCACGGAAGGTACCAACTTGCTTGTTGGCACTGATCCGGTCAAAATCGTCGCTGCTGCCCGTGATACCCTAGCAGGCCAGGGCAAAGCTGGCCGCATCCCCCCTATGTGGGATGGCCACGCTGCCAAGCGCGTAGTCGATATTTTGTTGAGGGAAGTACCCCGGGGAATGCATCCTAGCAGTCAGTAACAGTTCGTGAACAGCAACACCAAAGGACTTGCCCCTTTGGCCAGTTTTCAATAATCTGTCGAACAGTGACTACGAAACGTACTTCCACGAAATTGACGGTTTGCATCCTCTCGCCGCACCCCTTGGTGCTGAGCGAGTTCGAACGCATTTTGGCCAAATCCCAGTTCAAAGTGATTATCAAGCAACTGGAATCCACGCTTGCGCCTGACCTGCGCACCCTGGAGCCGCCCAAAGCTCAGGTTTACGTCATCGACGCGCACGCTGCAAAGCCCGCTACCGGTGCACTCTTGGCCAATCTTCTCGAACGCTTTCCGGAATCTCGCTTAATCGTCGTCGGCGAGCAGCACAACGAAGCCAACAGTTTTTCGCTCTTGCGTCTCGGTGTGAAAGGTCTTCTTACCTACGTCGAAGCCCGCGAGCAATTGATCCGCGCTCTCCCGCTGGTGGCCACCGGAGGTTTCTGGGTGCCCCGGCAGCTTCTTTCTGGATTCGTCGATTCCATTCTCACCGGCCAGGGCCGCCGCCTGAAGACCGATTCCGTTACCAATCTCAGCCGCCGCGAGCAGGAAGTTCTCGATTCGCTTCTCGAAAATCTTTCCAATAAGGAAATCGCCAGCAAGCTCAACATCGCGGAACGCACCGTGAAGTTTCACGTTTCCAACCTGCTCAACAAATTCGGCGTGCGCCGCCGTGCCGACCTCATTCTGCTTACCTTCCAGCGCCGTCTGTCGCAAGCTTAAACTCCGCCGAATTCTCGCAGCGAAGAGGACCCGCTTTCTTGGGCCTTAGCCGCCGGTTCGGGTAACATGAATCTCACTCATTCTGGGTCTTATCCGACTCAAGGAGAACTGACAGGTGAATATTCTCGTTACCGGTGCGGCGGGTTACATCGGCAGTGTTTGCTCTGAAGTCCTCGTTTCGCGCGGCATGTCCGTCATTGCATTGGACAGCTTGATCGAAGGCCATCGCCCCGCCGTGCCGCCCAGCGCCGTCTTTTGCCAGGTCGATCTTGCCAATCGCCCTGCGCTCGAAGCCGTCTTCAATCAGTACAAGATTGACGCGGTGATGCATTTCGCCGCCGAAGCCCTCGTCGCCAAATCCGTCAGCGAGCCCAGCATTTTCTACGCCACCAACGTCGCCTCCGGCGTTAATTTGCTCGATGCCGTCACCCGCCACGGCGTGAAGAAATTCATTTTCTCGTCCACTGCCGCCACTTACGGCGAGCCCGAGGTCGTTCCTATTCCCGAGGACCACCGCAAGGCGCCCATCAATCCGTACGGAAAATCCAAGCTCACCTTCGAACAAATCCTCGCCGACTATAAGCTTTATACCGGACTGAAATATGTAACCCTCCGCTACTTCAACGCTGCCGGGGCTTCCAAAGAGCGCGGCGAGCATCATCGCGTGGAAACCCATCTCATCCCGCGCGTTCTCGATGCTGCCAGCGGTGGTATTCCCCACGTTGACGTTTTCGGCACCGACTACCCTACCCCCGACGGCACCTGTGTCCGCGACTACATCCACGTCCTCGATATCGCTGATTCCCACGTTCGCGCACTGGAGGAAATCGACAAGGTTTCAGGCGAAGCGTTCAACGTCGGAAACAGCCGCGGCTTTTCCATCCTGGAAGTCATCGATGCGGCGGAGCGAGTCACCGGACGCAAAATCCCTCGAAAACTGGGCCCACGCCGGCCCGGTGATCCCGCGGTTTTGGTTGCCAGCAAGGAAAAACTAAAGAGTGCCCTCGGCTGGGAAGCATCCCATTCCTCGCTCGAGGAAATCATTCAATCAGCGTGGGCCTGGAAAGAAAAGAATCCGCGCGGTTACGCTTCCGGGGCAGCTGCGTAGCTTCAGTCGCCTAGGCTGTAACGAATAATGCACCACAAAGCCTGGACGCCGTCCTTCCAGGTTATCTTTTTGCCTTCTTCGTATGTCCGCCCCGCATACGTAATCGGCACTTCGTAAATCCGCCATTTGTGTTTCGCAATCTTTGCCGTGATCTCCGGCTCAAATCCAAACCGGTTCGACTTCAGCTGAATCCCGGCAAGCACTTCTTTCCGGAACACCTTGTAGCACGTCTCCATGTCCGTCAGCTTCAGGTTCGTGAAGATATCCGAAAGCAGCGTCAACATGCGGTTGGCCACGTAGTGCCAGAAGTAATGCACGCGCTGCGGCCCGCTCAGAAATCGCGAGCCGTACACCACGTCCGCTCGCCCATCGATGATCGGCTCGAGCAAGACCCCGTAATCCCGCGGATCGTATTCCAAGTCCGCGTCCTGCACTAGAACGATCTCCCCGCTCACCTGCGCAAATCCCCGCCGCAATGCCGCTCCCTTGCCTTGATTTGGCGCCTGGAAGAAAAATCGCAAATCACGCAACTCGATCTGCTCGCTGCCATCCTGCGCCGGAGCGAAGGCCTCTCCATTCGCCTGCCGCGCCTGCATGTTTTCCAGAATCTGCCGCGTCCCATCCGTCGAGCAATCATCGACGAGAATCACTTCCTTGCGCACCGCCGTATCCAGCACCCGCCGCAAAATCTCATCAATCGTCCCTTTCTCGTTGTAAACGGGAATTACGATCGAAACCTTCGGGTCGTGCAGCGCGGAGGCGCTGTATCGTTGATGGGCCATGGACGTCGAAAGATTGTAGCGGCGCAACCTCCGCCGAGTAAAGGCAACTCGCGCCCAAATCCTGCTCTTGGTTACTATCCGGCTTTTCGAGCGCCCCCGAAACCGCTATCCTTGTAGGGGCGCAGCATGCTGTGCCCTTGTCGGATCCTCACACATCGTCCAGAGGGGCATCTGCTCTTCTCTGTGCCCCCTGCGACCTCTGTGCTGAGAACACCCTGAACACAGCGCGAGAATTCTGATGCCGAGCTTCTTCATCGAACAATTCGGTTGCCGCGCCACCCAAGCCGATGGCGCCGCTATCGAGCGTCAGTTGCTCGACCGCGGCTGTACCTCTGTCGCCAGTCCGGCCGCGGCCGATATCGTCGTCCTCAACACCTGCACCGTCACCGCCTCTGCCGACGCCCAGGCCCGCGACGCCATTCGAAAGCTTCACGCCGCCAACCCTTCAGTCCGCCTCATCGTCACCGGCTGCTACGCCCAGCGCGCTCCCGAAGAACTGGCCACTCTCCCCGGCGTCACTTTCGTCGTCGGCAATTCTCACAAATCACAGATCCCCGAGCTCATCTCTCCGTCCGCCGCGCCAACGTATCTCGCTTCCAAAAATTTCGTCTCAACTGAAAATTTACTCGGCTCGCTCAGTTCGACTCCCGTAGGGGCGCAATATATTGCGCCCCAGTTAGCAGCCCATTCAGCTTCTCCAACTCTTGGCGGTTTCCGTGCCAATTCTCCCGCACCAATCCTTATCGGCGACATCTTCGCCCAACGCGAAGTTCTGGTCGCCCCAGTTCTCGGCGGCGAATCCAACCACACCCGCCCCACCCTAAAAATCCAGGACGGCTGCAACAATCGCTGCGCCTTCTGCGTCATCCCGTTCGTCCGCGGAAAAAGCCGCAGCCTCTCGCCAGAAATCATTCTTCGCGAAATTCGAAATCTCTCCGAAGCCGGTCATCAAGAAATCGTCTTGAGCGGCATCAACCTCGGCGCTTGGGGCCGCGACCTTTCTCCCCGCCAGGATTTTCTCGATCTCCTCCGCCAGATCCTCGACGAAACTTCTGTCGCCCGTCTCCGCCTCAGTTCCATCGAGCCGCTCGACGTTACCCACGACATGGTCGCGCTCTTCGCCTCATCGCCGCGACTCGCTGAACACTTTCACATGCCCCTGCAATCCGCCTCCGATAAGATCCTTGCCGCCATGCACCGCTGGTACCGCAGCGAGCACTACACCCGCCGGATCGACTTCATC
>Ga0137412_10005077_pt1 | contig 10515 bp, 3 predicted proteins | sample CZODoug2_1_16fun_FD_122160 | JGI IMG/M metagenome (GOLD analysis project Ga0137412, IMG submission 122160) | Vadose zone soil fungal communities from Angelo Coast Range Reserve, California, USA - CZODoug2_1_16fungal (Hybrid Assembly) | ecosystem: Environmental > Terrestrial > Soil > Vadose zone... | reverse complement strand
TCAGGCCACTTCCCCTTGTACGGCCGAATGTCCGGTTTTCTGTTCAAGAGCGCTGCCATCCGTCAGGACGAAGAAGCGTAGATTCGTCCGTAAGTCATTGCAGGGACACGATATATCGTGGCTCGCACATTGAATCATCAAAAGAAATCCTTGAAAGATTACACTGCGAGCGGCGGCATGACAAGGAACGCGGATTGAGTGGAGAAGAGCGTAGGTTTATAGTTAGCGAATGGATCCGAATAATCCAAATGCCCCAGATGAACCCGCGATGTCGGGTCAGAAATTCCGCGAGTCCATCGCGCCGGACGTCATCAAGTGCCTTAACCGCATTGGATTTTTTGAGAAATTAGACGACCGCCTCTGTCCGTCCACGCCTGAGTCGACAGCCGAAAAATGTAATGGTGATTTCAGGATTTCAGAATCCATTCTGTTGTCCAATGAATTTCCCGAGGAGGACTTGTCCGATGTTTTTGGAGTCTTGCACTATCGAGGAGCGTGTTGTGACTGTGAAGTTCTCTACAACGTAGCCGATTCTAATCGGCTCAAAGCGAGCTATTGGCGAGCTAGAGCGTCGGGAGCGACGCCAGGTACAAGCCATTCCTGAACTGGCAAGACTAAGAAGAACTCAATCGATTTGAACTGTGGGAGCGCCTCCCGCAGCTTTTAGTTCTTCGACGCGGGCGGCGACGGCGCGTGCAACTTTGTAGAGGCTTTGCGCAGCGGGGCCAGCTTCGCCCGCTGCGGCGACGGGTTTGCCGGAATCGCCGCCGATGCGGATGCGCGGATCGATTTCAATTTCGCCGAGAACGGGAACGCCGTATGCAATCGCGGTTTTTGTGCCTTCGCCATGGCCGAAAATGTCCACCGGCTTGCCGCAGTGCGGGCAGGCGAACGTGCTCATATTTTCCACGACGCCGAGAACGTCCACGTGTACCTGTCGAAACATTTCGATGGCTTTACGAACGTCGGCTAGCGCGACTGTCGAAGGCGTAGTAACCAAAACAGCGCCGGTGACCGCGACGGTTTGAATGAGCGTAAGCTGCACGTCGCCGGTGCCGGGCGGAAGATCGATGACGAGGTAGTCAAGCTCGCCCCACTCCACGCTACGCAAAAATTGCGTGATGATGCTATGCAACATGGGCCCGCGCCATATGACGGGCTTGTCGCCAGGATTCAGCAAACCCATCGAAATCATTTTCACGCCCTGCGCCTGCACGGGAATGATGTGCTGGTCGGCGGTCGCGCCGGGCTCTTGCGTTGAGCCGAGCATGATAGGGACGTTCGGGCCGTACACGTCGGCGTCGAGCAGACCGACTTTGTGGCCGAGTTTTGCCAGCGCGAGCGCGAGATTGACGGCGACGGTGGTTTTGCCGACGCCACCTTTCCCACTCGCGATGGCGATCAGATTTTTTACGCCGGGGATCGGATGGCGTTGCGGCATTTGTTGGGGTGCTGGGCCTGGAGGCATAAAGTTTCGTCCTATCCTAAATCGACGAGAAATTTCATCACGCCGATACCTCGTGATGAAATCACATCAGCTTGAAATTGCAAACTCACGCGTTGGTGCCGTGGCACTTTTTGTATTTTTTGCCGGAGCCGCAGGGGCACGGATCGTTGCGGCCAACTTTGGCGCCAGCGCGCACGGGCTTCGGTGCTTCCGCTTGTGCCGCGCCGGTTTGATACTGTAATTCTTTTTCCTGGCGCTCCTGTTTGCGTTCCATTGCGCGCGCGAACGAAGGCAATTGCGCGGGAGCTTCGGCAGCACGCGCAGCCGCACTGGCTGCTGCCGCCAATGGGCGCGGCGCCGCAGGTGGAGGATTTGGCGGCTGGTCGCCGCCTTCCACCTGCACTTGCACGTGGAAGAGATAACGCACGGTTTCGTTGTCAATGCGCGTCATCATGTCTTCGAAAAGAACGAATGCTTCTTTCTTGAACTCAACGAGCGGATCTTTTTGCGCATAGCCGCGAAGGCCGATCGCTTCCTTCAGGTGATCGAGCGACAGCAGGTGATCTTTCCATTGCGAATCGACCACGTCAAGAATGATGCGGCGCTCGAGCCAGCGGACAAGGTCCGGCGAAAGCTGCTTTTCTTTGTCTTCGTACTTTTTCCGAATCGCTTCGATCAGGGCATCGGCTAGCTGGTCATGGTTCATCGACGAAGGATCGGCGCCGGCGGCTTTGGCGTCCACTCCGAACTGGCTGTTCACTTCCGCGAGGAATTGCGTGGAGTTCCACTCGTCGGGATGAACTTCTTTCGCGCAATACGTATCAACGAGTTCGAGCCCGACGTCTTCCGCAATGCCGAGTACGTAGTCACGTTGGTCTTTTCCTTCAAGTGCGGAGCGGCGAATCGCGTAAATCGTTTCGCGCTGTTTGTTCATCACGTCGTCGTATTCGAGCAAGTGTTTGCGTGCGTCAAAGTTTTGCGCTTCGACGGATTTCTGCGCGTTTTCAATGCGACGGGAGATGAGGCCGGATTCGATTGGAACGCCCTCGGTCATGCCGAGGCGGTACATCAACGCTTTGACGCGTTCGCCGCCGAAGATGCGCATCAAATCATCTTCGAGCGAAAGGAAAAAACGTGACGAGCCAGGGTCGCCCTGGCGGCCGGCGCGTCCGCGAAGTTGGTTATCGATGCGGCGTGCTTCGTGGCGTTCGGTGCCGAGAATGTGAAGGCCGCCGAGCGCGATAACTTCGTCGTGTTCCGCTTTACATTGCGCGGCGAATTGCTCGTAAACGGGGAGCCATTGGTCGGACGGAACCTGGAAAATCTTGCCTTCATACTGGAAGAGGACCATCGGAACGGTGGAAGCGGGCGCGGCGCCGTCGTTCGATTCCGCTCCGATAACGGCGGGCGCTTGCGCGTACGGAATCGCGAGTTTGTTTTTGAGGAAATGCTCGCGCGTCAGGAATTCCGGATTGCCGCCAAGAAGAATGTCCGTGCCGCGACCGGCCATGTTCGTGGCAACGGTAATGGCGCCCTTGCGGCCCGCCTGTGAGACGACGCGCGATTCACGCTCGTGCTGCTTGGCGTTCAAGACCTGATGCGGAATGCCTCCTTTCTTCAACAGGTCGGCGATGGCTTCCGATTTTTCGATGGAGATCGTGCCGACAAGCACAGGCTGGCCGCGCTCGTGATAGTGACGGAGACCGTTAGTATAAGAATTGTCTTCCTGCAGGATGCCGTTGACGACTGCGTCGAATTTTTCTTTTTCAGTTCGATAGACGACGTCCTGGTATTCCTTGCGAATGAGCGGGCGGTTGGTCGGAATCGCCACGACATCGAGATTGTAAATCTTTCCAAACTCGGCGGCTTCGGTTTCGGCTGTGCCGGTCATGCCGGACAGCTTTTTGTACATGCGGAAATAATTCTGAAACGTAATCGTGGCGAGCGTCTGGTTTTCGCGCTCGATCTTTACGCCTTCTTTGGCTTCGACCGCCTGGTGCAAGCCGTCCGACCAGCGGCGGCCGGGCATCTGACGGCCGGTAAATTCGTCGACGATGATGACTTCGCCGTCTTTCACGACGTAGTCCACATCGTTTTTGTAAAGCGTGTGCGCCCGCAAACCCTGATAGACGTGATGAATGATCTCCATGTGCGCGGGGTCATACAAATTGCCGAGCCCGAGCAGCCGTTCGCATTTGCTGACGCCTTCTTCGGTCAGCGTCGCGGTGCGGTGCTTTTCGTCGAGCGTATAATCGATCTCTTTGATCAGTTTCGGAATGATTTTGTCGATCTTGAAATATTTGTCGGTCGATTCTTCCGATGGACCGGAAATGATGAGTGGTGTGCGCGCTTCGTCGATCAGGATGGAGTCAACTTCGTCGACGATGGCGAACTGGTGGCTGCGCTGCACGCAGTGCGACAAATCGTACTTCATGTTGTCGCGGAGATAGTCGAAGCCGTATTCGTTGTTCGTGCCGTAAGTAATGTCCGCTCCGTAAGCCGCGCGGCGCTGCGTGTCGTCCAGATCGTGGACAATGACGCCGATGGTCATGCCGAGGCCGCGATAGAGCGGGCTCATCCACTCCGCGTCGCGACGCGCCAAATAGTCGTTTACGGTGACGATATGAACGCCGCGGCTGGCAAGCGAATTCAGCACTGCCGGAAGCGTGGCGACGAGCGTCTTGCCTTCGCCCGTCTTCATTTCGGAGATTTTTCCGTCGTGCAGAACTAATCCGCCGATAAGCTGCACATCGAAGTGCCGCATGTTCAAAAAGCGGCGGCCTGCTTCACGCGCGAGGGCAAATGAGGGAGCGATAACCGCAGCGAGGGCCGCTTGCAACGTATCCTTGTAAGAAGGCTCGGCGGGATCGGCGTCCTTCAATCGTTCCGTGACTTCAGTCTTCAACGACGCAAAGCGCGTTTTCAATTCGTCGTCGGTAAGCCGCTGAATTTCGCCTTCGAGCGCGTTGATTTGCGCCACGGTGGGCTGAAGTTTCTTGATGTCGCGTTCGTGCTTGGTCCCGATAAAGCGGGCCAGAACGCTATCCATTATTTTGGCTGCATCCATGAACGAGTCGCCGTTTCTTAGAGCCCAAGCTTAGAGTTTAGATGCGTGCAGGCGCGCCACGTAACGTCAGGAAGGCCCGTCGTCACTAGCGCAACCTCCCATTTTAGCGGTTTAGGCACCAGCACGCCAACCGGGAATGGCGGACCAGCGGGTTCGGTAAAATTGCAGTGTTTTTAGGGTTTTTCCACGGAGTCGGTCGCTGCCGCGGCGGATTGTACTTCGGCCGGAGTGACGGAAAAACTGTCCGCGAGCATGCGACGGAATTTGGACCGCTCATCCAGCGACATATCCACGAATTCGAAAGCCATGTCCTGCGCGCGGTAGTCGCGAAGCACAGCGGTAGCCTGCAACGTTCGCAGACCCAATTGAAATTTCATTTGCACCGGAGTGCCGGGGTGCATGTGCCGGTCAAGCGTCGCGATTCCGCCGGCAAGGCTCGCCGTCTTGACTTCAAAACGGCAATTCTCTTTCAGATTTGTGCTGACGGCTATAACGGGCTTGCGCAGACGCACACGGGTGTGGCGCCGTTGGCGGACAAATTTGCTGTTTGCGGGCACGTCCAGCGGAGGCAGCGCCAAGTCGGCTTGGTCGAGGCCGCTATTGGCGCGATATTGGGCGGCAAGTTCCGGGCTCAGTTTTTCGAGCGCCTGCAGAGCGGCGATGCGCAATTCCTGTGGGTGCTGCCAACCAAACACTTTGCGTGCCTCGAGAATGCGCATTAACGAGCGAGCCGACTCCGGCGCGTGAATCCGGCCGATCGCCTCGATCGCCTTTACTTGAAGAAATGGGCCGCCCCCCGCCGGCAAATCGCCATCCACAATCGTCAGAAGCCTGCCAATGGCGTCGCGGTCTCCGGTGACGCCGATTTCGTCCACGACGAGCGGCATCAGAACTGGCTCCACGTGATCCAAAAGTTTCAACAGAATGGCGCATCGCGACGGAGCGCCGCTAGCCGAAACCTGACGGACCGTCCGATCCTGTGCGCCGCGCGGAAAATTCCTTACCCGGGAGGGAAGAAAGACTTCAACAGCCTGCGGATCCAGGCGGCACAGTAGACCAATCATCTCGACCGACTCGGTGATCGTCCCTCCGCGAACGGCGCTCCGAAGGAATTGCACGACTTCCTCGCCGAGATCCAACGCAAGATTTGCGACGTGCTCTGCATCCTCCCGCAACTGGCAACGGTTGAATCGAGCGGCCAAATTTTCGATTGCCTGCTGCGGCAGCAGTCGCAATACCTTCGCCAACCCGGATGCGACCTTTTGTGCTCGCAACGCTTCTTCCACAAATTCCGGCACACGCTGCTCGATGCCCATCTTCGCGCGAAGATCCCGCGCGATCCCCGGCCGCAGCGTCTCGACGCCCATCACCAAGTCCAGCGCTTGTTCCATCGCGCCAAAACAACGGTGCGTCGCCGCTTCCTGGCATAGCCGGACAAAGGCGGCGCTGACGAAGCTCTGCAACTCCGCGTCTTGTTCGACGCTTAACCGAATGCCAAGACTACGCAACGCCTGCCTAAGCAAACGCGGATCGCCTTTTGCGTACAACTCTGATAGCTGCGACAGACCGGCCGCGGTGCGTTTTCTGGCATCAGGGTCATCGCTCTCTATGCACGAAGCGTAGTTCTCCAAAATACTGTTGGCGTCCGCAATTTCTCCGCGCTTGATCAGGTCGAGAACATAGGACTGCACATTTCTCGCCGGTATGCACCACGCTTCGTTGGACAAGAGTACGGCGCGCTTCCCCGCTTCCGGAACCGCGGCCCAGAATTGCCGGTCAAGGATCTCTCTGTGCGTTTCCACGAAAAGACCCGCTTCGGTCATCTTCTCTTCGTGCGTGCCGAGAATTTTCCGGAGGTTCTCGATCTCCTGATTCATCCGGTCCAGCATTTGCCGAACGGCGTTTACCTTAACTTCGCCTTTTTCGTACCGTTCCAGCGCGAAGCGAATTGCGAGGTGTTCGGCAAGGCGAACGAGCACAGATTGGTCCGTCATCGCTCCGGGCGATCGCGCCGCGATGGTCGCGAGCGCATCGCGGAGCGTAACTTGCGCCTTCTCCGGCAGTTCCGACACCTGCGTTTGAAATGCGGCGGAGCCAGCCAAACCTGCCTGCCCCGAATTTGCTCCTCCGAAAGTTGTCAACGCGCTGAGAATCTTGAAGATCTCTTCTTCCGATACCTCACCCGGGCGCAAGGGGGTTCCCTGTCGCGAAACGGTGCTTACGCGGACCGGCGCGCCACCACTACCGCCGCCCGACACACTTCCAAATCTCACTCCCCCACCGCCCAAAACTCCGAAGTTACCGCCGCCGGCGCGGCTACCGCCCGGCCCTGTTGAATCGGAGGGCCCTGTGGTTGGAGTCTGCAGACCCGTTTCAGCGGCACCGATATCGGTGCCCGACGTTGCGTACGTTACAGGGCGTTCGCCTGAGTACGCCGACCCTCCGGCTTCGGAGGACTGAGGCAACTCCGTTTTAGCTGCACTGCCTTGCGGCACGTCGCCGTGTGCTTGCTCTGTCACATTGCCTTTGCTGCCTTCGGCGGCAGCGATCAGCTCGAGGAGTTTTTGGGGATCATTCAGCAGTTGTTTGAACTGATCTTTGTCGTCGCCGATTGACGCAGCGGCGAGCTGCGCTGCAACGCTCGTCGCGTCTTTTAAGCGTGAGTCGGTCGCAACAAAGCAGACTTCATTCACGCGAATTCCCTGCACGTCTTCCATCGCGATTTTCAATTGCTGGGCAAGTTCCGACGGCTTGGCCTTTCCGGTGGGAAATGCCTTTGCAAATCTTGCGACCTCTTCGGGAGTGATGCAGGATAGAAATTGGACGCTCGCGAGCCCCGCGGCCGAAAGCAACTGGGCGAACTGTTTTTCCGCGGGCGATCCTTCGAGCGGCACGCCATCCAGGAGCAACTGCGCTCCGCTTGCTCCGAGCAAAAGCGTCGCGTCGGACCCTGGCGGAATCGCTACCTGCAATTCACGGCACGCAGTGGCGAGTTGATCCGCGGTGCGGGCGTGATCGTGGCCATAAAGGCGGGCAAACTTCAGCAGAATGTTCAGGCTTCGCACGAAAGCCCGTCCCGCGGTAAGTTTTGGATCCGGTGCCATGTTTAGCGGCGGAGCGAAAGCACTCCCGGACTCCTCCTCTAGTACGCTAGTTCCGCTGCAGTGACGCAGCAATGGTACAGAGGTCCCATGTGCGCAACGTCGCAAGTGCGTGATTGGGCGAAGAAAACCTGCCCAGATGGACAGGTCGAATTTTGCAGTTTCGGGAATGTTGCGCGGAGTGAACTACATTTTTGCGATCGTTATGCGGCCGCGGCGACGAGTCCGATTTCCGGGACTCGCCATTTGAGGCAATCCTCCAAGGTCCAACAAAAGGCGGCGAAGCCGCGCGCGGTCTTCCAAATCCATATCCACAAACTCAAACGCCATCGCGGAAGGGCGCGCGCCGCGTACGATTGCCTGCGCCCTGATCGAGCGAACGCCGGACGTCAATTTCAGAGCCAGCAGAGAACCCGGCGCCAGGTGGCGATCGCCGGCGCCAATTCCTCCGCCGAGATTCAACTCCGGCACGACGAGCTTGAAATTTTCGCGGAGATTCGTCGTGTGAAAAGTCAGGTTCTTCGACAGCTTCAATCTGGCATAACGCCTCTGCCGAATTACGGAAACACTGCCTTCCGGATCGGTTGGCGCCAGAACCAATTCCTTGCGGTCGATGCCGCCTGCCGCAATTTTTTCCATCGCGACAACCGGATCGATGCGTGAATAAGCCTGCGCTGCCGCCACGCGCAGTTCCGCGGCATATTCCCAGCGCCACACTTGCCTTGCATCCAGAAAATGCACCAGCAGATGAGTTGCGGCGGTGGCTTTCAGCCGGCCCAGCGCTTCCACGGCCTTCAGCCGGATATAACCCGAATTCGCTTCGCTTTCCGCGATTTCAATCAGCTTGGGGATGCATGCATGGCTCCCGCTCATGCCCATCTCATCCATCGCAAGGGGCCGAATCAACAGATCGAGCGAATCGTAAAGCGTAACCAGCAGTGCCGCGCGATGTTCAGGCGGCGCGGCAGACAATTGCCGCACCGTTCGGTCGTGCGTGGAGCGCGGCCATTGCGACAGCCGCACCGGCAAAATTCGGCTCACCTGTTCCGGCGCAACTTGGCTCAAAATCCCAATCGCTTCCGCCGCTTCTGCGGGCGGCGATGATTGCAGAACATCCAGCAGCTGATTGATGGCATCTTCACCCAGTTGCTTGACCATTTGCACAAGCAAGTCGCAGTCTTCCCGGAAGCCAGAGTGGCCAAAGCGATTCATCACGTAGTGAACGGTCGCTTTCGGCATCAAAGTCAAAATGTCCAGCAGGCCGTCCGCAACATGTCCGGTACGGATCGATTCCTCCACAAATTCCGGGATGCGATCTTCCGCGCCGATCCTGGGCCGCAAGCTTTGTGTTGAACCAGGGCGCTGTGCCTCCACGCTCTCCAGCGAGGCCAGCGCTTGCTGCATCGCCGGATAGCACCGCTTCGAAGCTGCTTCCTGGCTCAACCGCACGAAGGCCGCGCTGACCAGTGTCTGCAACTCCGGCTCGCGCTCGGCCGCCAGCTGATTTCCTACGCGGCGGATCGCTTCGATCAACGCGCTGCCGTCGCCGCTTCCGTACAGCTCCGCCAATTCGCCCAATCCAATCGCAGTGGTTCGCCGCGCTTCCGGAGCTTCCAGGCCGATGCAGCCCGCATACTTCATCAAAATTTCGTTTACGGTTTTCAATTCACCGCGACGCAGCATCTCTTCCAAAAATCCGCGTACGTTGCGCGGCGGCACGCACCACGACTCATCCGAACACAGCACTTCTTTCTTGTTCTCTTCCGGAACCTGCGCCCAGAACTCTTGATCGAGCAGCTCCGTATAGTTCTGCAGCGATATTCCAGCCGACGCCATCTGCTCCTGCTGTTGGCCCAGGATTTTTCGCAGCGCTTCAATTTCGGTGTTCATGCGGTCCAACAGCTGCTTAACCGCGTTCACGCGCAGTTCGCCCCGCTCGTAACTGTCCAGCGCAAAACGAATCGCGACATGTTCCGCCAGTTTCAACAACATCGGTTTGTCCGGCGATTCATTTGGAGCTTGCGCGGCGAGTCCAGCGAGAGCCTGCTGCAAAGTGAATTGTGCGCGCACCGGCAGCGCGCTTAGCCGCGATTGGAATGTTGGCGCGTCCATCTTCGAATCGGAATCGCGCCGCGATTTGCCGAGCTGCGCAAATAAAGTCAACATCGAGCGGACGTCATCTTCTGCAACGGCATATTGGCCGCCGGAACCGCCAGATCCGCCAATTCCCGGTCCTCCACCTGCGCTCGCGCCATGTAACAACGCTGAGGCCGAAAGCCATTTTGTGGCTCTGCCATCGCCAGCGGGCGCTCCGCCGCCTGGCCCTGGCCCACTTCCCGTGCCAGTGCCCCCGCCAGTCCCACCACTTCCTGAACCGCCGGTCCCAGTCCCGCCACTTCCTGGGCTGCCGCCCGGATGTCCCCAACCACCGGTGCCAGACCCACCGCCCGAACCAGCCCCTGGTCCTGCGTTTCCGCCCCCGCCACCAGGGCCACTTCCCGAGCCGGTCTCCCAAAGGTTTCCGCCCGGACCTGTCCCGGTCACTGCGGTCAATCCACTACCACCGCCAGCCGGACCGCCCGCGCCGCCAGTTCCGGATCCTGCGCCTCCCGGAACGCCACCACCGCCGCCAAAACCAGGGCCACCGCCACCACCAACTCCGCCGCCACCGCTGCCGCGAGTGCTCTCTGCCGCAAGAATCATCTGCAACAATTTATTTGGATCATCGAGAAAGTCTTTGAACTTGTCGCCCTGCGCTCCAAGAACTTTCGCAGTCAATTGCGCCGCAACCTTCGCGCCAGCAATGGAAGAATCTTCAGCGATATAGCGAATCTCGTTGACCTTGATGCTGTTGTCTCCTGCGAGCGCGGACTTCAGTTGTTCAGCGAGCGAAGTCGGCT